>SMVA01336384.1_pt1 | contig 19024 bp, 16 predicted proteins | sample 2456451 | NCBI WGS metagenome assembly SMVA01 (sample SAMN11095933, study PRJNA526329) | marine sediment metagenome | biome: Marine sediment; feature: Surficial sediment; material: Deep marine sediment; isolation source: Hadal surficial sediment | place: Pacific Ocean | collected 2014-05 | depth... | reverse complement strand
TCACCCGTCTTCCGCGATCAGCAAGAACATAGCGTACCGACCAGGAGTTGGAACTCATGAAGCTCATTACCGCCATCATCAAGCCATTCAAACTGGACGACGCCCGCCAGGCCGTCGCCGACATCGGCATTCAGGGCATAACGGTCACGGAGGTCAAGGGATTCGGCCGCCAGCGTGGCCACACCGAACTGTACCGCGGCGCCGAATACGTCGTCGACTTCCTGCCGAAGACCAAGATCGAGATGGCGGTCGCCGACGAAATTGTCGAGCAGGTCATCGAGGCGATCAGTAACACGGCACGCACCGGCAAGATCGGCGACGGCAAGATCTTCGTCGCCATGCTCGAAGAAGTGGTCCGCATCCGTACCGGCGAGACCGGCGTGGAAGCGGTCTAGGGTACGAGTGCACGTACAGAGAAAACAACGAACTTGTAACGAGGAGCAAAATCAGTGGAACAGCAAGTTACGGAACTAGGTTACGCGCTCGACACCTTTTATTTTCTGGTGTGCGGAGTGCTGGTCATGTGGATGGCCGCGGGCTTCACGATGCTGGAGTCGGGTCTCGTCCGCGCCAAGAATACGGCCGAGATACTGACGAAGAACGTCGGTCTCTATTCGATCGCGTGCATCATGTACATGGTGTGCGGCTACGGGATCATGTACCCCGGCGCGGATTTCGTCGGGGCCGTTATCCCCGGCATCAGCATGCTCGGTGCGGCCGATAACTCGGTCGATGCGGTCGTCGCCGGCGATGCCTATTATTCGAATCTGTCGGACTTCTTCTTCCAGGTCGTATTCGTGGCGACGGCGATGTCGATCGTCTCCGGCGCCGTCGCCGAGCGCATGAAGCTCTTTGCGTTTTTCGCCTTCGCGATCGCCCTGACCGGCTTCATCTATCCGATGCAGGGTTTCTGGAAATGGGGCGGCGGCTTCCTGAACGAGATGGGCTTCCTCGATTTTGCGGGTTCCGGTGTCGTACACATGTGCGGCGGGGCGGCGGCCCTGGCCGGCGTCATCGTCCTCGGCCCGCGCAAGGGCAAATACGGGTCGAAGGGTGAGGTCCACGCAATTCCGGGCGCGAACCTGCCGCTCGCGACGCTGGGCATGCTGATTCTGTGGATGGGTTGGTTCGGCTTCAACGGGGGTTCGGAGTTGAAAATCTCTGACGTCGGCGAAGCAAACGCCGTCGCGCTGGTCTTCGTCAATACGAACATGGCGGCCGCGGGCGGGCTCGTGGCGGCATTGCTGCTGGCGCGCGTCTGGTTCGGCAAGGCGGATCTGACGATGGCGCTGAACGGCGCGCTTGCGGGCCTCGTGGCAATCACGGCTGAGCCGCTGACGCCGACGCCGCTGCTGGCAACGGCCATTGGCGTGATCGGCGGCCTGATCGTCGTGCCGACGATCATCTTCATGGATCGCAAGTTCCGCATCGACGACCCGGTCGGCGCAATCTCGGTCCATGGCGTTGTCGGCATCTGGGGCCTGCTGGCCGTCTGCCTGTCGAACGACGAGTCGAAGTTGGTCGTTCAGCTGATCGGGATCGGCGTGATCTTCGCCTGGGTCTTCGTGACCAGCCTGGCCGTCTGGGTCGCCTTGAATTCCCTCATGGGCATCCGCGTGTCGGAGGAAGAGGAGTACGAGGGCGTCGATATCGGCGAATGTGGGGTCGAGGCTTACCCGGAGTTCACGCGCGCCGGCGAGTAGGCCATAAGCGATTGATGTTATTTGGTTTTAGTCGCCCGCGGGTGTTCCGCGGGCGGCTTTTTTTGGTCTGAACGTGACCGGGTTCCGCCAATGACCGGGGCTGCAGGTGGCATAATCGGGAGTTGAGCGCCGGCCCGCAGGGTCGGCCGCCGATCGGAGGGGTCGTTCGATGAAAGCTGCAGCACTGGGTTCCGCCATTATTTGCCTGATCGCGGGGGCAGGCGCCGTACTGGCACAGAACATCTATCTGCCCCAGAGCGTCTACAAGTGGGTCGATGACGACAACGTCACGCACTTTTCGGCACAGCCACCGCCCGGGATGCAGGTCGAACGCACGACCGTGCGCATCCGGGGCACGAATCAGCAATCGTTGCAGGCTCGAACCAACGAACAGGGAGCCGTGAACCAGGCGAGGGCTACGCGCCGCGAGCAAGAGGATGAAGTCGCGGCAGAGAACGGACAGATCGCGAAGCAGAATCAAAAAATTCGCGAGCAGAACTGCGCACAGGCACAACAGCAGCAGAAGACCTACAATGAGGCTCATCGGCTGTACCGTGTGCTCGAGGACGGTAACCGCGAGTATCTGACCAGCGATCAAATCGATGCCGAGCGTGTCGAGGCGAATCGCGAGGTACAGGAGTGGTGCGGCTGATCGGCAACCACGATTAGCGAGACACGTTGACCAACGAGTCTGACAACGAGAGCGTAAGAGACCCGTTCTATCTGCCGAACTTCTGCAGCTCGTCGGCGGTATTGGGCGTCGTCCTGATTGCCGAACTTGCCGCAATCGCGATGACGCTTGCCAGGCAGTCGCGCTGGGAGTATTTCTTCGGTGATCTCGCGAAGACTTCCCTGCTTCTCGTGTGGACCGGGCTCGCGGTCTCAAGTGCCCTGTGCCTGGCGCGCAGATCCTTGTCCCGGTACCCGGTCTTCCAGGCGAGCGCGCTCACTTTCGTCACCGTCACCGGCGTCGTCGGTCTGATCTCGGAGGCGGTCTACTGGGTCGGCTACTTTTACAGCCCGCAGGGTATCGCCGGCGTGGACAACTGGTTCCCATCCGATCGCTGGTACTTTCTGTCGCGTAATGTGCTGGTCGGCATGATCATGACCGGGCTCGTCCTGCGCTATTTCTACGTTTCCCACCAGTGGCAGCGAAATGTCGAGAGCGAGGCGCGCACACGCATCCACGCGCTGCAGGCGCGCATCCGGCCACATTTCCTGTTCAATAGTATGAATACGATTGCCGAGCTGACGCGCACCAATCCTGCGGCCGCCGAGCGAGCCGTCGAAAACCTCGCGGACCTGTTCCGTGCCTCCCTGGCCGATTCGCGCAAACTGATCCGCCTCGAACAGGAACTGGAGGTGGCGCGAATCTACCAGGATATGGAGCAGCAGCGCCTCGGCGAACGACTGACGGTAGAATGGAATGTTGACGAACTGCCGGGGCGCGCAAAGGTCCCGAGCCTGGTTCTCCAGCCGTTGCTGGAAAATGCGATCTACCATGGTGTCGAGCGCCTCGCCCACCCCGGAACGGTCGAGATCGAGGGGCACCAAAAAGGCGATATGATTTATCTGTCGGTGCGAAATCCGTTGCCGGATGATGACAACCGGTCTGAACCGGGTAACCGGATCGCCCTGGACAATATCGAGGAGCGACTCTTACTGGCGTTTGGTCCTCGTGCCCGGATGTCGCGCGCCGTCGATCGCATGCACTACCAGGTCAGCATCGCGTTTCCCTTCAAAGAGTGACGATGAAAGTATTGATTGCAGATGACGAGGCGTTGGCGCGTGCGCGACTGCGCCGCCTGCTCGAGGAGTTACCCGGTTGCGAGATCGTCGGGGAAGTTTCGAACGGCCGCGAAGCGGTTCAGCAATGTGTCGCGACTCGGCCGAACGTCGTGCTGATGGATATCCGGATGCCGGACATGGACGGCATCGAAGCGGCGAGGCATATCAGCAAGCTCGAAAATGGTCCCGCGGTCATATTTACCACGGCGTTCGATCACTATGCGATTGATGCATTCGACGCGCACGCGATCGGCTACTTGCTCAAGCCCGTGCGCCGGGAGCGGCTGGAACGGGCATTGGAATTCGGATCGCGGCTGGGCCGGGCGGAAATCGAGGCCGTGTCGCGCGCGGGCGAGCAGCCGCTGGTACGCGCGAATATCTGCGTACGCCGCGGCGCGGAACTGCGACTCATTCCCCTGGACGAGATCTGGTATTTTCATGCGGATCAGAAGTACGTGACCGTGCGACACGCCGATGGGGAGGATCTGCTCGATGAAGCGCTGAAGGACCTGGCCGACGAGTTTGCCGAGTATTTCATCCGCATCCATCGTAGTACCCTGATTGCACTCAGTTTTCTCGAGCGCATGGAGCGATGCGAAGACGGCCAGTACGAGATCTGGCTCAAGGGGCTGGACGCGCCGTTGTCGGTCAGTCGCCGCCACATCACCGCCGTGAAGTCCTGTCTGAAACGTGTGTCCTGAGCGGCCCCCGCCGGTCGGCAAATTCTTCTGGCCCGCCGGTGCCCCCGGCTGGCAAAATGCTGCATCAGGCAAACCCGTTCCCGATATCACACTATGAACGACCCAACCAAAGATCAGCCGGATACCGACGCGACGCCCGCAGCCGCAATGCAGGAGACGACGCCCGATACGACCGGCACTTCAAGCGCGCCGGAAATCGAACCGGACGGCGCACCCGCCGCCGACGAAAACGACGGTGACCACGGCGACCGCAGCGCGCGCAAGAGCGATCCCGCACCTGCGCAGAAGCCGTCGTCCGCACTCGCGTTAATGGCGCTGTTCGTCGCGTTGCTCGCGATGGGGGGTGCCGGGTATCTCTGGAACGAACAGCAGGGGATGCGCATCTGGGAGACGCGCATCGCCGCGCTCGATGCCGCTCTGGATCAGCGGACGGCCGAATTGAACCGGGTGATCGGCAGTGTCGAGGCCCTGTCGAATGTCGATCAGCGGTTCGACGATGATCTGAATACGCTCGCGGCGCGTATCGACACCGAATTTGCCGGGATCCCGGCCCGCGTCGTCCGTCTCGAGAATACCCTGGAGAAGGTGCCGGGTATCTCGGACCGGGCGCGCACGGCGTGGCTGCGTTCCGAGGCGGAGTATTTCCTCCGGATCGCGAATGCCCAATTGAACCTGGCGGGCAATGTCGGCGTATCCCTGCGAGCGCTGGAACTGGCCGATGCGCAACTCCGCGATCTCGCCGATCCGGCGCTGACACCGGTACGCGAGGCGATCAGCGACGAACGCGCTGCACTCCAGGCTGTGCCGCAGCCCGACGCCGAGGGTATCGTCCTGGCGCTCGGGAGCCTGGCGCGTTCGCTCGAGGCGTTCTCGCTGGCGGATGCCGCGCCGGATCGCTTCGGCGCCACGACCAGCGGTGAGACCGATGAGAGCGGCTTCGCGCGCGCGTGGCGGGTTATCGTCGATGCGTTGAAGGGCATCATCAGCGTCAAACACGATGATCAGGAATTCTTGCCGGTGTTAACCGCGGCCGAGGAATCGATGCTGATCCGCAGCCTCGATATCGACTTGCAGATCGCGCGACTGGCCGTGATTCGCAACGAGGGCAAACTCTACCGCAGCGCGCTGGACGCGGTGCGCGAACGACTGCAGCTTTATTTCGATGTGACCTCCCGGGACGTGGCGGCGGCATTGTCGACGCTCGACGAGCTGGCCCAGGCAGAATTGCCGGAGCAGCTTCCCGATATCTCCGGCTCGTTGACTTTGTTGTTGCGGATGCCGCGCGAGGACGCCGCTCGATGAAGACCGGCCTGCTCATCGTCCTGACGCTGCTGGCAGGTTCTGTTGCGACCCATTTCCTGCTCGAGAGCAATGGCTATGTGCTGATCAGTTTTCGCGGCTATACCGTGGAGATGTCAGTGCCGATCCTGATCTTCCTCGGCCTGCTGTTGTATTTCGCCCTGCGGATCATCGCGCGCATCTGGCGCGCGCCGCGCGAGCTCGGCGAGATGGCCGCCCGCGTGCGCGCCGAGCGCTCGGGCAAACAGATCACGAAGGGTTTCATTGCCTTGTCGCAGGGCAAATTCGCGCGCGGCGAGCGACTGCTGACGAAGGGCGCCGCCAACAGCGAGATGCCGTTGCTGAACTACCTGGCCGCGGCGCGAAGCGCGCAGATGCAGGGTAACCGCGAGCGTCGCGACGGCTGGCTGAAGATGGCCTACGAACAGGACGACGGGGCCCGCAATGTCGTGTTGCTGACACAGGCGGAATTGCAGCTCGCGGAGGGTGAGCACGAACAGGCTCGCGCGAGCCTGAATCGGATCCGGGACGAAGTGCCGAACCATCCGCACGCGCTCAGACTGCTCGCCGAACTGCACATCGCGGATCGTGACTGGCCGGTGGTCATCGAATTGCTGCCGGCATTGCGCAAGACGAAAAACGTGCCGGCCGCGCAGATCGACGCGTGGGCGATACAGGCTAACGAGGCGCTGCTGTCCGCGCCCGACATCAGTCGCTCGCGCATCGATGAGCTCTGGCAGCCGCTGTCCCGCGTGCTGCGCAAGTCACCGGGCCTGTTGCGCGCCCGTGCCAGGGCGCTTATCGCGACCGGTCAGACCGAACTCGCCGAGACCGAAATCAGGAAGGCGCTCAAATCCGAATGGGACGACGAACTCGTCATGATCTACGCCGAGTTGAAGCCCGCCAACAAGGATGCGCATCTCAAACAGACCGAGACCTGGCTGGCGGTTCGCCCCGAAGACCCGTTGGTGCTGCTCGCAGCCGGACGCGCGTGCATCAGCTGCGAGTTATGGGGTAAGGCGCGCAGCTATCTCGAAACGAGCCTCGCGATCCGGGCGACCCCGACGGCGTATCAGCAGCTCGGGCAGCTGATGTTACGTCTGGACGAGAAGGAGGCGGCGACCATTGCATTCGCCAAGGGGCTGACGCTCAGTAACGACGGGTTACCCGATCTGCCGCGGCTCGAAAGCGGTCGCTAGTGGTTTACCTCGACGGTCGCGAACGCCTGCCCTTCAGCCAGTCGATCAGCGGTTCCCACTCGGCCTGATCCGGCCACGCGAGATACTCCGGCAGCTCGTAGATCCCGAGCCCGCGGGCATAGGCCCGGATGTAGTTCTGCGCCTCGCGGAAGGCGGCGACGTACGGAATCTTCAGGCCGTCGAGAAACTCGTCCAGCTCATCCCAGATTAGGGTCCGTTCGCGAACCCGGTTCGCGATCACCGCGATCCTGACCTGCCTGCGCCGAACCTTGCCGACTTTGGAGAGTTCTTCCAGGAACCGGGTCGACGCCTGCATGTCGATACTGGACGGCAGCACCGGCACGATCAGCGTTTCCGCGTGGCGGACGAGATCCGTCAGTTCGGGCCCATGAGCTCGGGCCGGGGCGTCCTCGATGACGACGTCGCAGTTGCGGGGCAGGTGTTTCAGGCCTTCCTTGTGTGCCTCTATGCCGATGATCGGCGCGCGGGCCTCCGGTCGTCGTTCCAGCCATTCGAGGCTGGACGCCTGCGGATCGTAGTCCACGAGAGCCACTTTCTTGCCCACGGTCGCGTAATAGCTGGCCAGGTTCGTGGCAATCGTGCTCTTGCCGCAACCGCCCTTGGAATTGAGGACCATGATATGACGCATATTGTTATTCCTTGTTGAACGCCGGGGGTTAGACGCCAGAGCACAAACTTAGCGTCGCATTTAACAAAAGACAAGCGTGACGCAGGATTGACCGTGCGGGTTAACACGAGGGTCTGACAGGCGGCTGGATCAGACTGGGCATTCGGGTTTTGCACTTGCGACAATTCTGCTATCATCCGCGCGCCCGAATGGGACAACAAACCCCGAATTGCCTTTCTAATCAGATGCTTACTGTCTGATGATCGGTAGGTGCGGGCCGCTGATTCAGCCATAAAGCAATCCGGTACACAACCTTGATCTCCATAGCAAATCTGTCGATTCAGTTCGGCGCCAAGCCCCTGTTTGAAAATGTCTCCGTCACGTTTGGCAATGGCAACCGCTATGGCCTGATCGGCGCGAACGGTTCCGGCAAGTCGACCCTCATGAAAATTCTGGCGGGCGAGCTCGCGCCGTCCACGGGCAATGTGTCGACCGATCCCAACCAGCGCATCGGCCAGTTGCGTCAGGATCAGTTCGCGTATGAGGACTATCGGGTTCTCGACACGGTCATCATGGGACACGAGAAGCTGTGGCGGCTGATGCAGGAACGTGACCGGTTGTATTCCTTGCCGGAGATGAGTGACGCAGAGGGCATGCGGGTCGCGGATCTCGAGGTCGAATTTGCAGAGCTGGATGGCTACTCCGCCGAATCGCGGGCGAGTGAGCTACTGGAAGGCATCGGCGTTTCCGCCGAACAGCACGAAGGCCCGATGAGTGCCATCGCGCCCGGCTTTAAGCTCAGGGTGTTACTGGCCCAGGCGCTGTTTTCCGATCCGGATATTCTGCTGCTCGATGAGCCGACCAATAACCTCGACATCAATACCATTCGCTGGCTGGAAAGTTTTCTGAGCGAAAGCCGGGCTACGATGGTCATCATCTCGCATGATCGCCATTTCCTGAACAGCGTCTGCACGCACATGGCCGACCTCGATTACGGCGAACTGCGCGTGTTCCCGGGCAACTACGATGAATACATGACGGCCGCCACACAGACGCGGGAACGCATGCAGGCCAACAATGCGAAAAAGAAAGTCAAGATGGCTGAATTGCAGGCCTTCGTCAGCCGCTTTTCCGCGAATGCCTCCAAGGCGCGCCAGGCAACTTCGCGCGCACGCCAGCTGGAGAAGATCGAGCTCGAGGACATCAAGCCGTCGAGCCGGGTCAGCCCCTTTATTCGCTTCGAACAGGAAAAGCCGTTGCGTCGTCTGGCGGTCGAGGCAACGGGTATCAGCAAGGGTTTCGACGCAGGCCCGTTGTTCGAGAACCTGAACCTGACCATCGAAGCCGGGGCGCGGGTTGCCATCATCGGGCCGAACGGCATCGGCAAGACCACGCTCGCCCGCTGCCTGCTGGAAGAACTCGACGCCGACGCCGGCGAAATCAAATGGGCCGAGAACAGCAAGATCGGTTACTTCGCCCAGGATCACGCGGCCGAGTTCGACCAGGACATGACCCTGTTCGAATGGATGACGCAGTGGCAACCGAAGGGCGCGGACGAGCAACTGTTGCGCGGCACGCTGGGCAGGATGCTGTTTTCCAGGGACGACAGCGAGAAGTCGGTGAAGGTGGTATCCGGTGGTGAAGAAGGCCGGTTGCTGTTCGGCAAACTGATCCTGCAACAGCCCAATGTGATGGTCATGGACGAGCCGACCAACCATCTGGATATGGAATCGATCGAGGCGTTGAACCTGGCCCTGGCAAACTATCCCGGCACGCTGATTTTCATCAGCCATGACCGGGAGTTCGTGTCATCGCTGGCCACGCGCATTATCGAATTGACGCCCGACGGGGTCATCGATTACACCGGCAGCTACGACGAATATCTGCGCATGCAGGTGGGTCGAGCGAATACGAGGGTCGCGTGAATCCTACGGGGTTTCAAAAAGCCTGACCGATCAGGGCTTCCACGTCGCGGATACGGCCGCGCTGCATCGGGTGGCCATCGACGGGACTTAACGGCGCGTGGCGCCGCTGGCATTCCGAGAAAATTGTGGCGGTGTATTCGAAATCATCGTGCATGAATCGGAAGCCCGGAAACCGGCTCCCGTGACGCAGGCGGAATTGATGGCGAAATTGCGTGCTGCGATGCCGGATGCCGAGTGCATCGAGCTGTTCGCCGACCGCCTCGGGCGCGTCGCTGAAGACGTGGAGGTCGATCACCGAATATTCCGTTGCGTTGCCGCTCAGAACCGGGCCCACGAGCCGGGCATGAAACGCCTCCAGCGAACGCATGACGCCGAGCGCGGCTGTGCGCAGTGCGCGGACATGCGCGTCGTGATCGATGCTGCGAAAGATCCGGTTGCGTTCGGCCAGCGCCGTCTCGATCTCGCCGTTACTGGGCAAAGGTCCCGCGGATCGTAACCCGAGGCGCGCAACCGCCTTTTCCTTGGCCAGACGAAAGTCGCTCAGGCCCTGTTCCTGAATAATTCGGGCGGCCTCATTCGCGAGCGTCGCGCGTCGGTTATCGGGCCGCGATCGGGCGTGCCGGCTCAAAAGATGCCCTCGTCGTCGTCGATGGTTCCGGGGAGGTCCCCCGGCGTGAAGTTCGGACCGGCATTGCCCTGATCCATCTCCGGGACATTGCCCTCACGGAATAATTCAAAAATTGCGCCGTCGTAGCCCGCCGGCGCGACCAGCCCCGATTCCGGAACGATGCGTGCCGTGATGATGCCGGTCGGGCGCGGAATCTCGGCGCTCGCCGTGCCGGTCAGTGCGGCTTTCATAAAGTACTTCCAGATCGGCAGCGCGGTGCGACTGCCTTCCTCGCCGGCGCCGAGCGATCGTTCTTGGTCGAAGCCGACCCATGCCGTCGCGACGATGTCGCCGTTGTAGCCGCTGAACCAGGCATCGCGCCGGTCGTTCGATGTGCCGGTCTTGCCGGCGAGGTCGGGGCGACCCAATTCGCGGGCGCGACGCCCGGTGCCGCGTTGGATGACATCGCGCATCATGTCGTAGATCAGGTAGGCATTTTCGGCCGTGATAATCCGCGGCGCCTGCCCGTCAGATACGCCCAGGAAGTTCGGTGTCTCCGCATACGTCGGGCGCCAGTTAAGACCGCCCTCTACCATTGCGTCAAAACTCTCGTAGAACGGTACTTCGTCGTCGATCGACGGGTCCACCGCTATATCGGGCAAGATCGCGACGTTGGGAATTGTTTGGCCGTTCGGATCTTCCACCGGGACGACGGGCGCAGGTTTGGCGGGCTCGGGCGCGTTCAGCCATAAGGGCACGCAGGCGCTGCAGACGAAATTGGGTGACGCCTCGAAGACGGTATCGTTCTGCGCGTTGAGCACCCGTTCGACCAGATAGTGACGGACCCGGTGTCCGCCGTTGGCGAAGGTCGCGTAGCTGGCCGCGATGTCCCAGGGCGAGACGCCGCCGCTGCCGAGCGCGAGCGACAGGTCGTGCGGCAGTGCGCTGTCCGGCAGCCCGAATGGCTTGATGTGATTGATCGCCGCACTGATGCCGGTGCCGCGGAGAATCCGTACGGAGACGAGGTTCAGCGACTTGACCAGCGCCTCGCGCAAGCGCGTCGGACCGTGAAATTTTCGGGAGTAGTTCTCCGGTCGCCAGACCGTCTCCAGGCCTGGGTCATCGAACACGACGGGCGCATCGTTGATCAATGTCGCGGTCGTGAACCCGTGCTCGAGAGCGGCCGAGTAGATGAACGGCTTGAACGACGAGCCCGGCTGGCGACGCGTCTGGACGGCGCGGTTGAACTTGCTGGCGTAGAAATCAAAGCCGCCGCTCAGCGCGATCGTCGCGCCATCACGCGGGTCGAGTGCGACGAAAGCGGCCTGCGCCTGCGGCATCTGCGCGAGTTGCCATCCCTTCCCCGCCGTGTGCAACAGGTAGACGAGGTCACCGACGTCGAACATGTCGGTGACGTTTTCCGGCGGTCCGCCGATGATGTTGTCATCGATATAGGGGCGCCACTTGATATTGTCCCAGGGTACGTTCACGCGTCCGATATTCTGCACGTACAACTCCGCAGCGTTCGCTTCTGTCGTCGCCAGCACGACCGCGATGTAGAGATCGTCGTGTGTCGGGTAGACATTCAACAACTTCGCCAGTGAACGGTTGTCGAGGTGAGTGGCGCTCTCCTTCTGAACGCCTGCGTCAGCCAGCAGGTTGTCGAGCGCGTCGCTTGCGATCGGCCCACGGAAACCATGTCGCCGGTCGTACTCGAGCAGCGCCGTGCGCAGCCCCGCGCGGCCCGCGATCTGCAGTCGTGAGTCGATCGTCGTGATGACCTTGTACCCTGCCGTATACGCCTCGAGACCAAAGCGACGGATCATTTCGGCGCGCACCATCTCCGTCGCGTACGGCGCCCGGAGTTCGACCTTCGGCCCATAGAGGCGCGACTCGACCGGCGTCTCCCGTGCGGCCGAGTAGGTCGGCTGATCGATGTAGCCGAGTTCCAGCATGCGTCGGAGCACATATGCGCGACGCTCCGTGGCCTTGTCGACGTTGGACACCGGGTTCAGTGTCGAAGGCGCTTTCGGCAGGCCCGCGATCGTGGCAGCTTCGGCGACGCCGAGTGTGTGCAACGACTTGCCGAAGTACACTTCGGCCGCCGCGCCGACGCCGTAGGCGCGTTGGCCGAGGAATATCTTGTTCAGGTACAACGTCAGGATTTCTTCTTTCGAAAATTCTCTCTCGATCTGTACCGCGAGGATCACCTCTTTGGCCTTGCGCACAAATGAGCGTTCGCGAGTCAGGAAATACACGCGTGCGAGTTGCTGGGTGATGGTGCTGCCGCCCTGGCTGCGCGAACCGGTGCGCAGCAGGTTGATCGCCGCGCGCGTGATGCCCTGGTAATCGAAACCCGGATGTTCGAAAAATCGATCGTCCTCGGCGGCCAGGAAGGCGTCTATGACGACCGGGGGTATGTCCTCGAACCGGACCGGCGTGCGCCGTTTCTCACCGATCTGCGCCATGAGCCGCCCGTCGCGGGAATAGATTCGCAGGGGTGTCTGCAGTTCGATATCCCGCAAGGTTTCCGCGGAAGGCAGGCTGGGCGCCAGGAAATAGTAGGCCCCGGAGATGATGGCGAACACGCCAATGACGGTGGTCGCCACCAGGCCCGCCAATATGGGTAGAACTCGGATCATGGGGCTATTAGACACAACCGGCCGGAAAAGCGCTAAAAATATGCATATCCGAAAAGGGGAGATAATCCCTTGCCATGACGGAGTCGATTATGCATATTAGCCGCGGTTTTTGGGCAAACCTGTCGAAAGACGGGGACGCAAAGCCACCGGTCTAAGGGACTCAGAGGCTGCGACGGCATGAGGATATGTCGTCTGCGGGGGTCGAATCCTAGGATAGCGGGGCTGCCGGCAGTATGGGCGTATCAGGCCCGAGGCAGTCGTATCTATTCCTGATTTTCCCGCAGGAACCCTGTGTGTTCCCTGATTCCGTGGCATTTGGCGGCCTCGACCGGTGTGCCGAGCAGCATGTAGCAGTGCTAAATGGGTGGATTTGCTTTATATCTTGCTCGATATATAGTTAAATTGAATATCTCAGGTAGTTAGCGATCACTTTTTCGCAAGCTACGGACTTAGAAGGGAAAAGATGTGATTTTCGGGTCGCGCAGTAAGCCCCTGATTGGACTTGACATAACGACGTCGTCGATCAAGCTCCTGGAGTTGACGCAGGTCGGCAAAGGTTACCGTGCCGAGTGCTATGCGGCAGAAGCGACGCCGCCGAATTCCATCAACGAGAAGAGCATCGTCGATGCTGACGCGGTCGGCGAGGCGATTCGCCGCGCCATGAAGCGGTCCGGCTCAAAAGCCCAGGAGGTCGCGATTGCCATCAACGGCGATGCGGCGATCACCAAGGTCATCCAGATGCCGGTCAGCCTGGCCCTGAACGATCTGGAAGGTCAGGTCGAAATCCAGGCCGATCAGTACATCCCGTTCCCGATGGACGAGGTCAGCTTCGACTTCGAGATCATGGGCCCGTCGGCGAATGATCCTGAAATGAATGATGTGCTCCTCGTCGCCACGCGAACGGAGAACGTCGATCAGCGGCGTGCCGCGGTAGAAGCCGCCGGCCTGAAGGCTCGCATTGTCGATGTCGAGGCGTTCGCGCTCGAAAGTGCATGTGGGCTGCTCGCTCATCAGATGCCCGATGGTGGCGTCGAGCACCTGATTGCCGTCGTTGACTTCGGCGCGAGTAATACGACGTTCAGCGTGCTGCAGGATATGCGCGTCGTCTACACGCGTGATTTCTCTTTCGGCGGCCAGCAGCTGACGGAAGAAATCATGCGCACCTACGGCCTGAGCCTCGAAGATGCGGGGCGCGCCAAGAAGGAGGGTGGGTTGCCCAGCAACTACCAGCCGGAGGTCCTCGACCCGTTCATCGACGATATGACACAACAGGTCAGCCGGTCCCTGCAGTTTTTCCTCGCCTCCGGTGGCGGCCGCGATCAGCCGGACCAGGTCCTGGTCTGCGGCGGTTGCGCCAACATCCCCGGCGTAGCGGATGTCATATCGAGCAAGGTCGGTATTCCCACCGAGATTGGTGACCCGCTGGGATACATGAAAGTCTCATCGAAGGCTAAATCACAGGGCGTCCGCGCGGATGCGACGGCGCTGCTGACCGCCTTCGGGCTCGCACTACGGAGTTTCGACTGATATGCCACGCATTAACCTGTTGCCATGGCGTGACGAGCAACGCGAACAGCGTCGCAACCAGTTCTATCTGGCGCTTGGCGCAGCAGCGGCAGGCGCCGGACTGGTCATTCTGGTTGGGAACCTGGTTTTCAGCAACATTATCGGTCATCAGAACGACCGGAATCGGCGTCTGCAAAATGAGATCGATGCGCTGAATATTCGCATCGAGGAAATTCTGACTCTGGAAGAGCGAAAGGAACGGCTGCTCGCGCGGATGGAGATTATCGAGCAGCTCCAGCGCAGTCGGCCGGGTATCGTCCACGTCTTCGAAGAGATTGTCGCGACGTTGCCCGCCGGGGTATTCCTGACTTCAGTGAAGCAGACCGGAAATCGGCTGCAGATCATCGGTGCCGCCGAGTCCAACACGCGCGTATCCGCCCTGATGCGCAACATCGATGCATCGGAATGGCTCGGCAGCCCGGACCTGGAGGTCGTCGAGGTCAAGGCGCGCCGCGGTGGTCCCGACGGCAGTCGCGCCAGTGAGTTCACGGTGTTCGCCAAGACGCTGACGAATACCACGGACGAGGAGGAAGTCGAATGAACTTCCTCGAAGAACTTCAAAACCTGGATTTCAATGACATCGGCCGTTGGCCGCTGCTCTTCCGCACGCTGTTCGTCGTGTTGTTTTTCGCCGTAGCGGCCAGCGCCGGTTTCTATTTCCTGGTATATGAGTCGGAAATGCCGCGTCTCGAACGCGTGCAGCAAGAAGAACAGGAGCTGCGGCTCTCGTTCGAACAGAAGCAGAAGAAGGCGGCGAACTTCGACGCGTATCGGCAGCAGCTCCAGGAGATCGAGCGATCATTCGGCACGATGCTGCGCCAGTTGCCGGGCAAGACGGAGATCCCGAACCTGCTCGTGGATATCTCACAGACCGGGCTGGCAGCGGGCTTGCGGGAAGAGTTGTTCCAGCCCAGGGAAGAGATCCAAAAGGATTTCTACGCGGAGAAGCCGATCAAGATTCGCCTGAAGGGGTCGTATCACGAGTTCGGCAAGTTCGTCAGCGATATTGCGGCGTTACCGCGAATCGTGACTCTGCACGACATCGAGATTACCCCGCAGAACGCCCAGGATTCGTCGGACGAACTGGTGCTGAATGTCACGGCGAAGACCTACCGATATATGGATCAGGATGACGAGGATGCGGGGACGTAAGTGTTGAGGAAGCGTATACAAAGCGGACGTGTACTCAAGGCGGTACTCCTGGCGCTGCTGGCAATGTTGCTCGTCGCCTGTGGCGGGGACATGAGTGACCTCGAGGGGTACATCGCCGAGGTCAAGCAGCGCAAGGGCGGCCCCATCGAGCCGCTGCCGCAAATCAAGCCTTATGAGACGTTCCGCTATGGCGCGGAGACGATGCGTTCCCCGTTCGTGCCGGACGCGCAGCAGGCAAACGCAGCGATGCCGACCGGCCCGACGCCGATCATCAATCGCAACAAGGAATACCTCGAGCAGTTTCCCCTCGACACGCTGGCGATGGTTGGCACGCTCGAGCGCCAAGGTGATGTTTACGGGCTCGTGCAGACGCAGGATGGCATGGTCCATCGCGTAATACCGGGCAATTATATTGGGCAGAACGATGGACGCATCGTTGGTGTCACGGACAGCGGAATCGAGGTCGAAGAGTTGATCCCCGACGGGATCGGCGGCTTCTTCAAGCGTTCCGCTGAAATTGGAATCAATTAGTCGGGCCCTGCAGACCGTACCGGGACGATTGCACGAGCGACTGACGCCCTGTGGGGGGTTTGGGAGTACCAGATAATGAGCACAGCTAGGCGAGTTCGGACATTGCAGATTCAGCGCGGGGAGACCAGGCGCGGGCAACCTGCGCGAGTGTCGGTCGGACGACTGTTGGCGGGGCTGTATTGCGTGATTGCATACGGTCTCGTGGCGGCGACTTCTGCGTTCGCGCAGGGCGCGGCATCGAACACTCTCGAAAATATCGAGGTTCGCGCCTTGCCCGGCAATCAGATCGAGTTACGGCTCGTGCTCTCGGGTGACGCGCCCGAGCCACTCACATTCACGATCGATGAACCCGCCCGTATTGCTCTTGATCTGCGCGACACGACGCTGGGTCTCGAGTCTCGACGCAAAGATGTCGGTATCGGCGTGCTCGATACCATTCTGGCTGCGGAAGCGAACGGCCGGACCCGGATCGTTCTCAACCTCGACATAATGGTGCCGTACGAAACGCGCGTGGAAGGCAACAGCGTATTCGTGACGATCGGAACGGCCAGTGCCGTGAGTCAGGCTGCGCCGATCATCGTCGCCGCTCAGCCGGCGGCATCTGCATCGGCAGGAGCCAGCGCCCGTGACATCGAGAATATCGATTTTCGCCGGACCGAGAATGGCGGCGGTCGTATTGTCGTCACCCTGTCGGATGTCGGCACGCCGGTCGATGTGCGCCAGAGCGGCGACCAGGTGATTCTGACCTTCACCGACACGGGCCTGCCGGATGATCTCATGAAGCGCCTCGATGTCATGGACTTCGCGACGCCCGTTAAGACGATCGATTCGCTGCGCGTCGGCGGCGGCGCCCGCATCATCATATCGGCTACGGCGCCGTTCGAGGAACTCGCTTACCAGACCGACAACGTTTTCACGGTCGAGCTGCGGCCGGTCGTCGAGGACGAGACGGTGGGGACCGTGCCGACGCTGTTCAGCCCGGATCGGGTTTACGAGGGCGAGCGTCTGACATTGAATTTTCAGGATATCGAGACGCGCGCCGTTCTCCAGCTGCTGGCGGATGTCAGCGGCCGGAATATTGTCGTGTCCGACACCGTGCAGGGCAACGTGACATTGCGGCTGCAGAGCGTGCCGTGGGACCAGGCGCTCGACATCGTCCTGGCGACGAAGGGCCTCGATATGCGAGCGAACGGCAACGTGATCATTGTCGCGCCGGCCGAAGAAATCGCCGCCCGCGAACGCGCGGATCTGGAGTCGCGCAAGGAAATCAAGGAGCTCGAGCCGCTGGTTGCCGAGTTCCTGCAGGTTAATTACGCCAAGGCGTCCGACCTCGCGGACCTGATTTCGGGCGGCAGCAGTAGTGGTGGTAACGCGCTGATTTCGGAGCGTGGTTCCGTCGCCATCGACGATCGCACGAATATTCTGCTGCTGCAGGATACGGCCGACAGAATCGTGTCGATTCGCCGCCTGGTCGCTACGTTGGATATTCCGGTTCGCCAGGTGTTGATCGAGTCGCGCATCGTCGTCGTCCGCGACGACTTCAGCCGCGACCTCGGCATCCGCTGGGGCGCGACCATCGTCAAGGAGAGCGGCAACGGCCTGATCACCACGACGGGTTCGTCGGAGGGTACCAACAGTATCGTCAATGACGCGGCGGATAACATCAACTCGTCGGGTCAGCCTTTCCCGGTGGGTATCCCGAATCTGGACGATCGATTCAACGTCAACCTGCCGGTGGCGAGTCCGGCCGGCAGGTTCGCTCTGGCGATTCTCGACGATGATTATCTGATCGACCTGGAACTCTCGGCCTTGCAGGCCGAAGGCCGGGGCGAGGTCATATCATCGCCGCGCGTCATCACGGCCAACGGGAAGGAGGCGACCATCAAGCAGGGCGTCGAGATTCCCTACCAGGAAGCCTCATCCAGCGGCGCGACGACGACTTCGTTCAAGGAAGCGGTGCTGAGCCTGACGGTCACGCCGCAGATCACGCCGGATAACCGGATCATCATGGACCTGCTGGTCACGAAGGACAGCGTCGGTGAAATCGTCACGACAACCGGCGGCGGTTTCGTACCGAGCATCGATACGCGGTCGGTCGAGACGCAGGTGCTCGTCAACAACGGCCAGACCGTCGTGCTCGGCGGAATTTATGAGACCGAACAGGGTGAGACGCAGACGAAGGTGCCCTATCTGGGCGATATTCCGGGTATCGGCGTATTTTTCCGCTCGACGCGCGTTGTTTCGCAGAAATCCGAGTTACTGATTTTCATTACGCCAAAAATACTAAAAGAAGGCTCAAATATTTATTGAGTAAGACCTGGCGATAGGACATTTAGAGGAAAGGTAGTATGAAAAGGTCTTTTTCTTTTGGACTAGTTTTGGCTTCACTGGCGCTGGCGAGCTGCGGTGGTGGTAGCGACAATTCTCTTCTGGACCCGGGCGGCGGCGTGTTCGCGACGCCCGAGGCGGCGACGATCCAGCTGCTTGCCAGTTCCCTGCAACTGGCATCGGACGACACGGGCGCCGACGATGTCACGCTGACGGCAGTTGCCAAGGACGAGAACAATAATGTCATCGGCGGCGTCGCTATCACGTTCAGCGCGAACGGCGATCCGTTTGCCAGCATCGCCGTGAATTCGACAGATAGCCCGCCGGTGACCAGCGGCGCGGGTATCCTGACGGCGCAGTTGTCGAACGGCATTGGCGGGGCCGTGAACCGAACCATGCTGATCACGGCGACCGACGCCCAGAGCGGCATATCAGCACAGCTGACGATCGCGGTTACGGGAACCCGTCTGACGATTGAAGGGCCGGATGCCCTGGCCCTGAATGACGTGGCCGATTATCTCGTGGTGCTGCAGGATTCGAGCGGCAAGGGCATCGGCTTCGAACCGGTGACGATTACATCGGCTGCCGGCAACCCGCTCACCGCAAGCGGCACTGTGACCGATGAGGCCGGCAAGATCACGGTCAGTCTGACCGCGCAGTCGGTAGGCAACGATACGCTGACGGCCGGAGGCCTCGGCCTGACGACCACCGTGGGCGTGAGCATCTCGAACGATGTGTTCGTATTGACCCATGCGCCGTCCGCCGGCGACACGATTCCGCTGGCCCCGGACAGCGAGACCATCACGCTGACGTGGACGATTGACGGTGTCGCGCAAGCGACTCAGCCGATCACGTTCGAGGCGACCCGCGGAACGCTGAGCGCGCTGCAAGGGACGACCGACAACAACGGGCAGGTTTCGGTGACGATCTCGTCGACGAGCGGCGGCGCCACCAT
>SMVA01029115.1_pt1 | contig 19040 bp, 12 predicted proteins | sample 2456451 | NCBI WGS metagenome assembly SMVA01 (sample SAMN11095933, study PRJNA526329) | marine sediment metagenome | biome: Marine sediment; feature: Surficial sediment; material: Deep marine sediment; isolation source: Hadal surficial sediment | place: Pacific Ocean | collected 2014-05 | depth... | reverse complement strand
TGGACCAGCCGATTGTGTTGATTATCAGTTATCAGCCGGCGCCGATTGACGCCCCTCAATCCGGCGCTTGAAAATCGAGGAGCCTTTCGCCAGCTCAGTCAGGGGCGCAACGAAAGCGACTTCCGTTGTTGGCACTTAGCGGAAGTGCCACCGGCGTCTCGCGACTTCCGCTCTCGGGCGCTTAACGGACATCAGAATCGTGGTTCGCGACTTCCGCTTTTGACCCGATTCGGACTTCGGCGCTGGTGTCAGGAGAGCTCTTCGAGCAGGGCTTTAGCCTCTTTGAGGTCTCGGGTGTCGAACCCTTCGGTGAATGACTCGTATATTGGTGAGAGCAGCTCGCGAGCTCGGCCTCGAGCGCCCTGTTCATCCAGGAAACGAGCAAAGTCAACTGACGTGCGCAATTCGAAGGTTTTCGCCTTTTGCCCCCTGGCCAGCTGCAACGCATCGTTAAAATGCATTTCCGCCTCTTCCCGTTTTAAGTCTGGATCTTTTGCAAAAACCAAAGCTTGCATTCGGAGACACTCTGACTCGAAAAATCGCTCAGCGCCCCTAGAGGCAAACTCGATTCCTCTTTGGGAAACCTCAAGCGCCTCACGAAGTTGGTCTGCTGCCACATACACTTCGGCGGTCAGATAGCAGAACCACGGCAAACCTATATAGGAACCCATTGCCATTTTTTCATTAAGACCATCCTCGGCGAGCGCGGTCGCTCGAATGTGGTCACCGCGATGCGAGTACGCGTAACCCAACATGATGTTACTCATGGCAGCCCACTGCCGAAACTCATGCCGCTCGCAGATCGACAGGCTCTCCTCGGCATACTCGATTAGCCGCGGAATGTCTCTTCGCATCGAATAGGTCAGCCCCGCGAACCCGGTAGCTACCGCTATGAGTACGGGTTTCCCAGTGTCACGAGCCAATTGAACGGCTTCTTCACACGGAGTGACCGCCTGGTCCGGAAAGCCCAATGACCACAGTGCCCACGCCAAGTAGGCCAAGCTCGACAACCCCGGATCTTGACCGAATTCCGCGAGCGGGCGCTTATCTTCCATCCTTCGATACAGCTTGATGCTGTCCTTAAGATGAGGTGCAGCTGGGAAACAATCACCATTGAAAAGGTAGGTCGCGCCAAGCGCGAAGGCTGTCCCCAAGCTTTCCACTGGGTCTGTCGTGCCAGCAGAAACTTCCTGGCACTTCAACGCATAGTCACGTGCGGCCTTCATATCGCCTCGCCCGAAATGCGAACGCCATAGCCCCCACGCTGAAGTGAATGACGCCCGCGGGTCGTTTAGCTGTTCGCCTAGCTCCAGTCCGCGTGCATAGGTCTGCTCGACCTCCGACGCGCCCTGACCCAGGACAAACATCAAGGATGGTCCGAGCAAAGTCAGCGTTTCCAGCTCAAACCGGAACCATTCGCTATCCGCTGGAAGCGATTCCAAAGCTGCCAAAGCTCGCCGGAAATCACTGATGGCCTCAACATGGGCAAAACGCCCCAGCGCACGTTCGCCAGCTTGGCGCCAGTACTGCGCCGCCTTGTCAGATTGACCGCCTTCCTCGAAATGGCGGGCGAGGAGCTCCAAGGGCGGATTGTCGTCCGCGTCCTCCATCAAGGCCGTCGCGATACGCCGATGAAACTTTTGACGATCGCGCCTTAAAAGCGATTCATAGGCTGCATCGCGCACCAGAGCATGCTTGAATTCGTAATAGGACTCGACGCCCATGCGTGCGTAGATCAGTCCCGATTGAACGAGACGAGCAAGCTCCTGCTCCAAGGCCTGCTCATTCTGACTGGAGACCGCCTTCAGGAGATCGACGTTAAACGAACGACCTATTACCGCAGCAAGCTGTGCAACTTCCTTGGCACGGCCTAATCGGTCCAATCGCTCCATCAGGAGGTCTTGCAGAGTTGCGGGGATACCGGAGGTCGTTGCATCGGCGGCAAGGAAATCTGATCCGTCACGTTCCGAGACGAAACCGGAATCAAGGAGCATGGCGGTGGTCTCCTCGATAAAAAGCGGCACGCCGTCGGTGCGATTGATGATTTCGTCAACCGTCGACTGCGATAGCCCTTGCCCTTCCGCTATCTTGGTCACCAGAGCGACGCTATCCTGGCGGTCGAGGTTATTCAGGGCGAGCGTGGTGGCGTCTGAGTCGTCCGTCCAGGGAGGCCGGTATTCGGGCCGATGCGTCACGACGACAAGCACCCTACTGTTGCGGACACGCTTGATCAGATGTGTGAGAAAATCCTGCGTCGATGGGTCGATCCAGTGCGCGTCCTCGACAACGAACAAGGTTGGCAATCGTGCAGCCATCGCCTCCACGGTCTCGACGAGCAAATCGAGTGTACTTAACCGCAGCTGCTCCGGCGTCAGGTCGAGCGGGGGATAAATCCCCTCATAGGGTATCGAGAGGAGCGCGCCGAATAATGGCGCCGTTCCATCGATGTCCAAACCCAACTCACCCAGCAATGTTTCCAATGCCGCAAATCTCTCTCGCGGCGTCTGGCCGGGTCCGATTCGGATCGCTCGCTCCAATTGCTCGATCACGGGATGGAAAGCACTACTCTGATGATAGGATGAGCAGAAATAGAGCGCTTGGTCGGTCGAAGCCTCGTCAAGCGAGTCTTGGACGGCACGCACGATCCGTGATTTGCCCACGCCAGCCTCGCCGGATAGCAAGACGACCTGGCCTTCGCCATCCACGGCCAACCGCCATCGCCGCAGCATCATCTCCAGCTCTTCGTCTCGCCCCACCAATGGGGTGAGTCCCCGTTCGCTCGCTGCATCGAAACGACTTACTGCCCTAGCCACCACGGCTCGGTACGCCAGCACAGGCTGCTCGATTCCTTTAAGGGTCTGCAGACCCAACGCCTCAAGGTCGAACCGACCGCCGACCAAGCGTTGGGTGGCAGCAGAGAGCACCACTGTGTTCGGCTCGGCTATTCCTTGAAGCCGAGCCGCCAGATTGGGGGTTTCGCCGACCACCGCACTCTCCTGGGAGGCACCCTTACCGATTGTGTCACCGACCACGACTAGGCCGGATGCGACGCCAATTCGAACCGCCAACGCAACGCCCGTCTCCAGCTTCGGGACCGAGGCGGCGAGCTCCAGCCCCGCGTGGAGCGCCCTTTCCGCGTCGTCTTCGTGAGCACGAGGGTATCCGAAATATGCCAGCACACCATCGCCCATGTACTTGGCAACGTAACCGTCGTATTTCTCGATTCCCGCCGTGGCGGCATCTTGATAGGCGCGATTGATCTCACGAAGATCCTCAGGATCCAGCCTTTGAGAGAGCTCGGTCGAACCGACAAGATCTGCAAACATGACTGTCAGTTGACGCCGCTCGGCTTCCCCCGAACGCGCCGGTGGAGAAGTGGAATCCCGAGCTGGAACGGCAATTCGAGAATGGCCCGATTCTCGAATCGCCTTCAGTAGTTTCTTGCGTGGGCCAAGTGCAAGGCCGATTTTCTCAAGATCCGCCTCTTCCAGCTCCGGCAAAACTTCGAAATCTACCTCGTTCTCGGCGAGCAATTCCGCGTATTTGCCGAGCCCGTGCTGTTCGAGCCATTGTCGCAATTCGATCATGCGATGAACATACACCGATCAACTTGCAGGAGCGAGCGGGCGCGATTAGGGCACCCCTAACGGGCCCTATCGGGACCACGCGAATGTCCGGTTGTGGCACTTAACGGAAGTGCCACCGGCGTCTTGCGACTTCTACTTTCGAGGGTTTAACAGACATCCGATGTCTGCATTCCCGCGTTCATGTCTGGATTTCCCCATTCTGACCCCGTCCGCCGGTCTGGCGGTTGTTCGGCGCTGAAAAACAAAAGCGGCGGGGCAAGGGGCCCCGCCAATTTGTTACGCCATTATTAGGGAGGAAGCTCTCAGCCGATGGCGGCCCGTCTTTGCCGCCGGCGTGGTTCCGGTGTCTGATAGGCAACCCTGGCGTGGTATTTGCAGTAAGGTGCGCTATCCAGTGAATCATGTCCGCAAAAATGGAAATCGGTTTGCGTCGGATCGCCGATTGGCCATTTGCATGTGCGCTCCGTCAGCGTTTGGATCGACAGCCTTTTCGCGATCGGCACGACAATGTCGTCCAATGGCCGAACATCGGCATGTGGCGCGATATCGTATTCCAGTTTCAGCGCCGTGTTGCCGATGGTCCGGGTTCGCGGCAGCCGCGGATGTGTCGACTGGCGCGGCCGCCTCACCCTTTTGATCGATGATGTCGGCTGCCCGCGGCCGGAAAGCCCGAGCCGGTGTACCTTGCCGATGACGGCGTTGCGTGTCACGCCACCCAGCTCGGCTGCGACCTGGCTGGCGCTATGGCCGCCAAGCCAGAGTTTTCGTAACAATTCAACCCGCTCTTCTGTCCAGGACATGTGTGCCTGTCCTCCTCTAGTGTCCGTTGCTCCGGACAGAATCCATCCAGCTTCACAGACCCATGGTCCGCGTCCACACCAACGCAAGACTGTTGCTGAAATTCTGTCCGCCGCACGACATATCGTGCTTAACGATTTATCAACTACTATATCAGGCGAGTCAGCGGCAAGAGTCTGGAACGTTTTTCCAACGGATTTTCAACAATTGGGATAAAAGTGAGTCAAGAATGTCACACTTGCGCGCCCGGCAGCGGTCAATTGGCGTCGATTTCGCCCGCGCGCTTGCCGGCCCGGATCGGCTGGACGCCGGATAAGTTGCTGAAACTCCATGGTTTTGAGCCGATAGTGGCTTTGCATTGCCTGCCAGGGACGGGACGTGGTATTGAATTCCGGCCGCCGCAGGGCGGTTTTTTGATTTTCCAACGCGCCAAACACAGCCAGATATGGCCATGCCCCGGAACAAGGCTATGCCCCACAATACGGCAATTCCCAAGAATACGGCCATTCCCAGGACCATTTCCGCCGAGCGTTCGCCGCTCTATCCGACCTATCCTCGCGTCGAAATCGCGCCGGAGCGCGGCGAGGGGGCGTGGATCATCGCCGCCGACGGTACCCGCTACCTCGACTTTACCGGTGGCATCGCGGTCAATGTGCTTGGCCACGCCCATCCCCATCTCGTCGCGGCCCTGACCGCCCAGGCGCAAAAGCTCTGGCACGTCTCAAACCTTTTCCAGATACCCGGGCAGACCGAACTGGCCGGGCGCCTTGTTGCCGTGACCTTCGCCGATAAGGTGTTTTTCACCAATTCCGGTGCGGAAGCGATGGAATGCGCCATCAAGACGGCGCGGCGCCATCATGCGCTCGCCGGCGCGCCGGAGCGCTTTCGGCTGATCACTTTTGAGGGTGCCTTTCACGGCCGCACCCTGGCGACCCTCGCCGCTGGCGGCCAGGAGAAATATCTTGAAGGGTTCGGGCCCAGGGTCGAGGGCTTCGATCAGGTGCCCTTTGCCGATCATGACGCGGTCAAGGCGGCCATCGGGCCGCAAACCGCCGGCATCCTGATCGAGCCGGTGCAGGGCGAAGGCGGCATTCGCGTCGTCCCCAATGCGTGCCTGCAAGGCTTGCGCGAGCTGTGCGACGAGCACGGCATTTTGCTGGTCCTCGACGAAATCCAGTCCGGTATGGGCCGCACCGGCAAGCTTTTTGCCCATCAATGGGCCGGCATCGAGCCGGACATCATGGCGATTGCCAAGGGCATCGGCGGCGGCTTCCCGCTCGGCGCTTGCCTGGCCAGTGAAGCGGCGGCGGCCGGCATGACGCTCGGCAGCCATGGCACCACCTTCGGCGGCAACCCGCTCGCCATGGCGGTCGGCAATGGCGTACTCGACATCGTTTTGGCGGACGGCTTCCTGACCCATGTGGCCGAGACCGGCTTGCGCTTGAAGCAAAAGCTGGCGGCGATCGCCGACGCCCATCCCGGCGTTATCGAGGCTGTCCGCGGCCTTGGCCTGATGCTCGGGCTGCAATGCCGGGTGCCCAATGGCGATGTCGTCGCTGCCGCCCGCGCTGCGGGCCTGTTGCTGGTAGCGGCGGGCGACAATGTCGTGCGGTTGCTGCCACCCCTCATCATCGGCGATGAGGAAATCGCCGAGGCGATGACCCGCCTTGATCGCGCCTTGACCACGCTGACGCGTTCCAACGCCGCCCAATAGCCGGCCGGCACGCTGCAAACCTGATACGGGAAACAACCATGGCTGGCCTTCGCCACTTCCTCGATTTATCGCAACTACCGGCGGCGACCCTGCGCGCCATTTTGGACGACGGCGCCCGCATGAAAGCGAAAGGCCGGCAGGGCCAGCGCGGCGAAAAACCGCTCGATGGCCGGATCCTGGCGATGATTTTCGACAAGCCCTCGACCCGCACAAGGGTTTCCTTCGACGTCGCCATGCGCCAGCTCGGCGGCCAGACGCTTGTCCTCAACGCCAGTGACATGCAGATGGGCCGCGGCGAGACCATCGCCGATACAGCGCGCGTCCTGTCACGCTATGTCGATGCGATCATGATCCGCACCACCGCCCATGACCGGCTCGCCGTGCTTGCCGAACACGCCACGATCCCCGTCATCAACGCTCTGACCGACGACACCCATCCTTGCCAGCTCATGGCCGACGTCATGACGTTCGAGGAGCATAAAGGCGCCATCGCCGGCCGCCGCATTGCCTGGACCGGGCCGAGCAACAACGTCCTGACCTCGTTCATCCACGCCGCCGCCCGCTTCAATTTCCGGCTCGATATCGCCACCCCGCCTGAGCGTGCGCCGGAAAAGGCGGCGCTGGACTGGGCGCGGGCCGAGGGCGCCGACATTCACCTGACATCCGATCCCCATGCCGCCGTCGCCGGGACCGACTGCGTCGTCACCGATACCTGGGTTTCCATGGGCGAGGATGAGGATCAGCGCGGTCACAACATGCTGATGCCTTACCAGGTCAATGAACGGCTCATGGAAACTGCCGGAAAAAACGCCATATTCATGCATTGTCTGCCGGCCCATCGCGGCGAAGAGGTGACCGGCGCCGTCATCGACGGGCCGCAATCGGTGGTTTTCGATGAGGCGGAAAACCGGCTTCATGCCCAAAAAGGCATCCTCCTGTGGTGCCTGGGATCGGATCGCCAATGACGCAAAAGCAAACCGCAAGGAACGGGGATCCCGGCGCTGCCATGAACGGCGGCAATGCCGATCACGCCTTGCCGTATCATGTCGACAAGCTGGAAGTGCGCGGCCGGGTCGTCAGTCTCGGCCCGGCGATCGATGCGATCCTGTCGCGCCACGATTATCCTGATCCGGTCAAGGCGTTGCTTGGGCAAGCCTGCGTTCTGGCCGCCCTTCTGGCGACTTCGCTGAAGGATGTCAGCCGGTTCATCCTGCAAACCCAGACCGACGGGCCGGTATCGATGCTCGTCGCCGATATCCGCCTGCCCGGGCAGATGCGCGCCACCGCCTCATGCCAGGCACTGGCGGTGACGAGGCTGAGCGAGGCCGGCGGCGCCGATACGGGCGCGCTGCTTGGCAAGGGCACGCTCGCCATGACCATCGAACAGGGGCACGGCGGCCAGCGTTACCAGGGCTTTGTGCGGTTCGATCATGAAAGCCTGGAAGCGGCCGCCCAAACCTATTTTTCCCAGTCCGAACAGATCCCGACGCGCATCCGCATTGCGGTCGGCGAAGTGCTCGACCGTGACGCAGATGGCAAGACCCGCCATCGCTGGCGCGCCGGCGGCATTATCGGCCAGTTCATGCCGCAAGCCGAAGGCCGCATCGCGCACCGCGATCTGCCGGCCGGCGATGTGCCCGAGGATAGGGTTGATGAGATGCGCCACGCCGCCTTTGAAGCCGACGACGATGCCTGGGTGGAAGCCGCCGCCCTGATCGGAACCGTTCAGGATCACGAACTGACCGACCCGGAGATTTCGCCCGAACGCCTGTTGTTCCAGCTGTTTCACGAGCGCGGCGTGCGGGTCTTCAAGCCGGTCGCGCTTGAAGACCATTGCACCTGCTCGCGCGCCGGCATCGAGAAGGTTCTTGAGCAGATGGATGCTGGCGAGATCGCCGGCGCTGCCGTCGAGGGGGAAATTGAGGTGCGCTGTGAATTTTGCGGTCTGCGCTATCACTTCGACCCCGATGCGCTGCCCGCCGCCGCCGTCTCCGGAAGCGAACAACACGATCGGACTGAAGGTCGCGCCTGACAAATCTTTAATTTGCAATCGGCTACACTTGCTGTCACCGGTACGCGATTGTCTGATAGGGTGACGGCCGGGCATGAACAAAACGGGAAAGCCGCATTGAGCGACAAAGCCAAGGGGCCACGCCTGATTGTCCATACGGAGGCTGCCGAAGGACACGCCACCGCTGTCGATCCTGTTGCCGTTTCGCCGCCGGCTGAGCGCGCGCGGCACGAGGCGCCCCCTGTTCCCGAAATACCTCCTGAAGCGCCGCCTGAAGCGCTTCCCGATATGCGGCCCGGCGATCGCGATGTGACGCCTCGCGAGCCCTTGCTGGAAGTCCCGGACCGGCGCGCCCATCCGGTCATGCTGATCGCCGCCCGCGGTTTGTTGCAGTTGCTTCTTGTCCTTGCCGTTCTCGTTGGCGCCGTATGGGGCATGCGCTGGCTGGTCGATAGCCGTGCCGAAAGGCCGCAACGGGTGGCGCGAGAACGGGTCTATACGGTCACGACAATGGCGGTACGGAAGGCCGATCATCAGCCGCAGTTTCTCGTTTACGGCACGACCATCGCCAGCCGGACGATCGAGCTGCGCGCACTTGTTGCCGGCGAGATCGTTGCCGTTCACTCAGGTCTTCAGACCGGCCGGATCGTGGAAAAGGGCGCCGTTCTGCTGCGCATCGATCCCTTTGCTTATGAAGGCGCGGTGAGCGAGGCGCGCGCCAATCTGCGCGAGGCCGAGGCCCGGCTGTTGGAGAACGAGGCGCGGATCGCCGTTGAACAATCGGCGCTTGGGCGCACTCGCGAACAGCGGGTTCTGGCCGAACGCGATCTGCAGCGCTCCCGCCAGCTTCTTGGCACCGGTTCGGCGACGCAAAAAACCGTCGATGATCGCGAGATGACGCTGAGCCAGCGCGCCCAGGCCGTCGAGCAGCGGCAGGGCAATCTGGCGGTCGAAAAGGCCAGGGCCGAGCAGCAGCGCGCCGCGATCTCCCGCCTGGAGTGGAAGCTCGCCCAGGCCGAGCGCAATCTGGCCGATACCGCGCTCAAGGCGCCCTTTACCGGTGTCGTGCAGTTCGAAAATGCCGGCAAGGGCCGCAATGTCGGCGCCAATGACCTCCTTGTCACTCTGTATGACGAAACCGCCGTTGCGGTCCGATTTCTCGTCACCGACCGCCAGTTCGGACGCCTCGTCAACGATCCTGACGGCGTCATCGGGCGACCCGTCGAAATTACCTGGACGGTCGGCGATGCGCCGGTACTCTATGACGGGGTGATCGACCGGATCGGCGCGGAAATCCGCTCCGAACGCGGCGGCGTGGAGGTTTATGCGCGGATCAAAGCCCGCGATGGTGGCGGAGCCGCCTTGCGCCCCGGCGCCTTCGTCGAGGTGCGCGTGCCCGATCAGATGTATTCGCAAACCGTTCGGCTGCCCGAAACCGCTGTGTATGGCGGCGCTTACGTCTATGTCATCGAAGAGGGCCGTATGCGCCGCCGCGATGTGACCATCGCCGCCTTTACCGGCAGCGATGTTCTGATCGCCCAGGGTCTTGCCGGCGGCGAGAGCGTGCTGACGACGCAGATCTCCGATGCCCGCGACGGCCTGAAGGTCGCCCTGGAAGCTGCCTCCGGCGAGCCCTCGCAGGCCGGCAGGACCAAGGGGCAGCAGGGCCGGGGACAGCCGGCGCCCGGCAAGTGAGTGGACCCCGGGGAGTGATCGGACGATGAAGCGCCCGCAAATTCCCGATCTCGGATTGGAAAGCCGCCGCGGTATTGTTTCGCTTTTTGCCCGCCACTCCAATGCGGCCAATCTTTTGATGGCCCTGATGATCATCTTCGGCCTTTTTTCCCTGGCCCGCATCAACACCCAGTTTTTCCCGTCCGTCGTGACCGACACGATCCGCGTTACCATCGCATGGTCCGGCGCCAGCGCCGAGGATGTTGAAGCCAATATCCTTGAAGTTGTCGAACCGGTGGTGCGCTTCATCGACGGCGTCGACAAGCTGAGGACCTATGCCCGCGAGGGCGTTGCTTCGCTGCAACTCGATTTTGAACGCGGCGCCGACATGCAAAAAGCGCTCTCAGATGTCGAGGCGGCGGTTTCCGGCATCACAACCTTGCCTGAGGACGCCGACACGCCGAAGGTATCCTTTTCGCAATGGTTCGACGGCGTGGCGCGGCTGTCCATTTCCGGGACCTATTCGGAAGCTGCGCTAAAAGCGATCGCCAAGCGCATGCGCGACGATCTTGTCGGCCGCGGCATCGACAAAGTCACCCTCACCGGTCTGCGCGACGAGGAGATTGCGGTTGCCGTTCCTGAACGCCAGTTGCGCCGGCTTGAACTGACCCTGGGCGAAATTTCCACCGCCATTTCCGGCAACAGCCGCGATATTCCCTCCGGCACGCTCGAGGGTGCGGTCTCGCGGCAGGTCCGCTCGCTCTCCGATGCGCAGGATCCCACGCGCCTGCGCGATATTGAGATCAAGTCCTTTCCCAGCGGCGAAAAAATCACCCTCGGCGATATCGCCACGATCGAACGCCGCTTCGATCCCAATGACAAGGAAGGCTATTCCGGCGGCCGCCGCGCCATCCAGCTTTATATCCAGCGCTCCGCCGCCGCCGATACGCTGAAGACAGCGGCCATTCTCGACACCTATCTGGAGGAGATCGCGCCGACCCTGCCGCCGGGCATCGAAATCGTGACCTACGGCGTTCGCGCCGAACTTTTGAAACAGCGCATCGCCCTTTTGGTGCGCAACGGCGCCACCGGTCTCGTCCTCGTCATCCTGGTCCTTTTCATCTTCCTGAACGGCCGGGTCGCCTTCTGGGTTGCCGCCGGCATTCCGGTCGCCCTGCTGGCGACGCTCGGGATCATGTATGTCAGCGGCCAGTCGATCAACATGATCTCGCTGTTCTCGCTGATCATGATGCTCGGCATTGTCGTCGATGACGCCATTGTCGTTGGCGAGCACACCGCCACCCGCCACGCCATGGGCGACCCGGCATCGGTTGCCGCCGAGCGCGGCGCCGGCCACATGCTGTCGCCGGTCATGGCTGCCAGCCTGACGACGATCGCCGCCTTTGCGCCGCTCTTTCTGGTGCGCGGCACGATGGGCCAGATCATGGTCGCCCTGCCGCTCGTCGTCATCTCTGTGGTCATCGCCTCCCTGATTGAATGTTTTCTGATTCTGCCCGGCCACCTCTCCCACTCGCTTGGCCGGGTGCGCCGCGCCGGCTGGTCGTTCTGGCGCTGGATGTTCGTTTCACTGGCCTTTGCCGCCCTGCTCATCGTCCTTGCCCGCGACTGGTCCGACGCCCTGGCGCTGCCAGAATTCGTCCGGACATTGCGCCATGGCCTGGCCGGTCTTCCAGGTTTTGCCCAGACCTTCGCCCTCGCCGCCGCCGCCCTTCTCCTCGGCGTGCTCGCCGAAGCGGTTATGGTGTTCATCGGTTCCCGGCACCAATCATCCGGCCACCGCCGCACGCTGATCCGCCGCGGCCTCGATGCCGGCTTCGACTGGTTCCGCGACGTGCCCTTCGGCTGGGCCGTCAACCTGTCCTACGCCTACCGCTACCTGACGGTCGCCATCGCCGTGGCGAGCCTGATCCTGGCCATTGGCCTGCTGCGCGGCGGCCGCGTCGATTTCGTCTTCTTCCCCTCGCCGGAAGCCGAAACCCTTCGCGCCCGCGTGGTCTTCAATGCCGGCGTTCCGCGGCAAACGGTCATCGCCGCCATGCACCGGATCGAAAACGCGCTGCATGAGGCGGAAAAGCGTTTATCGCCGGACCGGCCGCTTGTGGTCACCGCCTTCGCCACGATTGGCCAGGCTGGCCGGTCCACTGGCGACAATCTGGCGCAAATCCGCGTCCAGCTCGTCCCCTCCGAAGAGCGCGACATTCGCACGCCGGAGATTGCGCGGGCCTGGCGCAAGGCGGTGCCGAAGATCGCCGGCATCAAGCGCTTTTCGGTTTTTGAGCAGCACGGCGGACCACCGGGGCGCGATGTCGACATCCGCTTCCGCGGCGGCGACAGCTCGTTGCTGAAGGCGGCCGCCGAGGAGGCCACCGTAGTATTGTCCAGCTTTCCAGGCGTCACCGGCGTTGCCGATGACCTGCCTTACGGCAAGCCGGAACTGATCATCCGGTTGACGCCGCGCGGCGCGGCGCTCGGTTTTACCGGCGAAGAGATCGGCCGCCAGGTCCGCAATTCGCTTGAGGGCGCCGTACCGCGCCGCTTTGCCGAGGGCGACGAGGAAATCACCATCCGCGTTCAGGCCGAGCTTCGCGAATCGGGCATGGCGGCGCTGCGCGCGCTGGAATTGCGTACGCCTTCGGGCGCCTTCGTGCCGCTCGAAGAGGTCGCTCAATTGAGCGAGCGCCAGGGCTTTTCGGCGATCCAGCGCATCGACGGAAAATCGACCGTATCGGTCACCGGCGATATCGATCTGGACGTCACAAATCCCGGCGCTGTGCTGGCCCAGCTCAGAGAAAGCGGGGCGATCGAGGAGATCGCCAGCCGCTATGGCGTGGAGACCGGCTTTTCCGGCCGCGCCGAAGAGCGTCAAAAAGCCTTCGCCGACCTCAAGCTTGGCGCGCTGATCTCCCTGGCGGTCATCTATATCATTCTGGCCTGGACCTTTGGCTCCTACGCCAAGCCCGTGGCGATCATGCTGATCATCCCCTTTGGCTTTGTCGGCGCCACCGCCGGTCACTGGCTGATGGGCTTCGACCTGACCATCCTCTCCCTGTTCGGTCTGCTCGGTCTGTCCGGCATTCTGGTCAATGATTCCATCATCCTGGTTGCCCGCCTCAGCGAGCGTCTTGCTGGCGGCTGCACGCTGGCCGAGGCGGTGACCGGCGCCAGCCGCGACCGGCTTCGGGCCGTGCTTTTGACCTCGCTGACGACGATTGGCGGCCTGGCGCCGCTGCTGTTTGAGACCAGCCGGCAGGCACAGTTCCTGATGCCGATGGCGATCACCATCGTTTTCGGCCTCGCCGCTGCGACATTTCTGGTGCTGTTCCTGGTTCCCGCCATTATCGGGATCGGCGGCGACATCGACGCCTTCCTGCGGTTTGTGGTGGGTCGCCGGGCGGCCGAACGCCCACCGCCGGCTCCGGCCGAATAGGGGCCGCAATATCCCAAGGGGGGCCTCGTCAGTTGCGCCAGAACGCCGGCAGAAGAAGCACCAGCACCGTGAAAAGCTCCAGCCGGCCGAGGATCATGCCGGCCGACAGAAGCCATTTCGCCGTATCGCTCAACGATGAAAAATTGCCGGTCGGCCCGATGACCGGCCCCAGCCCTGGCCCGACATTGGAGATTGCCGTCGCCGCGCCGGAAAACGCCGTCAGCGGATCGAGCCCGGTCAGGCTGAGGGCGATCGCCAGGACGATGAAGGAGGCGAGATAGAGGAAAAAGAAGCTCATCACCGCCGAGGAAACGCCTTCGGAAATCGGTCTGCCGTTGAATTGCTTGACGAAGATCCCGTTTGGAAAGATCAGCCGTGCCGTTTGTTGCCGCAATTCCTGAAACAGCACCTGAAACCGGAATATCTTGATGCCGCAGGCGGTTGATCCGGCGCAACCGCCGATGAACATGACGATGAAAAACAGCGCCGTGGAAAACAATCCCCAGCTTTCGTAATCGCCGCTGGCATACCCGGTGCCGGTCATGATGGAAACGAGGTTGAAGGCGGCGCGCCTGAGGCCGCTCAAGCCCGGCTGCTGGCCGGTCAGCGCCAGATAGAACCACAAGGTCAGCACCAGGGCCGTAACCGTCAGGGCGAACGCCCGCACCTGGGCATCGCGCAGCAGCGGCCTGATGCGCCCGCCCGAGAGTTGCACGAACAGGATGAACGGCAGGCTTCCCAGGATCATGAACACAATGGCGATCATCTCGATCTGCGCCGAACCGAAAGCCCCGATCGAGAGGTTCTTGGAGGAAAATCCGCCGGTCGCCACCGTCGTCATGGCGTGCATGACCGCATCGGCGATTCCCATCCCGGCAGCGGCGTAGAGCAGCGCGCAGACGGCGGAAAGGACCGCGTAGACCAGCGTCAGCGACCCCGATATCTGGGTTGCCCGCGGCAGGATCTTCTCCGGCGTCTCAAAGGCTTCGGCCTTGAACAACTGCATGCCGCCGATTTGCAGCATCGGCAACACGGCGACCGCCATGACGATGATGCCCAGACCGCCGAGCCATTGCAGGATCGCCCGCCAGAGCAGGATGCCGGTCGGCAGGTTGTCGAGCCCGGTAATGACCGTCGCGCCGGTTGTCGTGATGCCGGACATCGATTCAAAAAAAGCGTCGGTATAGCTCGCCGTCACGCCGGACCAGTAGAACGGCAATGCGCCGAGCGCCGCCAGGCTCGCCCAGCTGCCCACCGTCATCAGGATGGCCTGTCGCGCGCTAAGCTGCGATGTCGTGCCGCGCGCCGACGCCCAGAGCCCCAGGCCAATGGTAATGCTGACTGCCGCGGCGCCGATGAAGACCGGCCATGTCGCATTGCCGAGGGAAAAATCGACAAGGGCCGGCGCCAGCATGGAAACGCCGAGGATCGCCATGAACACGCCGATGACGAGGATAACGGGGCGAAGGTCGATCACGTACGGGCACCGGGCTGCCGAATCGCGCCGATCATGGCCGCGCGCGGCTTTACGCGCAATGCGCGGGGCGAAGGTTATGACCTAAAGCATGTCGCGTTCATTGGCATTCACGCGCCCTGCTTTATCTCTTTGTTTGAGCGTGTCTTTATCGCAAAATCGGTGCCCACTTTTGCGCGACACGCTTTAGTTGAGAACCTGCCTCGCATCGGGCAGATCCAGCGAGAATGCCGGAATATCGACGGTGAAGGCCTCGCCATCGGCCCCCACCATCTGATAGCTGCCGACCATGATGCCGGACGATGTGGAGAGCGGGCAGCCGCTGGTATAGGAGAACGCCTCGCCCGGATCGATCTGCGGCTGCTTGCCGACGACGCCGATCCCGCGCACCTCCTCCACCTTGCCATTGCCATCTGTGATCCGCCAGTGCCGGCCCACAAGCTGCACGGATCGCGATCCCTCATTGCCGATCTCAATTGCATAGGCCCAGAAAAACCGTCCCCGTTCCGGATCGGATTCCTCTTCCAGATACTGCGGTTCGACGGTCACGCGGATGCCGTTGGTGATGGAACTGTACACGGTTTGGCAGACCCCCAAGCGCGGTTCGACCGTGTTTTGCGGCAGATACAGTTGCGGCGCAAGATCAAATATCGCGCTCGCGCACAACCCGGCGAACGACACGCGGACGATTGGAAACAGCAACCGGCGCCAATGACCCGGCGACGCCGATTCGACGTTACGTCAGGGAAGATATACCCTGACTTGGCGGCGAAAGACGAATGACCGCAGAGTGTGTGCAGGCGTTGGGGGGCCCGCGTGTACGGGGCAGCAACTGAACTTGGAAGGTCGCCCGGCCGGGACGGGCCGCCGCCTCGGCCGCGGGAAAACGCCGCTGCGGACACTGGCGGTTTCGCCGTTCGCGATAGGGAAGGCCGGAAATTCTCCGCCGGTTCCGGTATCGACCCCCGTGTTGATCCGGCAATCGCCTTTCTGGGCGGCTTCGGCATATCCCGCCATGCGCTTGATTTGGCCAGCCGGCTCGCCGCCACCCGAGGCACCGCCGCCCATGACGAACTGATAGCCGCCGGCTTTCTGGGCGCGCAAGAATACTGGGCGCATCTGGCGGATTTTCTGGGCCTGGTGTTTGTCACCGGCAAGGATGCCCTGGCAATGTCGCCGGCTTCGCGCATCGTACCGAGCGAAGCTTTGCGGCGCGCCGACCGGCTCATGGTCACCGGCGGCGGCGAGTCGTTTTTGCTTGTGGCGCCCGCTGGCGCCATGCTTTCCCGTCTTTGCGCCAGTGTCGGGCGCGCCCCGCAGATCGCCCATCGGATTCGCATCGCCGCACCGGAGACGATCCGTTCGGTGCTGCTTCGCCGGAACTCCGGTCATTACGCGGCCTGTGCCATCCAGCGTCTGCGCCGGGCTTCCGCCGCCAGCTCCGCCTTTGGCCGGCCCGGTCCGCTGGTCACATCGATCATGGCGATCCTTGCCGGCCTGTTTGCCGCTGCCCTCTGGATAGCGCCGACGGTGACCCTTTTTGCCGCTGCCGGTCTTATGAACCTGGTTTTTTTCAACAGCGTTTTTTGGAAGCTCGCCGCGGCGCTCCACCGCCAGCGGCCGCAATCGGCCGCCCTGCTCGCAGAGCCTGACCTGCCGGCCTATACGATCATGGTGCCGCTTTACCGCGAGGCCAATGTCATTCCCGATCTTTTAACATCGCTTGCCGCCATCGACTATCCGCCCGTCAAGCTGCAAGTGCTGCTGATCGCCGAGGCCGACGATCAGGAAACCATCGCCGCGATACAGCGCTGGCGCGACGATCGGTTTGAACTGGTCTGCGTTCCATGCGCCGCGCCGCGCACCAAACCGAAGGCGCTGGTCTTCGCGCTGCCCTTTGCCCGTGGCGATTTTATTGTCGTCTATGATGCCGAAGACCGGCCCGAGCCCGGCCAGTTGCGTGCCGCCGCTGCGGCCTTCGCCGCCGACCCTGCTCTCGGCTGTATTCAGGCGCGGTTGACGCCGGACAACGCCGAGACCTGGCTGTCGCGCATGTTCACCATCGAATATGCCGCCAATTTCGACGTGCTCCTGCCAGCGCTTGCCGATTGGCGCCTGCCATTGCCGTTAGGCGGCACGTCCAACCACTTCCCCCGCGCCGTCCTGCAGAAAGTCGGCGCCTGGGATCCGTTCAACGTCACCGAGGATGCCGATCTCGGCCTCAGGATCGCCCGTAGCGGCTACCGGATCGGCATGATCGCCTCGCGCACCTATGAAGAGGCGCCGCTGCGGCTCGCCCAATGGCTGCCGCAGCGCCGCCGCTGGCTGAAGGGCTGGATGCAAACCGTGCTGGTGACGCTGGATCGCCGCGACCGGTCTTTCCGCCATTTCACCTGGTGCGGCGCGTTGCTCGTCCACGGTCTTTTGACCGGCGGCATCGTCTCGCTGATGGCCTATCCGCTGATGTTCGCCTGGCCGCTTGTTGTTTTTGCCATGCCCGGGCTCTGGCGCGGTCTTGATACGCCGGCGTTCCACGCGCTGATCGCGCTCAGCCTGATCAATGTCGGCGGCTTCGTGGTGGCCGCGCTCGTTTCCGCCCTGCGCGGTCTCTCGGCCATCGGCAATTTGCGCCTGGCTCTGCTGCTGCCCACCCTGCCGGTCTATTATCTGCTGATGTCGTTCGCCACCTGGCAGGCGCTGGGCCAGCTCTTCGCGGCGCCCTCCAAATGGGAAAAGACGGCGCATGGCATATCGAAGAACCGCCGCACGCCCGGCGCGTCAGCGGTGAATATGGTGGAATGCCCGGTTAACACGCCTGACGGCGCGCCGCTTCAATCGGTCGATAAGGGTCACGCGGAAGGCAAATGTTAACCTGCCGCCATTATGCCAAAAATTACGAGGCGAGAAATGGAACAAGAATCCCGGGCCGAGCATCGGTCCCGCACATTAAAACGCGGTCAGGTCAGGATCGATGGCGGCAAGTCGATTATCGACTGCACCATCCGCGATCTCAACGAAACCGGCGCCAGGTTGCGTTTTGAGAGCATTTTTCCGCTGCCTGAACGCTTCGATCTGTTTATCGTCGATGCCAAGGCCATCTGGCCGGCCCGCAACGCCTGGCAGAAGGGGCCCGAAACCGGCGTGGAATTTTTCCCCACGGAAATCCCGACAAGCATCCCGGAATAGATATTGAACTCCGCCGGCAAGGGGGAGTGGAGCGGACGATGGGGATAGAACCGACGACATTCGCCTTGGCAACGGCCCGGCGAGCGGATTGGTTGAGCTTCCACGGCCAAACAGTGTACATTCCGCTTCTCCCGTCCCTCTGGACATCATGCAGGGTGGGTCACAAGCGCGGCAGAGCAACTACCGGCAATCAATGAAACGACCCGACTACAGAAACCTGCAATTCACATGTGCTACATTGTGGGGGCTGTTCTTCACGACAGCTATATTTACAAGCTTTCCAGAGATTGATCTGTGGGTCGCAAGGCTGTTTGCCGCCCCCGATGGCAGCTTTCCGCTTGCGGCAAATCCGGCCTTGGGTCTTTTGCGGAATTTTTACAAGTTGCTGTTCATCCTGTTGTTCAGTGTTTCCGTTACCATGCTCCTTTTCAATCTCCGCGTTCGGCGCGATACAAAAATTCCCACGAAAATCTGGGGTTTCGTCTGCGCCGTTTTTTTGCTTGGGCCAGGACTTCTGGTGAATGTAATTTTGAAAGACAACTGGGGTAGGGCAAGGCCGTCTCAGATTGAGGAATTTGGCGGTGCGGCACAATTTACGCCCCCTCTCCTGTTCGCCGACGAATGCAAGCGGAATTGCTCCTTCGTCTCCGGTGAGGGCGCCACAATTGCATCTGTAATGATCGTTCTGGTCACGCTGCTTTGGCATGCATTCCCCGACAGGCGCAGGCTTCTTGTCGCCGGCGCCGTGGCCGTAGGCATTAGCGGTGCGTTCCTGCGGGTAATTAAGGGACGCCATTTCCTGAGCGACACGCTTTTCGCAGCCCTGTTCAGCGCGCTTGTCATTCTTGTGCTTTATGGGCTCTTCAATATCCGCAAGCACAGGCGTGCAATCAGCCTCCCGGCCCTGCGGCACGATTTCGGCGCCGTTTGGATTGAGCTGGCCGATGCGATAAGGCGCGTCAAACACCGTCTTATGTAATTCGGCCGCAAAGATGCGGGCCAAAATAACGGGCAAGGGAAATTGGAGCGGGCGATCGGGATCGAACCGACGACATTCAGCTTGGGAAGCTGACGTTCTACCACTGAACTACGCCCGCCAAGGCAGGACCCGTGAAAACCGCAAACCGGCTTACACAATGATCGTGCCG
>SMVA01039273.1_pt1 | contig 19050 bp, 17 predicted proteins | sample 2456451 | NCBI WGS metagenome assembly SMVA01 (sample SAMN11095933, study PRJNA526329) | marine sediment metagenome | biome: Marine sediment; feature: Surficial sediment; material: Deep marine sediment; isolation source: Hadal surficial sediment | place: Pacific Ocean | collected 2014-05 | depth... | reverse complement strand
GTTCCACTTCTAGATAAACACCAGTACCACGAATGCCAATGACTGCTGATGGCGTCTTGATCTGTGTTCGGCGCGAAGCCAGGACCGTCAATACTTTACCCCTGTCGAGACTGAACGCACTGGAAACCGAAGCGGCCACAGGCAAAGGCAGGGTCAGCTTGCTGTTGCTGCGCAGTATAAAGGAATCCTTGTTCACCACGAAAATGACGTAGCTTTTTTCTCCGGTTTCCACTACATCACCAATACTAACAGGTGTCTGCAGGGTCACTGGCTGACCGCTAACCCGCACATCACCTGAGAACTTGAATATAGAGCGACCAGGCGACATTTCTTTCGGCATCTCTGAACTTTCGGTGCCCTCTGAACTGCAACCGGTTACGACAGAAAAAGCGCCTGAGCCCAACAGATAGAGCAAAAATTGCCTGCGCCTTTCATCTGCATCGTATAAGCTGGTCATATGTGATTGTTGCCGGGTCCATTCATAGGGCCAAGTTTCTATGAAGAAACAGCCGTTTGCTATATTTTTATCTGTTCTTTTGTTGGTATTTACCAGCCCGGGAGCGTTGGCGGAAGCGTATGGGTCAGGCTGGTATCAGGAAGTTCAACTGTCATCGGAACATGAAGATAATGTTAGTCGTTCCTACAAGGACGAAGATCTGGTATCGGATCTCATCACAACACTAAGTTATGGTGGAGGTCATTCAAGAAAACTGGGGACCAAGGGTCAATTAATTGTCTCTGGTTACGCCACCTACAACGACTACCATGAATACGATGACCTGGACCACCTTGCACTCAACGGTGGCCTGCATTGGATTCATCAACCAAGGAATGGGTACGCCGCCGTCTGGTACGGAATCGACGCTGATGCAACGCTGCTTCGATATCGAGATAGTGAAGCCCGGGAAGGTGTGGTCTTCAGGTTTGTTGCCAATTTAAACAGGCGACTGACTGCAAACCTGGTTGGTCATTCGGGTTATCGCTATTCAGACATGGTTTTTTTAGGCAAAGACAAGGAAGAAAAAGATTGGGATGCTGCCTTTGATGTCGCGGGCCATGAAATATACCTGGGTGCAGACTACCACCTTGCTCGCTCAATTATCCTATTTGCAGAATATGGATTTCGACATGGCGATATCACAAGCACAGTTTCCGGCGGAATTGACCCTTCTGCAAAATACGATGCAGAAACCCTCGACCCGGCGTTTGACGATTGTAGTGACCCCCGGCTGTGTGCCGTCAGGTACGCTTATCGTTCGGTTGCTGATACGCATAAGCTGAATATTGGGATTGCCTTTCCCGTTAAACAGGTGAACATAGATTTCTCTGCCAGCTACTTCGATGCAGAAGCGGAGAACGGCAAGGATTACCAGAACTGGATGGTTAAACTTGGCATGGTCTGGAATTTCTGATGGCTTTTTTTACAAGATCGATCATTTTATTGTTCTGCTTCTCGCTAGCGAATCTCGCTCAGGGTTCTCACCATGGCTGGGTTATCTCAGAGGTTTTTTCGAACAGCGATGGCACCCTGCAGTTTGTAGAAATGAGATCAACCAGATCCGGTGAAAATGTGGGCGGGTTTCGCCTGGTGTCGAATGGAATTAATTACACCTTCCCAAATAATGTTGCCAATGACAGCCCTGGTTCAAATCTTCTACTATCTACTGCAGATTTCGAAGGTGCCTATGGCATTTCGCCTGATTTCGTCATTGCCGATGGGTTCCTATCCGTAGATTCCGGTAGCGTGGACTATGCCTTTGGTGTCTCCGTATTAAATTGGACAATGCTGCCAACGGACGGTGTGACTGCCCTGGGCGGCACTGCCGCGACACCGAGAAACAACGCAGGCCAGACCCGGGTACTGACGCCGCTTGACACCACGGCACCAGTCATTAGTGATGTTCCGACAAGTCCACTTGAAATCCTGAGCAATGAAGATGTATCTGTGAGCGATACTCAAATTGTGGATTTCCTTGAAGCAATTAGCTGTTCTGATGAGTCAGATTCCTCTCCAATGTTAGTCATGGACACCCCTGCATCATTTGCCACAGGAAGCACTACAACCATCTCCATTACCTGTACTGATGATGCCGGGAATGTAGCCGACGATCACGTAGAGGTAACTATCACAGCTCTAATGGAGAATCCGAAAACAGGCCTCTGGTGGAACCCTGATGAATCCGGTTGGGGAGTTACATTGACTCAACAAGGTGACATCATTTTTGTAACGATGTTTACCTATGAATCCAGCGGCATCCCGATCTGGTATGTCGCTTCCAATTGCGCAGTCACGGAGGAAAGTTGTTCAGGAGAACTTTATAAGGTCGTTGGGGGTGCATCGATCACTAATGACTGGGATGCGCCAAATCTCGATGTGTCAGCAGTCGGTGATATTACTTTTGCTTTTTCTGACAATGACAATGCCAATATGACGTTTACGATCGATGCAGTTGAAGGATCCAAGGATATCATTAGACAGGTGTTTAACGAGCTGACACCAGGGGATCCTATGACTGCTCTCTGGTGGAATGCCAGCGAATCCGGTTGGGGTATTACCCTGAATCGCCAGTCTGAAATCGCCTTTGCAACCATGTTTACTTATGACACTAACGAATTTCCAAGTTGGTACGTTGCCTCAAATTGCGCTGTGACGGACAATCAATGCACCGGTGTGTTATATGAGGTAACCGGGGGTGCTGCCATCACAGACGACTGGAATGGTGCAAACTTAATTGTCAACGAAGTTGGCAGTATAACGTTTGAATTCACTGACGATGACAACGGTACCATTGAATTTGATATTAATGGCATCGATGGTTCCAAGACAATTACGCGCCAGGTATTTAACTAGTCTGCGTTCGCACTCCAAGATTTAACAGTCAGGTAAAAACTTCCAATTAACATCCTGGTGAATCGATACTTTCGCTGACCGGCACAAAAAATGGATTCTGGTTAGGTGCCGCTACTTTAACCCACCGCAGTCACCACCTTAATTTACCAGCTGAAATCCTACTGGTTTGTCCGCTGATTCCATCTCTAATTTAACGATCGCAGGCGTCTTGAGCGACTTCCAGAAACTAAATCCCACGCTGTTATCTGCGTCACGCAAAATCAATGACAGACATTGACCATGTCCGACGAGCAGGAGCCCAATCGGAGATTCTTCTGCCAGCTGCTTCAGGCATGCCAGGGCTCGCTTTTCCACCTCGTGAAATGACTCACTTTGGTCCGGCGCGTAGTTGAAGTCCGCAAAGCTGTCACGAACTCGTTCCATGTGTGCTTCCGACTCGCTGGCAATTGGCATCTCCCGTTCTCGCAACCTGTGGTCAATTTCGATCTCGATGTCAAAGCCCTCCGCAAATGGAATAACGGTCTGAACTGCCCGCTGGTAAGGGCTGCTGACAATTCTTTGAATACCGAGGGATGAGAGAATCGGCACAATTCCTCTGGCAGATTCAAGGCCTGCTTCAGACAGTGGTACTTCAGATGTATTCACTACTGGCGGCGCAGATTGTGCGTGTCGAAGCAGGTAAATTGTGATCACGGTGAAAGCATAACATTGAAAGCGCTAATCTTACGAAGTCGATGGCATTGTGGATCGGCAATTTACCCCGATTCCTGCAGTTTCTTACATCAATTCATTTCCCTCGGATGCCGCAACACACAATTTATTGTCCAGGGTTTTCCACTAAGGCCGGTTCCATCTCTTTCGTCATTCGTAAATGCGTTCCCACCAGCAGCACGCAACTAACAATTTCAAAAATAATGCTCACCAGGGTTTCTGGCACATACCCTTCGGTTAAATATCCAAAAAGTCTGCCCGCTGCCGCGATGGCCATCAACAAGGCAGCGGCGAGTAGCCAAATTGATTGGCCTCGCCGAAGACCTAGCGCAATCATGATGGCTGTGCCGAAAAACAGGGCGCCCATATCTGCAAGAAGATTGTTAATGCCCTGCGCACCCAGAGGCTGTACAACCCATTCCGCCGCTATGTCGTTAAAAGAGAACCACCATCTGGCCCCCAGCATGGCCATGAGGGCGGAATATAAACCACAGACAATTTTTAATCCTAAAGTCATTTGCGTACTCCCAAAAAATCCTGTTAAAGTCACCGATAATCAATGGTCATGACCATGCGGTCGGTTTTGAAATTCATAATCCTTCTTAAGTAATTCAGAGTTATCCATAAGTCCCGCACTTGCTAACAGATCTGTTAGTGCGGCCAAAAAATGATCATAGTAGACATAGGGCTCATCGACTCGATGGCCTTGATCCCAGGTGGCGATTTGTTTGATTAGCGCCTTTCTGAACTCATCCCATTGGAAGTAATCTGCTTCACACAGGACACGAGCCATGCCAAACACCCGGCTTTGCCAGGGCGACTCGAATAGCAGTTCACCATTTGTCATGGGTGGTTCCAACTCCTGTTCGAGCACCATCTCTTCGCTCACAGCGATCTCCCACTCATAACAAGGCGACTCCAATCATCGAATCCCTGCTGACAATCTTTACCAATTCTTTTTCAGGCCTACCAATGCTCGCTTCAGGTTGCTGTGGAAGCACCATATACCTGACTTCCGCACTGGAATCCCAGATCCTTATCTCAACGTTATCCGGCAGATCTGTCCCCATTTCCTTTAGAACAATTCTTGGTTCCCTGACAATACGCGAACGGTACTGAGGATCCTTGTACCAGCGCGGTGGTAAGCCAAGAACCGCCCATGGATAGCATGAACACAAGGTACACACGACGGCATTGTGAACATCATCGGTATTTTCAACGACGACCAGTTTTTCAGTTTGGCCTCCCTCGAACTCAAATTCTGCGACTGCCTCGGTACCATCATCCAGCAAGCGCTTCTTGAATTCAGCATCCACCCATGCACGTGCGACAACCTTTGCGCCATTCAACGGGCCAACCCTCTCACTATACCGAACGATGACATCATCTATGGCATCTGCTGTTAACAAGCCTTTATCAATCAACAAAGCTTCAAGCGCTTCCGCCCTGATCGCCTGGGGTTCATGTTTATGTTCATGCTTTCCTTCATGTTGGGTCATTGCGATTTCCCTAGACCAGTTCAAGATAAGGTTCAAACAGATCCAGGCTCACCTTTGTGTTTTCTGCACCCGACCCCCAGAGTTCTTTGCCTGAAAACTGAACTGTATACAAATACTGGGGATCTTCACCCAGGCCATGGGCATTAGTGTCAGGATAAATCCAGCTATCATGAGACGAAATAATCCTGCCGACTTTTCCACGCGCATAGGCAGGTAGTCTCGTATGCCCGGGTTTGACTTCTTTATGAGTAAGGACCATATCACCGGCAGCGAAGACAGGCGGCGTTGCTATGGTTCGGCGACTTCCATCACCCTCTCCTACCGTACCCATTGTGTCTGGATCAGAACTGGGCCTTGAGGCTATAAGATCTGATGCATTTCCACCCATTTCCTTAACCTTCTTGTTGATCGCCTCACGGGTAACAATACCCGCCTCAATAAGCATGGATTCAATACCGCCGAGCCATCTTCCATAATAGGTGTGTGTCAGGTATGCAACCGGGTCAATTCTTTCCACCGCATGTCGAAAGCGGTCTGTATTATTCCAGGCACCGGCGGCGGCACCTGCCGCTGACATTGAAAATACCGCGGCTTCCCAGCGCGCATGAAAAACAGGCTCGTCATCCTCCACGACAATCTTTCCATACCCATGTTTACCACCAAGGTCATGAATGCCATCCATTACCATCTCTCCCAAACGATCAGTTTAAGGGGCTCGATCCAATGCCGACCTGATTTCCTTATAGGCCTTCTCATCAAGGCTAAAACGAGTAAACACAAGCGCGGCTGCAAGATAACAAACCAGCGGGAACAATGCATACAATACCAGTAAAGCGAACTTGGCTTCATCTGTTTGCTCCACATTGGGAGCAAAGCCTGTATAGCTTAAGACAAACCCGGTTAACATCAGCGTCAGGCCGGTCGCACTCTTAAAGACAAAGTTCCAGGTGGCGAAGTACGCGCCTTCTTTGCGCTTCCCGGTTCGATACTCATCATAGTCGATCACGTCTGCCTGGATTGACGGCGCGACCACCGCTCCGCTACCGGCTCCCAACCCGCAAATGACGGCCAGTACGCTAATCAAAGTGTCAGAACCTTCCTCAAGGAAAAACATCGAACCAAACCCCAGGCCTGTGACTATCATCGAGAATATCCACATATTCTTTTTGCCGACTCGTCGCGACAAAGGTAACCACAAGGGAACCGAGAACACCGAGGGGATCAGGTAAAGCAAGATATAGACAACCGTTTTCTCCGGTCTCCCGACAATATACTCGGCAATGTAAGGTGTGAGAATTCCGATGGTAGCGCCGCCAAGACTTTCGACCAGAAAAACAACCAGTAGAATTCGTGCGTACTTATTTCTAAATACGTCGCTGAAGGCAGTAAAAGGATTAGTCTCTCCACGTCCCTGGAATTCAGGTCTTTCAGTGATGTTGACAAACATCCAGAATATCAATATTGCCGTTGCAGCCCCGGCAACGATAGAAATATAGAACGCCAGTTCACGGACGTTTTCCCCGGTAATCAGCAGGTGCATAGCGACCAGGGCTAAAAGTGACCCGGAGTTCCACATCATGTGACGCAGGCCAAATATCTTTGTTCGCTCATGGTAGTTTTTACTGAGCTCTGCCCCGAGAGAAGTGTGTGGGACTGAAAATGCTGTCATTGCCGTGTAAAAAAGAACGACTGCAATGCCCATCCAGATCACTGTACCAGCCTGATTCAGATCTTCCGGAGGATTCCACATCATATAAAATGTGAGCACAATAGGAACAATCGACACCAGCATCCATGGGCGTCTGCGACCTGACTTAAGATTTGTCCTATCACTGAAATAACCAGCTAACGGGTCAGTAACCGCATCCCATATTCTGGATATCCCGAATATGGCACCCATCGCCGCTGGAGATATCAGCAGTTCATCTGTGGCGAACTTCATCAGGTACAAGGACACGATGAAAAACATGAACCCTACACCCACCGTCGGCACGTTGTAGTAGAGAATGGTGGAAAGTGGTAAAAGCCCCTGGCTGGAACTCGTTTTATTTTCCGTCAAAAGTACAACTCACGCTTCTACTTATCACTCTGGCTTTGCTCTGCTGCCCATTTACGCCGGAATGGCCGTCCTCCACGGTAGGTGGTCGATATTACCTTGGATAACTGCAGTTCAAAGAGAAGGTAGGCACTGGAAGGGCGATAGCTGGACACCGATTCAGCCAGTGTTCTTGTTACGGCATCCACAACCTGCTTCGCCTGGCCGTTCATTTGAAACTCCCCGCTGCTCCCGGAACTATCATTCATCGAACAGTGGAGGCAATAGAAACCATTTTCTTTCAGGGCACCTGCCTTCGGAGAACCTGGAGCAACAAACACAAAACAATGTCCTTCACCTATTATCGGTGTTATCGGATTAGCCTGGGGTTCACCACTCTTCTTGACAGTTGCAAGGTAGGCTACTTTCCCATCGAGACGGCTCTTACCAAACTCAGCAAGCTCCGGCATTTCCCGTTCCAGCTCTTCCCAGCTAACAGAAACAACAGAAGTCATTGTCATCCTCTATTTAAAAAGCCACTTTAGCACGAATCAGAATGAGCACGATCCCACAGAGTTTGTTCTATTTCAGCAGCGTGGCGGAATTGGTGATCGTCACAGGAATTTCTATTTCAATTCCTAGAATTGAGGCAACTTCAGACAACTGGCTTGCATAGCGTTTCCAGCGATTCTGTGATGATTGATAGATAGGCTTTCTTACCTGAAGAAAACTGGCGGTCTTTACCACCCGATCAGTTTTGTGAAACTCAAGGCATTGATTTTCAAATTCCAATCCACAAAAGTCCAACATCCTCCTGGTCTCCGACTCCTGATCAGACAGCACTTTTTCATACTCCATTGTCAAAATTTTACCTGGATAGATTATCTCCCAGTGCTCCATCAAGCGCGCATAGTCAACGTAGAAATGAGCCAGGGACTGTAAATTAAAACTATAGTTCTGCCCCTTAGTGAAATTCTGAAAAAAACAGGACAAACAAGTATCTAACGGATCTCTTACAGTATGTATTATCCTGGCGTTTGGAAACATCTGGAGAATCAGGCCAACAAACTGAAAGTTCAGGGGATGCTTATCAACCACCCTCTCATAGTTCCCGTCTTCGTTATGAATGGCCGTCCGGGCCAGATAGTCCTTTGCCAGGATTTCATATCCTGAGCCAGTGATTCCGGGGACACACAGGGGGAAACCCTGATGAACCCTGCTGATCTCAGAAGCCAGTTTCGCGACAAACTTCATGTCATTCAACTCGCCTGCACCGAATACCCTGGAGTGACTTGCCAGAATCTGTTCAATAAGAGTCGTCCCCGAACGCGGCATGCCGATGATGAACACTGGTTGTTCGGACGGGCTGCCAGTCTCCTTGTTTCTTTCAACCAGCTTGCGATCGAACAGATAGATCGTATTTTTGATCTGCTGGCGGAACTCAGCATTGTCAAACGACTTATCTGTATTCTTGTTCCCAGCAAGATAATGGCGGAATGCCACGTCGTAGGAACCCACGTCATCATAAAATTTCCCCGCTGCAAAATGAAAATAGGCACGCTGGCCCTGATCCATTTCAGGATTTTGCAGCTGCTTTAAAATGGATGATATCAGGGGATCAATTTTTTCAAATTTCACCATCTCGGCCAGTCCCTGATAGGCCTCACCATAATCCGCCTTCAGCTCAATTGCTCTTCTGAATTCCGATTCTGCATCATTGAGCCTTCCCATCCGCCGATAGATGCCTGCAATATTATGGTGGAATGGCGCGGCGCTGGGATTAATCCCTATCGCTTTTTCTATGAGTTCCACTGCCGCATCGTTTTCATCCTGTTCGCTTCGAATGAGCCCTAGAAGATGAACAGCATCGGGATTGTCTGGCTCACTGACCAGGATTTCCTGGTAAATAGTCTCCGCAGCAGAAAAATCAGCCTTGAGCTGCAAGTTCATTGCAGTATTTAATCTATCCAAAGTTGACTCAGGCATCTGTTACTCTTCTTACCGTTCTAATCAGTCGTTCTTAATCAGGCGAGCTCATCTGTCCAATCGAACCTACGACTATGCTGGCAGTGTAAGATTCACCATCGCTGGTATGAATCCTGATATCAAAAGTGTCCTTTTCAACCAGATCCTTTTTGAGCTCCGACAGCATAATATGCAAGCCTCCGGGTTTCAGAACAATAGATTCACCGGGCGGAATCCGTAACTCATCGACATGACGCATTTTCATCATGCCATTTTCAATAACGGACCTGTGAATCATCGCCATACCGGCTACTTCGCTGGTAATTCGCTGTACAGACAAATCTTTATCACCCTTGTTTTCAAATTGACCATAGATCACCGCCGAAGGAGCACCAGGTACCATCTGCCTCGACCAACCCTGGCCAAACTCCAGTCCTTCCGCCATGACAATATGGCAGAAAGATATAAACAACATGCCTATAAATCGAGCCGGCACACGTGCTCCATCAGTTTACTTTGAACTTGAGTATACCATCAGGAACCGGAGCCTGGCCTTTGTGATCACTTCTCACAGAACTTCTAAGCCAAAGAATCAAAGTAGGGATGCCGGTAGCCATAATCCTGTAGTATTCAATATTTCGATTCAGTGGTAACGATTGGCGGGCAATAGTTAACGGACAATAGAAGTGGAAAACTTGCTGGCAACGCCAGGCCTGAAAAAAAGGTTCTTGAACAAGAAGACCCTGGAAAAGAAACCTATGCAACAAATCAATCTGGAACATTTCCTCGAACTGGATTTACCATTCTTTGAACCAAAAAATGTAAGCAGAGGTGGTTGGAGTGGCGTTTCAAGAGTCGACTGGAGTGGCCAGGTCTACTTCGTCAAGCGCCAGGTTAACTATGCATATCGAGAAGCCCGCAGACTGTTCCTGCGGACACCAACACTTCGGCGTGAATACAAGAACACGCTGCGCCTGAATAAAATCAATATCCCTACTCCCGAAATCGTGATCTACGCGGAAGACGGACCTAACGCCATGCTGGTGACACGAGAACTAACCGGATACATCGATCTGAATACATACCTTCCGGCAGCAGCACCTGATCAGCGATCGAAAATGCTGGCAAGTCTTTTGGATATCGTCATCTGCATGCACCAGAGCGGTTACAGACATGGCTGCCTATATCCAAAGCACATCATGGTCGAGGAACAAAACCCCACCAATATCGCGCTCATCGATCTCGAAAAAATGAAATATTCGCCGCTAAAAAAATCGAACGCTGTTCGGGATATTTGCCAGTTAATCAGGCAGACTGAAAGCTGGTCGGATTCAGACGTGAAAGAAATCCGCGACAGGTACGAACTTCAATTTCAAGGTTTTACAATGGAACTGGACCGGCGACTTGAGTACAAGACTCCCGCATAATCATTTCCTTTTCGGTCTTGCTACCAGCTCTCCCTGACAATTAGGACACTGATTCTCCATCTCTGCAGTGCAAGTTGCGCAAAACGTACATTCAAAACTACAGATACAAACCTCATCCTGCCAGCCAATAGATTCTTCACATTTCTCACATTGTTCTCGCATTTCTAGAGCCAAAGTCATCCCCCATCCTATTCCTGGAGCTTACACTTTTAATCAACGGTGGTTCGAATCAACACGTTGCCAAAGTAAATTAGACAGGCCAGCCAGACGTGTATATCTTTTGCATCTGCAGGGAGTAATTCTTCACATGTCCAACATCTACAACTTGTTTCGAGAGCGTTCAAAAGACGGGGGCGACTTTCTAAGAGCTGCGGATGGCTCTGTTATATCGACTTACCAGGACGTCGAAGAACGCAGCGCTCAATATGCAAACCGACTAACAAATCTCGGGCTACAAAAGGGTGACCGGGTCATGGTGCAGGTTGAAAAATCCGCAGAATGCCTCCTGTTTTATTTTGGCTGTCTCAGGGCCGGTTTAATCTACCTGCCGCTCAATACGGCTTATCAGGCCGATGAGCTTGAATATTTTGTCGGCAATGCCACTCCAAAATTGATTGTTTGCTCTCCAGGGCAAAAGGAATTGTTCTCATCCCTCAGCACGGCCACCGTCAGCACACTTTTACCAGAAGGGGGAGACTCCGCCTTCGATCATCTCGGAGGAGAACCAAAAAGCTTCAAGACAACAAAATGCAGCAAAAATGATATCGCTGTGATTCTTTATACATCCGGCACTACCGGTCAACCCAAAGGCGCGATGATTACTCATAGTAATCTCGCCACAAATGGTCTTGCACTACACAAAGCATGGGGTTGGCAGGCAAATGACGTCATGCTGCATGCTCTGCCAATATTCCATATTCACGGTCTTTTCGTTGCGACACACCTGGCTGTACTCAATGCCAGCCCGATTATTTTCCTGGAAAAGTTTGACCCTGCAGAGGTCATTCGGCTTCTGCCTTCCACCACCGTCTACATGGGCGTGCCCACTAATTATGTAAGATTGCTTGCCAACAAGGATTTAACAATCTCCACCTGCAGCAACATGCGGCTTTTTACTTCTGGTTCCGCGCCGTTGCTATCGCAAACCTTTTCAGAATTTGAGTCCAGATCCGGCCATTCCATCGTTGAAAGATACGGCATGACTGAAACTGGCATGAATACCAGCAACCCGCTTGAAGGCCCCCGTAAGCCAGGTACAGTAGGCCTCCCGCTACCCGGGGTTTCTTGCAGGATTGTTGATAGCAATGGGTCCGAGCTGGACAACAACCAGACCGGGGACTTGCTGGTCAAGGGTGAGAATGTCTTCAAAGGTTACTGGCAGATGCCAGAAAAGACTCGTGAAGAATTTACCGAAGAGGGTTACTTCAAAACAGGCGATCTGGTCATGCGTGACGATGACGGCTATATCTCCATCGTCGGGCGCAGCAAAGATATGATTATCACCGGCGGTTTCAACGTATATCCCCGGGAGATAGAGGACGTTATTGACCGGATGGAAGGTGTTGCTGAATCCGCGGTCATCGGTCTTGAGCACAGTGATTTTGGCGAGGCGGTGACAGCAGTCATCGTAAAGACAGCTGATTCACATCTGGATGAGCAATCCACCATCGCACATCTGAAAACCACACTGGCCAATTTTAAAGTGCCCAAACAAATTATTTTCGTTGAATCCTTGCCTAGAAATACCATGGGCAAGGTCCAGAAAAACCTTCTTCGAGAAAATTATAAACAAGGACGGTAAAAATCTAGCCCCGCGTGTTATTATTCACTCAACCTTGTGAGCGTTAATTCACGCCATTCCTCGTGAGAAATAGTTCAATGTCGTCAGATTTATGCAGGTTAGGAATACTGGCTTCTCACCGCGGAACAAATTTCCAGGCAATTATCGACGCCTGCCAGAAAGGCACCCTGCAAGCTGAAATCGCCGTGGCGATCAGCAACAACAGCAGATCGGTTTCACTCGAGCGCGCAAGATCCGCCAGCATTCCAGCTATTCATCTTTCCGGTAAAACACACCCGCAAAATGAAGATCTCGACCAGATGATCCTCACAACCCTGCAGTCCCACCAGGTAGACCTGGTAGTGACAGTAGGTTATATGAAGAAGCTGGGCTCAAAAACCCTTGAATACTTTCAGGGAAGGGTGATCAATATTCATCCTTCACTGCTGCCAAAATACGGTGGGCTGGGCATGCATGGCTTGAATATTCATAAGGCTGTCCTGGATGCCGAGGATTCAGAAACCGGCATCACGATCCACCATGTGGATACCGGTTACGATACGGGTGAGATCATTTCCCAGCTAAGGGTTACTGTAGAACCCTCAGATACTCCTGAGACTCTAGCCACCCGGATACTGATCCATGAACACGAATTCCTGATTCAAACTCTCGAAGAAATCATATGCAGCCAACAAAAGACAATCCCCCAACAGAGAATATAAGAGAGCGAGATGCCCGGGCACCTATCGCTTTAATGACATGTGAATCCGGCAGGTCTTTCGCCGAATCTGTCGCAACACATATGGGAATAGAATTAGTGCCCACCGTGGAAACGTGGTTCGCATGCGGGGAAGGCAAAATCGAAATCCGGGCCAATGTACGCGGCCATGATGTCTACATCTTCCAGTCTCCTGTTGGTGCCCAGGATTCACATTCCATTTATGATCGATTCATCATGCTTCTCCACGCGATTGAAGCCGCAGCACTGTCGGATGCGCAATATATCACTGCGATCATTCCTTATTATCCAGGAGCAAGGCAGGACAAGCGCAAAGGCAGAACCCGGGAAGGAATCAGCGCGGGGTTGTTCGCGAGAATGCTTCAAAGCGCTGGCGTTGACCGGGTTGTCACCACGGAGATACACAATGATGCCATCGCTGGTATGTTTAACCCGGCCTTGACCCATCTTGAAAATGTATTTCTCACCCGTCGATTCGCCCAATGGCTGGAATCCAAAGGTCTGACAGGTGACGTCGTTGTGTCCCCCGACGTTGGCTACCTTGAGCGGGCAAGAGCCTATGCCGAGGAACTCAAAGTCGGCCTTGCTGCGCTCTCCAAGGAAAGAGATTATTCAACTCCAAACCAGGTAATGCAGTCCACACTAATTGGAGATGTCGAGGATCGTAACGTCCTGCTTGTTGACGACATCATTGATGCTGCCAGCTCAGTCGTCGCATCGGTTGATGAACTGAAAAACCGTGGAGCTTTGAATATCATCGTTGCCTGTATACATCCATTACTGTCCGGTCCTGCCTGGGAGCGGCTACACAGGATTAAGGCGCGATCCGTTAAGGAGAACTGGGATTTTCAGGTGGTAGGAACCAATACGGTTGTCCACGAAAATGCACCTGACTGGTATCACTCCTACCGGATTGACAAACTACTCGCTGCCATTCTCGAGAAGATCAATTCCCGCGGAAGCGTCACAGGTGTCCAGAATCAGAGGGAACAGACCGACTCCTAGAACTTGACTTGCAGGACGATAAGTCTATCCTTGCCACATGAAAAAGCGATACAACAACAGGCAATCAATAATTATTAGCATTATTCACTATTCAACGGTGGGTTGATGCTTGTTTGACACGAAACAAAAAACCCGCCAAAACCGGCGGGTTTTTTGTTTCCAGGGTTTAATTATTTGCACAGCTGATTCTATCCGCTAATCGAGCAGTTACTACTCGACTAAATTTGTTATTAAACAGGAAACATTGTGGCCACTGAGTCCAATCATGGAAGCGCCAAACCGGGAAACGACAATTTTTCGTTTCTGGCAGCCGAGCATGCCGTGCTCGCTTTTTGGAAAGAGTCTCGTATATTCCAGAAGTCACTGGAACAAACAGAGAATTGCGCTCCTTATATCTTTTATGACGGCCCCCCGTTTGCAACGGGTCTTCCTCACCATGGGCACCTTGTCGCATCTACCATCAAGGATGTCGTTCCGAGATACTTCACGATGACGGGTCACCATGTCCAGCGAAGGTTTGGCTGGGATTGTCATGGTCTGCCGATTGAGCACGAAATAGACAAGAAACTCGGCATGTCCTCACAAGAAGCCGTCGAGAAATTCGGCATCAAAGGTTACAACGATGAATGCAGAAGTATCGTGCAGCGTTACACCTCCGAATGGGAGAAAACCATTACCCGGATCGGGCGCTGGGTAGATTTCGAAAACGATTACAAGACCATGGATCCCTGGTATATGGAATCCGTCTGGTGGGTCGTTAAACAACTCTGGGAAAAAGGTCTGATCTATCGTGGAGAAAAGGTTGTCCCCTTCTCGACCGCGCTAGGGACCGTGTTATCCAACTTCGAAATTGCATCTAACTACCAGGATGTTCAGGACCCTTCCGTTACCGTGTTGTTCAAACTCGACAATGAAGATTCGCTTCACGAATCATGGATCGCTGCCTGGACAACAACTCCCTGGACCCTACCCTCCAACCTTGCTTTATGTGTTGGTGACGATATTGATTACGTCAAAGTCCATGATGCTGAGATTGATAAAAATATCATCATCGCAAAGGAAAGACTTGAACAGGTCGGTAAAGGCAGGCAACTCGAGGTGATTGAAGAATTCAAAGGCAAGTCCCTTGTAGGCAAGAGCTACCAGCCGATTTTCCCCTATTTTGCGGATCTGAAAAGCGAGGGTGCCTTCACGATCCTTTCCGATGATTACGTTTCAACTGAAAGTGGTACCGGAGTCGTGCATCAGGCCCCGGCATTTGGTGAAGATGACTTTCGAATTTTCAAAAAAGCCAACATCAATGCAATCGTTTGTCCAGTGGATATGAGCGGTAAATTTACAGACGAAGTAACTGACTTTGCCGGTCTACATGTCAAAGACGCGGACAAGCACATCATCCGGCGCCTCAAGGAAGATGGCAGCCTGTACAACCAAGAAGTCATCAATCACAGCTATCCCTTCTGCCCGCGCTCTGATACTCCTATCATCTACCGGACCATTGATTCCTGGTATGTGAAGGTTGAACAGATGAGAGAAGACCTTGCCAGATCCAACGACAACATTAACTGGATTCCGGAACACATTAAAAGTGGCCGCATGGGGAATTGGCTAGACGGGGCTATCGACTGGGCGATCTCGAGAAATCGATACTGGGGGACGCCACTGCCCATATGGATAAACGATGTTACCGGTAGCCAGATTTGCATCGGTTCCATTGAAGAGCTAAAGCGCTACACAGGAATCACCATCGATGACCTGCACCGCGAAATTGTAGATCCGCTGACATTTTCCATCGACGGTGAAGAAGGTGTCTACCGCAGGATTGAAGAAGTACTCGATTGCTGGTTTGAATCAGGCGCAATGCCCTATGCCCAATTGCATTACCCTTTTGAAAATGAGGCTCTCTTCGAGGAGGGCTTCCCGGCCGAGTTTATCGCAGAAGGTCTTGATCAAACCCGTGGCTGGTTCTACACCTTAATTGTTCTGGGTACTGCTTTGTATGGAAAGCAGCCGTTTAAAAATGTCATCGTTAACGGCATCGTTATGGCAGAAGATGGCAAAAAGATGTCAAAACGATTGCGCAACTACACACCACCTGATGACCTCATGGAAACCTATGGCGCCGATGCACTAAGACTGTACCTGATCAATTCTGGGCTGGTCCGTGCGGAAGAACAACGTTTCACGGATGACGCCGTTAAGGACATGGTTCGAAGAGCCTTGTTGCCCTGGCTAAATGCCTTCAAATTCTTGAATACCTATGCCGAAATTGACGGCTGGAGCCTGGACGCAAAGGCAGCTGAATCTGAAAACATCACAGATCAATGGATCCTGTCCCGATTGCAGTCGTTAAAAGCCAACATTGCAACCGAGATGGAGAGCTACCACTTATACAATGTCGTGCCAGCCCTGTTCGAATTTATTGAAGACTTGACCAACTGGTACATCCGCCTGAATCGCTCACGATTCTGGTCAGAAGGAATGACCGAGGACAAGAGTAATGCCTACACAACTCTCTACACTGCAATCTATGAATTGAGCCTGAGCATGGCGCCGTTTGCTCCTTTCCTTGCCGAAACAATTTTCCAGGAGCTTAAAAAATTTAGTGCCGCGGAACTACCAGAATCTGTTCATTTGTGCAGCTACCCTGAAGCAGATAATTTTAGGCTCAAACCATTGCTTGAAACTGCTGTCACCCGAATGCAGCACATTATCCTTCTCGGCCGACAAAAGCGAAACCAGGAAAAAGTGAAGACCAAGATCCCCCTCTCAAGGTTAACGGTTGTTCACAAGGACACTGAACTTCTCGATGAGATTGCGCGTCTGGGTGACTACATCAAATCTGAGCTCAACGTTAAGGTTGTTGATTACTCTGTGGATGAAGATCAGTACATTACTCTTTATGCAAAGCCAAATTCACCTGTACTGGGTAAGCGATTTGGCAAGAAGTTCAAGGATTTCAAACAGAAGATCGAAGCACTGGATGCCGGTACGATTAATACATTCCAGGAAACGGAAGAAATGGAGATAGATGGTGAAACGCTTCAAATTGACGACATTCTCGTCTTCAGGGAAGCCCGTGAGGGAACTAACACCATTTCTGATCGGTTTATATCAATCGACCTCGACTGCCAGTTAAATGATTCGCTGATTCAGGAAGGACTCGCTCGTGAAGTCATCAGCAGGATCCAAAAGTCTCGCAAGGATACAGGATTCAACGTGGTGGACAGGATCAATGTTCAGGTATCCGGGTCCGCTGAATTAATGTCGGCAATAGTCGAGCATGAATCTCACATCATGAAAGAAACGCTGGCTATCAACATCGAATACACAAACGATAAACAGCTTCCCCTGTCATTTCAGATTGACGAATATACGCTTCAGATGTCAATTCACCGAGTCGGCTAGGCCAGATTTTTTGCTCTGTTTATTATGGCTGAATTAACACTCTCAAGGAGCCCATCTACATTAAAGGGCTTCTTGATAAAGTAAGCATCCGGATCATTACTGATATTTTTCACAACGTGTTCTTCATGGTATCCACTAATTAGCAGAACAGGTGTATTAAGACCCTGGCTTCGAATCTGCGCATACACTTCTGTGCCTGACATTTTTGGCATGCTGCAGTCAAGGACAAAAATGACGTAAGCTTCTCCCTTTTCAGATATTTGTTTGGTTGCCTCTTTTCCATTTTCAACCGTCTCAAGGTGGAAACCGTCACTCTCCAGGATAGATGCGATCAGGCTCCTGATCCGTGGATCATCTTCCGCCAGAAGAATCAGACCCTTGGTATCTACTGCAGCACCGATATTCCCAAATCTGGTTCTAACATCTGCATCGGTATAGGATACGACGGGAAAGTAGGCTGAAAATTCAGAGCCTTCACCCTCGCTGGAATCCACGTGCATGAATCCCTTATGCTGTCTGACAATTCCCAGAAGTGACGATAAACCTAAACCTTTCTTTGACTTTTTGTCAGAGTAAAAGGGGTCGAAAATCTTTCCGAACTCTGACGCATTCATGCCATGGCCGGAGTCTTTAACTTTCAAATACAGGTAGACACCTTCATCCAGTTCTGTTGTAAAAAAACTATCCCGCAGGAAGGCGTCATCAACTTCTGTAATTCCCGTGGCTATCTCAATCACGCCAGGATTATCTTCGATTGCATCAACCCCATTGGCCACAAGGTTCATCAGGACCTGGCCCAGCTGCACCTGATCCCCTTTCATGGCAGGCAATGATCTTGAGATCTTCTGAACAAGGCGAATTTTGCGCGGCACTATTGAATTAATAAGGCTCGACATGTTGTCAACGACCCGGGAAATATCCAGCGACGCAAATTCAATCGCTCCCTTCCCTGCATAGGTAAGCATCTGGGAAGTCAGGTCAGCAGCCTGTCTCGCACCTGACATGACCATATAGAGATCTTTTCTTATATCGCTTTCCGCTGGCAATTTCTTCATTGCCAGGCTCGTGTAACCAAGAATACTCGTTAACATATTGTTGAAATCATGTGCAATTCCACCAGCCATGACTCCCAGACTTTCAAGTTTTTGTGCCTGAGTGAACTGGAGCGCTAACCTCCGGTTTTCAAGTTCGTACTCTTCCAAACGCGTGCTCTGACTATCCAGGCTGCGGATGACTCGTTCAGATACGGACATCACCAATACTGCACCGACCAGTGTCAGAACAATTGAATTGTAAAAATAGGCCATCACAAATAGGACTGATTCCTGTCCAATCAATAGCAATACCAGTTTCAGAGTAATATGCAGGACAATCAATCCTGCGAGCCAGGTATTAGCATTAGATGGCTCTTTCTTTTTGGACAATAAGTAATAGACGCCGGTCAGCAGAAGCACAACAGACGGCATTTCCACAACAACCCATATAAACGGATTAAATACGCCGGTCACTGCAACAGAGAAGTTCAAGCCGAGATAAACCAACACGCAACCCAGAACCAGTTTCAATGGAACCTTTCTCTCCAACAGGTGCGCAATACATACCAGGAGCAAAGCGGCAAAGATAATCTTTG
>SMVA01083993.1_pt1 | contig 19056 bp, 16 predicted proteins | sample 2456451 | NCBI WGS metagenome assembly SMVA01 (sample SAMN11095933, study PRJNA526329) | marine sediment metagenome | biome: Marine sediment; feature: Surficial sediment; material: Deep marine sediment; isolation source: Hadal surficial sediment | place: Pacific Ocean | collected 2014-05 | depth... | reverse complement strand
GGTTCTGGCTTAAAGGAAACCAGCGCCCACTCATTTATGACCTACGCCCTTACAACGTCATCAAGCGGTTATCTCATCAGCGGCGGTTTCGACGGCAAGGTCTGTCGCTGGGACTTCGACTCATTAACCAGAACACAGACCTACGACAGTGGTGGACTCGTATTCTCCGTGCAACGGCCTGCAGGTAGCCCCTATCTGTTAACAACCGGCAATTCATACTTCAACTTGTGGGCCGAGGATTCCGGTGATCTTGTGACTAAGACAAAAGTCGATGGCAACAATGTTCACCTGTTTGCAACCTATATGCCTGATCGAAGCTATATTGCAACGGCCGGAGACGACAATGTCGTTCGTTTGTTTTCTATCGAATCGATACAGCCCACAGCAGAAGTAAAATTACCTGTGGGCAATACTTCTGCTATCTGTTCGCTGGACGAGGACAGGGTACTGGTCGCCACTGCAGATGGTTTCGTCTTTTGCGTCAATTTCCTAAATTCAAAAGTAGAAGCCAAATACGTTCCGAACGAAGACTGGATCAGAAAAGTCATCGTGACGGATGATCGGCACCATGCCTACACGAGCTGTCAGGATGGTTATGCGTCGATGATCGATTTGACGACTTCTGAATCCCGACCGATATTGGAAAACTATCGACCCATATCGACTCTGGCTTTAGATCGAGGCACTTTAGTTATGATGGATGCAGAGGACAATATTATTTGACGAATGAGAATAGAGGGCGAGTAGGTAACAATTAATAGGATCCGGGATCTACGGTCTGAGGTCAATGGCACTAACTTAAGCTTGCTTGCAACTTCCAAAGTACAGTTTTAAAGATGCTAGCAGGAGGTGACTGGGCTTCCTTTCCGAAGGTTGTGCACGACCCCGGTTAAAGAGCAGCGCCGAAGGAGTGGAGTGAGGAGCGCCGCCTCCGGACCCGCAAGGGCTCAAGACCGACTGAGGTTTAGCACGAGGGGGCGTCCAGTCGGCCTCAGGTAGCGTAGGAAAGGAAACCCAGTCACCGCATGTGGAACAGTCCAGTTCGAGCTTAATTTAGTGCCATTCCGGAATAAGCTAAATGATTTGTTCACCACCGTCTTGCCGGTTCACCGGTCAATAAGTAGTATGGAAGACACGCACGAGGGAAATCAATGCCAACATCACTAGTCGGTCTGTCAACTACAATCACTCAAACGGTATCTGAAGAGATGCTGGCAAAAAATATCGGCAGTGGAACCGTATTGGTTTTTTCGACGCCATCGCTCATTCTCCTGCTGGAGAAAACATCAGTCGCTGCCCTGGAAGGAAAACTGGAAACAGGCGAGACCACCGTGGGATCAGGTCTTGATGTAACACATCTGGCAGCAACCCCGGTCGGCGTGAAGGTAACAGGCACTGCAGAAGTGATCGCAGTAGAAGGACGAAAAATCGTTTTCAAGGTTGCGGCGAAAGACGAGCAGGAGAGCATCGCCGAGGGCACGCACACTCGATTTATCGTAGACGAGGCAAAATTCCAGGACAGAGCAGACTTAAAACTAAACAACGACTAGAAACATTTTAATAACGGGAGTACAGCATGGCAACAATTCGCGGCGCAACAATAATGGCCCAGTCCCTGAAACAGCAAGGTGTCGAGTATATGTTCGGCATCGTTGGGTTCCCGGTCATCCCAATCGCTTCTGCCGCTCAACGGGCTGGCATTACCTACATTGGTATGCGCAATGAGCAGGCTGCCAGTTATGCTGCCCAGGCTGCAGGATACCTCACCGGACGACCCCAGGCCTGCCTGGTCGTTTCCGGCCCGGGTGTCATCCATGCTCTTTCCGGGCTGGCCAATGCACAGTCCAATTGCTGGCCGATGATTCTGATTGGCGGCGCCTCCGGTGTTGCACAAAACGGCAGAGGCGCATTCCAGGAAGAACGACAGGTCATGGCAGCAGCACAATTCTGCAAATACGCCCATGCTGTGGAAGATGCCCGGAGAATTCCTTTTTATGTGGAACAGGCCGTTCGCAGTTCCTTCTACGGTCGACCGGGCGCTGTCTACCTGGATATGCCAGACGATGTCATTCTGCAGGAGGTCGAGGAAAGCGCACTTCATCCGGTTGCCACCATACCCGATGCGCCAAGGCCCCAGGCCCTGGATGAAAATATCGAATCAGCACTGACTGCCATGGAATCTGCCGAGCGCCCGCTCGTTATCGTTGGCAAAGGTATGGCCTGGTCGAGGGCGGAAGATGAAGTGCGGGAATTTATCGAACGAACTCAACTGCCTTTTCTTGCATCACCCATGGGCAAGGGTGTGATGCCCGATGACCATGCCCTTTCCGTTGGCGCGGCAAGAACCCATGCGCTCAAAGATGCAGACGTGATTTTTCTGATGGGGGCAAGATTAAACTGGATCATGCATTTTGGATTACCGCCGCGGTTCTCGAAGGACGTCAGGATCATCCAGCTGGATACCTCAGCGGAAGAAATCGGCAACAACGTACCGGCAGAAGTCGCGCTGGTTGGTGATGGTAAAGCCATCGTATCGCAACTTAATCGCGCACTGGAAGACCGCCAGTGGTTCTATCCGGCAGAAACAGCCTGGCGCAGCGCTCTTGCGGGCAAAGCAGCCGATAACCTGGCCTCCGTGCAAACCATGATCGACGACGACAGCAAGCCCATGAATTACTATCGGGCATTTAAGGATATCCGCGAGTGGTTGCCGGAAAATGCCATTATCGTCAGCGAGGGTGCTAACACCATGGATATTGGCCGTACGCAGATGCCCAACAATCATGCCCGGTCGCGCCTGGATGCGGGGAGTTATGGCACGATGGGGGTAGGCATGGGGTTCGCCATTGCCGCGGCAACCGTACATCCAGACAGACCCATTATTGCCGTTGAAGGTGATTCGGGATTCGGATTCTCGGGTATGGAAGTCGAAACCATGTGCCGCTATAAAATGCCCGTCAAGATCGTGCTTCTGAACAACGGCGGCATTGGTGGCGGCATGGATGAACTACCCACGGACAAACCCATACCCGCACCCATTCTTACTCCGCGGGCCCGCTATGACCTGATGATGGAAGCATTTGGCGGCAGGGGGTTCCTGGTAGAGGACCCCAAAGATCTACGCGCTACCCTGGATGAAGCCATGGCATTTGATGGGCCGGTGATCGTCAATGTGCTGATCCATCCGAAAGCCGGTCGTAAACCGCAACAGTTTGCCTGGCTGACCAAAGAGGAATAGCCGTCAAGCTGAAATGACCAAACCATAAAACAGGAGATTGTTATGTCCGCACTGGAAGGAATAAGAATCCTGGATATGACCCAATACGAGGCAGGCCCCGCCTGTACCCAGGCGCTGGCCTGGCTGGGCGCAGATGTCGTGAAGGTGGAACGCCCCGGTGATGGTGATCCCGGTCGGGGTCGTGGCGGCGGAGATGCCGAGTACTTCCTCATGTGGAATAGCAACAAGCGCAGCATTACCCTGGCCCTGGATAAACCCGAGGGCCGGGATCTGCTGCTGAAGATGCTGCCTCACTATGATGTCTTCGTGGAGAACTACGGTCCAGGCGTAATCGAAAAACTCAATCTCGATTATGACGTGATGAAAAAAATACACCCCGGTATAATTTACGCCCGGGTCAAGGGATTTGGCAGCAGCGGTCCCTATGCAAACTACAAATGTTTTGACATGGTTGCCCAGGCAGCAGCAGGTGCCTTTGCTATCACCGGGGAAGCGGACGAACCTCCGATGCGGCCTGGCCCTACTACCGGGGATGCAGGAACAGGCGTGCAGCTGGCCCTTGCCATCACTGCCGCCTATATCCAGCGCATGAAGACCGGAATCGGGCAACTCATCGAACTCTCCATGCAGGAGGCAATGACCTACTACCTGCGAACGTCCGTCGCGGCCTCAATGGGGGGCCAGCATGTATCGCCCAGAACAGGCACGGGAATTAACCCGATCGTTAATCTGTATCCCTGCGCGCCGGGAGGGACTAACGACTATGTGTACATCATGGCGGTAACGCCGAGGATGTGGGCAGCGCTCTGTAAGGTGATGGAAAGAGAGGACCTGCTGGCCGACCCTCGCTTCAAATCTGCTAAATCCCGTATTGAAAATGCAGCAGCATTGTCCGGGGAGATTGCCGCCTGGACCTCCCGCCAGGACAAACACGAGGCGATGAGAATCCTGAGCGAAGGTGACGTGCCTGCAAGTGCTGTCTTTGATTCTGTTGATCTCTTTAAGGACAGGCACCTCATCGAAAGAGGTTTCATTCATGAAGTGGAACACGAGAGCCGGGGCCAGATTCGACTGTTGGGCTGGCCTGCCCGGCTCTCGGAAAGTGAAGTCCCCATCAAGGCTGCCGCTCTGCTGGGTAAACACACCGTGGAGGTAATCGCTGCCGATCTGGGCCTGTCAGAATCCGAGGTGGATGAACTTCGTGAGAAGGGGGCGTTCGGATAAGTAAAACTTGCAAACCAGCAACCGCCGCCAGGGCAGCCAGAGGACTATATAAGGGGAGATAGACATGAAGCAGGTATTGGATAAGCATATCGGCACAAACATCGGTATTAACATTGAACGTGTACATCATTTCGATGCCGTAGAACTGCTATCGGTTTTTGACACCTACTTCTCAGTGCGGTCATCTACTGACCAGCATGTACATCATATTCCCTATTCAAATGTCCTGAAGGTAATTGAAGATGAGCAGGGCGTCGAGGTACGCCATTTATTCACCGCCAACGAGCGCTTCAACATCATCGTTAAGATCGGCCATGTGGTGGTGCAGACCATCGCGTGACCGAGTAGTGTCACTGGTACTTATCTTGTTTTTCGATAACGATCAACAAATCGCCGCAGGATCATCTGTGCTTCGGGTGTCTCTTCCTCCGCCACCGCAACAATGAGTTCTTCAGCGGAATCAGGCGGAAAATAGCCGTTGTTTTTGTACACCCTGATACGCAGGGTAAAACCTTCTGCATCCCCTTCCGGGTGAAACTGGGTCGCGTAGACGTTGCTCCGTACTCGAAACATCTGAACCGGACAGGCAGCAGACGAGGCCAGCAATACTGCGCCCGGTGGAACCGCATCACAGGCTTCCTTGTGCCCGAGCAGCACTCGGAAACGGTTTGGCATTCCAGCCAGCAAGGGGTCATTTCCCCCCTCATCAGTCAGCCGGATGTCCGTGCCACCGACGGGTTCAGCGTAGCGGCCTGATATTGTGACGCCACAATAACTACCTAACAGGCCACTACCGGAGCAGGCGCCGAGAAACGGAAAATCTGTATCGACAATTTTTGATAACAATTTCATAAACGCCGATTCGATCTGTTTCTGCAAGGGACTTTTATCTGCTTCAGGCGCACTGACGTCAAACGGACTGCCACCCACAATGATCGCCGCATAATCGGAAAGATTAATTTCAGGCAGGCCCGTACGTTCCACACGCAAGCGGACAAACTCATGCGCTGCGAGCCCGCCATAACGCCTGATTGCCTCAAGTTCATTGTCAGCGGTCTCATCTTCAGGCCTGAGTTGAATGACCAAAAAAGGCCTTGTCAGCATTGGTTAGTGACCACAGAGAAGGATTAGAGATTGAGAAGCCACGGATCCTGGAACCCAGATCTTCCCAGAATTCGCGCGACTCCAGGGTATATTGAATCGAGGTTGGCCCAATATCAAATAAATAATCTGCTGAGTGGATTACATCCAGGTCAATCACTATCACTATTACTAAAACTATGCGCCCCACCGCGCACCACTGAATGGATTTAGGACTCTCCGTCTGCACCTTATCAGTGCTCATAACCCTGGAAAAACAAGGAGATAATATCGCGGGGCATGGGACAATTAATGTGTTAATGTCTGCCCCCACCTTTATTTGGTTGGCTTGACCTTATAAAAAACAAGGAGAAAAATTCATGGGTCACAAAAAAGTTTACGTGCTGATTGCTAGCTTGTCGTTGTGTTTAGCGATCACTCCTGCTTTCGCGAAAACTGATAAACCCAACATCCTTATCATCTGGGGTGATGATATCGGCTGGTACAACGTCGGTGCCTACAACAGGGGCATGATGGCGTACAAAACCCCTAATATAGACAGTATTGCCAGTGATGGCATTTTGTTCACGGATGGTTACGGGCAGAACAGCTGTACTGCGGGTCGATCAACTTTCATTACCGGCCAGAGCCCATTTCGCACCGGACTTCTAAAAGTAGGATTGCCTGGCGCCAAGGAAGGAATAAGCGAGAAGGATCCTACAATCGCTGGCCTACTCAAGCCAATGGGTTACATGACGGGCCAGTTTGGCAAGAATCACCTGGGTGATCTTGATGAGCATCTGCCGACCAATCACGGATTCGATGAGTTCTTTGGCAACCTGTACCACCTCAACGCCGAAGACGAACCTGAGAATGAAGACTATCCAAAGGACCCCGAATTTGCCAAGAAATTCGGACCCCGGGGCGTTATCCACTCCCTGGCCGACGGCAAGATCGAGGATACCGGCCCGCTGACGATGAAACGTATGGAGACCATTGATGAAGAAGTGACAACCCGCGCGCTTGAGTTTATGGACAAAGCGGATAAGGCAGGCAAGCCATTTTTCCTCTGGTATAACACCACGCGCATGCATGTGTGGACGCGCCTGAAAGCGGCTTCGAAAGGCGTTACCGGACAGGGTATCTATGCAGACGGCATGGTAGAGCATGATGGCATGGTCGGGCAGATGCTGGACAAACTGGATAAGCTCGGCATCGCCGACAATACTATCGTCATGTATTCCACTGACAACGGTGCAGAAACATTTACCTGGCCTGATGGCGGCACGACACCGTTCCGTGGTGAGAAGAATACAACCTGGGAAGGCGGTTTTCGTGTGCCGATGATGGTGAAGTGGCCGGGCAAGATCAAACCGGGACAGATTTCCAATGAAATCATTTCCATGGAAGACTGGCTGCCAACGCTGCTCGCAGCAGTCGGTGATGCGGATATCAAGGAAAAACTGCTTAAAGGACATCGGGCTGGTGGAAGGACATACAAGGTGCATCTTGATGGCTACAATTTCCTGCCTTATTTCACTGGAAAGGAAAAAGAAGGCCCGCGAAAGGAAATGTTCTACTTCACTGATGACGGCCAGCTATCGGCATTACGTTATGGTCAATGGAAAGTGATGTTCACCGAGCAGCGTGCCCATGGCTTGGATGTCTGGCAGGAACCTTACGTGACACTGCGTTTTCCTAAATTGTTCAACCTGCGCCGTGATCCTTTCGAGCGGGCCGACTGGGAGTCCGGTGCTTATGAAACCTGGCGCTTTGAACGCTTATTCCTGATCTCACCGGCCGCAGCTTATGTAGCTCGGTTTATCGGCACCTTTGAGAAATTCCCGCCACGTATGAAAGCAGGTAGTTTTAACCTGGATCGTGTGCTTGAGTCGCTTCAGGACAGCCCTGGTGGGGCAAACTAAGAGAGAAGCGAATAATTGTAGAATCCGGGTGCCTGAAGTTTGGGCATCCGGCATTTCGAATGTGCGATTACAAGCGTTAGCTAATTCCCTTCCGGAAAGAAGCTAGCTCAATGACTCATCCAACCCAGACTCTGGCATTTCTAAATATTCTCATCCAAGGGCTGTCTTCTTTCCATTCATCCGGGTGCCAGGAATTCTGGACAGTTCGGTAGACCCTTTCCGGGTGAGGCATCATGGCAGTAAACCTGCCATCTTCGGAGGTGAGGCCCGTAATACCTGCGGGTGAACCGTTAGGATTCATCGGGTAAGTTGTGCTGACGTCCAGGTTATTTTCGATGAACTGCATGCTTACCAGCCCAGAATTCAGCAGGTCCTGCGTTTCAGATTCATCAATTTCAGCACGCCCCTCACCATGGGATACGGCAATCGGCATGTGTGAACCTTCCATTCCAGACAATAATATAGAGGGGCTCTTCTGTATCTGAACGAGAGACAGGCGTGCCTCGAATTGTTCGGAACGATTTGTCACAAATCGAGGCCAGCGTTCCGCGCCCGGTATAAGAATCTTCAGGGACGAGAACATCTGGCAGCCATTGCAGACACCCAGACCGAATGTATCAGACCTGTTGAAGAAGTCTGCGAACACTTTTCGAGCGCTATCATGAAACAGAATTGATTTTGCCCAGCCCTCACCTGCGCCCAGCACATCGCCATAGGAGAATCCTCCGCAAGCCACCATACCGGCGAATGATTCAAGATTCGTTTCACCGGACAGGATATCGCTCATGTGCACATCAACAGCACTGAAACCGGCACGGGTAAATGCGGCAGCCATCTCTACCTGGCTGTTGACCCCCTGCTCCCGCAGAATGGCCATCCGGGGCTTCGCCCCTGTTGCTATCATGGGCGCTGTGATGTCCTCGTTGAGATCAAAACTGAGACGCACCGATAAGCCGGGGTCCTCGTCATCGGCAATGACCGAATATTCTTCCTCGGCACAGGCGGGATTGTCCCGTAATTTCTGGATGTGGTAACTCACTTCTGACCAGCGTTCCTGCAAGCTGATCCGGCTGGACTTGAACAGGGTAGCTTCGTTCTGAGCGATGCGGATTGACTGTGAATCTCCATAGGTCGATGGTTCTTCACCGTGAAGAACAACACTGCCAAGATCCAAGCATTCGAGGCCTGCGCCCTCAATGAAACTCACCATGAAGTTGACATCGTTTTCCGCTACCTGAATGACAACGCCACATTCTTCATTAAACATGAATTCGATTGGGTGTCTGTCAGGGGGAATATTCACATCGAGACCGGCTCTGGATGCGAAACTCATTTCTGTGAGTGTTGCCAACAGACCACCGTCCGATCGATCATGGTAGGCAAGAATTCCTGACCGAAATTCAGGATTTTGAATGAGCGCGAAGAAGGAAGTGAGAATTGCAGCATCTTCCACATCAGGCACCTGGCCGCCCTGCTGGGTGAAACACTGCGCCAGAATTGAACCACCCAGTCTCTGCCTGCCCGGCGCCAGGTCAATCAACAACAGGGTGGAATCCTGCCGTGATAATTCAGGCGTGAGTGTTTCACGCACATCCATCACCGGTGCAAAGGCAGAAATAATCAGCGACAGGGGTGAAGTAACCGCCTTGTCCTCGCCATTTTCCTGCCACTGCGTTTTCATGGACATTGAATCTTTGCCAACGGGAATACATATTCCCAGGCTGGGACAAAGATCCAGGCCAACGGCGGCGACCGTCCTGTAAAGATTGGCATCTTCACCCGGGTGGCCAACGGCTGCCATCCAGTTTGCAGACAACTTAATATCCTGAATTCGCTCGATACGGGCCGCCGCGATATTCGTTATGGACTCCGCTACAGCCATTCGGCCAGCGGCCGGGCTATCCAACAATGCGCCTGGGGTGCGCTCTCCCATTGCCATCGCTTCACCTGTATAACTGGTATAACCATTCGTCGTCACCGCAACATCAGAGACAGGCACCTGCCATGGTCCGATCATCTGGTCTCTTGCCACCATGCCGCCGACAGTCCGATCGCCGATGGTGATCAGAAAATTCTTACTGGCAACCGCAGGATGTCCAAGAACACGGTCAACAGCTTCGGCGAAATCCATATCGAGGGTAAGGGGTTTGGTATTGATGTTCCGAACCTCCGCATCCTTGTGCATTCTTGGCGCCTTGCCAAACAGAACAGACATCGGCAGATCAACGGGTTTTGAATCAAGCAATTTATCATTGACGAGTAAATGAGATTCGCTAACCGCCTGACCTACAACAGCATAGGGACATCGTTCTCTTTCACAGATAGCGGAAAACTTATGCAGATCTTCCCCTGCAACGGCAATGACATATCTTTCCTGCGCTTCATTGCACCAGATCTCCAGTGGCGCCATGCCCGGTTCGTCGTTAGGTACATCCCGCAATTCGAAATGCCCGCCAACGCCGCCGTCCTTCACCAGTTCCGGCAGTGCATTGGAAAGACCGCCAGCCCCCACATCATGGATAAACTGGATTGGATTATGGTCACCAAGCTGCCAGCACTGATCGATGACTTCCTGGCAGCGGTGTTCCATTTCGGGATTGCCTCTTTGCACGCTGGCAAAATCCAGGTCTGCATCACTCGACCCGGTTGTCATTGATGAGGCAGCTCCCCCGCCGAGGCCAATCAACATGGCAGGCCCGCCTAACACAATGAGTGAGGCGCCGACTTCGATATTTGTTTTTTCAACATGCCCGGCGCGGATGTTACCCATTCCACCGGCAATCATTATTGGCTTGTGGTAACCGCGGATTTCACCCTCAAACTCCGCTTCGAAGGTTCGAAAATAGCCGCAGATATTTGGCCGGCCGAATTCATTGTTAAAGGCTGCTCCACCAATCGGCCCCTGGATCATGATATCCAGCGCGGATGAAATTCTGTCCGGTTTTCCGTAATCGAGTTCCCAGGGTTCTTCGAGATCTGGAATGTGCAGACTGGAAACGCTGTAACCCGTCAGTCCCACCTTTGGTTTCGAACCTCTTCCAACCGCCCCCTCATCCCTGATCTCGCCGCCTGAACCCGTCGCTGCCCCTGGAAACGGGGCGATGGCAGTGGGGTGGTTGTGGGTCTCGACTTTCATCAGAATATGCACGTCTTCCGGCGCATAGCCATATTCCCGTGTCTGCGGGTCAGGATAGAATCTCGACCCCGGCAATCCTTCAATCACCGAGGCGTTATCCTCGTAGGCACTGAGCACTCCTTCGCCATTGCTGTGTTTGAAGGTGTGCTGGATCATCTCCATGAGGCTGTAGGTCTGGTCCTCACCGTCCAGCGTCCAGGTGGCACGAAATGTCTTATGCCGGCAGTGCTCTGAATTCGCCTGGGCAAACATCATGAGTTCAACATCGGTCGGGTTTCGACCCAATGCCGAAAACGCATCTGCCAGGTATTCAATCTCGTCATCGGCCAGGGCCATGCCCAGCTCGATGTTGGCACGTTCAATGGCACCGGCACCTTCTTCCAGCAATGCAATGGAACCGAGATTTGCTGGTTCGGCGATCGTAAACAGCACCTCAGCCTGTGCAGCACTCGCCATGACTGCTTCGGTCATACGATCGTGGATAGCATCGTCAATGGCACTGATGATCCCTTCATCAGGATCACTTTTAAGTTGAAAGAGAAACGCAATGCCACGCTCGATTCTATGAACCGCATCCAATCCACAAATGTGAGCAATATCCGTTGCCTTTGAACTCCAGGGTGAGATGGTGCCCGGGCGCGGTGTCACCAGCCGGAAGAAACCTGGTGCAGTCGTTATGTCCTTCTTGCTTGACTCAGGCTCCCCTGGCAGGTCCGTGCGTGGACCATAATCCAGGATCTTTTGTAACACTTCCTTGGATTTCGAATCCAGACCGGCAACATCCCGGCCATTTGCACCCGGTGCCGAATCAGAGTATCGCGTATCAATAAAATGCAAAAAGCGTGTATCAACGCCGCTAATAACGGGTATTTTTAACTGCAGATCAGCAAGCAGTTTACGCAGCCGAAAATCGGAGAGCGCCGGGCCACCCTGCAGCCGCAACATTATTGTTCACCCGCCTGTGAGGCTTTTTGCACTGCTCGTTTCTCCCGGAAAAACTGCGTCATCAAGTCGGCACATTCATCACGGCATACGCCTTCGATGACTTCGGTCCGATGATTAAGGGATTCATTTTCCAACACCTTCAGGGTCGAAACAACGGAGCCTGCCCGCGGTTCCCTGGCACCGAAACACAAGGTCGCTACCCTGGCATGGACAAGGGCACCTGCACACATCATGCAAGGTTCAATGGTCACGTAGAGTTGCGTGTTAACCAGGCGGTGATTTGCGAGTCGGGTCGCGGCATTGCGCAGCGCCACAATTTCCGCATGCGCCGTCGGGTCATTGGTGCTGATAGTTTGATTACTTCCCCTGCCGATAATTACTTCATCTTTTACCAGTACAGCACCCACTGGCACCTCACCGGCCTTTGAAGCTTCATGAGCGAGGGCAATCGCCTCTCGCATCCAAAACTCCCGATCTATTCCCATTCGATTGCTACCCAGATCCTATTGCGATTTTCTCGGCATGACTTACCAATAAAGTGTGACATTAATGCATAGGCGAATACTACTGTAATGAGGTTCATCAGCGCAAAGCAGCCGCAATCCAGCTTTTCGGCTCGGACTCCTGCTCCGTGCCCGAAGCAGAACTTAGCGAGTGGCAAGTCGCCACGTCTGAGTTTTGCTCCCATCAGGTTAACTGTTGTCTTCGAACAAAGATTTGCGTACTGAGTCCGGGCTGTTACCTGTTCTTCGGATCTTCCTGGGGTTGCAATAAGGCTTGAAACGGCGGGTAGTCACGCAGGGTCTGGAACACCGGTCGTGTGTGAATCCAATCGTCCTGGAACCTACCCTCAGAGAACGCTCTTTGCAGGAACACGATGGCCTGGTCCTTGTTTCCTAATGATGCTGCGATCTGGGCCTGCCAGGCCGACGGACCACCAAATGAGAAAGATATATTCATTGCCTCGAGATGCGTAACGATGCGTTCGGCATCCGCACGATCACCTTTCAGGGCTCTGGCCACACCCAGTGCCCCGAGGACTAAAAACTGTTCTGGGTCTTCCTGGTTGATCATCTCGAGCAACACGATCGCCTCGTCCACGCGACCGGCCCAGAGCAATGACAAAGCAAGACTGTGGCGACGTGTTTCCTTTTCCGGCGAGGGCAGGGTTTCATACCAGGAGATTGCCCGCGCCAGGGCTTTTCGACCGGCGTCGGCTTGACCATGTGCAATCAGTTCCAAGCCGGTCTGCCGCAATAGGCCGCCTTGTGTCCAGTCGGACCGTATTCCCAGCCTAGTACTGGCATCGATTAGTTTTTCTACGCCGTTGATATCACCAAGTGCAGCACGTGCACGAATCTCGGCAAACATCACACCAACCGAGTCCGGATACTGTGCGCGCGCCAACAATGCGTCATGCAGCTCTTCGTCGTGGTCGCCAAGCATATGCCTTGCGAGTGTTAGGTATTCCCAGTACTGAGTCCAGCCGATGAGCACGCCACGCATGTCGATCGTCTGCAGGGCATCAATTCCTTCCTTCGGGTGGTTCAGTACAATTGCGTACATTGCGCCGTCAAAGACCGGGCCAAACTCCGGGGAAATCGAACTGGCCTGCCGGGCCGCGTGATAAGCGGCTTGCAGGTCACCAGCAGCCGAGGCAATGAGTTGGTCGAGCCGGTAGCTTTCATATGGGGACAGCTCACCGCGTCTGCGCTCCAGTTCGGCTCGAAGCGGTCCCGATTCCGCCCACTCACCGACGTTGTGATGCGAAAAGATCAGCAGAATACGGGGTAGGTGATAATAGGGGTCCAGTTCGATCGCGCGTTGAAAATGTTGACGGGAGCCGCTGAAATCGGAGCGCCAAAACATTTCCAGGCCTTTGATGAAGGCCCGGTACGCGGTGTAATTCGGCAGGTGGCCCATCAGTTCAGCAGGCTGTTCAATACGTGGATCGATAATCGAAGCCATAGCCCCCATGACCTGCTGGCGCAAAGCCTCGATCGCCTTGCCTGGTCTGTCGTACCGCGCTGACACGGGCTCGAGAGAGACATCCAAACGACTCCTGTCGGCAGACCTGGTGTCGATGATCTGGGCATGGAACTGAATAGTGTCGCCGTTGTGATAGTAGGTAACGCCTGGTTTTATGAACTTTTTGACGATTCGATTATTGTGGCATCCACAGTCTGTTGTTCGTCTCGTTGGTTATAGAAAAACAACCCAATCACCAGAACAACCAGACCAACCACGCTGGTTATAATTGGCACAGTTTTCTTTCGTTTTACGACAGCAGGATGGATGATCGGTTGATCCAGGTAAGACGCGATGCGTGACTGTAGTTTCTGCTGGTATTGCTGTTTTGGTATCTCGTATTTGAGAATCGCTTGTCGATCCGAAAGCGTTAAATCCAACCCATCTGGTAGATCAGTATTTTTTAGGTAGATAGCAATAACAGGAATATGCTCTTTATCAGCAAGACTCACTTCTTTGCGACAATCCTCTGACTGTACCGATTCTGGTGAGACAAAATATAGAAATAGAGAAGCATGCTTAATTGATCTACCGATTGCCGCTCGCCATTCCGAACCCGCTTCAATCCCTTCATCGAACCAGATGTTAAAGCCAAGGTCTTTCAACCGGGTTAGTTCTGCGAACACCGCAGACGAGTCGTCATGTGAGTAACTCACAAAGACATAGGGTTCATTGCCTTTATATGCGGCGAAGGGTCTCTGCTGACCGCGTCGATCCACCTATTCTTGTTCCATTATTAGGTTTCGATGAATACTACGTCGGTCCAGGTAGTATGGCAATTTGCCCGCTCATGGACGATAGCTCCGGTTAACCGGGTAAATATTCCAGGCGAATCGATTAGCCGTTATTGGTTAGCGTACCCAAAGGAGACATGGCCGACGCGTGATTCTGTTGGATTAGGTTCGGTTTTATCCTGCTCTAACATCGTGAAGTTGCCAGGTATTGCCATTCGAGTTGACGCAATGGTTTAATCCAGCCATAGGGAAAGTAAAGCTCATCATCTAATACTGGTTACACATCAATCAATGTGTAAACCAGCATGTCGCTTCCACCGGCAGGTATCGCCGAGAGGTTACAAACACCCCATGAGCGCAATAGACCTTTGGCTATCCACGAGTTAAATTGGGTTTGGTTGGAAAAGAGGTTTTAGTGCAGACTATACTCAGGAATTGATGACTGATAACAATGAGCCAAGCGAACAGGCTGAAGACCTGGCGAGATCAATGACCTTGCTGATGAAATGCCTGATTCCTTCGATCATCGGGTTTGTTCTGTTTCTTGTTCCTCTGAACTTCGAGGGGAAAAAAAATATCCCGCTGGCCTATATCGCCAATAAGGCGGTGGATGTTTTGGGTGGTTCAGCCAACTGGATCCTGCTCGCGGTCGTCGTGATCTCCACCATCGTTCCCATCCTGCTGATGAGCCGCGCCAACTCTGAAGACCTGCCGAAATGGTTGGCGCCCATCACCAATGTGGGCGGGATAACGATTGTCATTCGGGCAATGGCCGTGCTGTTCACCCTTTCTGTTTTGTTCAAGGTAGGCCCTGAATGGCTTTGGGGCGAATCTACCGGCGGGCTTGTTATCAACGTGCTGCTGGTCAAGCTGTTATCTATCCTGTTTTTTGCGTCAATTCTTTTGCCGCTGCTCACCGAATACGGTTTGATGGACTTTGTCGGGACCTTGCTTCACAAACCGTTTCGAATGGCCTTCAAGCTACCAGGCCGGGCCGCCATCGACAGTCTGGCCTCTACTTTGGGGTCCGCCTCGGTAGGTATTATTCTGTCTAACCGGCAGTATGAGATCGGGCACTACACCAGGCGTGAAGCAACCATCATCGCGACCTGTTTCTCGACTGTATCTGTCCCCTTCAGCCTGGTGATTGCGGAAATTCTGGACCTGGACAGTATCTTCCTGTCCTACTATGCCAGCGCCGTTGTGATCATCATCATTCTGGCTCTTGTTCTGTCGCGGATTCCGCCACTGACCAGTTTCGAGGACACATTCATCGATGGTGAAGACAAACGCCCACCACGGGTTGAGGAAGGCGCGCTGATCCGACGCGCCCTGTCTGCAGCCCTTGAACGCGCCAAGACTGGCCCCGGTGCGACCCGCTATGCCACTCTGGGTATTCGCGACCTGACTAACCTCTGGTTCAACATTGTGCCGGCGGTTCTGGCTTTCGCGACGGTGGCTATGATCCTTGTCGAACATACTTCCTTGTTCGAATGGCTCGCGCTGCCGTTCGTTCCGCTGATGCAACTTGCGAATATGGAAAACCCGGCCCTGACCGCAAAAGCCATCGTCGCCGGGTTTGCTGATCCGTTCTTCCCGCCTCTGATCGGGAAAGGCATCGAAAGCGAGGTCACCCGCTGCGTCATTGCGATCATGTCAGTTGTTCAGCTGATCTTCCTGACGGAAACCGGCGTGGTTCTGATGAAAACGAAGCTGCGCATCCGGTTCTGGCATCTACCGGCCATTTTCCTTTTGCGAACCATACTGGCCTTTCCGCTGGCAGTTCTGGCCGCGCATCTGATCGTCTAGCGATCCCCAGCGACAATAATCAGGGGGGATAGCGACATCCGCCGGGTTCGGCGGAATCCATTGACAACTGACGCTTCGTACCATTGCAGACATCCTGATTTAGTCGAGAACCAAATCGACAACGTGCTCTACGAGTGCTCCCCCCACCATCGAGCCAATTGGAATTAACAAGTAGAGGCCAAAGCGAAAGAGCATTGACGAGTCAAACGGCCACTCCTGTGTCGACTCAACCTGGGTTTTATAAGCTAATAGATCGCCCAGGCGGCCCCCAGAGGAGGATGTATCATGGGTCAATGTGTGATCACGCGCCTGACGCAGATACGGCGCCAGGCGCGCCAGCTCCTCGCTCTTCACATCTCGAATCAAGTTCCGTATCTTCTTTGCGGGTGTAGGAAGCAACATAAGACCGCCTCCTACGATGACCGCGAGGAGGGAAAGGACAACCCACAATCCAGTACCTGCTTCCGGCAGGATCAACAAACCAGCAATCGCAATGACTATGAACCAGACGAGCGCGCCTTCGAAACCACAGACTTAAGAAGTCACGTCCTTGTGAAACCTGAATTAACTCCCACAATCCGATGGATACCAAGACACCGGCAGCACCTGCAAAACGACTTGTACGGATAACATTACGTGCTATATAAAATTTCCGAAACTCGGTTCGTGCAGGTGATTATACGGCCCGAAGAAATATGCCGGGGCTATCAGAGCAGCTACCAAAAGTACTACCAAGCCGAATGCGCTTGGTTCTATTCCAAAGCCAAAGAACCATTGGAAGCTTAGATACGCGGCAATGAGAAACACCGCTATGAGGAAAGCGCCGAAAAATAGCGGCGTTGGCAGCCGTAGCGCAAGTCGATGTTCCCAGGTCTGGTCCGTGTTAATTTTTTTTGACACCAGTTAACTCACTCGAAAGCTGTAAACAATTATGCCTGTTTTAGATCCTCCGCGATTATATCGTATACATCAATTTTGTGAAGGACGTGTAACGGGCTGCGTCTTTTTTACACAGCCTCGGCCGACAGCTCCTTTTTACCTGGTAAAATCTTGCGCAACCGTTTCGCCATTATGGGGTGGTTAGCGACATCTGACGGGATCAACAGGTTCTGTTCTGAATTGGCGCTACCCGAAGGAGACATCTTATAGTCGGGTACAAAATGACATTAGTGAATTGCCGACCTGAGCGACATCCCTCGCAAGAATTTGCATCAGGATTTCTTGCCTTAAGCGATAATCTCACTGCAGGCGCGATTCACAAAAATTGTGGTTTGCTCTCGACGTACCGCCTCTACCTCCGTTGCCAAACCCCAGTCACTCATATGGGCGAGCGCTGCGAAACCGCTATAGATCTCCCACAAAGGTAAGTCGGTAATCTCTAATCCTGAAGCGGTCAGATAGCGCCTGCTGAACTGCTCCATTGTCGACTCACCATACATGACCATGAGTTCCACGCGAGCACATGCGATATCTGAGACGGCTGTACCAATTGCGGCGTCTTCCCAATCGATAACTGCAGAAAGATGACCCTGGTTCCACAATATATTACCCGGCCAGAAATCGCCGTGTAATATTGAGTCATCGATCGGGGAAATCTCCCACCCATCTATGACTGCACGTAGAGGAGCCCATTTCGAGCTATTCGGAATGTACTCAAGAGCCCCAGCCACCGGATCTTCACGGTGAGGCAGCGCAACGCCTTCGGCCATATTGATATTCAATGCGTGCAACTGGACCAGGAAGTCAGCCATTTGATCCATCGCAGACCGCAAATGACTGACGGCTATCACTGTCGTACCCTCCACCATCTCCATTACATAAAAAGGTGCCGGAAGAATAGTACAAGTGGAATCAAGGAACAGGGGCTCAGGGACAGGTATACCTGCCATAGACAGAGTGTTCAGTAGCGCAAACTCCATTGTCGTCACGTCTTCTTCCTGGGGTTTCCACTCGTGGGCACCATGACTACGCATCACCATTACAGTACTACGCCCTCCGGCCTGGGCAACTTCAAACGCTGTGATCTGTGCTGAAACTCCTCCGGCGAGAGGCCAGTGACGTACAAATTTGCTTGCGGGTAAGACCTTTTCGGCGATGGCCTGAAGAGCACTATCCAAATTTGTCTGGGACATTCCTTAGCCCTGGGCTGAAAAGCCCGGTTATTCCGCTAAAGCGCAAGTCACATCAGCGTCGCAGGAAATCGCTCGTGCCGACCGGAATGCCATTTCGGGGAAGGTTGACACGACTGGGGGAGTGAACATTAGCAATACTCTACGCAGCCGTATAGCTAATGTGATGCTAGATTTCGCTCACTATCTTCTCATGGTTTAAAGGAGTAGATTGACCGCGCTGTAGGCGACAAAATTCAAACCTATTATACATTAGGAGTTAATGATGGCAGATGCAATTGGAGAGTTTAGCTTAAAGCATACAGGCAGTACCTACGCTAAAAATGGTGATGAGATTTCATCATTTGTAAGCTGGGAAGGAACCGCAACCGACTTTGGAGCGGTATTTGGAACCATGCGGTTCCCGAGCACCTTGGCAGAAGGTGGCGTAACAAGCGGCCCTTGTAGTTGGGTCGGGCAGAGTTTCCTGGAGGATGGAACGACTCTACTGGTCGCTGGTGAAGGAAACTTCGAACAGGTTGAAGGTAAAAACGAATGGGTGGTTGACATGAAAATGGATGTCTCAAATGGCACCAAGCTTCAGTCAAAAGGAACCATTAACTTGCAGGCCCGCACCTTTCAGGGTGAAATTTTTGAGGGTGAATCCTAGAGTACTTTGACTTAAACGACATCCCGGTGCCTACCGGGATGTCGCTTCCTCATGGACAGGATTGCGTTGACTATTCAGTTATTCGGGAGAAAGGTATTTCAATCGGTTCTTTAGTTATCCAGGAATGTTTGAGTGGTGGCAGCAGGCAAAAACAAGCTT
>SMVA01056654.1_pt1 | contig 19057 bp, 15 predicted proteins | sample 2456451 | NCBI WGS metagenome assembly SMVA01 (sample SAMN11095933, study PRJNA526329) | marine sediment metagenome | biome: Marine sediment; feature: Surficial sediment; material: Deep marine sediment; isolation source: Hadal surficial sediment | place: Pacific Ocean | collected 2014-05 | depth... | reverse complement strand
TCGGCCTCGGCTCGCACCAAGCCCGCCACCTGTTGCAGCGGCCTGGTGATCCAGGTGCCTGAATATCTTGAAGTGGGCGAGCGGGTGAAGGTAAATACCCAGGAAGCCCGCTATATGTCCCGGGCGTAGCCAGTGATCGAACCCTTTTCAGTACGCGCCAGGCTGAAGAGCTTTGGCCATGCCTTTGCCGGGCTAGGTACATTACTGCGTGAGCAGCACAACGCACGCATTCACCTGCTAGCTACAGTGCTGGTGCTGGGTCTGGCGGGCTGGTTGGATGTGACGCGTACAGACTGGATACTGCTGTTGCTAACCATCGCCATGGTATGGCTGGCCGAGGCGCTGAACTCGGGACTGGAATATCTCTGTGATGCGGCTGTGCCCGATCATCACGAGCTGATTGCACGGGCCAAGGATGTAGCCGCCGCCGGGGTGCTTATATGCGCGATGGTGGCAGTGATTATCGCCGCGCTGGTATTTTTACCCTATTTTTAGCTTTCCGCGCTGCTGCTTACCAATTTTCCGTCCGCAAGGTCATCATCTGCTTTGCCCATCAGTCGATTCAGGTCGTCGAGAATGACGTATAGGGAGGGCACCAGCAGCAGCGTGATTACCGTCGCAAACACGATGCCGAAAGCCAGTGAAATAGCCATGGGTATAATGGATGCAGCCTGCCTGCTGGTTTCTAAAAGTATGGGTAGCAAGCCGAAAAAAGTGGTCAGCGAGGTGAGGATAATGGCGCGGAATCTGCGCATGCCCGCTTTCACCGCCGCCTCGTGTCGCGGCATGCCATCTTGTACGGCACGGTTGACGTAATCCACCATAATCAGGCTGTCGTTTACCACCACACCGGACAAGGCGATAATGCCCAGTAGCGACATCATGCTGACCGCGTAGCCCATCACCATATGGCCGAGCACGGCACCGATAATGCCAAAGGGAATGACACCCATAATAATCAAGGGTTGCAGGTAGGATTTGGTGGGAATCGCCAGCAGTGAGTAAATGCCGAACAGGGCCAGGGTGAAACCGATGAGCATGCTGCGCACCATCTTGCTCTCTTCCTCGCTCATGCCAGACATTTTGTAGCTAAGCCCCGGATACTTCGCCGCCAGGCCGGGCAGGAAGTTGCGCATGATTTCGTCGGCTATCTTGCCCGGTTCGACAAATTCCGTATCGGCCTCTGCAGTTACGCCCACGGCGCGCTGAAAGTCGATACGGGTAGTTTTGTTGAAGCCCGGTTTTACTTCCAGGCTGGCCACGGAGCTAAAGGGTACAGAATCCCCATCGGGCGTTCGTATGTACATGCTTTCCAGGGTGGCCGTGGTGCGACGATCCGCCCTGGGGTAGCGCACCATGACTTTTACTTCGTTGGTATCGCGTTGCACCCGTTGTGCCTCAGCACCATAAAAAGCGTGTCTGACCTGTAAGCCCAGGTCGTAACGGGTGATGCCCAGTGATTCAGCCTCGGGCAGTATATCGAGATGAAACTCATTGGATACCGAGCTGACATTGCTCTGTATGTCATACAGCCCGGCATAGCCCTTAAGCTGTTCTTCCAGTTCCAGCGATGCCGCCTGCAAGACGGTCCAGTCATTGTGCGACAGGTTGAAGGAGATATCCGCACCAAAACTGGGGCCGTCATCGGCAGAAAAAGACAGGGTTTCGGTGCCGGAAATTTCGCCCACCCGTTCGCGCCACAGGGTCATTGCTTGTTTGGTAGTCAGGCTGCGGTCTTCCGAGCGCACCAGTTCAGCCAGCATAATGCCATCGGTGCGGCTACGGCCCAGCGCGAACAGGTTGACCACCAGCGGTTGGCCATCGTGTTGGGCGCGGTACTCCCTGTCCAGCTCCTGCATGGCACTGGTTATTTCGGTAATGGTTTCCAGGGTGCGTTTCTGTGGGGTGCCGTCGGTCATGGAAACCTCAACCTGGATAAATTCGCCCTCTGACTCGGGGAAGATCACCATGCGCACCTTGCCGCCACCGACAATTCCCGCAGTAATAATCAACATACTGAGGAACAGGGCCACGGTGATGTAGCGGTTGCGGATGCAGCGCTGCACCAGCGGCTGATAGGTGTTGTGAACAAATAGTTGCAGTTTGCGATTCACCGCTTCCTGAACGTGGTCTATGCTGGCCAGCCAGCCGGAGGTTACTGGCTTGCTGTGGGCCAGGTGGGCGGGCAGTATCAACTTCGATTCAACCAGCGAAAAGGCCAGGCAGAATATGACCACCCAACCGATGGCTTCACCGAAAATACTCATGCCGCCATCGATAAACAAAGTCGGTACAAAAGCTATGATGGTGGTAAGTACACCGAAGGTTGCTGGCGTAGCGACCCGTTGCGCACCGATGATAATGGCATCGACACTGTGGCCGTGTTCTTCCTGTTCGGTGTAGGCCGCCTCGCCAATAATAATGGCATCGTCTACCACGATACCCAGCACCAGGATAAAGGCGAACACGCTGACCACGTTGAGGGTGCCACCGATCAGGGGTGATCCGAAGATAGTAATCGCGCCCAGGAAACAGATGGGAATTCCCACCATGACCCAGAAAGCCAGTTTGATTTCGAGGAACAGCGCCAGTACAAAAAATACCACGGCGGCACCCATCAACAGGTTTTTCATCATCATGCCAAGGCGTTGTTCCAGGTGATAACTGAAGTCCATCCACACCGTGAGCGAGACGGTATCGGGCAATGTGCGGTTGCGTTCCGCGACATAGGCCTTGGTGGCCGCGGCCGCTTTGAGAATATCTTGCGAACCCAGCGCCATGATGGGCAGGCCGATAGAATACTTGCCATTAAAGATGGCAAAACCATCCTGGTCGACAAAGCCATCTTCAATATTGGCGATATCACCCAGCATCAGGCGCGTGCCATCCGGGAAGGTCTTGAGCACTATCCTTTCAAAGTCTGCCTGACGGTAGGCCTGACCTCGGGTGCGCAGCATGATGTCGCCGTTCTCTGTGCGCACCGAACCACCCGGTAAATCGATGGAGGAGCGGGCAATAATATTGGCAACCTGGCCCAGGGTCAGGTGGTATTCCTGCAGGCGGTGCTCAGAAATTTCCACGGCAATTTCGTAATCGCGGGTGCCCCATATCTCCACGGAGGAAATATCCGGATGGGCGATCAGGTCCAGTTTGATCTGCTGGGCCATCTCCGTCATGGTGCGCTCGTCCAGGTCGCCAGCTATCTGTACCATCAAGGCATTGATAGGCAGTTCCAGGCGGCCGATGATGGGCTTTTCTGCGCCCTCCGGGAAATGTTGTATAGCATCAATCCGCGTTTTTACATCATTGATTAATTCAATCATGTTGGTACCATCTTCCGGCTCGATGATTACCCGGGCAAAGGACTCGGTGGCGGTAGACTCGATACGTGCAATACCGTCAACGTCGGTTAAGGCCTCTTCAATTTTGAGGATAATGCCCTGTTCGACTTCTTCCGGAGCGGCACCGGGGTAGGGCATGCTCACCTGTATCACATCAATCTCAAACTCGGGCATCATGGTGCGCTTGATGTTAATGGCGGAGAGTATGCCGACCGAGATTATGATAACCATCAACAGGTTGGCAGCCACTGGATTGGTAGCAAACCAGGCGATTAGCCCCTTGTGGTGTTTCTCGGTCAAGAGGCTGGCACTCCGGCGGCAGGCACTCCAGCCGCCTCCATCAACGATTGCTGTTGTCGCAGCGTGCTGACGCGGGAGTTAATTCGCACACTCATTCCTGGCAGTGCATCGTGCAGGCTGGTCAGTGCGACCAGGTCGCCTTCCTGCAAGCCGCCGGTGACATAAATTTCGTCACCACCGGTGCGCAGCAGCGATACTTTTCGATTGCGAAGTTTACGTTGTTCATCAACGATCCACAGGAGATTGCCAGCGCGCAGGATGTGGCGTGGCAGCAGTACCATGTCGTTCATTTCGCGGCCGAGGATAATTGCCTTAACGAAAGTTCCCACCCGCAGTGGGGCGATACCACTGCCGGATAAAGCGTAGGGGTCATCAATACGCGCTACGGCGAACAATACCCGCGACCGCTCATCAAGCGAGGCCTCGGTACGGTGCAGGCGCGCCGTCCAGTGGGATACAAAGCCGGAAGCGTCGGTGTAAAGGTCTACCAGCGGCGCATCATCCGAGTCGTAGCCAGTAACACCTGGCAGATCCAGGTAACTGAGGCGACTCTGTGGCAAGGCCAGGCGAACCTCGGCAAAATCCACAGAGAATAGCCGCGCTACCGGCGTACCCGGGGTCATATATTGACCCAGGTCGCTGAGTTTTTCCTGGATCAGTCCATCATAGGGCGCGCGAATAATGGTTCGCTCCAGATCATGACCGGCTTTACGCAAGTCAGCCTGTGCCGACAGTAATTGTGCCTGGGCCTGTTCCAATTGGGGTTTGCGCAGGTAAAGCGCTTTGCCTGCGGCGCTGCGAGTGGTGGTCTTGGGTCGACGCTCCCACTCCCGGCGTGCAACCTCAACGCGGCCCTTCTCCTGCGCCAGACTACTCTCGGCGGTTTTAACCGCGGCTTTGGCGCGCAGCAGGTTGGCCTGGTAGTCGCGCTCATCAACGCGCACCAGCACGTCACCGGCAGCGACATAGCCACCGGCGTTAAAATTGTTTGATACCTCAATAATTTTTCCGGCGACTTCAGACACCACCGTGGTGTCCCGGTGCGGGGAAACCGTGCCCTGGGACTGGACAGGAATGCGCAAATCCTGCAGCTGTACTACCGCCACATCAACCAGTACAGAACGCAGCTGCGCCGGTGCGAGCTCCTGCTTGGGGCGAGTGACGATCATGGCGCTGGCAATGGCGAGTGAGATCGCAATCAGCAGTGGCGGGATGAGAATTTTTACCTTCCTGGAGAGCACAGCATTCGTTTCCATAATGCGGAATTGGGAAAAAATAAGCCGCGAACCCTGTCGCGGCAATGCAAGTAGTTGATTTTATTACATGCGGAACTAAAACTGGGATTAAATTTGGGTAACGTTTAGCGTAAATATTCCACAAGTCGTGTATTGCCAAGCTTTTCTGTCAAAATTTGTTGAAAATCAATAGATTAAAGAACTTGTTTGAGTTTGTTTGAGCTGGTTTTCGCAACGGCTGATGCGTTGGAGGCCGAAGGTGGGCTGAGCTATGAGCGGGTTGACCAACTGCTGCCGGATACCATGTACCTGAAGGGGGCTGTGATGGCACACGTCGGTGGCGTCGCAACTATGCGCTTTTTTCTGCTATTTTTGCCCTCAGCTTCTTTAGAGAAATATAGTTATTTAGCTATATTTGAGTATGCTAGCCAATATAGCTTTATAGTGATATTGGTTTGAGTTGGACTATTGACGACAGGAAGTTGGACGAGCGCGTCTCAAATCACGATTATGACCGGAGGAGGTAATTATGAACAGTCACCTAAAGTCTAGTCCGCAGGATGTTGTTGGCTATGTAGAGCTGACTGTTGGGGCGCGTATCAAGACTTACAGGGAATTGATGGAGCTGACGCAAAAGCAGCTTGAGGAGTGCTCTGGTGTTAAGCAAAGCGTGATTAGTGCTATTGAGCGAGACAAAAAGTCTATGGGTCTGACTGTTGCAAGGAAGCTGGCGGCTGGTTTGGGCATTAATGTTTCGCGGCTTGTTGACGAAGAGGCCGTTGCGGCTCCAGAGCAGGACTTGAAGCGAGCTGTGGAAGCTATGGCTGAGCAAATCGGAGCCAGCGCCGATAGGTTCCTTGATGAGCTGTTAGCTTTGGCAGGAGAGATCGTCAGCGGTCGGAAGCTAACTGTTCAAAAGAAGGGGTCTCACATCGCTTACAAAGCGATGGCAGCTAGGAAAGCTACAGTGAAAAAGGTACCCGCGAAGAAGAAAGTTGTTGTGAAGCGATCCACAAGAACAGGACAATTTGCTATGCCAAAAGCTAAGGGTGTTAGGAAGAAGGCTCTAGTTCGAAAATCAGTTGCTTAGCGGTTGCGAGAGATCGCCTGTAATTCTATTTGCCGAGGGTTGCCTCCCGCAGGGCATCGAAGGATTCCTGCAGACACTGGGCGTAGAAGGCGGGGTCGGGAAGCATTTCTCTACAGGCCGTAAACGACAGGGTGATAGTGCCCTGCTTGTTTTGTACGGCGCTATAGACGATATGAAACAGGCCGATGTTGGGCATCAAGGGGCCAAAGCTGAGTGAGTCGATAAGCGTGGCGCCACAAAAGTACAATTGAAAGGGTGGTCCCGGCACATTGGTGACAATGGTGTTGAACATGACCGAGGCTTCCGCCAGACCCGTTGCGGATGCCGCCCGCATGGCCACCGCCAGTACATTGCCGGGCAACACATTGGTAATATCCATGGCAATCCTCGGGCCCAGCGCCTGGGCATAGGCCTTGCCACCCATGGCGGACTCGTGGATGGCGGCCAGTCGCTCGGCCGGGTCTTCTATGTCGGAATGCAGCGATACATTCATGAAGCCCACCATGTTGCCGCCGGCACTACGCTCATCATCGTTGCGTACATCAATGGGACAGCCGGTTACCATAGACTGTTCTGGTAATTCATCCTTGGCCTGCAGATAGCGCCGCATTCCCCCCGACACAATGGTCAACATGGCATCGTTGATAGTGGTGCCGGGCTGGGAGTTTTTTATGGCACGCACGGTGTCGAAATCAAACTTGCAGGCGTCCACTACCCGGTGCCTGGAAATCTTGCCCTGGAAGCGCGTTGCAGGTTTGTCGCTAAGATCGTCAAATTCTTCCTGTTTGCGCCCGGCGGAGATGCGCCGCATGGCGGGGATGATTTGTTTGGCCAGATTCCAGGTTTCACCAGGCTTGCGCCACATATTCAGGTAGGCCTTGCCCAGCAGCTTGCGGTTGGAGACCTTTTCTCCAGTCCAGGATTCGTCTGGAGCTTTGTGCACGACGGACTCGAGGTCCTGATCGTGCATGATATTCATAAATTGCGCGCCGGTCGCTCCATCCATGGCGGCGTGGTGTACCTTCATCAGCAGTGCGAAGCAGTTGGGTGGCATACCCTCTACATTATCCAGCCCTTCAATGATGTATATCTCCCACAACGGTTTGTCGCGCCGCAGGGGCTGCGAGTGTAATCTCGAGACCAGAATACATAACTGACGCCAGTCGCCAGGTTTGGGCAGGGCGATATGGCGCACGTGGTATTCCAGGTCAAAGTCCGGATCATCGACCCAGTAGGGCCTGTCCACGCCGCCGGGTACGGTGACCAACTTGCGCCGGAAGATAGGGGATAGGTGCAATCGATTCTCTAGTAGTTTTAGAATCTGCTTGAAACGTACCTTGCCGCCCTTGGCGGTGGACTGATCATAAATACTAACGCCGCCGATGTGCTGCGGCAGCGTATCGATCTCTGCATGCAAAAACATGGCGTCCTGGCCGCTGAGCTGCTCCATATCAGTCTCCGTTGTGGTCTATATGCACATCCATTTGTGGGTAGGGAATAGAAATGCCATTGGCATCGAAGGCCAGCTTGACCTTCTCCTGGGTGTCCCGGAAAAGGCCGCCGTAGTCCTCCGATTTCACCCAGGGGCGCACCAGGAAGTTAACACTGGAATCGCCCAGTTCGCCCACCGCAATAAGTGGCTTGGGTTCTGCCAGCACACGCTCATCGGCGGCGATTATGTCGGTCAATACCTGCTTGGCCTTTTTAAGGTAATCGCCGTAACCAATGCCGAAAACCATGTCTACGCGGCGCGTATCACGGGCGGAATAATTGGTAATGGTGCTGCTGTAAATGACACCGTTGGGGACAATAATTTCCTTGTTGTCCCCGGTGGTGAGAGTGGAGGTAAATATGCCAATTTCTTGCACCGTGCCAGTGGTTCCGCCTATCTCCACAAAGTCACCCTTTTGGAAGGGCCTGAATACAATCAGCATAACGCCGGCGGCGAAATTTTGTAAGGAGCTCTGTAGCGACAGGCCTATGGCGAGGCCGGCAGCGCCCAACAGGGCGACCAGCGAGTTGGTGTTTACGCCGAGCTGACCGAGCGCGGCGATAATGACAAATAGCAACAGTAACCAGCGCAAGATGGAGCTGACAAAGCCTACCAACATCTCGTCTATCCTGGCACGCAGCATGAGCTTTGTGCAGATACTGGTGACGATGGACACCACCATGCGGCCGACAATAAAAATGACCACAGCCATGGCAAGATTAATACCCCAGGGCATGATGTAGTCGTTGGTGAGTACGTCCAGATCCAGATTGTCCAGCATAGCGAACAGCACCTTGTGTTTTGCGTTCGCTATAGACTAGTGTATTTCGTCGCGCCTGTGTTGACTAATTGGGCCGTCTAACTATTGATTACGTTCACCCGCAGGCCGCTGCCCGCCCGGGGCAAACTGGTGGTGAGAATTTCCTCCGGCAGTTCTCCGGCCGTGGCTCGTATCAATAATTGCACCTTGCCATCGGCGTCCCTGCGTTGTCCGAGAGTATCTACTTCTATTCCCTGCAGACGTCCTTCGACTATGGAATAAATACGATCGTTGCCGTACAGACTTTGCACGGGAATGGAGGCGACGTCTTGCAGTGCCGGTAAAACCACGGTGACACTTACGGCCTTGCCCAACTCCAGGGCGTCACCATTGCCAGAAATCCTGAACAGGCCGTCCACACCACTGCGCCCACTGGCCACAGCGCCAGCCAGTTGCTGTAGTTGCAGATCATTAATAGCACTGCCACCAAGACGGGCATGTATCTTGTCGCCAATTTCCAGCGCTTGTTTGATGGACGCTATGGCAGCACGGGGTAACGTCACTCGAACCTGCAGGGCGGAAGTGTCGTAGAGTGCCAACAATAGCTCTCCATCGCGAACACGATCTCCCGGCGCCGCCTCAAGCGCGGAGATGCGGCCCCGAAAAGGCGCGATTATCAATGTCCGGGCCAGGCGCAACTCCTGCTCTTCAACCAGTGACTGCGCCCTGGCCAGAGCTGCTTCTGTAATGGCCAGTCGCTCGGGATAATTGTCTACGCGCAATTGTTGTCGAGCCAGTTCAATCGCCTGCCGTGCCACCACGGCGCGGGTGTCTTCCAGCTGTTCGGTGGCAACCAGGTTTTGTTGCTGCAGTTTTTCCAGTCGGCTACGCTTTGACAGGGTGAGCTCGTGCAGTTCTCGCATGTGCTGTAGTACCTGGCTATCGACAGCAAATTCACGGCGACTCATCGCCACAGCGGCCTGTGCCTCTACCGCCTCGGCTTCCCGTTGCCTGAGGTGCAATTCTTCATCGGCATCGTCCAGCACAACAAGAATGTCTCCCGCTTCAACCAGCTGTCCCTCGCTGACATTGATATGAGTTACAGTTGCCGTCACAGCTGCGGTCAGGCGCGCGTGGCGCGGTGTTTCGATACGCCCAAACAGACGCAATTCCGGTGCAAGGTTCTGGCTGTGAAGGGACATGCTGGTGACTGGCCATGCCTTTTCCTCCACTTCATTGGCAGCGTGTTTGGGCGCCGTTGCCATCAAGGTGCCAGTGCTGGCCATACCCAGGAAAATGATAAGGAACAGGGTGCGGTTCTTGCGGCTCAGTTTGATGGGTCTGAACTTAGTGGGCATAGTGAATTTCATGAGGAACTCCTTCGCTGCGTGACTGGGCAAGCTGTTCCAGTACCGACAGCATTACGGGGATAACAAAAAGAATTAACGTGGTGCCGTAGAGCAGGCCAAAGCAGATGACCGTTGCCAGTGGCACCATGACCTCACCCATGGGGGAGCTTTCCAGCATCAATGGTGCCAACCCAAACGTGGTAGTGAGAGAGGTGAGTATTACCGGTCGCAGGCGTCCGCCGCACGCTTGCTTGAGGGCATCTTCGCAGTTCATGCCCGCTTCGCGATGTTCCCGGTAAGAGGTAATCAGGATGATGGAGTCATTGACGATCACGCCGGTCAGTGTAAACACACCCATAATGGCCAATGCGCCCAGGTTGAGCCCCATCAGGAACAGGCCGGTCAGCGCGCCGGTCAATCCCAGCGGGATGGCAATCATTACTGCCAGTGGCCAGCTCCAGGAGGCGAATACCCAGGCCAGGATCAGGTAGATCATCATTAAGCCAATGACAGCGCCGATCAGCATATCCATCATTGTCCTGGCTTCCTCGGCAGAAAATTCGCCGAGTCCGTAGGTGACGCCGTAACGTTTGGTAATGTCGGGAATAACGTTCTCCTCCAGGTCCTCAATGACGGACATGGCGGTATTGATCTCGGTGTCGACATAGGCATACACATTGACCGCCTTGAGCGCATTGCGATGGTTGATGCTGTCTATGCCGCGTTGGCTGGTGATTTCAGCCACGGTTTGTAATGGCAAAGATTCGCCCCTGGATGTGGTGATGGGGAATTGATACAGGGTTCCCAGATCGTTGCGCTCGGCGACCGGCAGACTGACACGGACTTCCAGTTCTGCATCATTCTCGGTGAACAGTTGCACGCGATAGCCTTCAAAAGCGGCCCGCAGCTGGCGGCCAACATCAGCGCTGGTCAGTCCCAGTGCCCGACCCTCGGTGCTCACAGTGATAATCCATTGCTCTTTGCCGTAGGGCATGTCGTCAAAAGCCCCGGTGACTCCCGGGTAGGTGGCCATTTTTTCAGCCAGTTCTTCCGCCGCTGCTTTCAGCGTAGCGAGATCAGCACCGGAGAAATACAGGCCTAAATCCGGGAAATTACCGTCGCCATTTTCTATCTGCAGGCGTTCGACATAGGGTGTTTCGGGCAGGTTGGCGCGCCAGGTGGTGATAAATTCATCCAGTGTTACCTCGCGTTGCTCCGGAGAAATCAGCTCCACCCACATGGCCGCATATTGGCTGCCGTGCTTTTCGCCCTGGTCGAGAAAGGCCCAGTTGCGGTTGGTGATGTGGGTAACGACCAGTCCGCCACCCAGCTGCTGTTCGGTCTCGTTGACCGCATCGGCCATGGTTTGCAGCCAGGCTTCCTTTTGTTGATCGGTAGTGCCGGCAGAAAACTGCATATAGGCGTCGGCGAACTCGAAATTTACATTGACGCCGAGATCCGGCTTGATACGGCCGCTGAATAATAAGCTCAGGGCCAGCAGAAAACCGAACAGGGCCAGTGCCAGCACGGCGCGCCGGTTTTGCAGTGCTATGTGCAGGTAGGGGAGGTAGTAGTTTGTGCGAAAGCGGTGAAATTTGCTTTCAAAATTCTTGCGGAATCGACTCGGCTGCTGATTCTGCATGCGGGTAAAGCTGTGACGCAGGTGTCCCGGCATGATCAGGAAGCACTCCACCAGCGAGGCGATAATCACACAGACCATCAACAGGGGTATTTCCCGAATAAAGGGCTCATCAATCGCCAGCAGGGGCATAAACGCGGCCAGTGTAGTCAGGGAAGAGGCCATCACCGGCGCAAACATGCGCTGGGCGCCATGTGCCGCCGCATGTTGGGGGCTGTGGCCTGCCTCGAATTGTGCCAGCGAGTGTTCACCTACTACGATGGCATCGTCGACCACGATGCCCAGCGCCATAACGATGCCGATAGTGCTGATGAAGTTGATACTGCCGCCTATGGCGTGAAATACCGCCAGCGCGCCCAGGAAGGAAACCGGAATGCCCAGCGTAACCCACCAGGCCACACGGCCGTTGAGAAACAGCAACAGGGTGGCGATAACCAGGAACAGGCCGCCTATGCCGTTTTTTAGTACCAGCGATATCTGGTTGAAGGCAAAGCGCCAAGCCTCCAGCCAGATCGTGGACTTGATGCCCCGGTCGGCCAGGTCCTGTGCGTTTTCCTCTTGCCAGGCATACATCACCGCGGCAGCGTCCAGTGTGTCTGTACCTTCCGCGCGCCGTACACGGATCATGATGGCGGGCTGGCTATTGTAATAGACCAGCCGTTGGTCATCCCGCTGCCGTCTCTCGATGGTGGCGATATCTCCCAGCCTGACCAGGCTGCCATTGCTGCTGTCCAGCATGGGTAGTTCAGAAAATTCTTCGGCGGTGCGACGCTGGTCAAGGCTGCGCAGCTTGCGTTGAAGTTGGCCACCGCCCGCGTTGCCAGCCGGCACATCGGTGCTACTGCTGAGAACGCGGGCGGCGATGGTCGACAGGGGAACTCCAAGCTCGAACAGGGTTTGGCTATCAATCTGGATGGCTATTTCTTCGTCTGGCACACCGCGAAACTCGACCTGGTCGGCGCCGCGGGCCAACAGGTCCCGCTCAATCTCGCGGGCTACTGGCACCAGCTCTTCCAGGGTGTCGGTTCCAGAGATGAGGATGGCGGCCACAGTATCCATGTACTGGTTACGGCTGATCATAGGCGGCTCAATGTCTATGGGCAGGTTCCTGACCTGGGAAACACGCTGCTTGATACTGTCCATCGCCACCGTCATGTCAGTATCTTTGTCAAAGCGCAGATTGATATTGGTGTAACCGTCAGCAGTTCGGGAGGTGAGACTGGCGAGGTAGGTCAGCGAACGCAGCTGGTATTCAATAGGCTGGGTAACCAGGCGTTCTACATCTTCAGCTCCGGCGCCGGGCCATATCACGTTAATACTGGCGCTGGTGGAAGGCTGATAGGGGTTGAGCTGTACAGTCAGTTGGCGAATTCCCCACAGACCCGCCAGGATTGCCATAATCATGAGCAGGTTGGAGGCCAATGGATGCCGGGTGAAGGTATCTATCAGGTAATGAGGCTTGCTGAAATTCGGTTCTTGCATGGTGATGTACACAAGTATGTTTACTGTTATACATAACTATAACACCACCACAGTATGACTATGCAAGCTGTTTCTTAGAAAATATCGATCTGAGTAGACGGTTTGCTAATAACTACGGTATAAATTCCGCCAACAATCGTATTCTGGGGACAGACTTAAGTCTGTCCCCAGTGGAGTAACCAAGGAACCCTCCATGACCACCGTATTTACCCACCCCGCTGAACTGCTCGACGCCGCCGGCAAAAACCTCGGCCACACCGATTGGCTGGATATAGAACAGGCCCGCATTGACCTGTTCGCCGATGCCACCGGTGATCACCAGTGGATACATGTAGACCCCGAGAAGGCCAAGGACGGGCCATTTGGCGCAACCATCGCCCACGGCTACCTGACCCTGTCACTGGCCAACCTGTTTCTGCCAGACCTGATGGAAGTACAAAACGTGTCCATGGGGGTGAATTACGGTTGCGACCGGGTGCGCTTTCCGGCCCCGGTGCCGGTGGGCAGCCGGGTGCGAGGTGCGGGCGAAGTGATTAGCGCCGAGGAAGTGAAGGGCGGTGTGCAGGTGGTGGTGCGTATTACGGTCGAGATCGAGGGCAGCGATCGGCCCGCCTGTGTGGTCGATACCATCAGCCGTTTTTATCCCGCTTGAGAGAAGTGAGAGAAGGGGTCAGGTCGCCCATTACCCACTACGCTGGGTAATGGGCGACCTGACCCCTTCTCCGAGGAGATTCTAGGAAGTAACCAATATGGAATTTGATACGAAAGAAGTTACCGAGGCGTTTCCCTCGGCCACCGTAGTGCTGGTACGCGACGGCGATGCCGGCCTGGAAGTGCTAATGGTGTGCCGCAGTAAGCAAGTGAAGCACATGGGTGGCATGTGGGTGTTTCCCGGCGGACGGGTGGATCCTGAAGACCACCAGCAGGGCGGTGACATTTACGATGCCGCGTTAAATGCAGCTATTCGTGAAACCCGCGAAGAAGCCGGTCTGGATATTGCCGCCGACCACCTGTTTTACGTTTCCCACTGGACCACGCCAGAGGGTGCTAAAAAACGCTTTGCCACCTGGTTTTTTGTCGGCGTATTGGAGGAACACCAGGATGTGGTGGTGGATGGGGGCGAGATATCCCACCACCGCTGGGTGTTGCCGGCGCAGGCGCTGGAAGAGCAAAAACGCGGAGAACTGCGCCTTATGCCACCAACCTTTATTTCCCTGTTGGAACTGACAGACTTTGCTGACTGCGCGACGCTACGTGCTGATATGTCGGTACGTGATCCCATTATTTATGCGCCACGGGTTACCGACCTGGATGGCGAGCTGCATTTTTTGTACGAGGGCGATGTCGGTTTTGAGGACAGTGACCCGGCGCGCGAAGGTGTGCGGCATCGCTGTATTATGGCGCAGGAATCGCTGGTTTATATACGTGAGTCGCAATGATTAACACGATCTTTTTTGATTTCGGCGGCGTGTTCACCTACTCCCCTTTCACCGCCGTAGATGCAGCTGGCGTTGCCAAAGGTGCCCAGCCCGGGCAGTTTACCGAAATTATGTTCGGTGCTTACAACGAGGACGGTGACCATCCCTGGCACCGCCTGGAGCGCGGTGAAATCACCATTGAAGATGCCCGCCAGGGCATCCTGGCCTTGGGCCAGGCGCAGGACCTGGAAGTGGATTTGTACGAGATATTCGCCAGTCTGCCGCGCGATGGTGGGCTGCGCACCGAGTTAGTGGATAAGGTCGGCCAGCTAAAAGCGGCTGGCTATCGTCTGGCGATTATCACCAATAACGTACGCGAGTTCAGTGACGCCTGGCGTTCGATGATGCCAGTTGATGAACTGTTCAATGAAGTGATCGACTCCTGTATGGAGGGGATACGCAAACCCAGTCCACGAATATTTGAGCTGGCGCTAGAGCGTATGGGCGTAGCGGATGTTGCTCACGCCCTGTTTCTCGATGACTACCCGGCCAATATAACTGCCGCCGAACAACTGGGTATTCGCAGTATCCTGGTGGACGAAGACTCGGCGCGAGTGATCGCGGAGATAGACGAGTCTCTATCCTGACCTACATTTGTGGAAGGTGGGCCAGGTCCAGCGGTAATTCGGCGCGGCCATAGCGCTGGGCACGATCCGTGAGTTGGGCCTCTGCATCCTCAGTACCAAACATCAGTATGAAGTGTCCGGTCAGGATGCCGTCCATTGCCATACGTGCCAGGTCATCCAGGTCCTGAAACTGTAGCTCCATGCCTGCCTTATCTGCCATTTCTTTAAATTCCTCTACCGTGGGAGAGGGAATACCAGGTTTCTCCCTGGCCAGTTCTGCCGGGCGATTGCGATCAGTGGTCCAGATGCCGGTATCCAGCAAGCCGCCAGAGGGATAGAACAAATGGCCCTGTAATTTGGTGTCCTCGGTTTGCAATTGCGCTGCCAGGCACTCAGAAATTATCGACACCGCCGCTTTGCTGGAAGCGTAGACCGACTGGAACGGCAGCGGGGAAATACCGCCGTCGCCGGAAGAAGTGTTAATGATATGACCTTCTTCGCCGCCCGCTATCATGCGTGGCACAAATGATTGTATGCCGTGCACCACGCCCATGACATTGACACTGTGCACCCATTTCCAGTCATTGGGAGTGGTTTCCCAGACATTGGCGGAGGGCGCTGCCACCCCGGCATTGTTAAACAGCACATGGCACACGCCGTACTTGTCATAGACAGCCGCTGCCAGTGCATCCACTGATTCGGCCGAGGAGCAATCGGTAACCACGCCACTGACTTCGCCGTCGCTGGCGAGCTCGGCAACGGCAGTATCCAGAGCGCCCTGCTCAACATCGCCGATAACAACCTTTGCGCCTACTGCGAGTAATTGGCGTACCAGCGCCTTGCCTATACCGCTGGCGCCGCCGGTGACCACGATTACCTTGTCCTGAAAACTGTCCATGCTGTGCGCCTCTGTATATGAAATGGATGTCTAGGGTAGCTGATATTCGACGAAAGGGTGGTTCAATATACCTGACTGCCACCTTATGAATAGGCATTGGAAGTCAATATCGCCTATGCTGTAGCAGGTTCAAATAATGCGCATTTAAAAATAAGACCAAGCGGGGTATTTCCATGATTTCCCAACGAGCGGCACTGGTTGCAGTGCTGGTAGCCTTTTGTGTTGGCCTGCTGGGTAGCCTTTCGATTCGATCAGCCGGTGATGGTGCTGAACGTGTACAGACCGAAGGCGGGGAGCATGCGCAGCGCCGTATCCATTGGCGTATGCCGATTTCTATTACCAGCACTACACCGATATTAGGTGATTCGCCGCAGTGGATGGCCCAGATGCTGCTGGATGCCACCGATGGTGCGATTCAACTGGATATCTATGACCCGGGTGAACTGGTACCCGCGTTCTCTATTACCGATGCGGTGCGGGATGGCAAAGTACCGGTGGGTCATACCTGGTTGGGTTATGACCAGGGCAAAATTCCGGCTTCGGCGCTGTTTGCGGCGACGCCATTTGGATTTGAACCCTGGGAGTACCTGGGTTGGTGGTACGAGGGTGGCGGCATCACCCTGGCGGATGATTTGTATGGCCAACATAATATCAAACCTCTGTTGTGCGGCATTATTGGCCCGGAGACGGCCGGTTGGTTTCGCGATCCCATCAATTCGCTGGATGATATCAAGGGCCTGAAAATTCGCTTTGCCGGGCTCGGTGGCAAGGTGATGGAGCGGGCCGGCGCATCAGTGACCATGTTGCCTGGTGGGGAAATATTCCAGGCACTGGAGAAAGGCGCCATCGATGCTACCGAATTTTCTCTGCCGCTAATGGATCAATCGCTGGGCTTTTCGCGCATTGCCAAAAACAATTACTATCCAGGCTGGCATCAGCCATTCACCGCAGTGCACACCGTGGTGAACCTCGATGTATGGAACAGTATTTCTAATGCCGATCAACACCAGATAGAACAGGTCTGCATGGCCGTTACCACTCGTACCCTGGCGGCTTCCGAGGGTCTGCAGGGCGCTGTTATCGCTGGCCTGCCTGCTATTGGAGTAAAGGCGCGTTACCTGAATATAGATATTTTGCGGGAGTTGCAGCGACTCAGTTTGGAAGTGATGGACGAAGAGGCGGCGCGCGACCCTGACTTCGCTACGATCCTGAAATCCCAGCGGGAATTTAGCGCCGAGTACCTGCACTGGAAGCGGCTGGCCTACTTGCCGCGCGATTTTTAGTGGCTATTCCCAATCTGCCAGAAACGGCACTGTCACGCCGCATCGATCCAGTGATAGCGGCGATTGGCCAGGGGGCGTCCTGGTTGTGGTTGCTGTTGCTGATCATCATCGTCGGCAATGTGTTTATGCGTTACGCCTTTGACCAGGGCCGTATCGAATTTGAGGAAATCCAGTGGCACATATACTCGGTGGGCTTCCTGCTGGGTTTATCCTATGCCTACCAGGCCGATGCGCATATTCGTGTGGATGTTCTATCTGAGCGCCTGCCGGTACGCTTGCGTGCGTGGCTGGAGCTCTACGGCATTATTCTGGCGCTACTGCCATTTCTGTTTTTGATCGTCAGGTTCAGCGTGCCCTTTGTGCAGCAGAGCTGGCAGTTATCCGAAGTTTCCCAGGCGCCGGGGGGGCTGCCTTACCGTTGGCTGATTAAGGCTGCGCTACCGTTGGGCTTTTTATTGCTCATGATGGCGGCATTGTCGCGCCTCAGCCGGGTGTGGTTATTCCTGTTTGGGGAACGCTCATGAGCCCCAGTGAAGGCCTGGCCCTGTGCATGTTTCTCAGTTTTATCGCGCTGGTGTTTACCGGCTTTCCCATCGCCTGGATTCTCGGTGGCCTGTCGGTGTTCTTCACCGCCCTGGCCATTGTGCTGGAAATAGACCTGGGTTTTGCCACCGGCGTCGATTGGGCATACACCTCACTGACTGTCGACCGTATGTGGAACGTGATGGAAAACTGGGTGATGGTGGCGCTACCCATGTTTATCCTCATGGGGCTGTTGTTGGACCGCTCTGGCATCGCCCGCAACCTGCTGCTCAGTGTGGCGCGCCTATTGGGCCCGGTGCGCGGCGGCCTGGCCATTACCGTTACCGTTATTGGCATTTTGTTGGCGGCCACTACCGGCATTATTGGCGCCTCGGTGGTGTTGCTTGCCTTACTGGGTTTGCCGGTGATGTTGGAAAACGGTTACGACAAGGAATTGGCCGCCGGTACAGTGTGTGCCGTTGGTACCCTGGGAATTTTGATACCTCCCAGCATCATGCTGGTACTGATGGCCGACCGTATGTCCATGAGTGTGGGTGACTTGTTTATGGGAGCCTTGCTGCCCGGCGCGCTGTTGGGTGGATTGTATATTTTGTATTTGTTGGGGGTGGGTTGGTTGCAGCCTCATCGCGTACCCGCGGCTCGCGGTGAGCCTATAGATCTCGCTGCGGTTGTGGATCTGGTTAAAGCCATTGTGCCGGCGGCTTTTCTTATCCTGGCTGTGTTGGGCAGCATCTTTTTTGGTGTGGCAACACCCACCGAAGCGGCTGGCGTGGGCGCGGCCGGCGCCCTGTTTTTGACCTGGGTAAACGGTGCACTGAGCTTGCCTGTAATCAAAGATGTGCTGGAAGAAACCACCCGCACCACGGCGTTTATTTTCGCGGTGCTCTTGGGTGCGACGGCCTTTTCACTGGTGTTGCGCGGCCTGGGTGGTGATGAGCTGATTTCACGGGCGTTGCTGGCATTACCCTTTGAGGGTAGCGGCATCATTATCTGTATATTGTTTGCTACATTCTTGCTGGGCTTTTTCCTGGACTGGATCGAGCTCACCCTGATCGTGCTGCCGCTGGTGTCACCGGTAGTAGTCGACCTGGGCTTCGACCCAATCTGGTTTACAGTGTTGTTTGCGGTGTGCCTGCAGACCAGCTTTCTGACACCACCGGTGGGTTTTGCCATCTTCTACCTGCGTGGCGTAGCGCCCGAGGGCATCAGCGTGGGTACCATCTACAGAGGCGTGGTACCCTTTATCATTATCCAGTTGATAGGCCTGTTGATCATATTCAACTGGGAACCCCTGGTGACCTGGTTGCCCGCCAAGGCCTACGGTTAGGGCTTGCCGCCATGACTTGTCTGGCGGGACATTACGTTAATCCAGTTTATATGAGGGTAGTTCGAGGACGTTCGGCAGATCACTTGCTTCGACCCTGGCAGCGACTGCTTGAGACATTCGTGCGGGGGAGACAGATCGATGCTCCGACCAAAAAGCAGCGCCTCCTGGAGTAAATGGCCTTGTTATGCACTTTTTTCTTCAGCCTTCTTAACTCGAATTTTATTGCTTCCGACTGTCTTGCCGTTGAGGTTCTTCGTTGCGATTTTAGCCTCTC
>SMVA01027824.1_pt1 | contig 19062 bp, 14 predicted proteins | sample 2456451 | NCBI WGS metagenome assembly SMVA01 (sample SAMN11095933, study PRJNA526329) | marine sediment metagenome | biome: Marine sediment; feature: Surficial sediment; material: Deep marine sediment; isolation source: Hadal surficial sediment | place: Pacific Ocean | collected 2014-05 | depth... | reverse complement strand
GCCGCACCAGGAACTGGCACGAGAGATCCTCAAAGAACTGATTGAGATCAATACGACGGACAGCGTCGGCGATAACACTGCTGCCGCACAGGCCATGGCGGATCGCCTGCTGGCTGCAGGATTTCCCGCAGAAGATGTACAGGTGCTCGGTCCCGTCGAACGCAAGGGCAATCTCGTGGCGCGTTACCGCGGCAGGGATTCCGGCCGCAAACCATTGTTATTGCTGGCACACCTCGATGTGGTCGAAGCCGATGCCGCGGACTGGACCTTGCCGCCGTTCACCTTTATCGAGGAAGACGGTTATTACTATGGCCGCGGCACGACGGATGACAAGGACGATGCTGCGATTCACATCGCCAACTTCATCAGGATGAAGGAAGAGGGATTTCAGCCGGATCGCGACATTATTGTTGCGCTGACTGCCGATGAAGAAGGCGGTGACCACAATGGTGTGCAGTGGTTGCTCGAAAATCATCGTGATTTGATCGACGCCGAATATGCATTGAACGAAGGTGGCAATGGATCAATGAAAGATGGCCGTCGCATTTCGAATGATGTGCAAGCCAGTGAAAAGGTCTACCAGACATTCACGCTGGAAGTGACCAATCCTGGGGGCCACAGCTCGTTGCCGCACAAGGACAACGCCATCTATCACCTCGCCGATGCACTGATCCGGATTCGCAACCATGATTTCCCGGTAAGCCTCAACGAAGTCACGCAAATGTTTTTCGAGCGATCGGCAGAACTCGAGGACGGTGAGCGCGGCGATGCAATGCGCGGCGTGCTGCAGAGCCCTCCAGATCCGGCGGCGATCGCCTATTTTTCGGACACGCCTTTTTACAATTCGCGATTGCGTACCACCTGTGTTGCGACACAACTGGATGCGGGACATGCCGAAAACGCGTTACCGCAACGCGCGCGCGCAACCGTGAATTGCCGGGTGCTGCCGGGCGAATCGATTGATGCGGTCCACAGTACGCTCGAGACAGTGATTGGTAATGATCAGGTTTCGGTATCACGAGTCAATGCCGCGACGCCATCGCCACCCTCGCCACTCACGCCCGAGATGCTGGGTGCGATCGAAGCCATTACCGAAGACATGTGGCCGGGTATCCCGGTTATTCCAACGATGAGCACCGGTGCGACGGATGGTCTGTATCTGCGCATCGCCGGCATCCCGGTGTATGGCGTATCCGGATTGTTTCGTGACATCGATGACAATCGCTCCCACGGCCAAAACGAACGAATCCTGATCGAGTCTTTCTTCGACGGGCAGGAATTTCTCTATCGACTCACGAAATCGCTGTCGCGGTCTGATACGAAATAGCGGAGAGAAACGTGGCAACCGTATTGATTACCGGTAGTAACCGCGGCATCGGGCTTGAGCTGTGTCGCCAATATCACGCCCGGGGGGATGATGTGATCGCCGTTTGTCGAACCGCGAGCCCCGAGCTGTCAGATTTGGGCGTTCGTGTCATCGGCAACATCGATGTTGCCGATGGTGATGACGTTGGAAAATTAGCTGGCGAACTCGCGGGTGTTGTTCTGGACGTCCTGCTTAACAACGCCGGCATATTGCGCTCGGACACGCTCGACAGCGTTGACTTCGACAGCATGCTTGAGCAATACCGGGTGAACGCGATCGGGCCGCTTCGAGTCACTCGCGCCTTGAGAAAAAATCTTAAGACGGGATCGAAAGTCGGCATCGTCACGAGCCGGGTCGGCTCGATCGAGGACAACAGCTCCGGCAACAACTACGGTTATCGTGCATCAAAGGCCGCAGCCAACATGGTTGGCATGAATCTGCGCCACGACCTTGGCGCTAGTGGCATTGCAGTAGCGCTGCTTCATCCGGGCCTGGTGGCGACCGACATGACCAGCGGCAACGGCGTGCCTGCGCAAGACGCTGCCCGCGGCCTGATGGCGCGCATGGACGAACTGACCCTCGAAAACACCGGCGGCTTCTGGCACGCCGAAGGCTATCCCCTCCCCTGGTAATCGTGCGATCGCCCGCTGGGGCGGGCTCCTACGACAATTTTATCTGTTCCAATACCCGAAAGTCGTAGAAACGATTCGTAGGAGCCCGCCCCAGCGGGCGAATAACATGATTCAATCTTCGTAGCGGTAGAAGGCGTCCATGGCGCGATACAACATGTGGACATCGACTTTCGAGCTGACAGCATAGGTCGAGTGAATCGATAAGACAGGCACACCGTAGTCGATCACTTCCATGTTATTTTGCGACAGCGCTTTGCCGATCGTGCCACCGGATGCCCTGCCCTTGTAAGTTGCCGTCTGCCAGGCGATGCCCGCAGCATCGAGATAGGCCCGGTTCCAGGCGATATATTCCGAGTTGGCGTTGAAGCCGCCGCCATATAGTTTCAAGTTGACGCCGAATCCCAACCGCGGCGCGTTGCCCGCTTCCCAGACATCGGGATATGACGGATGTATCCCCGGATTCACATCTGATGAAACCACCTTTGTTTTCCTCAATGCCTGACGAAGATCATAGTCACTGTACGCATCGCCGCGTTGCCGGTGAACCAGTTCGCTCATCAGATCGACGAGGTAAGTCGAGTTGGCGCCGGTGTTATTGACATTGCCGACTTCTTCATTGTCGACGAGGTACGCGAGCGACGTGGTTTTCGGTGTGCCCTGTTCGATGACCGCGCGCAATGCCGTATACGAAGAAAGCTTGTCGTCTTGCCCGTAAATCGCCATCAGGCTGCGATCGAAACCAACGTCCCGTGGCGCCATCGCCGGCACCAGCACCAACTCGGCAGAGACGAAATCCTCTTCCTCAATGTTGTACTCGTCCGCGAGATAGGTCAGGACGGCGTCGGATATCGAGAATTCCTCATTGGGAATGGAGGCGATGATCGGATCGAGTTCTTCCCCCATGATCACGTCACGGTTCATGCGTTCCCGGTAATCGTGATCCACATGCGGTGACAGATCGGGGATGATCAGAATGGGATCATCCGGGTCGAGTCCTATGGATATGTCGATCCGGGATCCGTCCTTCTTGTCCACGTGGCCAACGAGTGCGAGTGGCAGGTTGACCCACTGATAGTTTTTGATACCACCATGGCGGTAGGTCTGAAACAACGCGAAGCCTTCTTTCTCGTACAGCGGTCGGCCCTTGAGTTCCAGCCGCGGAGAATCGACGTGCGCACCGACGACCCTGAACCCGTCAATGAAATCATCCGAGCCTACAACGATCAAGGTAATCGCCCGATCACGATTGATGTCATAAAACCGGCCACCCGGCCGCAGATTGCTGTTCGCCGTCAGTTCACGAAAACCGGCGGCCCTTGCCACCGTGACGGCTTCTGCAACAAAACTGATCTCGGTCTTCGCCCGGATCATGAAGTCTTTGTAATCTTCGGCAAATGCGAATACCGCGCGGCGTTGGCTGTCTGACAAATCCGCCCACGCCGGTTGTGGTTCGGCCGGCTCTTCTTCCTGCGCCAATGCCCAAAAAGGCGCCAAAATGACGCCTATTACACCCAAAATCAGAAGCTTGCGTACATTCATCGCGGATTTCCCCCGTTTATTCCGTGGTCTTGCGAGGCTCGCAAGGATAAAGGCTGGCCACTCCACTGGCAAAGCCTGATTCCGCGAACTAGACTTAGCTTGCAACATTGTTCCAAATGCTCAATGACAAGAATCAACTAAAGGGGGAGCAATCCGATGAGATCTGTAAAGTATTTTGACCGCACATTGAGTGGTCTGCTGGCTATCGCTTTAATCGTGGCTTTTGCGCCAACGCAGGTAGTCGCCCAGGATGACGAGCCGGGCTATACGCAAGTGCGGACGATGGTTGTAAAAGGCGGGCGCATGGGTGAATACCTTGAATTGCAAAAACAATTTGCCAAAGCAGAGAAAGCCGCAGGCAGGTCAAGGGGTTTCTGGCAAGAGATTCGCGGAGATGGCGCAACTTTCTACTCTGTGAGAACTCTCGACAAGCTCGGCGACAATGACGATGGTTTCAACCCGGCAATGGGCGAGGACGAGTGGTCGATGTGGATAGCAAAGCTGACAGACACGATGGACTCGACGAGCTACATGGTGTTGCGCGATTACCCGGAACTTGATATTCCCGCAGACGAAGGCATGGATTTCAACCTGCTGTATTTGCGCGAGCGAACCGTTGCTCCCGGTAAAAGCGACGAATATCACGACTGGATCCAGAATAGCCTGAAGCCGGCACTGGAAGCAGGCGGAGTCAAAGGATTCGGCTATAGTCGTGTAAGGATGGGTGGCAACAACAACACCTGGTACGGCACAACGCTGCTCCCCAACTGGTCGGTAATGGATGGTCCAGGACCACTTGCAAGCATGGATGCCGAAGATAGAGAGGCAATGCTAGCTGCAGGAAATGCGTTGCTGGTGAGCAGCGAAGACCGCATATTACGGTATCGCGCCGACCTTAGTTACTAACTAGTAAGAGTGCCAAACGCTGCCCCGCAATCTGAAGAGATTGCGGGGCAGTTTCATTCAGTCTCGCGTTTTAAAGATACATTTCTGCAAGTCGTCTTCCGGCACCTCATCCAGCCACTCAACTTTGCGGAAGTTTCTTTTGATGCCGCGTGCGAGTTTGCCGATTTGCGCGCCATCGACGATGCGATGATCGAAGGTCCCCGTCAGTGGAAGAATCGTCCGGATGACGATTTGGCCTTTGCGTACAACAGGCTTCTCCTCGATCTTGCCCAGAACGATCACGGCCGGCACTTTTGCGGCCGGCATGAGGCCTGTCATGCCGGTCTTCAGCCCATGACTGCCGATATCCGACACGACGAATGAGCCGAAGCTATGAGCGGATAATCCCAGGGCCTTGATCTCCATGCCCATATCCACCGTTATCCACTTCAGAATCAGAAACACGGGCCGCCGCAGTGGCCATGGAATCCGGTTCAGCAGGTACTTGTTCTGTGCCGCCTTCGATTCGACACCGCTGCGGGCGACTTGAGCCTTTTCACGGATTTCCCCGGCAATCGAGGTGACCGTCCGGGCATGGGCGTCCTTGATGATGACCGAGGTCACGCCCGCGTCGTTATTCATTGCGACGGGCACCATCGCGTCCAGGCGTTCGCGACCGATCATGCGGCCGCGCCTGATGAAACAGTTCATCTCCGGCACATCAAACGCGACCGCCCGCGATACAACCGCAGTGACAATGTGCGTCATCGTAATTTTGATGCCCGCTTCGCGCTTCTCATTGATGAAACGCACGGCATCGGTGACATCGATATCTAGCGTTCCGTAAACCCGGGAATCCGTCGGCGTGGTGTAGATTGCGGCGGCCGTAACACGCCACGGGGTGTTAAACTGATCCATTCGAAGAAGAATAAACGAATTCCAAAGCGGGGGTGCCGGAATGCACAAGAAAGAGTCTTTGTTAATGAATCGCAGGCGAGTCTTGTACGCTGCTTTGATGGGTGGCAGTGGTGCAGCGATCTCGGCCTGCGTGCCAACAGAAGAGTCATCGGAAATCGATATCTGGGCCGGTTTCGATGATCGAATTACCGAACGCTCGCTCGCAGAGGCAGAAAAACTGTTTGGTCTGCAGTTCTCGGAAGCAGAACGGCGGCTGATTCTCGGCGGTCCGGTCGAGGAAGGCGAAGACGGTTTTTTCACCAGCCAAATCGAAAACCTGGTGTCCATGCGCAGCCAGGAGATGCCGAATTCGTTCGCGCCGGCCATGACGTTCGACCCGCGACTGCCCGGTGTGTCTTATCCCGCTCAGGCGAATTCCGTTGCTTTATTTCCCGAAGAGATCGCCGCACTACCTGACAATGCCGAGGACATCGCCTTTGCTTCGGTCAAGCAACAGGCGCGCTGGATGACGACTGGCCAGTTGACGAGCCGCGAGCTGACGGACATATACCTCGAACGAATTGGACGATACGGCGAGTTGCTTGAATGTTTCGTGACCGTTACGCCGGAAATCGCACGGGCTCAGGCCGATCAGGCTGATCGTGAACGCGCGACCGGCCAGGTTCGGGGACCGCTGCACGGCATTCCCTACGGCGTCAAAGATCTGCTGGATACGCAGGACATTGCGACGACCTGGGGCGCAGAACCTTACAAGGATCGAGTGGCGAGCAGCGACGGCGCTGTCGTTCGACGGTTGCAGGAAGCTGGTGCCGTAATGCTCGGCAAGACCACGCTCGGCGCCCTCGCCTGGGGCGACGTCTGGTTCGGTGGCGAAACCCGCAACCCCTGGAATCCCAAGGAAGGCGCTTCAGGGTCTTCCGCTGGTTCGGGCTCTGCGACTGCTGCCGGTCTTTGTTCGTTCGGCATCGGCACCGAAACCCTGGGCTCTATCGTATCGCCCACGGACAGGAACGGACTGACCGGACTTCGCCCCACCTTTGGGCGAGTCTCCCGTGCCGGCGCCATGGCACTGTGCTGGTCTTTGGACAAGATTGGACCGATGTGCCGTTACGCGGAAGACAATGCGTTGGTGCTGAGCGTGCTGAACGGCTTTGATGTAGACGATGCCTCGTCGATCGACATGGGCTTCAGTTATGACGGACGCCAGGCGATCAGCGATCTGACCGTTGGCTACGACCCGAGCTGGTTCGAAGGCGAAGACGTACGCTCGACTGACAGGACCGCACTCGAGGCGATGGCCAGATTAAATGTGACTTTGAAGGAAATCACCCTGCCCGACCTGCCCGTCAACGAAATCATGGCGCCGCTTGGCGCAGAATCTGCCGCCGCGTTCGAAGAGCTGACATTATCGGGCCGCGACGATTTATTGCGACGCCAGATCAAAAACGCATGGCCGAACAGTTTCCGTGAGGCGAGATTCTATTCGGCAGTCGATTACGTGCAGGCGGATCGCTTACGGCGCGATGTCATGAAGAAAACGCACGAGTTTTTCTCGCAGGTCGACGTTGTGTTCGGTCCAAGCTTCGACACTCCAATGCTGAGTTTGACAAATTTCACCGGCCAACCCTGCCTCGCGATGCGCGCTGGTTTCGAGGAAATCACGCCGCGTGAGTTGTTCAACCATCCGGAGAATGACACAGACGAAACGTTGCATCGCATTCCGCGCTCCGTGAGCTTGTGGAGTAACTTGTATCAGGAAGGCAAACTTATCCAGGTCGGCCGGGCATTGGAGACCGAACTCGGCGTTGTTAATGAAAGACCGCCGCTGACGTAGATAAGGCAAACAATCGGTGATGAAAAAGGTATTGATTCTTGGCGCGCTTTTGCACGCGACGTTGACTTTCGCGGATGATGCGTACAACGGTTACTCGCTCGAGGAAGCGACGGCATTTCGGCAGCAGTGGACGATTGATAACTGGGATGACGGTGGCCCGTTAACACGATACGTGTTTCTCAATATGTCGGAATTCTGGAAGCACAGTGTTATCGATCGCAGTGGGCCCGTGCGCGAACTTCCTGTCAGCCTGCGAGATGATGTTGCAGACTTCATTACAAACACGAACGCCGGCGAGAAAACGCTTGCAGAGTATATAAAAGACCCGCGCGTCGACGGCGTAATCGTTCTGCACCACGGCAGAATCGTCTTCGAAGCTTATCCGCGCATGAACCGGCACGACAAGCATTTGTACATGTCTGTCTCGAAGACCCTCGCCGCAACATCGATCGCGATACTCGAGGACCGCGAACTGATCGACGTCAGTCGATCAGTTGATTCTTATCTTCCCCAGCTTGCCGAATCCGGCTGGGCAGGTGTGCCCATTCGTGACGTCCTCGATATGGCTTCCGGCATCGATTGTCGCCAAAACGTTCCCGGTGCATATGAAAATCCGGAGCTCTGCTACTACCAGTTCGAGGCATCGTTGGGCTGGCTGAGACCGACCGAACGAACCGCGGAAAGCCCACACGCATATATCGCAAGCCTGGAGTCCCGCCGCCCTTCCGGCGAAGCATTCGAATACTCGTCAACCAACACGTTCGTTTTGGCATGGCTCGCAGAACAAGTCATGGGCCGACCATATTCTGACTTGATCTCAAAGGAAATCTGGCAGCAAATCGGGGCCGAGTCGGACGCGATGCTGGTGGCTGACAAATTGGGGGTACAGATTGCAAGCAACGGAATCAGCTCTACCCTTCGGGATCTGGCTCGATTCGGTTTGTTGTTCACACCTGGCGGACGTTCCAATGTTGATTCGATAATTTCGGATTCTTACCTGCGAAAAATCCAGAAGGAAGGTCGCCCGACGATATTCAATGCTGGCCGTGAGAACAATCCACGACTTATCGATGGAGAGCCGCCCAGACACAACACCTATCAATGGGACCTGGTCATGGAAGACGGCGATTTTTTCAAAGGCGGTTATGGCGGCCAGGGGCTTTATGTTTCTCCATCCCGCGATCTGGTCATCGCATTTTTTGGCACACTCGACGAGCAAGGCCAAAGCAGTCAAATGTCGCGGGTCGCACGGCAGCTCGCCAAGTCCGGACTGTTTGACTAGTAGACGACCCAATGCGCGAACGCGAACACGATCGGCAGGCCGATCAATGTCCGCAGCACGAAGATGACGAAAAGATGATGGAAGCGCAGCGGAATTTCACACTTGATCATCAGTATGCCAACCTCTGACATGTAGATAAGTTGCGTCAGCGAAATTACGCCGACGACGAAACGCGTAATCTCTGCATCGATGTTGGCGACCATCAATGCCGGCAGGAACATATCCAGGAAACCGGCTATCAACGCGGGCGCCGCGATCTCGGCATCCGGCAAATTGAACAGTTCAAGTAACGGCACCAGCGGCCAGGACAACCATTGCAATATCGGGGTGTACGTGGCGAGCATGAGGCCGGCACCGCCTACCGCGATCACCGCGGGGACCAGGCCGAACCATATGTCGAGGATATGCCCGACCGAGGTATAAAATTGCTGCTTCAACGGCGGCGCTTTGGCCGCCCGTTGCGTGGCAAGATCGATCGCTTCCTGTAACAGTGAACCATCCCCTGCAGGTTTCTCGCGCAGGGGATGCAATTGATCATACGGTGTATCCGGGAATCCGGACAACGGCCAGATGCGCGGCATAATCATCGCCGTGATGACGCCGGTAACGACAACAGCCGAGTAATAGGGCAGGAACATGTGACCGAGCCCGACAGTATTCGCAACGATTAATGCAAATGGCACCGAGACGACGGAAAAATTGGTCGCAATGACGGCTGCCTCTCGTGCCAGGTAATGACCGGATACGTATTGCTGAATCGTAATCAGGACGCCAACCGGCGCAGAAGACAACCACGACGCCAGCGCATCGATGGCGGAGCGCCCTGGCAACGTGAACAGTTTGCGGAACACGCGTTTGACCATCGTGCCGACGAATTCCATCAAGCCGTAGTCGGTAAGAAACGGCATGAGCAAGCCTGCGAACAGGAACAGGGGCACAATCGCGAACGCAAGCACGCGCAAAACCGTGCCGCCGGTATTCGCATGCCAGAAAAATTCCGGGCCGAACTGGAAAATCGTCATGGTGCCCATGACCGTGCCAATGGTACGTAAGGCAACCCAGACCGGCGCTACCTGGAACAGCCTGGAGATCATCGAGTCGGCTGGAACGCGCTCGGGACCCATCACTTTCACGATCAAAGTACCGATCGTGCTGATCCAGAGCAGGCTGAAAACGACCCAGGTCATGGTGTCGCCGACAAACGCGGTGGCCGAAGATGAGAGCCAACCCATCATGATGGTCCAGTTGCCGTCAACCTGAATTGGGGTCAGGAAAGCAAGAATACCCAGCAGTGACGGCAGCGCGAAGGCGAGAATTGCCCGGCGACCGGGTCGCGACGCGGTGACGTCAACCGTCTCGATAGATTTGTCGCTATCAATATCGTGTGGAACCTGGCTCATGCGGCTGCCTTTCCTCTCAGGTAAACTGCCAATGCAAAGTAACAGCATCAGATGCCCCTGTTAACCAAAACACGGAATACAGCATGAAATACGGGAAGCCTTGCCTCTCGCAAATTGCACTGGCAATCGTGGTTTTTGCTTCCCCCGCGGCCGCGCAGGACGAGCGGCTGTCGCTGGAATGGGTCTTCAGCGAGGAAGGTAAAACGGCTACTTCCGTGCCCGACCACGCCTGGCTCGATAACGGCCTGTTGATGCTCTACGACAAGCGGGTGCCAAAGATCGAGCGCACGATTGAATCCTATAATCCCGACAACGGCCGGCGTCGCACGCTTGTCAATGCGAAGAAAGTGATTGCGGCATTTAACGCTCAGTTCGAACCCGATGAAGCAATCGAGGAACTGGGCTGGCCCGCGTCCTTCGATCCAACGGGTCGTTGGGCGGTATATGAACAGTCTGACGACATCGTGCTGCTGGATTTGCGATCGAGTGAGGTCACGCCAGTGGCGATTACCGATGCTGAGGAAAAATCGGCGCGCTTTTCTCCGGACGGTCGCTGGCTTGCGTTTGTCAGGGATAACGATCTCTACGCCTGGGACGTCAAGAAGCAGACCGAAAAACGCCTGACGACCGGCGGCTCGGAAACCTTGATGAACGGCACCGTTTCCTGGGTTTACTGGGAAGAACTACTGGGTCGCGTCGACCAGGGATATTTCTGGTCGCCCGATTCGACGTCGATTGCCTATCTGCAATCTGATGATTCTGGCGTCGGCACCATGCATTTCGTCGATTTTGAGCCGGACCTGCCAAAACTCATTAAACAAAGACACCCGAAAGCGGGTGAGGCAAATCCGCGTGTGCGAGCGGGCGTGGTCAGTCTCGAGGACGCCAAAACGACCTGGGTCGATCTTGGTTCCTATCCGTACGAGTATTTAGCGCGCATTAAATGGCTGCCCGACAGCCGGCATGTTGCCGTTCAAACCCTGAATCGGCCGCAGACCGCGCTGGATTTGTTCATTGCCGATGCATCGTCCGGCGAGACACGTCATGTCATGCGCGAAACGGACGCAGGCTGGGTTAACGTCCATGATGACCTGTATTTTCTCGAGAACGGCAACTTCATCTGGGCCTCGGAACGCGATGGCTACGCACACCTCTATCAATTCGATGCAAACGGAGAGCTTGTCAATCAGGTCACGAAAGGCGAATGGGCTCTGCGTCCATCCGGCGGTGCGGCAGGCATGGATCAATCGGTAGCCTTTGTCGATGACGATCAGCAACACATCTGGTTCACCGCACTCAAAAAAGCGACGACCGAAAGACATCTCTATCGTATTAATATCGATGGCAGCGGCATGGAACGGCTGACCGCAGAGGAAGGCGCGCACGAGATCTGGTTCCGGCCGGACGGAGAGTATTATCTCGACGCCTCATCTGCCCTCGATCGACCGCCTTCACTCAGCCTGCACCGGCCGAACGGCGAATTTCAGGCAATGGTGACCGCAGCTGCTGATGATATTCCGCAGCGTTTCGACTTGCAGCCCTGGGAGATGATGACGGTCAATGCCCGCGATGGCTATTCAATGCCGGCAATGATGCTCAAGCCGCGATTCTTCGACGCCGACAAAAAATATCCTGCCGTCGTCTACGTTTATGGCGGTCCATCGGCACCGACCGTTGTCAATGCCTGGGGCCGCCACGCTCGAATGATGTATCACCAGCTGCTTGCCGATCAGGATGTCGTGATTTTCTATGTTGACAATCGCAGCGCAGCTGGGAAAAGCAAAATAGACGCCAACACTATCGTGCGTCAACTCATGGGACCCGTCGAAATCAACGATTTGCTGGATGGCGTCGCATGGCTCAAATCACAGCCATACATTGACGACGCCCGGGTCGGAATATGGGGCTGGAGCGGCGGCGGTTCGATGACGTTGCATGCCATGACGAGCAGCGAAGAATTTGCTGCAGGCGTCGCCGTCGCGCCAGTCAGCGACTGGCGCTACTACGATACGATCTACACGGAACGCTACATGAAGCGTCCCCAGGACAATGAAGAGGGCTACGAGCTCACGTCACATGCGAAACGTGCCGCAGACCTGCATGGCAGGTTGTTACTGGTACATGGCACCTATGACGACAACGTCCACCCGCAGAATTCCTGGCGCTTTGCCGACGAACTGATCGAAGCCGGCATTACGCTTGATATGATGATTTACCCGATGCGCAAGCACGGCATTGAGGACGACGCGGCACAGTTGCACATTTACAAAACGATGTTTGAATTCTGGCAGCGTAACTTCGAGCTGGGCGACTAAATGTGTTCTTACATTGGATATTAGTTGCACTCCACTTATTTGAATGGTTGAAAGATGAAAATTATTTCCTTGTTATGCATCCTCTTGGTGGCGGCCGGCCCGGCTTTGCCCGCTGACGAAATGCGCCCGGCAAATTTCGAACACGAGGACGAAAAACGGCGCCTGCACAAGCGCATCGTTTTTCCGAAAATGACCAGGGATGCGACCGTAATGCTGCAATGCGTCTCACAAATCGCCACAAACGGCAGGATGAAGGAAACCGGTTGCTACACCAAGGATCAGTTCGATTCGGATTTTGCTTCAGCTGTCATTAAAGGCGCGAAGAAAGCCTATATGAATCCGGCCGTCATCAATGGGAAGTCACAGAAGATCTATTTGCAATTCCGCGTTGAATTCATTGCGGAAGGCGACAATCGGTCCATTTACCTGTACCTCAATCCCGGGTATGCAGAGAATGTCGAAGCCTATGGCTACAAATACATCGCCGCGCAACGAGTCATCGGGAAAGAGCCCTGGCAGGATGTCTGTCCGCAACGTGCCAGGTACCTGCTCACGCTAAAGACATTCGTCGGGGAAGACGGCCAATCCGGGAGTCCAAACCTCGAAAAAGTCAGCGGAATAATGCCGACCACCGACTGCCAGAACGCGATCAAAGACACGATTCTGTCCAGTGCTTTTACGCCGGGGATGGCTGACGGCTACCCGGTCCCGTCAGCGTATGTGGAACTGTTCGGCAATTAGCTCGCTGTCCCATCGACATCGCCCGCTGGGGCGGGCTCCTACGATTCTAAGAAATATTTCGTAGGAGCCCGCCCCAGCGGGCGATAAGATGCGATGCCAGGAACAAGTCGGCATTCCGTAGCCATGTCTTGCTACTCCGCCTCGTAAACCACCCTGCCGCCCACCACCGTCATCAGGACCGTTACGTCCTTGATGCCGTCAGGTCCCATGGTCAGCAAGTTGTCGGACAGAATGACAAAATCCGCAAGCTTTCCAGTCTCCAGCGATCCTTTGATGTTTTCCTCAAACCCCGCATACGCGGTATTCAGTGTGTATGCCCTGATCGCTTCCTCGATCGTAATTTTTTCCTGCGGAAACCAGCCACCCTCGGGTTGACCCGACAAAGTCTTGCGCGTGACCGCCGCGTACAATCCGAGCATCGGATTCAGGAAATAACGTGATGCGTTGGTGCCTGGTGAGTCCGTGCCGAAACTGACGATTGCGCCCGAGTCCCACAGACGGCGGAACGCGTACGCTCCTCGCGAACGGGTGCGGCCAATGCGCTCTTCCATCCAGCGCATGTCGTCGGAGGTATGAAACGGCTGCACCTCGGCGACAATTTTCATCTGGCCGCCACGCTTGATATCACGATCGGTCATGATCTGCGCATGGACCAGGCGGAAACGGCGATCCTTGTCACCATTCTTTTCAATGATGCGCTCCAGCATGTCCATCAGGTAGCCGTTGGCTTCGTCACCAATCGCGTGGACGGCTAGCTGGATGCCGGCATTGTCTGCATCGAGTGCCAGTCGCTCCAGCCTGCTTTGCATATCCTCCGGGTTGTCTGGGCTGCGCTCGAACGGGAACATGATGTCGCGCCAGATGCCGCGGCTTGCCGGATTGTGGGTATACGGCTCATAAAAGCGCGCCGAACTGTTGCCCATGATGCCGTCGATCCATGCCTTGACGGCACCGAATCGTATCCATTCATCACCGAAGCCGATACGAATGCCGAGGTCGGACATGGACTCCCACTTGTCCAGCGGCGGACGGTATCGAACGCGTGCGGTCATTAAATCCTTTTCGCGCATCTCCCGATATATATCGACATATACCGGATTCGATGTGATATCGCAGTAACTGGTGACGCCGACGCTGGCCATCTTCTTCCACGTTTCAAGCGTTTCGGCAATTCGTTGACTACGGGATGGCTCGGGAATGAGGTCCCGGAACAATGCCCTCACGTTGTCGCGAACCAGGACCGTCGACTCGACCGCGCCTGTTACCGGATTGAACAGGGCGCCTGTTGGATCGCCGTCCGCGGATCGTTCGACGGCGATACCGTCTGGATCCGGCGTCGATGCTGTAATGCCGGCCAATTCAAGCGCGGCGCTGTTTGCCATGTAAACTTTGCGGTCGAAACGCCGCACGAGCACCGGGCGATTTCCGGTGAATTCATCAATCATTCCTTTGTTCGGCAGGAACAGGTTGCCGTAAAGGTCATCCGGGTTGACTTCTCGCCCTGCCTCCGCGACATCGCCCGCGGCCCAGGTCTCATACGCGGACCAATCACCGCCGACAATCCAGGTGCCCGGTGTGTAGCGCTCGTGCACGTCGCGAATCCGCTCGACGAAACCGCTCTCGTCCGATACATCGAGGAGACTGAGTCCGTAAAGCAGCCTGCCGGTGCTTTCAAAATGTACGTGATTGTCATTGAACCCCGGCATCACGAGTTTGCCATCGAGATCCACAACCCGGGTCCCTGGTCCAATATATATTTCAACGCCGGCGTCTGAACCGACGTACACGATCTTGTCGTTCAGAGACGCGATCGCCTCACCCTGTGGATTATTGTCATCGACTGTCCAGACGACGCCGTTCCGCAGTACAAGATCTGCATCTTGCCCATTTGCCGGCAGCACCAATGCCAGGAAGCTCATGCCGCCGATCACTAACTTGCTCAGAAAATTCATATTATCCAGTTCTATTGAGTATTTAGTTTGGCACCGGGCGCGGGCATCCATTTCGCTCTCGCCGCGCACTGAAAATGGCGCCGACGAAGCATTATCCCGCGTTTACGCGCAATGTCCATGCGCCAGCCTGACGCTCGTTTCCCTGTGCAAGACAGGTCCGCCGCCCTGGGTATTTCCCTGAATATTGAGGATAGCGTACGGATTTCGGCTCACTCACGTTTTGCCTGTTGTCAATGCGGACTCGCATTGTTGAGGAACAAATCAGGGAAGGCGCTGGACCATCTGCTTTGCGGAATCTTGATTGTCGGGCTGGCCGGGAATGCCTCAGGGCAAGCGATCGCTATTTGAGCGGATAGCCCTCGTCGCTCGGCAACTTGCCGTCTATTCGAAGCAGCTTGATGTCATCCGTCACCTGGTCGGCGCGCAGGAACGAAATTGAACCCGGGATTGCCACCACCAGGTCACGCGTCATGCCCGTACTAAATACAATTTTCGGACCCCTGGGAACCTCTGCACGGAACATTTTAGCGATCCAATATTTCCGAAATTGCGCTTCATCCATTTGATAAATGGTGTTGAGTACGAAGTCGCGTTCGTCCGACTGCGGCGCACGAACAAGCAGGATAATTCGCGAACGATTCGGCCAAAACTGCTGATTGGCCAGGAAGATATTGCGAAGTGCTGTCATTGACAAATTATCAACATTCGTGTCCTTGTGAACGATGATCGCGAGCCCGTTCTGCCCAATCGACTCCTCCGGCATGGCGGCAGACGGCAGCAGGAAAAACAACGAGCAGATAACAAGCAGCGATTGCCTGATTTGTCTGGCTGTCGATTTGACCCTCATTGTCATGTGCATTGATTCACTCAAAGTTTTGTCAGCACAAAAGACACTTGTAATCGAAAATTGTTTTCCCGGCCCGCATTGTCGAATTCCTCGTTCCGGTATTCGGCCTTTAATGCAGCATAGGGATTGAAGTCCCAGCGCAAACCAAGAACGCTTGCCTCGTAATCAAGACCCTGATCAAATAATAGCGGATCGGTACTATCGACGTCCGTTTTTTCGAGACGCACATACGGCTTCCATTGACGGAGATCGTCCTTCAGCCGGTATGCGAACTGCGCATACCAGGCGTCAACATCGCCAGAGACACTGCTGTCAGACAGGAGTTCGTGGCTGGAATGTATATATTCGATGATCACCTCCGGCGACTCCCGAACCCACGCCGCATATGCGGAAACAATATTTTCCTTGATGTCCGGTCGGTCGTCCGGCCTGATCTCATCATTATAGAAGCCGAGACCCACTTCGAGTCCGAAATACCGGTCCGGCGCCGCACGCAGCTGCACCATCCAGGCTTTGTCGCCGTTGATATCGCCGGCGTCACCGGCGCGTGCCACATTGGCATGACGACCGTTGCCGAACCCTGCGTGGTAGGAAAGGCCGAAAGGATTTCCTGGCATGGTGCCTTCCATAAGCACGCCCACAAAATGAATAGGGACTATCTTTGAACCAAACTTGACCATCTCCGGCCGTGTCGTGGTCGTTTGCAACCAGGCGCCATGATGAAATGCCGAGTTCCAATAGCCAATCGGCGTGTGGTATCGACCTGCAGAAAATTTGAACAGATCTGAGAATTCGTACTTGACGATCATCCGTTCGACTTCCACCGAGTACTGGGAGTCTTTACCGGTTGCGCTGATTTCGCCAAATACGCTGAGTGAATTACCCAGGGATGCAGTTATGTGGGCCACTGCCTGCCCGACAAAAAATCCGTCCTTGCTGGTGCCATCGCGGGATAGATAACTAACGTCACCAAAGCCCATGAAGTTGAACTGGGGATCCGACAGGTTGGCTGAGGCGACTGCGCCGGAGTACTGCGCATACGCAGCCTGTGCGCCAAGAAAAGTCGCACCAAGCAGCAGCATCGATGTCAGTACCGGACGGACGATCATAGGTGTGATAACAGGGCAATTGGTTGATTAGGCACCGAATGTTACCGTCTTTTGCCGCTTTCAGCCATGCCTGTGAGCGCTGGTTGCTATAATCAGTCACCTTAATAATTCAGCAACATACCTAAATAGATGCCCGCAAAATCAACAGCTACCTGGCTGCCTAGGGTCTTGTTCGAATCCGCCCTGATCGTGATCAGTATCCTGGTCGCGCTGGGACTGGACGAATGGCGCGAAAACCGCGAGGACGAGGAAAACGTGCAGCTTGCATTGTCCAATTTCGCCAGTGAACTGATGCAAAATCAGGCGCGCGTCGAAGACGCCGCTCCATTCAACCGGGGTCTGCGCAACGTGTTGCGCAATCGTTACCAGGCCAACGACATTGGATCAATCGATGAATTCGTCAACATGGTGGAAAGTTTTGTGCCGGTCGTCCTGCAATCCGCAGCCTGGGAAACGGCCCTGGCCACTGGCTCACTGGCAAAAATGAAATACGACCTCGTGTCCGCATTATCACTGACCTACAGTCTGCAGAGCCGCTACCAGTTGACGAGTCGTTCAGGCATGGACGAACTGACGAGCCCACAAAACCTGTCGGAAGATAAACTCAGTCTTGCGTTGTATAACTCGGTTCGCTACCTCGATGAGATCACCGACATGGAGGAAGAGTTGGGCGTTATTTATTCCGAGGCGTTCTCCGTCATCCAGGCAGCGAGGACGATTTCAGGGGACGAGTGGAACGCTCAGTCTCACATGGAAGCGCGCGGCGATACCCAACAGTAAATCGATCGTCCGCTGGAACGGGCTGCCGAAAAAGAACTGTCTTTGCGAGGAGCGCAGTGACATTGGTGCTATTTAAGACTTATTCGCCCCCCAGCAGGCGATCTAGTCGTCAGTCTCCCAGACACACTCGTCACAATACGGCGATTTGCCGTTTTCCTCGAGTATCCCGAAAATTAGCTTCTGCCATGTTTCGTTCGGTTGCCAGACCGAATTCATATCGGCCTTTGCCTCGACGACTGAAACATCCTCATACAGCACTCTGTACAAAAAGCCGAATGCGGACGCACGATAATTGACCTGGCAATGTAACAACGTCTTTCGATCGGGCTCTCGCTGCATGGAGCCGGCGAACGCGTAGAAATCCGATGCCGTTGGTTGGTCCCAGATTACCGGAATGTGCACGTAGTCCATCCCAAGTTCTTTGACGACGACGTCCTCATCGGCAAACGCATTGCCGTTATTGCTGAACGCGATGTAGACGATTCGCTCGAATCCATCGTCCTTCAGGAGTTGCAGTTGTTCCTTCGTCGGCTGGCCGGAGCTGGAAAATGTCGGAGAGTATTCACGGTAGTTGGAAATTTCCGACAATTCATCGGCGCTGATTGAAAAGCTGCACAAGAGCGCCGCCAGCACCGCCACCAAATTCGCCCGTAATTTCATATCTAACCCACTTTATAACGATACATCGTATGTCGGTGTGACCAGATGTTGCCCTTATGGTTCTGTCGACCGCTCAAATACGATCCGGCCGCCAGTGAATTGCCGATTGTACACTCGTTGCACCACGCAAGTATGATACGGTTTGCGTGCACATAAACAGGAAGCAAATGTGAAGCAACTCGCTGCACTTCTGATAATGACAATAGTGCACCCTGGGGCCCAGGCTCATGAAGCCCTGAGTCTCACGGAGATTCTGGAAAGTTTCGGTACTGATCTTGCCGCAACCCAGGTTCGTCCGGAGACGATCGCGCCTGGATTGCATGTGCTGTTCGGCGCCGGGGGAAACGTCCTCGTATCGATCGGCGAACAGGGCGTGCTGATGGTTGACAGTCAGTTTCCCGAGATGATCCCCAAATTGCAGGCTGCAATCCATGAACTTGGTGGTGGGCATGTTGACTTCACGATCAACACCCACTGGCACTTCGACCACGCGGACGGCAATCCACTGCTGGGCCGGGAAGGCAGCTGGTTTATTTCACAAATCAATTCTCGCCGCATGATGCAAAGAGAGAATACGCTCGATTATGGCGATCGCATGTACGTACAGGCGCCGTACCCGCTTGCAGGCCTTCCGGTTTTGACATTCGATGACCAGATGCAGATGTTTTTCAATGGCCAGCGTATTGACATCCTGCATTTTGGCGCGGCCCACACGACCGGCGATGCTGTCGTATTTTTTCGAAGCGACAACGTCATTCATATGGGTGACGTGTTTTTCGCCAAGTATCCTTTTATTGACACT
>SMVA01322204.1_pt1 | contig 19076 bp, 16 predicted proteins | sample 2456451 | NCBI WGS metagenome assembly SMVA01 (sample SAMN11095933, study PRJNA526329) | marine sediment metagenome | biome: Marine sediment; feature: Surficial sediment; material: Deep marine sediment; isolation source: Hadal surficial sediment | place: Pacific Ocean | collected 2014-05 | depth... | reverse complement strand
TCTTCAGCATTCAAGTGGTAGAGGTTGCCAAGAAACTCATCAAAACCATGATTCGTCGGCAAATGTCTGTCCTGATCGCCAAAGTGATTCTTGCCAAACTGCCCGGTGACATAACCGTATGCTTTCAGAAGTCCGGGGATGTTCGGATCCTCTATCTGCATGCCAAGATCTGCGCCCGGCAAACCGACTTTTGAAAGACCTGTGCGGTATACGCTCTGGCCAGTGATGTAGGACGACCGTCCGGCCGTACATGATTGCTCGCCGTAGTAATCGGTAAACAGCATTCCTTCTTTGGCGATGCGGTCGATATTAGGCGTTCTATAGCCCATCAGACCGAACGTGTAGGCACTGATATTGCTCTGGCCGATATCGTCACCCCAGATGATCAGCATATTGGGCTTGTCCTGGGCCCCTGCGACACCACTGAAAACCAGTACCATCAGAGCCAAAGTTTTACGGAAGACCCGGAAATTCATTATTTTTCCCCTTCTTTAATGATATCTGTCGTTAAAGACATCTGTCCCTGCGTCGCGAAATTGAGCGCCTGCAACGAGGGGCAATCTCTGCCTTTAGTGCAACGAACTTGACTAGTTCTTTGTTAAGGTATTTCGATTAACTCGTTCTTACTTCTTTTTGTATCTGGCTTGAACTGCATTCTCAATCCATCGCCACTGATTGTCAGATTAATTAAGTATCGGCGACCGATATTTATCTACGTAATACATTATGAGATTTGGTCGCTAAAGTCTAACAACCAAACACTCACTCGCTAGTCCGTAACAATGGAATTTTAGTTAGTTCGAGAAACTAACTATTTGTCTGACGCGCAGACGAACGATATTACCTTGTGTTAACAAATCGGATTCGTCATTCTTGATAAGAACAAGGAATCTTCCGTAGAGATTCTGTGGGGCTGATAAGGAATAAATTACAAAATTGCCTGCCCCAATGTTGAGTCCACAATCAAAGAAGAACTGACAATTATCAAGAAAGGAAACGATCATGGGAATTTTTGGAAACGACAAAGAACAAGACGTAAGAATTGATGCCCTCGAAAGTCACGTCCGCGCGATCTCGGAGGCCATTCAGCAGACCCAGCTCGACGTTATGAAGGTGAATATTTCACTTATTCGAATGGAGTCATTGCTGGGCGGGAAGGTCGCATCCGCCGATGTCGATCCAGGCATTGTGGTGCTCAACGAGCAACTCGGCGTCGCCCGCGTTGAGTACGAGAAGATGTCCGCTGCTGCTGAAGACAAGTGGACCACTATGCACGCCGGTGCGTCAGATGCGTTGGCGACACTCCGTAGCAGCGTCGAAGACGCAGCCGCGCGCGCTCAGCAGGAAGTGCAGGACTGATCATGAGCAAAGACGAAACGGCGCGCGAGCTAGAGAAGCTGCGCGCAGATGTCGCTGCTCTGTCGGATGTTCGAAGGGAGGCGGCAGCAAAGCCAGCAGAACCGCAACCCGTGGTTGAAGAGGCGCCGGCCGCAGAAGGCGCGGCCGGCGACGCGGCCGTGCCCGAGGAACAAAAAACACAACTGGAGGAACTGGGTGATCTGTTACAAGCAGAGATTCGTGATTTGCCCACGATTACCTGCCTGACGGTATTTTCACTCGGCATCCTGATGGGTCGCTTGATGCGTTAAGGGGACAATAATATGAATGAACTGATTGTTAAATTACGCATCCTTGCGAGAGCGGAAGTCACGCTGTTCAGAGCGGATGCACAGCGACGCACGAATAAGGCGTCGTTGATGGCGATTTCCATTGGCTGCATCTTCGTGGCGCTCATATTTGTCAACGTCGGTGTTTTCTTCTCGCTCACCGATTCCGATATCGATTCAAGAGCAGCGTTCATTCTGGCAGCAGCGAACGGCGCGCTCGCTATCGTGCCGTTCTTGTTCAGGAGCCAGGCGAAGCCGGGGCCGGAAGAGCAAATGGTTCGCGAGATCCGCGAAATGGCGGCGGATGAAGTCTCCAAAGACATTAGTAGTATCACCGAAGAGATCGCCTCGGTTGGCGCCGGAATCAAACAGATCAAGTCGGGCATCTCATCGTTCAGTGGGGGTGGCGGCATGGGCGGCGCTCTAGGTGCTCTTGGCCCCGCTCTTCCGCTGGTGATCGACCTGCTGAAAAAGAGTAAGAAATAGCAAGCCCGGCTGGCTATTCCGATGCAATCGCCGCCATTTGAATTTGATCCGGTTCGGCTCGCGGCCTGGAGCACGATCGCTGCCGTGACGGTGGCGTTCCTGGTACTCGGCGAGGCGCTGCTCGTGCCACTCGCGATCGCCATCTTCATCTGGGTTCTGCTTGGCGCGATAAAGTCGCTGTTGATCCGCGTTGCGCCTGAAGAGCTGCATGTTCCGGGCTGGCTCACGAATGTCCTGGCCATACTGATAGTCGGTGTAGCGACCTACTTCTCGATAGCCCTTATCACGAGTCAATCAGACGAACTCGTCGCGGCAATTCCAGTATACCAGGCCAACTTTGCAGCGCTCTTCACCGGTCTGAAAGACTGGTTGAATATCGAGGAACTGCCGACGACGGACAGCTTGCTGAGCCAACTCGACCTGGCAGCAATCTTGTCCTGGGTTGGCGACTCTGTGACGGCCCTGATGTCCGACGTCGTGCTCGTAACCATCTACGTCGGATTCCTGCTGGTGGAGGAACACGTACTACCGGCGAAAATCCGGCATCTGCACAAAGATCCCGTGAAGGCCGAGCGAATTGACAGCCTCGCAACCGAGGTGAGCGCATCGGTCCAGCGGTACATCGGCATGAAAACTGTCATCAGTTTAGCAACCGCCGGTGTCAGTTACGTAATTCTGGCTTTCGTCGGCGTCGACTTCGCAGCCATTTGGGCGCTACTCGTATTTTTTCTGAATTTCATACCAACGATCGGCTCAATTATCGCCGCCGTTTTCCCAGCGCTCTTGACGCTTGTGCAGTTCGACACGATTACGCCGTTCCTGATCGTGGCTACCGGATTGGGGATGACACAGTTCATCTTCGGTAACGTCATCGAACCTGCCTATATGGGCAGATCGCTTAATTTGAGTTCCTTCATGATTTTATTGTCCCTGTCGTTCTGGGGGGTCGTTTGGGGCCTGCCTGGAATGTTCCTGGCAGTGCCGATAATGGTCATGACGGGAATTGTTTGTGCACAGTTTCACGGACTTCGCTGGATCGCTGTGATCCTGTCCGTGGACGGTGACTTAGTAAAGGTTGACACAAAGGAGAAAAAGAAATGAGTGAACTTTCTAATATTGCACACGCGCCGTCGCGTGTTGGAACAGGTTGGGGCTTCGCTGTGATGCTGCTTGGCATGCTGGCGATAATGGCACCCTTCGTGACTGGCGTCGCTATAACCGGACTGGTCGCTGTCCTGATAACGGCCGCCGGCCTTGCCATGACCGCTTACGCATTCAAGGCAGGCTCGTTCGGCAAGGGCTTGCTGCAGTTACTGTTTGGTGGCATCACCGTGCTCTGCGGTATTGCGATGTTTCTAACGCCGATGCTGAGTATGTACACGCTGACGGGTCTGCTGATGGCATATTTCGTTGTCGACGGTGTCTTCGCGATTGTCTCAGGCGCTCGCGGCCGCCCCACACCAGGCTGGGGCTGGGTTATCGTCAGCGGTATCGCCAGCGTCGTGCTTGCTGTGCTGTTATGGCGTCAGTGGCCGGCCTCCGGTAATTTTGCGATCGGTTTGCTGGTCGGTATTCGTCTGATCTTCACGGGCTGGTCGATCGCAATGCTGAGCATGATTGGCGATGCTGCGGTCGATGTCGTCGAGGAAGCCGTGCACGAGGCAGCTGAAAAGTCTGGGTGATAAGTAGCATCCGTCATCAAGATTAAAAACAAATAATTAGTTTGATCGCTCAATAAACCACTCAGGGAGAATCGTGATGAATCGTCGAATGCCGCTGTTGAACCTTATATGTGTTGCGCTGTGGGCATCTATTTTGTCGGTTTCTGCGCTCGCGCAGGACGCTTCTGGTATGCCACCAGAAATGCGAGAGTACCTGGACACTCTGACCCCATCACAACAAGAGCAGGTAATAGGACTGCTAACCGCTGGAGTGGCCAATGGCAAATGGAAAGAAGGGCTCATGTTCGAGGGTATTTCGCCCAGTGATGACATGTTCAGCGCCATGCAGTTTTACCCGGGAACGGAAACCGTGCGGGAAGACGAGATGCGCGTGACCTTCATGGGTTCAAGTCCAGCCATTCGCGAAGACCAGTCCGGCATGAGCATTTATGTCGAGCTGGGAAATGGTGACAATTTTATCTTCGATATGGGTACCGGTTCCCTGAAGAACTTCATGGCGATGGGCGTTCCGTTGATGAAGACGAATAAGATCTTTCTGAGTCACCTCCATGCTGACCATATCGGCGATATGCCGTTCTACGTCTCCTTCCGACCTGCGTTTGGAGGCTACGACAAACTCAGGTTCTGGGGTCCCAGTGGACGTACCGAGAAGACAGGATTCACGAGTGTTATGGCAGGGCTGCGCCAGTTTATCGGCTGGCACGAGGAGAATTTTAAAATCTTCCCGGTTGGCGAAGGCTATGACTGGGAAATCAATGAGTTCGATTTCAAGAAGCAGGGTGAAGTAATTTACGATGAAAATGGTGTGAAGATCATTCACTGGCCGACCATCCATGTCAGCGATGGCGCATCCAGCTATCGCCTGGACTGGAACGGTTTGAGTTTCTGTTACACAGGGGATAATCGCCCCAACACTCTCGCCATTAAGTACTGTAAAGGTGTCGATATGTTCGTGAGCGAAACCTATACCGAAGTACTGGGAATCCAGGCGGCTGCGCTGGGTGTGCTACCTGCGGTAGCACGTTGGACATATGACAATTATCACACCTCAGCCTATGCACTGGGTTATATGGCTGAGAAAATCAAACCGCGCATCGCCGTCGCAAGCCATTGGGAATACGATGTCCAGCAGGCTAACGAAGTTGTCGCGGAAGTTCGCACGCATTACAAGGGGCCGTTCGCGTTTGGCGCCCCCGACAGGATAGTTTTCAACATCAGGCCGGACGCAATCTGGTGGCGTGACGGTGTAACGTCGCCTCTGGCCCAGTACCCCAGACCTCAATTTACACCGATGGTCGCAATGCCCGTGCCACCCAATAAGGTTGTCGACATTCAGGCACAGTGGCTTCGAGACCTGGAAATTCCGCCGGAGGAGTACTTCCCGGAGGGCTATCATCCGGAGTTACTTTTGGAATGGCCGATGACAGAAGTCATTACGATGCCGATGCCTGACTCGATGGTAGATCCAAAATATAAGAAGAAGGCGGAGAATTAGAAAGCGACGAATCAGGCACTAGTCAAATCTAAGAATAAAATTTATGAAACGGTTCAATGCATCGGTATTCCACTCGGGATTTATGGCAGCGCTGTTGCTACTGGCTGCACAGGCAAATTCACAGGCGCCGCCAGTGCAGGAGCCCTCCAGCGACAACGGCGGCGTTATCTACGATAAGGACGGCGTGAAAGTTATTCACTGGCAAAGAGCAGGGCTCGCTAGAGTAGCCGCTTGATCTGAGAATAATGATGAACAACAGGCCGCCCGCGATGGGCGGCCTTTTCTTGATATAACGTGGCCAAAGAAATGCGTCCACAGGTCCATACGCGATGCATACTTGTGGCGTATTTCATGGCAACTAGTTGGATCATTCTTGCATGGGTGCTGGATGATCCGGCGAGACACTGCGTGCGTTTTGCGTAATTGGTTGTAGTAAATTAACGCAAAATCCTGCGCATTTTGCAGCAGCTCTGCGAACCCGGGCGAGGATTCGAGGAAGCAAGAATCCAATTAAGACAGGACTATTATCAGATGAAAAAAATTAGCATAGCAAACTGGAATGAGCTCGAAGATCGAACACCGGCACACGCGCTGGTTGCGGACGTTGACCTGGTGATTGTCCGTCATGACGATAACGTCGGCGTGCTGTATGGCCGCTGTGCACATCGTGGTGCCTTGATGGCAGACGGCTATGTCGACGGCGACAACCTGATCTGCGGTGTGCATGGTTGGGACTATCGCCTCGACACCGGTATTAGCGAATACAAAAACAGCGAAACTCTGCCGAAATTCAGCGCCTGGATAGAAGATGGTCGGGTGCTTGTCGATGAGGACGAGATTACTTTGTGGGCAAAGGCACATCCGCAGCCTTACAAGCGGGACGCGTACCAGGGCGCTTATCAGGACCCGACCGGGACGGCCGATGAACCGCATGTGAAGTTCATTCGAAAGCTCGCGGACGAAGGACTCACAAAAGTCGGCCACCACGGGCCAGCTGCTGCCATGGGCGTGCCACGCGACAGTCTGCCCAAATGGGAAGATCTGCAGTTCGTGGTTGGCCAATTGCACAAACTGCCGTTGCTTGATGAGGTGCCTGTCGGAACAGGCCTCGTGATCGGGCCGAATGCAGCGAAACCGCTGAGCCTCGATATCCCGTTATTTGTGTCGGACATGAGTTTCGGTGCGCTGTCGGAGGAAGCGAAAGTTGCGCTTTCCAAGGGTGCGGATCTGGCCGGGACAGGAATCTGTTCCGGGGAAGGCGGTATGTTGCCCGAAGAGCAGGCAGCAAACGCACGATACTTCTACGAACTTGCCTCAGCACGATTCGGATTTTCCTGGGACAAGGTGAAAAAGACGCAGGCGTTTCACTTCAAAGGTGGACAGGGTGCAAAGACGGGAACTGGCGGACACCTGCCTGGCGACAAAGTAAGGGGCAGGATTGCCGAGGTCCGTGAACTGCCCGAAGGCCAGCCGGCAATTTCACCGGCGAGATTCCCGGACTGGACGTCATTAACTCAGTTTCAGGACTTCGCGGCCGAGGTGCGCGAAAAAACCGGCGGCATCCCGGTAGGGTTCAAACTGTCGGCACAGCACATCGAAAAAGATATCGACGCGGCGTTGGAAATCGGCGTCGATTACATCATTCTCGACGGACGTGGCGGTGGAACGGGCGCAGCTCCGCTCATATTCCGCGACAACATCTCAGTACCGACTATTCCCGCGCTGGCCCGTGCGCGGCGACACCTGGATGCCAGTGACAAATCTGATGTAACGCTGATTATCACTGGCGGCCTGAGGCGCCCTGCCGATTTCGCCAAAGCGATGGCGCTGGGGGCAGACGGAATTGCAGTATCCAATGCCGCCATTCAGGCGATCGGCTGTATCGGTATGCGCGCCTGCCATACCAATAATTGTCCGGTTGGCATTGCAACGCAAAAGCCACATCTCCGCGCGCGTCTCCCCGTGGAAATTGCGGCTGAACGGCTCGCACGATTCTTCTCAGCTGCAGTTGAACTAATGACCGTATTGGCGCGCGCGGCCGGGCACGATCACCTCAGAAAATTCATTGTCGACGACCTGACCACATTTAAAACCGATATGGCCGATCTGACTGGTGTTGCATACGGAGGCGTCGGCAGATCATAACCTGATGCGGTCTGAAATTTCCGCTTCGGTCCGTGTGCATGATCTCGAACATGCATTCGGCCGCTAACCCTGGCTGCTTAATCGACAGGCTTGGACCCACTTGTAGAATCGGGTTTAACTGTCCAAAGAAACGGGGCCCAAGGGAAACCGGCATCCCCCCGTCCGTGAGAGCAGAAGTGACGGCCAATTGTTTTTTCATTCGGAAATTCGCGTCGCAGTTGCACCACTGGGTCTGATAACGCTGCTATTCGCGTTGCCTTCGGTATCACAGGAGAACGATTCCAGCGGCAAGACTGGTGAAGCATACACTTCGCGAAAGATCGGCTATCACACCAGTGATCAGGGTTTCAGCGGTCCAAGCTCGGTGCAATCCCAGCTGGATGAGGACGATGTCATCCGTGATCCGCTATATCGTTTCGCAGGGGCCGACGAGTTTTTCAAGCCCTGGCACGAGAACAAGAAGCGCTTTAACGAAGAAAACGATTTCCAGTTCGGCTTCGACTACAACGTCCTGGCCCAGGGCCTCAGCGATTCCATAGGTACAGAAGACAATGGCACGGTCGGGGTGCTGCGCGGCTATGGAATCTGGGTACTGACGAGAAAGAGTGACAAGGATTTTGGTCGATTGATATTCAAGGTCGATCATCGGCACAAGTTGTTTACCGACATCGGCCCGGCCGATCTTGCGAGCCAGGCTGGCTATATCGGCGTCACCGGCACGCTCTTTAGCGATGTTGGCCTGGTCCTCGTCGATCTGAACTGGCAACAGTCGTTCAATAACGGAAATTCCGGCCTGATCGCCGGGCGGTTCGATCCCAATGACTACCTGGGTGTATTGGGTTACGCCAATCCGTGGACTGCCTTCAGCAACCTCGCTGTTCTCCTGAACCCGAGCATCGCGTTTCCGGACGCGATGGTCGGCATCGGGGGCGGTCACCGATTCAATGAGCAGTGGTATGTCAAAGGATCGATCAACGACGCCAACGGTGTTCTGACTGAGTTGGACGTATTTAAGGGTGGTGCCGAGTTTTTCAAATGGGCGGAAATCGGCTGGACGCCCGCGCCGGACCAGCAGTACTACACCAATGTTCACATGGTTGCCTGGCACGTCGACGAAAGGGACAAAGCGGGCGTCCCTTCCGCGCACGGCGTCATGATTGGCGCCAACAGGACCACCGCAGATAGGCGATGGATGGGATTCGTGCGCGCAGGTTGGTCAAAGGGCACTGCGCCTATCTACAACGAAACATATACGCTCGGGCTGGTAAGGAGATTGCGCCGCAACTCAGACGAGTTCGGCCTGGCCATCAACTGGGGTGATCCGCCGGACGACTCGCTGAAAAGTCAGACCACGGGAGAGCTGTTTTATCGCCTGCAATTTTCGCAGGGAATATCGATCACGCCGAGCGTGCAACTCCTGAAAGACCCGGCGCTGAATCCAATCGATGACATCGTATGAGTCTGGGGCATCCGGTTCAGGCTCACGCTATAACTGAAAATTGAGATGTGAAGTCGATAGCTGTTTCGTTGACAATCTTGCTGTATGGCGCTGTTAAAGGGCGCAACAACTCCATCCGGACAGTAGTATCGCCACTAGTGGCGATTCTTGTAAGGTGCAAAACTCTATCGGAGCTCCGGTATTGCCATTAATGTGATGTCATGCGCCTTACTAATATGAATAACATGGATGATTTCTCGGTGATGCGGTGTAAGCACAGCTGCCAAACGTATATCAACGAATCGGTTGTTCAATACGTTTCCGGGAAATAAGGAATGTACAAATCAAGTAATCCAGGCATTTTCATCCTGGCAAATCGTGCGCATTTTGGCGCAAATAAATGGGCGGCGTTCCTGTTGCTCTTATCTGCGACAGTCCCGTGGACATGGTGACTTATTGGTGACTCAAAAAATGTGATTACGGCTGATGTCACCCAAGCCATTGAAAAATGGCGCGCCCGGAGAGATTCGAACTCCCGACCACCTGGTTCGAAGCCAGCAAGCCCTTTTTCGACTTTTTCTTTTGAAACAGCACTTTACTTAGCAAACGTGTCCCATAAAATCTTCTAATTGGTGACGTAAGCGCCTGATTTTCGGTAATTGGAGACGCTAATATGGGACGAATCCATCATTGTCATACCTACCCCATTGGGGTATAATCGCCCATGGAGTTTATCGAGACAAGTGGTTTCTCGAAGATCCGAGAAAACTACTTCGATGACTCGCAGTTCAACATGCTGCAGCTTTACCTGATGGATCGACCAGACGCCGGAAACATCATCAAAGGTTCAGGCGGAATCAGAAAACTGCGGTGGGGAATGCAAGGGCAAGGCAAACGCGGTGACGTCAGAGTGATCTATTACTGGATCACGAAAGACAATCAAATTTTGTTTCTAACCGCGTATGCGAAGAGTAAAGCGAGCGATCTCTCGCAAAACGCAATCAAGACGATGCGCGAGATAGTGAAAGATCTGTGACCGAGAGTGAGATCGGAGAAGGACATGGCGAAGCGAGATATCGGTGCTGAAATTGTCGCCGGTCTGAAGGAATTTCGAGACAACCCGAAGAAGCTAAAACGCTATGAGTTCGCGCCAGCGGACGTAAAGGCCATTCGGCATAAGTTCGGCATGTCGCAACAGCAATTCGCCGACTTCTTGATGATTTCTGTTCGCACGCTTCAGAAGTGGGAACAGGGTGAAAGAGATCCGGATGGAGCGTCGCACACATTATTACGCGTCATGGAGAAAGAACCGGAGGCTGTGATGCGGGCCTTGCACGGCTAACAGCGAAAACAAGGATTCCGGAAGACATCAACCCTGAATGGGACAGAGGGACGGGTACTCGCAAAGGAAAAATCCAACCACCGCCAAGTGATTGGATTTTACTAAATATGGCGCGCCCGGAGAGATTGACTCGGGCCATCCTTGGCCTTCGCCCTTCGGGTCGCTTCGCGGTCCAAATCGTCTGTCCTGACGATTTGTGTCGAAATCCCGACCACCTGGTTCGAAGAAGGAGCAGTAGAAATTCGAATCGATAGAAACAGTAAGTTGGATGGCCCACCCTCGCCTCATTTGCCGCCAAACGCCGAATCACGCCAAAGCGCTACGATATTTCTGATGAGCATTTCAGTGGAAAGAAGATTTCAGCCATAGGCTCCGAGCTTCGAAACCATCAGATAGAAAATCACTATTACCGCACTGAATGCTGAGACCCCTAGCGCTACCCAAGCTCGCATCAGATTCTTATAGTCTTCTCGCGCGGAACCTTCAGCAATCAGATTCCGTATGCGAATCTGAATCCATACCACCGGAATCCAGCAAAGACCGACGAGTGCATATAGAGAAATAACGGCGATAAACCATGAGGAGTCGAACGCGATATTCAATTTGGATGTCAGCCAAAGGCCCGTCACGAGCTGCATAACGACAGCGGGAGTTGTGAATACCCAGTCTGCTGTTACCACGGTACTTGTCGTTATCGTCATGGCCTGATCGTTCTGACTAAGGTATGCCTTAAGCATGAAAAAGGCCGTGCCCATTCCGGTACCGAACAACACGGCTGCACTCAAGATGTGTACCAGCTTTATCCAAAGATGGAGATTCATCAGTTACTGAGACTCATCAACACCCCATTGTACGTCGAAGTCGGACAATTCATATTCGAAATCAGACATCGAAAACATTCCGAGACAAGGTAACGCTCCACGAGTAGTAGTCCGATCGGCCGCCAACTTGCGTGCAAGAATCAAAGCAGGGCTACATGGTATTTCTGGCCCGTGATTCTGACGAGCTACCAGATTCCAGGTAACGGACTTAGACTCGCAATCGCTAGACTTTCCAGACAACTTGATTTGCATCCCTCCTACGTCTGACCCTAGACCAATTAGGCGGTCGCTTATCCTCCGAAACAGCGGGACGAACCGATCCCATTTCTTGATGAGACCGGCCCGTGTCATCCACGCCATTTTCCAGAGTGTTATTTGCTCCCACTTTGCCTCCAACGCAGCGTGAAACGTAACAGTATCTACTCCATTTACGTAGTCTGGCAGCAATCCGAGATCAGGAACATCACAAGCGCTGCTTAGTCGCATGCCAAAGTCCGGGTATCGGTGTCGACTAAGATCTTGCCAGCCGTGCTTCGTTACCCACTTGCCATCGATCAACACTTGAAAAGGCATGCCGCAGTAGCTCAGCACGGCAGCTATCGTACTTGCTCCTCGCGGCGTTTGATGAGCGGGTGCAATCGATATCTCAATTTTTCGAATCGTATGGAACTCATCACGCAACGAATCGATCACAACGCTGGAAAGGCCCGGAAGCGTGCTTGCACCTGATACCAATAACAGATCGCTTTGCTTTGCCTCGTCATGGAGAACATCGAATCCCTGAACGAACTCTCTGCCGTCGGCCAAATCGATGTAGTGGCTACTCGTTTGGATACACGCCTTTGCTACGCGGTAGTCCTGACCCTGATACGGTCCTGCCGTATGAATGACTATGTCAGGACGGAGTGCCAACAGGTCTGTCTCGAAATCTTGTGATGACTGATCAAGGCCGGCTGCGTTGATAACCGCCGCCAAGTTCGCCGCCCGCAATTTATTGACAAGGGCTTCGGCTTTGACCTGGCTTCGACTGGTAACCACCAGCTCAGTATTGGGCTCTCCGGCAATTCGGCGGCAAATCCTGCCCCCGAAATGACCCGTACCACCAATAACAACAATTCTCTTCAAGACAACTCGTCTTTCAATCAAACGCTTTGGGGGATCTAGCTCGACTGTTTGTCATTTTCGGCTACGTTCGCAAAGCACGGCGCCGATTCTATTCCAGTAATTACTTGGAATAATAGAAATATCTCACGTCGGCGCAGGCTGGTTCGAAGTTAGGTTGCTGAATCGTAACTTGTTGTAAAAAAAGAAGAGCTGTTGGGGCGTCCGTTGCCTCTTTTGCACGACAATGCACAACCAAGCATAACTGAGTCACGCAAATTTCCCGCAAAATTATTTTGCCTGATGCAGTGAGAGTACTAATTTGGTACACGTACGTGCTGTCCTAATGTGGCGCCAATTGTGGGTGTATCGTGGCTGGGTAAATTGCAATCGTTGCGCCGGTTTACCGGTTGGCACAAGAGCGGCCTCTGGTAATGCTGCCACGCCTGAGAAAGTTGGTATTATTCTGGTCGCAGTCCAGCCAACGACCGGTCAGCGTCAAATACAATAACCAGGCCGCGGAAGGCCTCTCGAGAAACCGATGAAACTAAACCCCGGAATGAACTACTGGAGCGCACATCTTGTATGGCTGATGGCCAGTTTGTCAGGATTCGTCGGCGCATGTGGGCAGGAGGCGCCGGTCGAGCAGGCCGAAGTGGCGCGACCAATAAAGATGATAAGCATCGGCGAGGGTACTGGCAATCGAACGCTTGAGGTTCCTGGCAGTGTCTCTGCCGCGCAATCGGCCGATCTGTCATTTGAGGTCTCAGGCCGGATGTTGGCGCGTATCGTGGAGGAAGGACAAATTGTCGAAGCCGGCGAAGTTGTCGCAAAGCTGGACCCACGAGACTACGTTGCCCAGCGGAACGCCGCGCGTGCACGCCGCGACACGGCGAAAGCCGACTATGATCGCTACACGAAGGCATTTGAAAAAAACGCGGTTACAGAACAGCAGGTAAGCCGTTCAAAAGGATACTTTGAAATTACACAAGCAGAGCTTGACGTTGCAGATAAAGCGTTGCAGGACACGGAACTAAGAGCGCCTTTTGGGGGGCGCATCGCGCGGCGCCTGATCGATGACTTTGCCAATGTCCGTCAGAAGGAGCCGGTGCTGGTGTTGCAGGACGAATCAAGCCTGGAACTGCGTGTTGCCGTCGCAGAGCGCGACTGGGTACGAGGTCAAACAGACATATCGCGCGACGAATTGACCCGCAGAATCAATCCCCGTGTGGAAATTGCATCACTTCGCGGTCGTTTTTTTCCAGCGTACGTAAAAGAACTCAGCAATTCAGCAGATCCCGTCACCCGTACCTATGAAGTTACCATCGGTTTCGAGAACCCATCGGATGTCAACGTGAGCCCGGGTATGACCGGAAAGGTCATTATTGACTTGTATACTGAAAATCGCGCGGAGGGGGTCGCCCCCGTGTCGGTGCCGTCCAATGCCGTAGTCGCTGACGAAGAAGGCAATCCCTATGTCTGGGTGGTCGATCCATCGACCATGCGAGTGGCAAAACGGGCGGTCGAGCTAGGTGAGTTATCGGGGGCATCGGTCCCCATTCTGAGCGGCGTGTCCAGCGGGGATATGGTTGTCGTATCCGGGGTCAATAGCCTCACGGATGGCATGTTGGTAAGGGACCTGGGCGGCAACTAGACCACATTGGCGACAGGAGAAAGAAGCGCACTATGGACCTAGCAGCAATCGCCATCAAGAATCGGGTCGTTACGCTTACACTGGCGGTCGTCATGCTGGCAGCGGGTTTTTCCTCGTTCGAAAACATGAGCCGGCTCGAAGATCCGGAATTTACGATCAAGGTTGCGCTCGTAATGACACCGTATCCGGGCGCATCGGCGGAGGAGGTCGAGCAGGAGGTATCGGATTACCTGGAGATAGCGGTTCAGCAGCTCGGTCAGCTCGACAGAGTGGAATCCAAATCGGATCGTGGTCTCTCAACGCTGACGGTTACCGTCAAAGACAACTACGACGCAGAGACGCTGCCGCAAGTGTGGGATGAGCTGCGCCGCAAGATCGGTGATGCCGCCGGCGGTCTGCCGGCCGGTGCGGGGCAGCCAATGGTTATCGACGACTATGGGGATGTATACGGCGTATTCGTCGCGGTGACTGCCGATGGTTACACCTATGCTGAACTAAAAAACTATGTTGATTTTTTGCGGCGTGAGCTGCTGCTGGTTGATGATGTAGGCAAAATAGCGACCTATGGTGAACGCACCGAGGCGATCTACATTTCCTTTGATCGCGACCGCATGTCGCAACTCGGCATATCGTCATCGAGAATCGTCGATGATCTCTTGCAAAAGAACCTGGTGACCAATTCCGGCCGCGTTCGGGTAGGCAGCGAGTTCATCACTATTGAACCTACGGGTGGACTCTCGGCTATTGAACAATTCGAAGAGTTGATCATTCGCGGTAGCGGCGGGCAACAGATACTTCTGCGCGATGTCGCGACAGTTCACCGGGATTACGTTGACCCGCAAAACACCATTCTGCGCTCTGACGGCAAACTGAGTATTGGCCTAGGAATTTCCACGATCGCCGGCGGCAACGTCGTGACGATGGGAGAGGGGCTGCGCGATCGCATGATTGAGCTAGAGGGGCAACGTCCTGTTGGCATGAACTTCGGTATCGTGTCCATGCAGTCGGATGCTGTCGCGGTCGCTATCTCGGGCTTTGTTGTTAGCCTTTTGCAAGCTGTCGCCATCGTGATTGTCGTGTTGTTGCTGTTTATGGGGCTACGCAGTGGCTTGCTTATCGGCGTAATTCTTTTGGTAACGATTGTCGGCTCATTTATTTTCCTGAACCCGATGGGTGTGGCACTTGAGCGTATTTCGCTGGGAGCGCTAATCATTTCGTTAGGCATGCTGGTCGATAACGCGATAGTGGTCGTGGACGGCATTCTGATACGCATGCAGAGAGGTGAAAAACCGGAGGATGCGGCAAGTGCTGTGGTCAAGCAATCCGCGTGGCCACTACTAGGCGCGACAATCATTGCGATCCTCGCGTTTGCAGCGATCGGAACGTCTGACGACAGTACCGGCGAGTTTTGCCGCTCCCTGTTCCAGGTTGTAATGGTGGCATTGTTGTTGAGTTGGGTGACGGCGGTTACGATAACACCATTGCTCTGTGTCATGTTTCTCAAGCCGCCGAAGCAAGAGCAGGGGCAAACAGACCCCTACGGCAGTGGTTTCTATCTAAAATACAAAACTATCTTGCAAGGCTGTATCCGCAAGCGCTACCTTACGGCGTTCGTAGTTGTCGGCATGTTTGGCACGGCGCTTTGGGGGTTCACCTACGTTGATCAGAGTTTTTTCCCGGAATCCACCCGCCCTCAATTCATGATCGATCTGTGGCTACCGCAGGGAACACACATCGATGTAACTGCTGCGCAGGTTGCCGAAGTAGAACAATATCTGGGAGAGTTTGACGAGATTACACATGTTACATCTATGATTGGTCAGGGTGGCCTGCGGTTCCTTCTGACATACACACCGGAACTTCTAAACGGGGCTTACGCACAATTGCTTGTAGACGTGGAAGATTATCGGTCGATCGAAAGGATTGGGCCAATCATCGACCGTGAGCTGCAAGCCAGATACCCTGACACGCTGTCCTATTACTCTTCTTTTCAACTGGGACCGGGTTCGACGGGGAAAATCCAGGCGAGAATTTCTGGTCCCGATATCCCGGTATTACGGCGCTTTGCGGAACAGACTAAAGCCATTTTCCGTGCAGACAGTGATTCGAAGTCGATTCGCACGGACTGGCGGCAGCGTGTCAAAGTTATCCGGCCTGTACTGGCGGATCAGCGTGCAAACATTAGCGGCATCACGCGACCGATGGTGGCACAAGCTATGGCCGAGGCATTTCAGGGTGAGGTAGCGGGCTACTATCGTGAAGACGACCTGCAGATTCCGATTATTCTGCGGGCCGAGGATTATCTTCGGCAGGACATTGCAAGTGCACAGAACCTGCAGATCTGGAGCCCGATTGCGCAGCGCATGATACCGCTGCGCCAGGTTGTATCGGGGTTCGAAACATCCTTCGAGGATGAAATAATCAATCGGCGTGACCGAAAAAGAACAATGACCATTTACGCGGATCCCGAAGAAGGCCTGGCAACTGCCCTGTTCAGCCGGGTCAGACCGCAGGTCGAAGCATTGGAATTGCCGCCCGGCTACGCGCTCGAGTGGGGCGGTGAGTATGAGGACTCGGGTAAGGCACAGGCGGCACTGGCTGGGTCTGTACCCGTATTTGTACTGGCGATGATCCTGGTGACTATCGTCTTGTTTAATTCGCTTCGGCAGCCGCTCATCATATGGCTTTGTGTGCCGCTGGCGTTAATCGGTGTAACTCTCGGGCTACTCTTGACGGGGCATCCATTTGGCTTCATGGCGTTGCTCGGATTCTTGAGCCTGATGGGAATGTTAATCAAGAACGCAATCGTACTTATCGATCAGATAAACATTGAGGAAGCAGGAGGCAAAGAATTGTTAACAGCCATTATCGACGCTGGGGTTAGCCGCCTCCGCCCGGTGGCCATGGCTGCATTGACGACCGCCCTCGGTATGATCCCCTTGTTGATGGACGCATTCTTTGCCTCAATGGCCATTACGATAATCGGCGGACTGATGTTCGCGACGGTTTTGACTATGGTTGTCGTACCGGTGTTTTATGCGATGTTTTATAAGGCGTAGCCGGGCACAATCGAGCGACGGTAATATTTAACCGCTGCGCGTCAATATTGCATTTGCTGGATAGGTATCGGTACTTGGACTCAATCCTGACACGTTGGTGGACGGGTCGACATTTAGCGGGTGTAGTTCAACGGTAGAACATCAGCTTTCCAAACTGATGCCCGGTCCTCATCGATTGAAAACGGAAATCTTGTAGGCGGTGAAGTAATCCTTCGTGTTGGTGTCCAGGCTAAAACGTTTGTGATCAGCCATCTCCTTGCCACGATCCCAGGTCAGCAATTTGTAGAGCTCCCGACACGGTTGACATAGGCTGTTGTGACCTCTAATCCGGCAACAGATCTGTAGCGGTATTGGCGAGGATGTAGACGCCAACGATGATTAGGACAAAAGGCATGACGCGCTACGCGTAGCGATCGATCCATTCACATAGCGCCGGATGCCGTACGGCGTAGATACCGACAAACACAAAAATTACAGCCAATGCAGCCAGCGTGAGAATGGTCAGAATATCGGCGGAAGGCATGGAATCGATGAATAAGACCTCGAATACAACGATAGTGTCGGCACCATTGCCGAGCTGGCTAAACAGTGTGGCCATGAACATTTTTTGCTGCATGTGGAGATTTTCATTAGCCGGGTCAATGAGGTAAAAGAGCAATTCTGCGCCTTATACATCAAATGCCGAATCCTGTATTCGGTCGTCTCCGCGGTGTTAGGGTTGCCCGCGGGACGATGGTTTACTAATGAATAGTTATTAGACGAATGGTGTGAATGAGATGGATGAAATAAAGACGGGTGAGGCGAAAGTGAAAACAGGCGTATACCACGCTCCCTGGGAAAAAAGTTTCGATAAGATCCTTACGCCCTTCGAAGAATTTATTCACCGCCAGACCACCAGTGGCTTGTTACTGATGGGAACGGCGGTGCTCGCCTTGGTGCTGGCAAACGGGCCGCTGTCTTCCGCCTACGAACGTTTAGTGCTTACACCTATCGGCCTCACCATTGGTGGATGGACGTTGGAAATGACATTGCACCACTGGATAAATGACGGCTTGATGGCACTGTTTTTCTTTGTCGTCGGGCTGGAGCTGAAACGTGAATTGCTGGTCGGTGAACTGGCGAAGCCGCGAAATGCCGCGCTACCAATCGCGGCGGCGATAGGTGGCATGGTGGTACCTGCCTTGGTCTATTTCGCCATCAATCCAGCCGGTGACGCCGCGCTCGGTTGGGCGATCCCGATGGCCACCGACATCGCTTTTGCCATTGGGGCACTGGCATTGCTTGCGAGCCGGGTGCCCAAAGCCTTGATCACCTTTCTGGTGGCATTGGCGATTGTGGATGACCTGGGTGCGGTTACGGTGATTGCGGTGTTTTACACCGACACCATTGCACTTTTCCCATTGGGGGTAGCCGGCGCTTTATTCCTGATGCTGATAGTGTTCAATCTGATCGGCATCCGCAAAATCCTGCCCTATTTTATTGTCGCAGTGTGTCTGTGGTACGCCTTTCTACAATCGGGTGTCCACGCCACCTTGGCAGGAATTCTGGGGGCCCTGTCAGTACCGGCGACCCCCAAGTACGACCCGGAGCGTTTCAGTCAACACGTCAAGGAATTGATGCGACGTTTTGATACCAGCCATGAGCCCGGCAAGAGCATCATGACCAATGACGCGTTGCGCGCTGTAGTACAAACTCTGGAGAACGGTGTGCACAGCGTTGAAACTCCATTGCAGCGACTGGAACATATCTGGCATGTACCGGTGGCCTATATTGTGATCCCGATCTTTGCTCTGGCCAACGCCGGAATCCCGTTGGCCATTGGTTCAATGCGTGAGTCCCTGACCGATCCGGTAATGCTTGGTGTATCTCTGGGACTGGTGCTTGGCAAGTTTGTCGGTATCACTGGCGCTAGCTGGCTGGTGCTGAAACTAGGTTTGGCAGCGCTGCCGAAAGATACCCGATTCACCCAGATCGCCGGGGTGTCGCTGCTGGCCGGAATTGGATTCACCATGTCCATCTTTGTCGCACAGCTTGGATTCGGTGCGCGTGAAGATTTGCTGCTGATGGCAAAGACCGGCATTCTTGCCGGTTCGCTGCTGGCGGGCGTAGCGGGCTTCATCTGGCTTTACCTGGTTAGCGAGCCAGTAACGTCTGGAGAGTAACAGGTGGTAAGAAATACTCTACAC
>SMVA01003820.1_pt1 | contig 19086 bp, 14 predicted proteins | sample 2456451 | NCBI WGS metagenome assembly SMVA01 (sample SAMN11095933, study PRJNA526329) | marine sediment metagenome | biome: Marine sediment; feature: Surficial sediment; material: Deep marine sediment; isolation source: Hadal surficial sediment | place: Pacific Ocean | collected 2014-05 | depth... | reverse complement strand
GACTGGTTTGGTTGCGATCACGCTCGTCTCGTTCCGTAACGGCAGCAAAACAGACGTGAAGGAAGTGATTCGCCTCGCCCACGAGGTCGGAGCATTGGTACTCGTCGACTCCTTCCAGGGAGTCGGAGCGATACCGATCGATGTCCAAGATCTCAACGCAGACTTCGTTGTGGGTGGAGTCCTCAAGTACCTGCTCGGCTCGTCCGGTTTGGCATTCCTGTACTGCCGGGCCGACCTGCTACCCCAGATCACCCCAACTGTGACCGGTTGGTTCGCCGACGAGGACATCTTCAAGATGGACATCTACGACTACTCGCCTTCGGCGACGGCCCGCAAGTTCGAGAGCGGGACCCCTCCGATCCCAAACATCTACGCCGGCAACGCCGGCATGGACCTGATGCACGAGATCGGGATCGCGGCGACCGAACGGCACGTTGGTCGGCTCACCGCCCAACTCATCGACGGCCTCGACCGGATCGGGGCCAAGATGGTCACGCCGAGAGATCCAACGAAACGTGGACCGATGGTCGCCGTGGCAACGACCGACGAGCAGGCGATGGTGGCGGCCCTCAAGGAGGACGGAATCCTGACGTCCGCTCGCGACGGCAACATCCGCCTTTCGTTCCATTGCTACAACTCGGAAGAGGACATCGAGAGCGTGGTCGCCGGCCTGGAGAAGCACTCCGACATGCTGGTGCGGTAGGGTCGACGGCGCCTCCGCCAGCGACCGAGCCCCTGATCGACTGTTCTACCAGCCGGGAACCTTGTGGTTCGCAACAGCCCGAGCTAGGTTCGGTCCCCGTCATCCAGAGCGGTCGAGGGACAGGCCCGCCGACGCCGCGGCAACCACCCAAATGGGGAAGGTGCCAACGCCTGATCGATGATCTTGTCGATGGGGCTGATTGATGACCAAAAACGCGACGGCGGAAGCACACTCTGGGACGACACGAACCCGGTTCTTCGACAATCGCGCCTCCTACTTGTTGTTCACCATCGCGACGACCGAGAAGCCAGTGGTGGCGGCCCGTATCGGCGAGGAGCTGGTGCACGTGGCACCGGGCAAGCATGCGCTGCGGATCTTCGACGCGGGAATGGGCGACACCTCGGTGCTGACCCGGCTGATGCGTCAGATGCATCGGCTCTTCCCGCACATCCCGTGGCTGGTGGTGGGCAAGGAGATCAGCATCGAGGATGTGCGGCTCGCCCTGGACCGGCTGCCGGACCGGTTCGCCGAGCACCCCGAGATGGTGTTCGTCGTCACCAACATGTACTACCCGGAGGCACCGTCCCTCTCCCCGGCAGGCCAGAACAAATCGGAGCTCATCTGGCGGGAAGCTGCGCTCGAGGGCTCGACGACCGACGACTTTGGGCGCCAGATCCATGGCCTCTTCTCCGATCTGGTCCACGACTGGGAGGTGGTGGCGAGCCCGAAGACCGGGAATCCCCTCTATGTCCGTCCCTCGGTGCTGGTGCTGTACCGGAGGGATCGCCAATTCTTGCTGAATTCGGTGATCCCCAAACGCGGCGACGTGGAAGGCACATACGACCTCATCGTTGCCTCACAGCCGTATCGAGCCAGAACGACCGTGGAGCGCAAGGTCAGAATCGCGCTGGTTCCCCTGGCCAGAGCGCTGGCTCCAGGCGGAAGGATGGTCGTCGTGCACTCGCACGGGAACGACCCCGGGCTGGAGATCATCCGCGGCCTCTGGCCGGATGAGGACCCGTTTCAGGTGGGACGAGCAGAGCTGGTTGCCGAGGCGCGGCGGCAGCTCGATGCGGCATCGGATGGAGACCTGGCGTATCCGCAGCAGAGTGATCAGGAGGCGATCTTCCGCTACGACCTGCATGCCATGCCCTCCGAGGTCACCGAGCACATCGGAACGGGCTTGACGCTGGCGGCATGGAACGCGGCGGCGTACGTCGCGCAGATCGACGAGAACCGGCTGTCTGCGGCCCTTTCCTCCGGCGCCTACGTCGAGGCGACCCAAAGCGTGCTCCACCGCTACGGCGGGGTCTGGTTCAACGATGAAGCCTATGTCATTGCCCGGACCGGTGCCGAGGAGGGCTGATGCAGGAAAAGACCGGGGACATGGAGGCGGTGCGGAGGCTGCTCCAAAGACCGGAGTTCGAATTGCTTCCTCTGCGCAGCGCGATCGATCAGATCGACTTTCTGCCTGAAGCCGCCACCGTCACCATCACCGCGTCCCCTGCCAGAGGGATCGAGGCGGCTCTCGGGTACGCCACCGAGCTAGCACGGCGGGGCTTTGAGGTCGTTCCGCACATCGCGGCGCGATCCGTCGCAGACGAGGCACACCTGGCCGACGTTCTCGACACCCTTACGGAGGCCCACATCCGGCGCATCTTTGTCATCGGCGGGGACAACAAGGAGTCCGGGGAGTTTTCCGACGCGCTTTCGCTGATCCAAGCGATCGAAGCGCTCGGCTATCCGCTTCCCGAGATCGGCCTGGCGGCATATCCGGGCGGTCATCCGTTCATCCCCGATGATGTGCTGCGTCAGGCACTCAAGGACAAGCAACCCTACGCCTCATACATGACCACCCAGATGTGCTTCGACCCGGCGATCATCTCCAACTGGATTTCCGACGTGCGGGCAGACGGCATCACGCTCCCGATCCACCTCGGGATGCCGGGGGTTGCCCCATTGCACAAGCTGATCAGCATTTCGGCGCGGATCGGCGTCGGGGATTCGGTACGATTCCTGGCCAAGCACAAGGGACTGTTGCGCCGGAGCACCTACTCGCCGGACAAGCTCATCATGGGCCTCGCCGAGGTGATCGCCGACCCGGAGGCGAAGATCGAGGCGTTGCACTTCTACACGTTCAACCAGGTCGAGAGTTCCGAGGCGTGGCGGAAGGACTGGCTGGCTACCCTCGACGGCTGAGCCGGGGAGATGCTCGATGGCCTCGAGGTCGAATCGAATACGCGCCTCGAGCCGATCGCAAGGCGCCGGTCCCGCTGATAGGGTGACCGGGGCCACAGCGGACTGAACCAAGCAGACGGCAGGGCAGACGATGACATCGCGGGTCAGCGTCCTGGGAATCGGGAATGCGATCGTGGACGTGCTTGCCCGCGTCGACGACCAGCTCCTCGCAGATATCGGTGCCGAGAAGCGGTCGATGACGCTCATCGACGAGCAGCGAGCCATTGAGGTCTACCAGAAGATGGGCCCCGCTGTCGAGATGTCCGGCGGTTCGGTCGCCAACACGATCGCGGGCCTGGCGAGTCTCGGGGCGAGGGCGGCATTCATCGGCCGTGTCGCCAACGATCAGTTGGGTCGAATCTTCACCCACGATCTGCAGTCGCTCGGGGTCGATGTCCGATTGCCGCCGTTGGACGGATTGGCTTCGACGGCGCGCAGCCACATCCTGATCACGCCAGACGGACAGCGGACCATGCAGACCTATCTCGGGGCTTGCGCCGAGTTGGGGGTGGACGAGGTGAACGAGCGCACCATCGGCGACCCCGAGGTGGTTCTCCTCGAAGGCTATGCCTGGGACATCGACCAGGGCCCCGAGCTTGCCCGAGAAGCGATGAAGGTCGCAGAGCATACGGGATCGGTCGTGGCGATCTCGCTGTCGGACGCGCGGTGCGTTGAACGACACCGAGACGCGTTCCTCGATGCCACGGCTCGGCACGCCGGGATGGTGTTCGCCAACGAGACCGAGATAATCAGCCTCTTCGACACAAAGAGCTTCGACGAGGCGGTGGATAGAGCCTCCGACTTTGACGCTCTCTTCGTGCTGACGCGCACGGAGAAGGGCTGTGTCGTCGTCGACGGCAGCGACATCATCGTTCAGGAGGCATATCCGGTCGACGTGGTGACCGACGCCACCGGGGCCGGCGACGCCCACACCGCGGCGTTCCTCTACCAAAGGGCGGCTGGCGGATCCTTGAAGGAGTGCGCCGTGTTCGCCTCGCGCTGCGCCACCGCCGTCATCAGCCAGGTGGGGGGTCGCCTCGACGAGCACGCCCTCAAACACCTTCCTGAGCCATAGCCAGGTTGCGCTCGAGCGGTGGCGGCCGGTGGCCCGTACCCATCCGGGCCGGCAGGGAGCACTTGCAGCTCGCAGCATTCCTCCATCTCGCGTAGTCCTCAACTTCGTGGCGGATATACATGTGAGTCGCCCGGCTAGATTCGTCCGAGGGTCAGCCGCCGACCAGGGAGGCGACGCGGTCACCGACCGCCGAGGTGGTCAGCCCCATCTCGCCCGCCCGCAGCGAAGGAAGCGAGCCGGCCACTTCGGCGACGGCCCGCTCGACAGCGTCTGCGGCCTCGGTCTCGCCGAGTTCGGCAAGCAACATGGCGGCGGCACCGATGGCGGCCAGTGGGTTGATCTTTCCTGTCCCCTCGAAACCGGGTGCCGTGCCCCCGATCGGCTCGAACATAGAGACCCCGTGCGGGTTGATGTTGCCGCCCGAGGCAATGCCAAGGCCGCCCTGGATGGCGGCGCCGAGGTCGGTGATGATGTCGCCGAACATGTTGTCGGTGACGATGACATCGAACCGACCGGGATCCTCGACCAGCCACAGGCAGGCGGCATCGATGTGGGCATAGTCGAGGCTGACCTCCGGGTACTTGGCGGCGACGTCATCGGTGACCCGTTCCCACAGGCCCCAGGCGTAGGTGAGCACATTGGTCTTGCCAACCAGCGTGACCAGGTGCCGCGGGCGTCCCTTGGCCAGCTCGAAGGCATAGCGGACGCAGCGTTCGATGGCGGAGCGGGTGTTGACCGACTCCTGGATCGCCACCTCGTTCGGAGTGCCTCTTGCTTCGGTGCGACCCGATCCGGCGTAGAGGCCCTCCGAGTTCTCCCGCACTACCACCATGTCGACGTCCTCGGGACCCAATGCTGCCACCGGGCTGGCCACTCCCGGATACAACCTGATGGGCCGCAGGTTGATGTACTGATCGAGCTCGCCCCGGATCCGGAGCAGAAGACCCCGCTCCAGCACGCCGGGAGCCACCTCAGGGTGTCCGATGGCGCCGAATAGGATGGCGTCGACCGATCGCAGCTGCTCCAGATCGGCGTCGGTCAGGACCTCGCCGGTGCGTAGGTACCGGGATCCGCCAAGGTCCATGGGGACGTATCCGAGGTCGAGACCGAACCGGTGGGCCGCCGCCTCGAGCACCTTCTGGGCCTCGGCCACGACTTCGGGGCCGGTCCCGTCTCCGCCGACCACGGCGATCCTCATTCGTTAGCCGCTGCCGCTACTTCCTTGGCGACGTTTGCCGCAGCGGCCCGGTTGAGCGCTGCCATGAACGCCCGCGCCGACCCCTCAACGACGTCGGTCGACACACCGATGCCGCTGTAGACGCCGCCGTTGATCCGCATCGTCACCTCGATCTCGGCAATCGCATCCGAGCCCGGGGTCAACGGGCGCACGTTGTAGCCGAGCAGGGTCGCGTCGACGCCGAACGCAGCAATGGCCGCTTCGAATATGGCGTCGACCATGCCGTCACCCTCGGTGTCGTATTCGAACTCCATGCCTCGGGTCTGGACCCGGACCTTCGCCCGCGGCGTCACCGTCGTGCCGCCGGACACGTGGACGGCGAGCAGCTCGATCAGATCCTCGGCGGATGATTGCTCATCGACGATGGCCACCAGGTCACGGTCGGTGAACTGCACCTTGAGGTCGGCAAGCTGCTTGAAGCGGGCAAAGGCATCCTCCAGGGCCTCGCCCTCGACCTCGACGCCGATCTTCTCGAGTGCGTCGCGGAAGGCGGCCCGTCCCGAGTGCTTGCCGAGGGCGAGCACCGTGCCGGCCTGACCGACGGCCTCGGGATCCATGATCTCGTAGGTGCTGCGCTCCCGCAGGATGCCATGCTGGTGGATTCCGGACTCGTGGGCGAAGGCGTTGCGGCCGACCACCGCCTTGTTGAACTGGACCGGGTAGCCGGTGAGCTCGGATACCAACTGCGACGTCGGGTACAGCTCGGTGGTAGTGACACCGGTCTCAACGTCATAGACGTCCGATCGGACTTGCAGTGCCATGACGATCTCCTCGATCGACGTGTTACCCGCCCGTTCGCCGATCCCGTTGATGGCGCCTTCCACCTGCCTGGCGCCGTTGTCGACTGCGGCCAGGGCGTTGGCGACGGCGAGGCCCAGGTCGTTGTGACAGTGCGCCGAGATCACGATGTCGTCGCGGCCGCCCTTCACCTCGGCCACCACCTTGGCGATGAGCCGTCCGAAATCGCCGGGAGTGGCATAGCCGACGGTGTCGGGGATGTTGATCGTCGTTGCCCCGGCGGCAACGGCGGCGCGACACACCTCGACCAAGAAGTCGGCGTCCGATCTGGTGCCGTCCTCAGGGGAGAACTCGACGTCGTCGCACAGGCTGCGCGCCCTAGTCACCGCCTCGATCACCGCTTCCTTCACCTCGGCGGGCTCCATCTGCAGCTTGTGGTACATGTGGATCGGAGAGGTGGCGATGAACACGTGGATCCGCGGGCGGGCGGCGTCCTCGATCGCTTTCCACGCGGCGTCGACGTCGGTGGCGGTCGCCCTCGCCAGGGCTGCGATCACCGGTCCCTCGATCTGACGGGCGATGGCCTGGACGGCGGCGAAGTCGCCGTCCGAAGCCGCGGGAAAACCGGCCTCGATGACGTCCACGCCCAGTCGGGTGAGCTGGCCGGCGATCTCCAGCTTCTCTTCGGTGTTGAGGGCGATACCCGGCGACTGTTCGCCGTCGCGCAGGGTGGTGTCGAAGATGGTTACTCGTTCTGTCATGGCTCACTTCCTCGTTCGTAGTTGGCTTGGTGCGAGAGGCCGGGTCAGCTGCGCTGGCTGCCCGGCCGCGTAAGCGCCAACAACCCCGGGGTGGAAGTGAGCCACCTCATGACGGGGTCTGCTGCTCGTCGAGGAACGGCATCATCTGGCGCAACTGGGCTCCTACCTGCTCGATGGGGTGGGCCCGCTCCCGGTCACGCTGCTGCAGCATATTGGGGGCACCCTGTGCGTTCTCTGCCACCCACTCCGCAGCGAATTCGCCGGACTGGATCTCGGCAAGGATCTCCCGCATCGCCTGGCGAGTGTCTTTGGTGATGATCCGCTTCCCCCGCGTGTAGTCGCCGTATTCGGCGGTGTCGGAGATCGAGTACCGCATCCAGCTCAGGCCGCCCTCGAAGATGAGGTCGACGATCAGCTTTAGCTCGTGGAGCACTTCGAAGTAGGCGGACTCTGGGGCGTATCCGGCGTCGACCAGGGTCTCGAAGGAGGCCTTGATCAGTTCGGATACCCCGCCGCAAAGGATGACCTGCTCGCCGAACAGGTCGGTCTCGGTCTCCTCACGGAAGGTGGTCTCCAGGACGCCGGCGCGGGTGGCGCCGATGCCGTGGGCATAGGAAAGGGCGAGAGGCAGCGCCTTCCCGGTGGCGTCCTGGGCGACGGCGACGAGGGCGGGAACGCCGCTTCCCTGCTCGAAGGTGCGACGGACCAGGTGTCCGGGGCCCTTGGGAGCGACCATGGCGACATCGACGCCGTCCGGGGGTGTGATGTACCCGAAGTGGATGTTGAAGCCATGGGCGAAGAACAGGGCGTCGCCTGGATGCAGGTGCCCCTGCAGCTCGGCGTACACTGCCGGCTGATGCTGATCCGGGACCAGCATCATGACCAGATCTGCCGACTCGGCTGCGTCGACAGGCACGGCAACCGACAGCCCGGCTTCCGTTGCTGCCGCCCACGAGCCCGATCCCTCGCGGAGCCCGACCACCACGTCGACTCCGGAGTCGGCCAGGTTCCTGGCGTGGGCGTGGCCCTGGCTCCCGTATCCGATCACGGCCACCCGCCTGGCTGTGATCAGGCCGGGATCGGTGTCTGCGTCGTAGAAGATTTTGGCGGTCATGGGGTCTCCTCTCATCCAGCGGCGCGGGCCGAGGCGCGTGTTCTTTCCCTGGCAATGGCGACACGGCCGGATTTCACCAGCTCCACGACGCCAAACGGCTCCATCACTTCCAGGAACCGGGCGAGCTTCACGGGGTCGCCCGCCACCTGGAACGTGACCGACGTGGGTCCCAGGTCGAGAAGGGTGGCTTCGAGCATCGATGCCGTCTCCACAACCGTCCCCCTGGCGTCAGGGCCGGCGGCAATGCGCACCAGCATGATCTCGCTCTCCAGGGCCTCGTCAGGGGCCAGCTCGGTTACCTTGAGGACGTTGACCAACTTGTACAGCTGCTTGGACAACTGCTCGACGTCGGGGGCGTCCACCACCAGGGTGATCCGCGACCGGCCCTCCTCATGGGTTGGGCCAACCGCCAGCGAGTGGATGTTGAAGGCACGCTGGGCGAACATCGACGCCACCCGCGCCAGGACGCCGGCTTGGTCCTCGACCACGACGGACAACGTGTGCCTCACCACAGATCCTCCGGGCCCATGGCGACGTTGTCGCAGGATCCGCCCGCCTTGACCATGGGGAAGCACATCTCGTCGGGGTCGACCACGACCTCGATGACTACCGGTCGGTCGTCGATGGCCAGCGCCTTGTCGATCACCGGGCCCACCTCGGAGGGCTTCTCAGCGCGCAAGCCCACACAACCCATCGCTTCGGCCAGCGCCGGATAGTCGGGGGCGACGTTGCCGAGGTCGGTCGCCGAGAAGCGCCCTCCATAGAAGAGCCGCTGCCACTGACGGACCATCCCGTGGCCGTGGTTGTTGAACACGGCGATCTTGATCGGGATATGCTCGGTGGCGGCGGTGATCAGCTCCTGGCAGGTCATCTGGAAGCAGCCGTCCCCGTCCAGAGCAAAGACCAGATCGTCGGGGCGCGCCATCTTGGCTCCGATCGCCGCCGGGACCGCAAACCCCATCGTCCCCAGGCCGCCGGAGTTGATCCACGAGCGCGGCTCGGTGAACTGCCAGAACTGCGACACCCACATCTGGTGCTGGCCCACCCCTGCCACCACGACCGCGTCTCCCCCGGTGGCGTCGTAGAGCTGGTCGATGAAGTACTGCACCTTGATCGGCCCTTCCGGGTCCTGGTCATAGGCCAGCGGGTACCGCTGCTGCCAGTCTTGGATGGTCTCGAACCAGTCGATGCGGGCGGGAGGCGCCGCCTCCCCACGCTGCTTGTCGAGAGTCGCAAGCAGCTGTCCGAGCACCACTCTGGCGTCGCCGACGATGGGGACGTCGGCGTGGCGAACCTTGCTGATCTCGGCGGGGTCGATGTCGATGTGAACGACCTTGGCCTCAGGGGCGAATGTGGCTGGGTCGCCGGTTACTCGGTCGTCGAAGCGGGCACCGATGTTGAAGAGCAGGTCGGAGCGCTGTATCGCAGTCGTAGCGGTGTAGCTGCCGTGCATGCCGGACATGCCGAGGGCAAGGTGGTGTTGGTCGGGGAAGGCGCCCCTCGCCATCAGCGTGGTGACCACCGGGGCGTTGGCGGCCTCGGCGAAGGCGAGCAGCTCGCGGCTGCCGCCGGCCTTGATCACCCCTCCGCCGACGAACAGTACCGGCCGATCGGCCTGTTCCAGAAGCTCGATGGCGGCGCGAACCTGTCGCCCGTTGCCCTCCGTGGTGGGGTTGTACCCTTCCATCACTACCGGCTGCGGATCGCCGAGCTCGGTCAGCCCGTTGAGGACGTCCTTTGGTAGGTCGACCAGGACCGGGCCGGGACGGCCGGTCCCTGCTACATGGAACGCCTCGTGGATGACCCGGACGATGTCGTCCGGGTCGGTGACCAGGTAAGAGTGCTTGGTGCAATGCATCGCCAGGCCGGTGGTGTAGGCCTCCTGGAAGGCGTCGGTCCCGATCGCCGCCGACGACACCTGCCCGGTGATGGCCACGATCGGCGTCGAATCCATCAGGGCGTTCTGGAGGGGCGTGATCAGGTTGGTGGCCCCAGGGCCCGAGGTGACCATCACAACCCCGACTCGGCCGCTCGCCTGCGCGTAGCCCTCCGCCATGTGGCCGGCGCCCTGCTCGTGCCTGGCCAGGACATGGCGCATCGTCCCGTCGAGCAGCGGGTCGTAGGCGGGGAGGATGGCGCCGCCCGGTATGCCGAACAGCACATCAACGCCTTCGCGTTCCAGCGCGGCGATCAGCGCTTGGGCTCCCGTGATCTGGTTGTCGTTCGCCATGTCGGGCCTTGGTCGAGATACAAAAAACCCTCCGGCTGGACGGAGGGTCAAGGCGCACGCGTCGAAACGCGTGCGCTAGCTGATAAGCAGTACGGTGGTCGAGTTGTTGTCGTTCATGTGGGTCGCGGCAGTATGCCGATTGGTTGCGGGTCTGTCAATATGTATCGACCTGTCCTCATCGTTTCCTTAAGGACCTCGCCATGGGTCGGCATTCGCCCACAACGCGATGTTCGCATCTCCCGCTCACGGCCAGGGGCCGTTCGGGCCACGGCTCAGCGGTGCGCGTGTGAGAGTCGGGCTGCTACTCCTGCCCGCTGAGCCTCTGTGTTTCCCGCTCACACCGCCTGCGGCGGCGGGCCGCTCGGGCCACGGCTCAGCGGAACGCCTCTTGGAGTCAGGCCGCCACTCCTGCCCGCTGAGCCTCTTAGGATCCGGCCGATATGCCGAACAAGATCAGATCTCAGGATGTGACAGAAGGGCCGACCAGGGCCGGAGCGCGAGCAATGCTCCGGGCGGTCGGGTTCACCGACGATGACTTCGCCAAGCCCCAGATCGGAGTCGTCTCGGCAGGCAACGAGGTCACCCCGTGCAATCTGACCGGCCCGCGCCTGGCGAAAGCGGCAAAGCGCGGAGTGAGAGCGACCGGTGGTGTCGGGCTCGAGTTCACCACCATTGCCGTCTCCGACGGTATCTCGATGGGACATGAGGGGATGCGAGCGTCGCTGGTGTCCCGAGAAGTGATCGCGGACTCGGTCGAGCTGGTGATGCACGCCGAGCGGTTCGACGGCCTCGTCGCCGTCGCCGGCTGCGACAAGTCGCTACCCGGCATGCTGATGGCCGCGGCCCGCCTCGACCTTCCGGCCGTGTTCCTCTATGGGGGGAGCAGCTTGCCAGGCCGGTGGCGCGGCCAAGACATCTCGATCGTCAACGTCTTCGAAGGCATCGGCTCCTTCACCGAAGGCAAGCTGAGCGAAGCGGATCTCGTCGATCTGGAAAAGGCCGCCTGCCCCGGTCCCGGGAGTTGCGCCGGCATGTTCACCGCCAATACGATGGCCGCCGTGGGTGAGGCCCTCGGGATGGCCCTCCCGGGAAGCGCCGCGGTCCCTGCGATCGACGACCGGCTCGACGAATACGCTGAGCGTTCCGGCGAGGCGGTGATGCGCCTCATGGAGGCCGGTATCACCCCAGGCGACATCCTCACCCGCCCCGCATTCGACAACGCGATCACCGTGGTGATGGCGCTCGGCGGATCGACGAATGCCGTCCTCCACCTACTGGCCATCGCTGCCGAGGCCGGCGTCGACCTCACCCTGGAGGACTTCGACCGCATCAGCCGACGCGTCCCTCACCTCGGCGACCTGAGCCCATTCGGGCGTTACCACATGGTTGATCTGGACCGCATCGGCGGCGTGCCGGCCGTCATGTCCGCACTCCTCGAAGCCGGTCTGATCGACGGGGATGCGGTGACCGTCACCGGTGCCACGGTGGCTGAAAACCTCGACGGAGTCGTCCTTCCCGCCGACCAGGACGTGATCCACCCTGTGTCCGACCCCATGGCGCCGGAGGGCGGGATCGCCGTGCTGCGGGGAAGCCTGGTGCCGGGCGGTTCGGTGCTCAAGATCGCCGGTATCGAAAAGGTCGTCTTCGAGGGCAGGGCCAGGGTGTTCGACGACGAACACGAGGCGCTCGATGCCCTGTACGAACATGACATCCATCCAGGAGACGTGGTGGTGATCCGCTACGAGGGGCCCAACGGCGGCCCGGGCATGCGAGAGATGCTGGCGATCACCGCCGGCATCAAGGGAGCGGGGCTTGGCCAGGACGTAGCCTTGATCACTGACGGCCGGTTCTCCGGGGGGACCACCGGCCTCTGCATAGGTCACGTGGCGCCGGAGGCGGCTCGTGGCGGGCCGATCGCCTTGGTCGCAGAGGGGGATTCGATCCGGATCGACGTCCCCAACCGGCGAGCCGATCTCCTCGTCGACGAGACCGAGCTGGCCACCCGTCGCCAGAAGTGGCAGCCGCCAGAGCCGCGATACACGAGGGGTGCCCTGGCCAAATACGCCGCGCTTGTCGGCTCGGCCGAGACCGGGGCCGTGATGACGATCGGTGGGCCCTCTTAGAGCGCACCGATAGGTGACCGGTCGTCTCGACAGAAATAGAGCTATTTTCCCGCTCTTGGCTACGGCCCGCTCGGGCCCCGGCTCGGCAACTGGCTTCGGCTCAGCAGCCTCGACGGCGGTTGTGCTGTGTTTCCCGCTCTTGCCCTTCCGGGGCGGGCCGCTCGGGCCACGGCTCCGCAACTAGTCTCTGCGACAGACCGGAATGCGCCCTAATGCGGAGCCTCTAGCGGCTCCACACCGGCGTTGAGGAGCCCGACGACGATCCCGTCGCGCATCGCCTCCCATGAGGCTTCGATGACGTTGTGGTGGATGCCAACCGTGCCCCAGTCTCGTTTGCCGTCTGAGGTTTCGATCAGGACTCGCACTCGCGCCGCGGTGCCGTCTGCTGAGTCGAGGACGCGCACCTTGTAGTCGGTGAGGTGCATTTCTTTGAGCTCGGGATAAACCGGCTCGAGGGCGGCCCGAAGTGCTTGATCGAGTGCATGCACCGGGCCATCCCCGCTCCTGGACACTTCGAGCTCCTCATCGCCCAGCCTGATCCGGAGGGTGGCCAGGGCCGTCGGCTCCATCTCCCCGTCATCGTGCAGGGTCACCGACCGCGACAAGACGGTGAAGAACCGCTGTTCCCAGCCCATGGCGTCGCGAACGAGCAGCTCGAATGATCCATCGGCGGCCTCGAACTGGTAGCCGGCATGTTCGAGCTCCTTGACCCGGTCGACGACGACCTGCGCCGTCTCTGCGTCGAGATCCCAGCCCCTGTCTTCGGCAGCGCTCAGCACCGTGGAACGTCCCATGAGCTCGCTGAACAGAAGTTTTGGGGAGTTGCCCACCAGCGCAGGGGGAAGGTGCTCGTAGGCGCCCTCGAGACGGGCCAGCCCCGAAGTGTGCAGCCCTGCCTTGTGAGCGAAGGCAGCCGATCCCACGTAGGGGTGGCGCGGGTCGATTGGTGAGTTCATGATCTCGGCGATCTCGTGCGCCACCGAGTACAGCAGTTCGACATTCGCGGCCGGCAGCGTCTGCAGTCCCATCTTGAGCGAGAGGTTGGGGATCAGGGAGCACAGATCGGCGTTTCCGGTGCGCTCGCCGTAGCCGTTGACACACCCCTGCACCTGGAAGACCCCGGCGGTGACGGCGGCCAGAGAGTTGGCGACCGCACATCCACTGTCGTTGTGGAAGTGCACCCCAAGCGGGACCGCAAACCGGTCGGCGACCGCAGTGACCACCTCCTCGGCCCCAACGGGCAGCGAGCCGCCGTTGGTGTCGCACAGCACGAGACGTTCGGCGCCGGCGTCCGCCGCCGCTTCGAGAACGGCGAGGGCGAAGGCGGGTTCGTCGCGGTAGCCGTCGAAGAAGTGCTCTGCGTCGAAAAAGACCCTGCGGTCGTGGCTGCGGAGGTACTGGATCGAATCGCCCACCATGGCGATCCCCTCGTCGGAGGAGGTCCGCAGGGCATGCGTGACATGGCGGAGCCAGCTCTTGCCGACTATGCACACCACATCGGTACCGGCGTCGACGAGGTGGCGCAGCTGCTCATCGTCTTCTGGCTTGGTCCCTGGTCGGCGAGTCGATCCGAAGGCGACCAGCGTCGCCGTTTCCAGGTCGAGCTCGGCCCCGACGCGGGCGAAGAACTCGTCGTCCTTGGGGTTCGCCCCCGGCCAGCCGCCCTCGATGAAGTGCACACCCAGTCGATCCAGCAACCGCGCCACGCGTAGCTTTTCTCCTACGGTTGGTGACAGACCGGCGGTCTGGGTTCCGTCACGGAGGGTCGTGTCGTAGATCTCGACTTGGTTCGGCATGGGTGGCTCCCTGGGATACAAAAGACCCCCGCGGTTGCGGAGGTCGAGAAGCGGAGTCCGGCTGGTGTCGCCGGCTCCTCAGCGAATAATGATCGTTGTAGGCAGTGTGCTCTCTGTCATGGGTGGTGAGTATGCAGCAGCGCCGTTGTGGCGTCAACCGGGCGACCACAAGCCGGACCGGGCCATGATCCCTGCCCTGTGCGCGCCTCCTACATCTTCAGGGCTTCTTCGCCTCCAGTTTTTTCGGCGCGTAGCGCGCCGAACACGCTTCTCCCCTTTACTCTGCTCGCCCCACCGGGTCACGGGCCTCGACATAAGACGTGCGACTATGTGCATATGCATATACTGATGAGATGCCGAGCGCTCGCCTCCGGGCCATTCGCCGTCTGGTCTCCGAGCAGGCCGTCTCCACCCAGGCGGACCTGATTCGCCTGCTCGCGGCCGAGCAGATCCACGTCACCCAGGCGACGGTGTCTCGCGACCTCAAAACCATGGGTGCGGTCAAACACAGCGGTGCCGACGGCCTGGTGCGGTATCGCATCGGGAACGCAGTACCACCGAGTGGGCCGGACAGCGAGCTGGCCCGCGCTTTCGACGAGTACGTCCTCCAGATCACGCCAACCGGTGGCCTGGTCGTAGTAGGCACCCTTCCCGGGGCGGCCCATGTGGTTGGCAGAGCCATCGACGAGTCCAACGTCGACGGCGTGGTCGGCACCGTCGCCGGCGACGACACCGTGCTGGTGGTGGGCGGGCCAGGAGTCGAGGGTGAGTCGGTGGCCGAATGGTTGGAAGCCGTGGGAGGAACTGCGTGAAGCGTGTGATGCTCGCCTATTCAGGAGGCCTGGATACGTCGGTGATCGTGCCATGGCTCCGGGAGACGTACGGCGCCGAAGTGGTCACCTACACCGCCGATGTCGGGCAGGGCGAAGAGGTGGGCGATGCTCGTGCCAAGGCCATCGCCACCGGGGCGGTCGAAGCCGTCGTCGAGGACCTGCGAACCGTCTTCGTGCAGGACTACGTGTTCCCGGCGATGCGGGCCAATGCCGTGTATGAGGGTTACTACTTATTGGGGACGTCGCTGGCGCGGCCCGCGATCACCGCCGGCCTGGTGCGGGCCGCCGCAAAAGCAGGCGCAGACGCCATCGCCCACGGCGCCACCGGGAAGGGCAACGACCAGGTGCGGTTCGAGCTGTCGGCCTATGCGCTGCAACCGGACATCGAAGTGATCGCGCCGTGGCGGGAGTGGGATCTGCGGGGCAGGGCCGACCTCGTCGCCTATGCCGCCGAGCGGGGAATCCCGGTCCCGGTCACCCCGGAAAGGCCGTTCTCGATGGATGCCAACGTGCTGCACATCTCCTACGAGGGGGGCATGCTCGAAGATCCGTGGGCGGCACCACCGCCGGGAATGTTCCGGATGACCACCGATCCCGAGCTCGCCCCCGACGAGCCGGAAGAGGTCATCGTCTCCTTCGAGAACGGGTCGCCGGTTGCCGTCAACGACACCGCGCTCGACCCGCTCCCCTTGCTGGAACGGCTAAACGAGATCGGAGGGCGTCACGGCGTCGGGAGGGTCGACATCGTGGAGAATCGCTTCATCGGCATGAAGAGCCGCGGCGTGTATGAGACGCCTGGCGGCACCGTTCTCCACCACGCCCACAAGGCCGTCGAGTCGCTGACGCTCGACCGTGAGGTTGTCCACCTCAGGGACGAGCTCGTGCCCAGGTACGCAGAGATGGTCTATAACGGATTCTGGTTCTCCCCTGAACGCGAGGCGCTGCAGGCATTCATGGACAGCATCCAGGACCGGGTCAGCGGTGACGCACGACTCAAGCTGTACAAGGGCGGTGTTAGCGTTGTTGGCCGCAGATCCGACCTTCACGATCTGTACGACGCGGCCACCGCCACCTTCGAGGCCGACGACGTATACGAGCAGGCCGACGCCGGTGGGTTCATCCGCCTCAACGCCCTCCGCCTCCGCCGGCTGGCCGAGGCTCGTATGGGGGAGGGCGAATGACGCTGTGGGGCGGTCGCTTCACCGAACCCCTCAGCCAGGCGGTGCGGGACTTCACCTCCGACCCCGCCGACCGCCGGCTGCTCCTTGTCGACGTCCATGGCTCCATCGCCCATGTGCGTGCCCTTATTGCGGCCGGGCTGGTCAGCGGCGAAGAAGGCCAGGATCTTGTTGCCGGGCTCGAGCAGGTGCTGGTGGAAGCCACAGCCGGAGGTTTCGTTTACGAGCCGACGGACGAGGACGTGCATACCGCGGTAGAGCGCCGCCTGGTGGAGCTGGTAGGGGACGTCGGGAAGAAGGTGCACACCGGCCGCAGCCGCAACGACCAGGTAGCCCTCGACCTGCGGCTCTACCTGCATCAAGCGGCGACTGGTCGCATGGGCGACATCGACCGGCTGGTTTCGGTGCTGGCCGATCGTGCCGAGGAGGTGGCAGAGATCGTCGTCCCCTCCTACACCCATCTCCAGCAGGCACAGCCGGTGTCGCTGGGGCACCCGCTGCTGGCCTACGCCTGGATGCTGCTGCGGGATCGGGAACGTTTCGCCGACGCCGCAGCTCGGATCGGGGTCTCACCGCTCGGGGCTGGCGCCGGCGGTGGCAGCACGCTGCCGCTGCGTCCCGAGGTGGCCGCGGCCGAAGTCGGGTTCGATACGGTCTTCACCAACTCTCTCGACGCGGTGGCGAGCCGGGATTTCGTCGCCGAGTACGTATTCGCCTGTGCCCAGGCCATGACTCATCTGTCCCGGTTCGCCGAAGACCTGGTGCTGTGGTCCAGCGCAGAGTTCGGCTGGATCACCATCCCGGACAGCCACGCCACCGGCTCTTCGGCCCTCCCCCAAAAGAGGAACCTCGACGTCGCCGAGCTGGTCCGATCACGGGCCGGCGTCGTTATCGGCGACCTGACCGCCGTGCTCGTTATGCAGAAGGGCCTGCCACTCGGTTACAACCGGGATCTCCAGGAGGACAAGCGTGCCGTCTTCCACGCCGACGACACCGCCTCTGGGTCGCTGGCGGTGCTCACCGAGCTGTTGGGCGTCATCGAGTTCCACCCGCCGCCACCCGCACCGGAGACGGTCGCCTTGCTGGTGGCCGAGCGCATGGTGTCGCGCGGTGTTCCGTTCCGAGAGGCCCATCAGCAGGTGGGGGCCCTGCTGAGCCGGCTGGATGTCGACGGACGCAGCCTCGGAAACGTCGGCGAGAAGGATCTCGAAGGCAGCGCCATCAGGCTCGCCGATGTTGAGCCGAGTGATCCGGACGAGGCGGCTCGCCGCCTGCAGAGCCCGGGCAGCGGCAGTCCACAAAGCGTCCTGGCTCAGGTGGCGGAGATCCGCCACCGGGCCAACGCGGCGCAGCCGGGCTAGAGGCTCAGTTCGCCACCGAGATCCGCAAACACGTCGGGCTCGAACTGTTACCAAGAGCTCGCGACGGCTGGTACCGCACCCAGGTCACCTCAGACGAGCAACGGTTCACCGGCCACGTCGCTGACGCCGACGCGGCAATTCACCAGGGCATCGCGAACACGACGGAATACCGCTGACCCATGGACGCCATCCGCCTCACCCAGCCGTCCGATCAGCTCCAGCAGCTGGAGGACGCAATCAACACCGCCGAGGTGTCGGGCTGGGACGTCCTCATCGCCGTCGTCATCGTGGTCATCGCCTACCCGGTAGGGAAGGTCGTCGCCAAAGCGACCACCGGGGCTGTGGGGCGTATCCCGAACCTGCCAGACGATCTGGTCAAGGATGTTGGCCGCCTGACGAAGTGGTTTACCTACCTCATCGCGGTGGCCTGGGCGCTGAGCTTCCTTGGTGTCAACGTCGGCTGGGTCGCCATCGTCGTTGCCGTCGTCGTAATTTTTGGCTTCCTCATGGCCAGGCCCATGGTGGAGAACATCGCAGCGGGGACGCTGCTGACCGTGCGTCCTTCGTTCGGTGTCGGCGACCAGGTTGAAACCGCCGGGTACCGAGGCACCGTCGAAGAGATCGGCAGCCGGAGCACCGTGCTGCGGACCGGCGACGGGCTTCGTATCCATGTTGCCAATACCGACGTCCTCAGCGCACCGATCGTCGTGTACACCGCGTACGACTCGCGGAAAGCTGCCTTCGACGTTTCCGTCACCCATGACACCGACCTCGACAAGGCAACCCGGCTCCTTATCAAGGCGATCTCCGGTGTCGACGGCGTGCAACAGGACCCGGCTCCAGGGGTGCACGCGACCGGCTTCGCCAGCACCGGCATCACGCTCTCCATCAGCTATTGGTATCCATCCTCCATGACATCGGATTCCTCGGTGACCGACGGCGTCATCCGCGCCGTCAAGAACGCACTCAACGAGGCCGAGATCGAGCTGGCGGTGCCGCTGTTCGGTGTCGAGCCTGCTACCCCCTCTGCCGCCAGCCGCAGCGGCGAGGTAGACCCGGCGACCGATGATTCCGCGGCCACGCCGGACGGAGCGCAGGACGATTCGTAGGTGACAAGGTTCAGGGCCTTCCCTGGCTAGTCCGAGGATGTGTTGCTGGCTGGGATATCCGCCAGTAACAGGCCCTAGTTCATCCAACGCCACCGGACCCACCAAGGTGGGGCGGGTCTCACCCGCTCCCGGCCGCCTCGGTCAGGCCTTCCTCTTCGGAGTATTCGACGACCTGCGTTGGGGCGTGTTCGACGCGCACATCAGCCGGAGTGCCGAAGGCGTCGGTCAGCGACTCGGCGAGATCCGGCACAAACGGTAGGTCACCGCTACCGGTCAAGAACACCTCAACCTCCGTCCCATCGACCTTGACCAGGATCGCAGTGAGGGTGGAATCATCTCCCAGCCACTCCGAAACGGCCGCCTGGGCGCTGTCTTGTCGCCCGGTCGTGGACAGCACATTCTCGGCGGTGAACACCAGCGGTACCAGGATGACCAGGGCGGCCAAGGCGACCGTACGCAACAGAACCGCCACCTCATGGCGGTTCTCCTTGAGTCGCTGGAAGGGCGCATAGCCGGTCAGGAAGAACACTGCGGTGGCAGCAAGGATGATCGAAACCAGGTTGGTCAAGAACAGGAGGAACGCGCCGAAG
>SMVA01083448.1_pt1 | contig 19089 bp, 17 predicted proteins | sample 2456451 | NCBI WGS metagenome assembly SMVA01 (sample SAMN11095933, study PRJNA526329) | marine sediment metagenome | biome: Marine sediment; feature: Surficial sediment; material: Deep marine sediment; isolation source: Hadal surficial sediment | place: Pacific Ocean | collected 2014-05 | depth... | reverse complement strand
TCATTGTTTTATGAGTATTTTTGAAGCCGTTGAATTTTTTGAAAAACAAGGAATACAATTCTCGAATAAATATAGTTACCAGGAATATACCAAACAAACAAATCGATAAATGAAGTAACATCTGTTACATTCGTTTTGATAGTTATGAGTATTTTTGCAAGATATAAACATACATAATAAATCAATTTCAGTATAAAATGATTAAATTGAAGAATGTTTTATATAACCCATAAAAATTAAATTCGATAGATGAAAGTAAGACAATTGTTTACAGGATGTCTCGCAGAGATGGCGTACTATATAGAGTCCAATGGTGAAGCTGCAATTATTGACCCCTTGAGAGAAACAGATCCTTATATAAAAATGATTGAGGATGATAATGCCAAAATCAAGTATATATTTTTGACGCATTTTCATGCCGACTTTGTTTCCGGCCAATATGATTTAGCACAAAAAACGGGGGCTACAATTGTTTTTGGACCCAATGCTACCACCGAATATGAAATCCATAATGGAAAAGATGGAGAAATATTTAAAATAGGTGATGTTTCGCTTAAATTGTTACACACTCCGGGGCATACAATGGAGTCTTCTTCTTATCTATTAATTGATAAAGATGGAAAAACACCGTACATTTTTACCGGTGACACGCTGTTTATTGGCGATGTAGGGAGGCCCGATTTGGCTGTTAAAACCGAATTAACAGAAAAAGATTTAGCAGGGCATTTATTCGATTCCTTGCGCAACAAAATCATGCCATTGCCTGATGATATTATTGTTTATCCAAACCATGGTGCAGGTTCTTCCTGCGGTAAAAATATGAGTTCTGAAACTTTTGACACCTTAGGAAATCAAAAGAAAACCAATTATGCCTTACGTGATGATATGACAAAAGATGAATTCATTAAGGAAGTTACGACTGGATTAATGGCTCCGCCTCAATATTTTCCAAATAATGTAAGAATGAATAAATCAATTAATACGAGTATTGATATAATTCTTCATAAAGGTACTACGCCAATTGATGCTATTACTTTTAAGGAAATGAGCGATGAAAAAGATATATTGGTGATTGATACGCGTTCTTTAGAAACCTTTACTTCAGAAGGTACGGTTCCGGGAGCTTGGTTTATAGGTTTAGATGGAGGATTTGCCCCCTGGGTTGGGACCTTGATTAAAGAGATTAACCAAAAAATTATATTTATAGCAGAAGATGATACACGAGTCAATGAAATTGCACTTCGATTTTCAAGAGTAGGATATGACAATACATTAGGTTTCCTGGATGGAGGCTTGGCGAGCTGGAAAGATCATGGTTTTGAAGTAGATAAAATTGATTTCATATCTGCCGATGAATTTGCAAAAAAATTAAATGAAGGATCCATTGAAAAAGCATTGGATGTTCGAAAGGAGTCAGAATATTTATCAGAACACATTATTGGTATTGAAAACTTCCCTTTGGATTTAATTCATAAAAATTTCCATGAAATAGATCCTGATAAAGAATATATTCTTCATTGTCAGGGAGGATATCGATCTTTAATAGCTGCTTCAATATTTAAGGCAAATGGTGTGAAAAATGTGATTGATTTAACCGGTGGATTTAATAGAATCAAAAAAACAAATGTATCTTTAACCGAATATATTTGTCCAACAACTTTAGTATAATCTAAACCTAAAATAGAAAATGATGAAAAACTTTAAATTCAAAATTGCTTTAATACTCGTTGTGAGTTTCAATATTTTAAGTTGTGCTCAAAACAAAAAATCTGATGATGAAAAGTCTATGGAAACTATTGAATTAATTTCGCTTGTAGAAATAGAGAAAGCAGCCGTTACAATTCAATTGATAGATGTCAGGACCCCTGAAGAATATGCCAATGGATATATTAAAAATGCCAAAAACATAAATTTTAATGATGATGATTTTATAGAACAAATGTCAAAATTGGATAAAAATAAACCGGTATATGTTTATTGTAAACTGGGTGGAAGAAGTAGCAAAGCGGCAATTCAATTAAAAGAAGCCGGTTTTGTAAAGATCTACAATTTTAAAGGAGGCATGAAACAATGGAGCGCTGAAGGTAAGGAAATTTCGAAAATAGATATTGATCAACCGAATTAAAAACACCATTTATTTACAGCGTATTTTGTGTATAAAGCCAGGCTATTATGGCGGTTATAATTTTTTAATTATCAAAAGAATATTAGATAGGCCTGGTCGGAAATAGGCGATTTTTATAAAATGAATTTTTGTTGATGAGATTTTTGAGCAAAAAGATCGCAATAAAAACATTTTTAATTTTGATGTATTTTCGACCAGACACTAGATATCCTTTAATCTCAATTCTTGGAATTCGTTTGTATAAGGTAAATTGATAAAAAAATAGTCCAAAAAATAATTTTTGGACTATTTTTTTTAAATTAATATACCGTTTGGTATATTTTATTATATTTGTACTGATGAAAACAAAATCAGAACATACTAAAGAGTTTATTTTGCAAAAGGTTGCTCCAATTTTTAATAAAAAAGGATATGTTGCAACAAGTTTAAAGGATTTAACAGAGGCCACAAAATTAACCAAAGGTGCCATTTATGGCAATTTTGAAAGTAAGGAAGACCTGGCCATAAAGGCATTTAAATTTAATATTAATCGCATTTTATCTTTGATAAGCAAAGAGCTCAATAAGAGCAATAATGCCATTGAAAAGCTTTTTTTATTAAGCAATTTTTATAGAGAATATTATGATTTCGTTGTAGAATATGGTGGTTGTCCGATACTTAATGTAGCAACTGACACCAATAATGTAAACACCAAGTTATTTAAAGTTGTCAATGAAGTTGCAAAAAAAACAGAAAATAATTTAGCTATTTTAATTCAAAATGGAATTGACAAAAACGAAATTCAGTTGGGCATTAATTCCAAAGTTCTGGCTAAGAATATGTATTCCATGATTGAAGGAAGTATTTTTATGTCTTTTATTCATAAAGATAAAATTTACATTACTGAAATGATGAATCATATTGATACTATGATTCGAGAAAAAATGATGATAAAAAAATAAAAATACCAAATGGTATAAATTTAATTGAGAATAATTAAAAAGGAGTTCATTAAAACTTAAATAAACAACAATGAATAAAATATTAGAAAGTAAAGCTAAAATAAGATTTCAGGATTGTGATCCTTTTAATCATTTAAATAATTCTAAATACATCGATTATTTTATCAATGCCAGAGAGGATCAATTGGTTGATAATTTTGATCTTGATATCTACAAAGTTGCCTCAACGGAAGGTGTCGCCTGGGTTGTAGGTTCCAATCAGATTAGCTATTTAAAACCTGCTTATACCATGGAGGTTGTTATAATAGAATCTCAATTGATAAATTACTCTCTACAGAGTATTCAAGTGGAATTACGCATGTATAATGAGGCAAAAACCGAGTTGAAATCTGTGATGTGGTCAAAATTTGTACATATTGATATGAAAACACAACGATCAACGCGGCATGCTCTAAAGTATATGAAGTTATTTGAAAGTGTGCATTTGCCGCTTTCGGAAACAATATTTGAAGATCGTATAAAAGACATTCTGATTGTAAAATCCAAAGCAGAATCAAATTGATCAATCGTTATTAAATCTAAGCTATTGTTTTTATCTTTGTAGTACATTATTGGAATTAATCTTTAAATACAATAGAAAATGGCAACAACTAGATTAGGAGATATTGCTCCGAATTTCACAGCACAAACAACAGAAGGCGAAATCAATTTTCACGATTGGTTAGGAGACGGTTGGGGAATATTGTTTTCTCACCCGGCGGATTACACACCTGTATGTACAACAGAATTGGGTACTGTTTCAAAATACATGGATGAGTTTACTAAAAGAAATGTAAAGGTTATAGCCTTGAGCGTCGACGGATTAGACTCACACAAAGGATGGATTAAAGATATTAATGAAACACAAAATACTACTGTAAATTTTCCGATTATTGCGGATGAGGATCGTAAAGTTTCTGTATTATACGATATGATTCATCCAAATGCAGATAGTCAATTAACCGTAAGATCCGTATTTGTGATTGGACCTGATAAGCAAATAAAATTAACCATCACTTATCCGGCTTCTACAGGAAGAAATTTTGAAGAATTACTTCGTGTTATTGATTCTTTACAATTAACTGCCTATCATCAGGTGGCTACTCCGGCAAATTGGAAACATGGTGAAGATGTTGTAGTAAGCCCAGCAATTCCAACGGATGAAGCAATTAAAATTTTCACAAAAGGTGTGAAAGAATTGAAACCTTATTTAAGAATGACTCCTCAGCCCAATTTGAATTGATTGAGTAAAATTCATTATCAATATAGCCATTGGACAAGGTTATAATTTTTAATAATAATGGCAATAGAAACATTTCTATTGCCATTATATTTCAAGTATTTAAAATTTTAATGTTGCTCCAATCAAGAAATTTCTTGTTGCTTGAGGATAGTATCCTGCACCGTCCAAAGTTGTGGTTTCTCCTGGTACGGACCAAGTATCATCATAGGTATAATAATAACCATTTGAAACATATTTTACATTAAAAATGTTATTAATCAAAGCATTGAATTGAATTGATTTTAATACGTTTTTGAAATTAATTACATAACTAAAATTCAAATCATTTATAAAGTAACTATCTAATTTGGAATTGTCATTGTCGATATTTCCCATAAATTGTTCACCAACATATTTTGATAATAAAGAAATTTGTAAATCTTCCATCGGCTGATAATTAAAAATATTTCCAGCAACGATATTTGGAGAAAAAGCAATATTTGTATTTCCTAAATCTACTAATTCACCATTCCAAGTAGTATTATAATCAATGTTTTTGTTAGTACTGATTGAAATATTTGGACGAATACTAAATTTATTTGAAAATATAATATTAGCATCAATTTCTAAACCTAATCGATAACTATCTCCAACATTTTCTCTAATTGGTGCACCTACATGGTCAATTGCACCAGTAAGTACCAATTGATCTTTATACCTCATATAGTAGATATTAGAATTAATTTGGAAATTTCCATTATTTATTCTCCATCCCAATTCAAAATCATTTAAAGTTTCAGGCTTTGGGTTTCCATTCTCATAATCTGTTCTGTTTGGTTCACGATTCGCGCGAGCATAAGAAAAATATAAATTATTGTTATCATTCAATAGATATGTAAGCCCTCCTTTTGGATTAAAAAAGAAGAAAGAATCATCAATTTTTCCAGCCGAAACACCACTTGCTTTATAATTGATTGTTCGAATTTGCATATCGACAAAGACATTAAATTTATCACCTACACTGTGTCTTGCTTTTACAAAGAAATTGAAATCTGTTTTGTCTCCAAAATTGTCATAATAACGATCTCTAATTTCGCTATCACTTGCATATCTTGCCCAAATTACTTCACCATAATGATCTCCTTCATATTTACTCCAGGCTCCACCAAAAGTCAAATCAAAACTTCCATGGTTATCAAAGTTTAAAGAAAAAGTAGTACCATAAAAATCATTATCTAACCATTTTCTGCGAATTAAATCTGTAGAATCAATAGTTTCTCCACCAATTACTATGGGTGTAAAACCATAATCTGAAAAATCTTCATCTTCTTTATATTGTTCGTAATAACCTCGACCCCAAGTATAGTGCAAAGCTAAATTTGTGGACCAGTTATTATTGTATTTCTCACTCCACAATAATTGATAGTGATCTTGATTATAATGATCTACCTGGTTATCATAGGTGTAATAGTTTTTAGTTCTATCATCTATTAAATCCTCAGCAGTAACTCCATACCATGCTTGATATGTTTCTTCAAAACCTCCAAACATTAAAGCTTTAATTAATGTGTTATCGTCAACATATGATGCTTGTAAAAAATATGATTTTAAGTCAGATGTTGCTCTGTCAACATAACCATCCGAAGTGATTTTTGATAATCTTCCTGCAAGTTCAAAATGTTCACCAAGTTTTCCTGTGGTAAATTTTAAGGTGTTTTTATATGTATTATACGAACCAAAAGAACTACTTATTTCAGCACTTGCATTTTCAGAAACAGCATCTGTCAATAAATTTATACTTGCACCAAATGCTCCTGCTCCGTTGGTAGATGTTCCTACACCACGTTGTAATTGTAAACTTTCAACAGAAGATGCAAAATCAGGTAAATCTACCCAATAAGTTCCCATCGATTCCGCATCATTGTACGGAATCCCATTGATCGTTACATTAACACGAGTTGCATCACTTCCACGAACACGAATTCCAGTATAACCAACTCCAGCACCAGCATCTGTAGTTGTTACAACGTTGGGCATATAATTCATCAAAATTGGAATGTCCTGACCCAAATTGCGCCTGGAAATTTCTTTTTTGGTTAAATTAGAATGGGTTACCGGCGATTCTGAATTAACTCGAACTGCTTTTACAATGACCTCGTCTAAAACATTAACGGTATCCTTTTTGGGCTCTTCCTGAGCCTTTGCCATAACCGCAAAAAATAATAAAATAATAAATGGAATTTTTTTCATTTTAAATAAATTTAAAACGAATAAAAAGAGGTAATTATTCGGTGATTTTGAATAATTAATTTTGAAATTCACTAGTCTTTCTAAAAAATAGACTAGATTATTTCGGATTTTATAAATAGCGATTATCGCCTTCCTAAACAGCATTATCTGTTCTAGGTTCAATGGGTATGATCTCAGCTTCTTTCTGAACTATTTCAAAATTTCCGCACCCCTTTTCGAGAACGATGCAAAAGTAAAAACTATTTTGAATTAGTGATTATGAAATGTGAAATATTTTTCAAAATAATATATAAAAATATATGATAAATTTTGGCGTACCTTTGCTGTCTTAAAAATTTATATGTCATTTACCTCATTAGGATTAATTCCAGAACTATTAAAAGCAGTTCAAAAACAAGGATACACAAGTCCTTCTCCCATTCAAGAAAAAACAATACCACTTATTTTAGAAGGTAAAGATATATTGGCTTCTGCGCAAACAGGAACAGGAAAAACAGCGGGATTTACCTTGCCAATGTTGCAAACATTGTTTCAAACTCAAAAAAAGAAATACAGGCCCATTCGAGCCTTGATATTGACCCCAACGAGAGAATTGGCAGCGCAAGTTCATAACAATGTAAAAGATTATAGTGCTTTTTTAAACCTTCGATCTACAGTAATTTTTGGTGGTGTAAATGCCAAACCACAAATAAGTTCCATCAAACGAGGTATCGATATATTGGTTGCAACACCGGGGCGCTTATTAGATTTAGAAAATCAAAGGGCTCTTTCTTTGGCAAGAGTTGAAATTTTGGTGTTGGATGAAGCCGATCGAATGTTGGATATGGGCTTTTTAAGAGACATTAAAAAAATCATCAGTTTGATGCCAAGACAAAGACAGAATTTATTGTTTTCAGCTACTTTTCCCAAAGAGATCAAACAGTTGGCTCAGGGTATTTTACACAAGCCGGTGTTGGTGGAAGCAGAACCTGAAAACACAACTGCTGAAAAAGTAAATCAAAAAACTTATCGAGTTGATAAAGGTGATAAAATAAATGCGACCATTAAATTAATTACAGATGGTAATTGGAAACAGGTATTGATTTTTACGCGCACCAAACATCGGGCAAACCGATTGAGTGAAAAGCTTAAAAAGGCGGGAATTTCATCTGCGGCCATACATGGAAATAAAAGTCAGGGTGCCAGAACTAAAGCGCTTTCTGGTTTTAAAAGCTTAGACATTAGAGTATTAGTGGCTACTGATATCGCAGCTCGTGGCTTGGATATTCCATTATTACCTCATGTGGTTAATTTTGAACTGCCAAATATTCCGGAAGATTATATACATAGAATTGGTAGAACAGGGAGGGCAGGAGCGAGTGGCGAAGCGATTTCATTGGTAGATATTGACGAATTGGAATATGTTAGGGGCATAGAAAAATTATTGGGAGAAACCTTGTCAAGCGAAATTATTGAAGGTTTTGAACCCACAAATAAACCAACAGAAAATAAACCGAAACAGCAAAATAATAGAAATAAAAACCAACATAGAAAATCAAACAATAGTAACACAGGTAAAAATACTAATTGGCGCAATAATAATAGAAGAAGGAGGAGATAAGGATTTAATTTTTGATTAAGAACAGATTCTTTACGATTGTTTATTTTGAGTACATTCCCGTCAAATATATTTTTAAGTTGCAATTCAAAAATATGGGATTTTCGGGCTCATTAAAAATAGTGATTTTGGATAGTTGTGTTATTTAATAAATAAGGGAAAAGGATAAAGCGGGTTTAAAAATCGATCTGAAAACGGAATTGAAACGCATTAAATTGACCTTTCCCATTATATTAGGTTTCATTATTCATATTAGAGATCACATAGTTTGCCATAACCCTCGTTTGCCGGATTTAAATACCAATTCAAACAGTTCTTTATGTTTTTCATTTTATCATTGTTCAAACCATCAATATAGGAATAACGCAAGGTTATTTCAAATGCCCCCTTACCATTTTTTCCAAAGTTTTGATTTGGCTTTAAAAATGAATCTCAAACTGAAGCCTAAACATCAATTGATCGCCTATATTTTCTAATGTTAGATAACTTAAATCAGATTGGATTTTTAGTTTATGTCCAACTATATATTTAGAAACTCCCAGCGTGTATTGATTATTCTTATCTTTATTTTTTAAATCAATCACTGAAAACCTTCCGGTTAATTCCCAATTTTTAGGAAATAAATATCCCGATTGCAAGTTTACACCATTACCTTCTTGAACAACTATTCCTGTTTCTGAACCGTCAGAATTTTTTGCAATAGGATCTTTTGCTTCTCTTTTAGAATATTCTGCCATGAAGGAAAACCCTTTATATTTTAAAATGGCATCAACAAATAGGGTTGATATATCAGTTTCATACAATCCAATATCATTTTCCATATAAATTCCTCGGTTACTTAAATTTTTTACAGCATTATTATTAAAATCATAAGAAATACCCATGGCCAATTTAGGTTTCGATTCCCTTTCTAATGAACTCCCTAGATAATCCCCTTTATTTTTAAACTTTCCAAAGGGCAAAAACTCTAAACGACCCGTATATTGATAACCGCCAAGATTACCTGTAACTACATTTCTTCCTTCTCCTTGTGCTATGGAAAAAATTTCTCGAATAATAAATCTATCAGAAATATTAAAATGATGTCTTAATTGTATACCAAGATCTCTATCAATATTAAATCTTGCATTTAAGAGAGATCTATCCACCAACTGCAAATTTGCTGATGAAATTACACGTTCCCTATTTCCCGGTAGTTTTGCTTGACCAAACCATAAAACAAAATTTTCGTAAAAATTCCATTTCATAACAGCATCTAAAATGTATCTGGGTGCATTTCCGGTATATTTTGAAGCTCCTGCCATATCCCTATTAGAGATTCCAAATTCGAACTTGTATTGAAGTTTTGGCGTTAAGACAAAACCGTTAAACTTTAACCTAGCCCTACGAATTAAAAAACTTCTATTGGCCTCGCCAAATTTGTCACCGTCATAATCCCAATTAGTGGATGATAAAAATTGAACTCTTGGAGCAAATTTCACACTCCATGAGCTGTCCTTAGCAACATGGTTTACCATTCCTTTACCAAATTTCGTGTCACTAAATATTTGCGATTGGACTGAAAAATTAGATAACATTAGTATACCTACTAGGGTAATATAAATTTTAATCATGATATAATCATATATTTTTTTAACGATGCAAATATATTTACACCTATGTTAAGTTAAGGTTAATAGCATATTAAAAAAATGTTATTTGTGTTTGATCATCATTCGCGTCGTCAATAAATTTCACAAGAAAATAATTCCCTTATTTTACTCGAGTTTTGAGCTGAATTTTATCAAAAAATCAAAAATCATTCCCTGTACGACTTCATTGTCTACTGTTTTTCCATCTGTACTATGATAGCAGGTAGGTAAGTTACCATCAAAATCAAGTAAAATATGTAGTTTTATTGCTCCTTTTTTGTCTTGAATATTGCTCAGTCAAAAAAGATAAATCAGACTCATCATGCTGCCATCTATGTAGAGAAATCACCTATTTGTCTTTAAATAAAACTTTTAAATAAACTTCTTCAATTTTAGAGGCAGATTCTTTTAAAATAGTAAATTGAAAATTGTCAATTTTAATAATTTCATTAATGGATGGAATATTTTCTGTATAATGAACAATTAATCCTCCTAAAGTTTCATATGAGCTATCTTCCTTAAGATTAAGATTATAGGTCTCGTTTAAATAATCAACTTCCAATCGAGTCGAAAATTTAAACTCCCTATCATTAATTTTATTTTCTAATAAGTTTATTGTATCATGTTCATCTTCAATTTCACCAAACAGTTCTTCAATAATATCTTCTACAGTGATTAAACCCGATGTTCCACCATATTCGTCTAATACTATTGCCACACTTTTACTTTTTTTAATTAAATCATTTAAAATATTGTGAATCATCATCGTTTCAGGAACAATTTCAATAGGTAATAAAATTGATCGAATACTTAACGGTTTTCGAAAGAGTTCGAAAACATGAACATAACCAATAATGTCATCCAATGAATTATTGTAAACCATTATTTTTGATAAGCCTGTTTCAATAAATAACTGTTTTAAATTTGTTAAGGACTCTTGAACTTCTACGGCAATAATTTCAGTTCGGGGAATCATAGCTTCTCTAGATTTAACATTGTGAAATTCAAGGGCATTTTGAAATATTTGAATTTCTGAGTCTATTTGAGCATCTGCTGATTCTAATTGTTCACTTATATAATTTCCCAATTCTTTTTTACTGAAATCATGTTGAACCTGATCTTCTTTTGTATTAAAGAATACTCTCAAAAAGAAATCGGAAATGAATGAAATAAACGAAGAAATAAAATAAAATAAAATATAAAATAAAAATGCAGGGAGAGCAAATATTTTCAAAGTTTCATTTGCATAGATTCTGAAAATGGCTTTCGGTAAAAATTCTGCCGTGACTAAAATAATTAATGTAGAAGTCAGGGTTTGAATAAGTAGCATTATAAATTCATTGGAAATTGATGGTGATAACCAGTGAAACAACAGATCACCCATAAAATATCCATATATTACCAGAGATATATTGTTGCCAACCAACATAGTTGTTATATATTTCGACGGCTTTTGGGTAAGTTTTGTAAGAATATTTGACAAAAAAGTTTCCTTTTTCTTTTCAAGTTCAATGTGCATTTTATTTGCCGAAACAAAGGCAATTTCCATACCTGAAAAAAAAGCGGAGAGTAAAATTGAAATTAAGATGACTATTATTTCTATGATCATTGTTGACTTTTCTTGTCGTTATCTTCAATTTTTTTTCTAAATTTTTTTTTAAAAAAATACATTAATATTGCTGCAACAGAAAAGGCTAAGAAGATGTATGATTTTTGGCGATTGGAACTCCAATTTAATATGGCTTCTACAAGCATAAATATGGCTATAAACAGATAGCCATATTCAATAATAATATAAATTTTTTTCATGATTTATGGATTTTCTTTAACATAAATAGTACCGCTAACAGATTTCATATTAAGTTTGGTTAAATCTTCGTTTGATTCGAATCCGGTACCATGTATCGTATCTGTTTTTGTGATAAGGATAAACTTTTTCTCTGTATAAAAATAGTGCTCATTGGCATCCCAAAAAAGTTGATTTGTAATTAGTTTTGAACTATCAGCATAGTTAATTACATTCACATTATTTTTAACTTCCGAAATATTGGTTTTTGTATAGTTTATTGAATAATCAGCCAATAAAATAACCGAATCATTAAATTCATCGTAGGATACAATTTTTAAACCTTCGGGAAATTCTGTATACGGATGATTTTTTCTGTTTGAAAAATCATTCATTACAGGGGCAATTAGTTTTGTTTTTATTCTTCCGGAATCGGTATGTATTAGATAAACGTTTTTTACCACTCCAATAGGTAAGTTCCTATCTGCCAAAAAATCTTCAACTTCTTTTAATTCATTCCCACAAGAAAAAAACATTGCCACTAAAATTATAGCAGCAATGTTTAATATTTTGTCTTGTAAATTTTTAAGCATGTGCTAATTTACGGAATTCTGACTGTTTCGCCAATCCAGCATCCAACTTTATGAGAACTTCCTGAAGTTAATCCTTCTGTAAAAATAAGTTTCTTTGAAGGAGCGCTTGCCATATAGCTTTTAATATATCTATTGGCAAGTGAGGTAATTCCTGGGTCAACAGATTTAGCCCTCCTTGCCTTATCTGCAGCAGCCACATAAACCATTCGTTTTGAAATTTCATCAGTACCACAAGAGTTGGCGCTTGAATAATATAAACTTGCAATTAATAAATACGCTTTACCCATACTTGGCCTTTCTTTTAAAGCTTTGTATGCATAATTTCTGGATTCGGATTTACGACTTCTTTTTTTCATAATGGATGCAACTCTGTAGTAATAACCGGCTTTTTTATAAGTATCAGATTCCAAACGTATAGCCCTATTAAAATATTCAACAGCTTTTGTTTCATCACCTTTTTTCATTAAAATTCCTGCGTAAAACACAAATGCATCAGAAGAAGGAGCTGCATTTACATAAGCTTCAACCATTTTTGGATATAGAGGGTCATCGGTACAATCTTTATGGTTCAATCTTGAAACTGCTCTTTTTAACCAAACCGCATCATCTTTTTTCGATTCAAATCCTTTAGTATATAACGGAATTAACCTCTCACATGTGGCAACAGAACTTAAAATATTGTCCAATATTCCTTCGATTTGACCCAAGGCTTTTAAATTTATTTCAGCGGTTCTTTTGGTTTTTTTATCTTTACTTGAAAGAGGCTGTCCATTCGTTTCTTTTGTATTGATTACATCTAAATTTTTTGAATATCCCACCATTCTTTCTCCCACACGTTCAGTTATTTCATCATATCTGTCAAATACAAATTGAGCATTTGAATCCTTAAATTCATCTGTATATATTTGAAAATATTTACCCAAATTTTTAACACTCATTCCATTAGGATCCGCGTTAAAGGATTCACCTAATTTAGCATATATTTCTTCCCTTTTTGGAAGCTCTTCTAATAAGGCGCTTTTAAATATATCATTGGCCCAATCACTATATACCTTGCCTAAGTTTTCTGGAAAATATTTTATTCTCTTTTCATAAAGATCATTAACCTCAAGGAAAATTTTAGCCATTTCAGCTTTATTCGCTTTCGAGCTGTCAAAATATTCTTTTCCAACTTTTTTAAAGTTGGCACCTTTTGGGGCAGTTCCTTTGATTTCAATAATTCCGGCAGCTTTGTTATATCTGGCTTGAATCATTTTTAAACCATACTTATATAAATTTTTGGAAGATGACGGGCAGTTATCCATACACCATTTCCAGGGTTCCAGAGCAGGTTCGTAATTTCCCACTTTGGCATATTCATAAAAAATGGAAAGATTGGTTTTACATTTGTCAGGTTCATTACCGTACTTGTCTTGTGCATAAATTGATAATGTTGTTCCTAAAAAAAGAAACAATCCTATCATCATAACGGTCTTTTTTGCTTTCATGTTTAAGATCTGTTTAGGTTAATTTATTGTTCGTTTGCTAAACCATTTATCATTTAAGGAAATGCTCAGTCTAAAATTATAATAATTTTCTTTAATCAAATTGTTATCAGTTGTACCTCTTTTGCCTAATTCAAAGCCTAAGTTAATATTTGATATTCTCAACCCCATGGGTAAACTAACACCAAAAGACATGCCAATATCGTCAATTTTTGTATTATTTACAACTAATCCTAATTTTTTATAACTAAAACCCGTTCTATAAGTTACTCTATTCCAATAGCTTGATATTGAATTATATTTAGGGGTAAAGAAACCTCCCACCGAAATTATACTGGAATTAATATAATTATAGCTGGAATTTTCATTATATATAGGGCCTTTAAAATTTATTGCATCCTGAAATGTATATTCAGCCCCAATAAACCATTTATGATCTTCACCTATTCCTGCACTTAAAATAGTTTTTAAAGGCGATTCTATTTTGGCATTATAATGATTTGCAGTTATCGTATCTCTTGGTAATGCAAATTCATCGAGAATATTATTATCTATTGAATATAGATATTCGTCTCCCTTTTCGTCTAAATCATATGCCAATTCGAAGGTAGTACCCAATTTAAATTTTAATTTAGGTGAAATATTTTTAATATACTGAACACCTAGTTTATATGAAAATCCTTTGATACTAGAAATTGTTTCATTCTTAGTGGCTAACTGAACATCCAATCTTCTATTCACAATACTGTTTTCAATACCACCAAAAATATAGGCTACTTCCAATCCAAGATTTAACCCATTGGGAACTTTATACCCATAGCCTAGAAATATTCTATTGGTACCTCCATCCCCTGATAATAAATTTGTTTCGGCTAAAACATCATCTTCATTATAAAACGATTCTAACAAAGAATATCCAACAGTTGTATTTAATTGCATACCAAAAGCAAGCCCTTGATTTCCTCTAATAGGAACACCTAAAGCAATATATGTCAAGCCTGACGAAGCGCTAGATTGCGTATTTGTACCATCATCAATATTATTATTTTTGTTTGCAGCAGCAAAAACATAAGTTGTCCAAAGCAGAGATGCATACGAAGCCGGATTTGTAAAACTTAATTGATATTCACTATTAAGAACTCCACCCATTTGTCCCATTGCAATTTCTTCTACAGATTTTATCTTGGCCTGATCACCTATTCCAAAAAAGGAATAAGGAGATGAATTTGTTTTTTGTGCAAAACTAAAAGTTGAAATTATAAGAAAAGTAATTGTTACTAATTTCTTTATCATACGTCTTTATTAAATATCAAAATACTATTCAATCCTTCCAACAAAAAATTTGGATTGGCAAATATGGTGCTTTTTATGTTTTTTGCCAAGAAAATTGTGTCTCCTCCTGTTAAAACTACTGTTAATTTTTTATATTTTGATTTAAACTGACTTATAACACCTTCAATTTCTTGAATTACACCGTTTAACACTCCAATATGGATGGCATTTTGTGTTGAATCACCGAAGATAGGAATCTGATTTACAGCGGATAAATGGGGTAAATTATTAGTGAAAGAATTTAATGCTTTATACCTCATTTTGATGCCAGGAGAAATGGATCCTCCAAAATATTGTTTTTCATCATTAACAAAATCATAAGTGATGCATGATCCGGCATCAATAACAAGAACACGGGTATTTGGGAATTTATGAACTGAGGCAGCAATTAATGCTATCCGGTCAACACCTATAGTTTTTGGAGTTTTGTATTCATTCGAAAATGGAATTTTAGTACGATGAGTTAGTGTACAAACTTTTACGGATGGATCAAAAAAATCAATGAATTTATCATTAAAATCTCCAACAGAAGAAATTATAACATGTTTTATAGGATATTTTTGTATAATTTTATCGACATGATCTGAAAAATTTACCAAATTCAAAGAATCGTTATTGAGCATTGTATTTTCTTTAAATACAGCGGTTTTAACTCTTGTGTTTCCAATGTCAATTACTAAATTCATCCTTTTAAAAAATGAAAAGCAAAAGTACAATAGATTTTTTTATGAATTGTTTGGTTTTGTATAAAAATAAAAATTATATTTGCTCCCGCTAAAAAGCTATTGGTACCTTAGCTCAGTTGGTAGAGCAAAGGACTGAAAATCCTTGTGTCCGCAGTTCGATTCTGCGAGGTACCACAGAAAAACCCAAAACATATGTTTTGGGTTTTTTGATTCGTATTAAGAAGCCCGAAATTTTCTGGCTTCTTATCACATTTACAACATTTTTAAGTTGTTAATTTCTTGTTGGGTTAGGTGTCGCCAAATACCTCTTGACAAATTCTTTTTTGTAAGTCCGGCAAAAATTACCCGATCCAATTTGATTACTTGATAACCAAAATGTTCAAAAATACGTCTTACTATTCGGTTTCTTCCCGAGTGAATTTCAATACCTATTTCGGTTTTTGGCTTATTTTCAATATAAGATATTTTATCTACAAACACCATTTTACCTTCTAACACAAAATTTGATGATATTTTTTGTAGATCACTCATAGATAATTTTTTATCTATGGTCACTTGATACAGTTTTTTTACCTGATATTTGGGATGCGTTAATTTTTTTGCCATTTCACCATCATTGGTAAACAATAACAAACCGGTAGTTGTTCTATCCAACCTTCCAACAGGATAAATTCTTTCTTTAGAGGCGGTCTGAATCAACTCCATTACCGTTTTTCTACCCCTGTCATCATCCATGGTGGTAATATAGTTCTTCGGTTTGTTTAATAATACATAGCGTTTGCTTTCAGGCGAAATTAATGCTCCATCAAACCTGACTTCATCATCAGGTTTTACTTTGAAACCCATTTCAGTGATTACTTTACCGTTTACAGTAGCACTTCCTGATTTGATATATTTATCCGCTTCTCTTCGTGAGCAAATACCAGAATTAGCAATGTATTTATTTAAGCGAGTTTCATCACTCTCTTTAGAAGTTTCAAAAGGTGAAGATTTTACTTTATAATTTTTTAGTTTGTGTGGGTGGATTCTAAAATTTTTATCTTTAGATTTACTAGTAGATCGCTTGGAATTTTGTTTTTTCTTGTTCGAATTTCCTATGATATCTTGTCGTCCTCTCGACGATGTGTTCTTTGAAGTCATTATAAAGTTTTTTGCAAAAATACAAAATGAATTCAATATCAATATATGAATGCTTAGTTAAATTTTAGCATTTAATATTCTCTGAATAATTACTGAAGTGTCAATTAGCATCAAACTTAAAACACCTACAACAATTAAAAATTTCATAAGGTTATGTAAATTTAAATAATCTCTTTTATTTTTTGATTTCCAAAGAATTATCAAAAAAATGGCAAATACAATGCCTACGAAATAAAAATAGTATTTCATCATACCAATTTCCGGATATTTCCATAAAAAATAAATGGGGTCGAGTGTAAATATTACTAAAAATGAAATAAGCAGTTTGGTAAAATATTCCCCATATTTAACAGGAATTGAGATATTGTTTTGGGCAATATCACCTTTGATATTTTCCAGTTCTTTTACAAGTTCCCGTATCATCAATACCAGAAATAAAAATGCAGCATGAGTAAAAATAATCAGTGATATATTTTTAAAAAATATAAAAACTGCAAAAAATGGAATTATAGCCAAAATTGAAGCCGAAAATACTCTTGTAAGAGCATATTTTTTTAGTTTATGAGAGTAAAACCATATCAAAAATATATACGTTGCGAAGAATAAAGCAGCTCTCCAGGAAACTAGAAAAGCAAACGAAACTCCAACAAAATTGAGTAAGAAATAAATATTAAGTTTTATTTTTTGCCCAACAATGTTATCGATTTTACTTTTAAAAGGGCGGTTAATAAAATCTTTCCCGGCATCATAAAAATTATTGATAATATATCCCGAGGCAATCACACAAATGGTTGCTAATACAAGAAAGTATAAATCAAGATTTAATACGACTTCTTTTAAAGGTTTTTCCGGGGAAAAAATAAATATTGCTGCCAAGTATTGGGCCAGAACTATGATTACAATATTGTAACCTCTCACAACAGATAGCATGCTTAAAAACTTATAAAAATAAGAGTATTTTTTAGGTTTTTTGGGTGTATTTTCTTCTGAAATTTTAAGTAAATCCATATATTTTAAATGGATTTTAAAACCTATAAACCAATTCTAATTTATAATTGTGCAATATTTTTTTGGCTTTATCAAAATCTTTGGTAAAGCCTAAAATATATCCTCCACCTCCTGATCCACAAAGTTTTAGATAGTAATCATTTGTGTCAATTCCATTTTTCCAAAGCTGATGAAATGAATCTGGTATCATAGGTTTAAAATGTTTTAAAACTACTTTTGAAAGATGTTTAACATTTTTGAATAATGCCTTTGCATCTCCATGTAAAAAATTATCAATACAGGCATCTGTATAATGGGCAAAATCTTCATCAATCATTTTTCGAAACCCTTCATTTTTCATTTTATTCATAAAAATATTAATCATAGGCTGTGTTTCACCAACCATTTCTGAATCTAATAGAAACACGGCTGCCTTTCCGTCTTTTTGAGATGGAATACCAGTTGCTTCTAAATGACTTTTTGATTTGATTAATATCGGTATGCTTAGGTATGAATTTAAAGGATCCAAACCGGAACTTTTTCCATGAAAAAAAGATTCCATATAAGCTAAAATTGTTTTGAGTTTCAACAATTTGTCACGGGTCAAATTTTCGAGAACAGTAATTTTATCATTGGCATATTTATCGTAAATTGAAGCTACCAATGCTCCGGAGCTACCAACGCCATATCCTTGTGGAATACTAGAGTCAAAATATATACCCTTGTCTATATCATTTTTAAAGTCGTTTAACCGAAGATTGATTTCATTGGAATTCAATTTGCTTAAATAATGATAAAATTCAAGTAATTTTTGATTTGACTCTTGAGATTGATTTGTTTTACTTGCGGGTATTTTTAAGGCACCCTGATAAGAATTATAGGGTATCGCCAATCCTTTGGAATCTTTTATGATACCATATTCACCAAAAAGTAAAATTTTAGCATAAAATAAGGGCCCTTTCATTCTTTCTTCTTTTAATAACATAACAATTCGATGTAAAGATACTGGAAAATTAAATTGTAACCTTTTATTAAACGATAAGATCTATAAAAAGTTATATGCATCGAAGATATTATTTAACCCGCATTGTGTATTAGAAAATCTATTACATCTTGAAAACTCTTCAAAACCTAGGCTTCGCTGCATTTTTTAATCGAAAAGAATTCCTCGAGGCTCTGCCTCGGGGTTTCCATTGAAATTGTCATTCCCGTGAAAACGGGAATCCAAATATAGAATTTTGGTTTTTGACCCAAAAGGTCAAAGCTTGTACTCAAC
>SMVA01059786.1_pt1 | contig 19089 bp, 16 predicted proteins | sample 2456451 | NCBI WGS metagenome assembly SMVA01 (sample SAMN11095933, study PRJNA526329) | marine sediment metagenome | biome: Marine sediment; feature: Surficial sediment; material: Deep marine sediment; isolation source: Hadal surficial sediment | place: Pacific Ocean | collected 2014-05 | depth... | reverse complement strand
CGTATTGTCGAATCGAGTATCGACAAATTCACATCCGCCTCATTCGAAGTTACGACAACATACGACCGCGTTGATGAGAGATTGGGACGCCAGCAAATTACAGAAGGCGTTCTGGTACTGGTTCCAAAATTGTAAATGGTCCTGGTTTAGGGAATAAACCATTAAAGGTATGGATATCATGATTAGGAAAATATTACTTACAACTGTTTTCGCTGCGATTGTGGCGTCGATCGGTGTCGCAAGAGCCGATGATACCGATGTCTACATGAATGTAGGCGCGGGACTGCCCGCCAATAGCGAACCTCTGGTTATGTTTTCATTGGACTACCGGCCTAACCTTGGATCGAATGCCTGTAATGGCAGCACCTGCGATCAGCTTATCGCAGAAGGCTACATGAGCCCGACCGGGCCCTATACGTTCTTTGACGTGTTGCGCGGCGCTTTGCGAAAAGTTTTCGACCCGCTTGAGGGCGTGAAAGTCGGTTTGATGTTGAATCATGACAACACAACTAACTGCACAGGCTTCGGGCGCACCAATTGCAGTAACGGTGGCTATATTGCAATGGGATTCGAAACGTTCGAAAAGGGTGACGCAAACGGCGCCAAGGCCAGGTTCCATGCCATCCTGAACGCCATGCCCATACCGAAAGGCAATCAAAGTCATTCGTACCAGGGTAAAGAACTTTTCTTCGAGTTTTTTCGTTACCTGACCGGACAAAGCGTCTATAACGCGCACAACGGCTATACCGACTATTCGACGACCAGCAAATACAACCTCGACTACGATTACCCAGCATTTGACTGGGATCGTTCGATTGAGACGGGAGCCGTTACGAAGCCGAAATACCTGAGCCCACTGGCGAAGGCAGGCGAGTGCACCAGCATCTACACCATCAACACGATATTCCAGGTGTCGAATCAGGAGTCTGATTCAGATGCCGCCATCTCAGCATCGGTTTCCAGTGGCGGCATGGGTGGTTCCAAGAAAGATTTCGCTGCCGTCATTCAGTACCTGAATGACGCAGATCTTGCGAATGGTGAATACGGCACTGTGCCGGAACTTGCTGACAAGCAGAATGTAACCTCGTATTTTATCGTTTCCCCAACCAAGATAAATACCAAGACAACCGCGTATGCACGAGCAGGCGGCACGGGTTCACCGTTGGCACTTAGTGAGGATCCAGGCGAACTCGTCAATACCCTTCAGGAAATCTTCAAACAGATCCTGAGTGTGAGTACGACATTCGTGGCAGCGTCTGTACCGGTTAACGTGTTTAACCGCGCGGAAATTACTGACAATGTCTATATCGCATTGTTCCAGGTCAACCGTGACGGCAAGCCGTACTGGGTCGGTAACGTCAAGAAGCTCAAAATGGCCGGTGGCATCCGCTCCGGCGATGCTGCAACGCTGGTTGACGCGCAAGGCCTGCCGGCTATAGCGGGCGACGGTCGCATTCGGTTCGATGCGCTGACCTATTGGACGGCACCGTCTACTCTTCCGCCTCCGGACGAAACCGAAAATGAAGTGGACGGCAAAGATGGTCGAACCGTTGCGCGAGGCGGTGCAGGCCAGCAGGTTCCCGGCTTCGTCTCCGGCAGTCCGCAAATGGCAAATGGTTTGGGCGGTCGAACGATTTACTACAACTCGTCATCATCGTCGCTGGCTGACCTGAACGTGGACAGCACGACCGCTATGGCACTGGCATCTGAATTCGGTGCGGCGAACACGACCGAGGCAGCCGAGCTTATCGCCTATGCCCGTGGCCTGGATATCGATGACCTCGATGGAGACGGCGAACGAAACGAAGCGCGTGAATGGGTGTTTGGGGATCCGCTGCACTCGCGTCCTTTGCCGCTGAACTATGGGGCACGTGGCGGCCATACGGCGGGTAACCCGGCTATTTATCTTGCTGTCGCATCAAATGACGGCTTCTTGCATATGTTGCGGAACACGACATCGGGCGACACCGAAAGCGGCGAGGAAGTGTGGGCATTCATGCCGAAGATATCCATGCCGGTACAGAAGAAGCTTCGGGACAATGCGACCGGTTCGACCCATCCGTATACGATAGACGGCGCTCCGGTTGCCTATATTGAAGACAAGAACAATAGCGGCACCATCGAGAGTGGTGAGCTTGTCTACCTCTATATCGGCTTGCGCCGCGGTGGCAAGAAATACTACGCATTGGACGTGTCCAATCCTGAGTTGCCGAAGCTGCTATGGACGATTGATAATTCCGGCGACTTCGCGGAACTGGGATACACTTTTTCTAACCCGCGCGTTGGCGTTGTGGATACTGGTAACGGACCGCGCCCGGTTCTGATGTTTGCCGGCGGCTACGACCTGAACAAGGATTCTGCCGGTGTCGGCACCAACGACTCCGAAGGCAATGCGATATTTATTGTCGACGCGAAAACGGGTGACCTTATTTGGAAAGCCAGGGGTGGATCCGGTGGATCGTCAGGCAAGATTTTCGAGCACAGCCAAATGGTTGACAGCATTCCGTCTACTCTGACCATTGCCGACACCAATGGCGACTCAATCACGGACCGAATCGTGGTCGGCGATACCGGCGGCAACGTGTGGCGCGCTGATCTCCACGGCACCAACATCAGCGATTGGACGGTAAGCCTGATTGCTTCTGTCGGCCGCCATGCGACTGGTGCGTCAGGAAGTACTACAGACAGACGGTTCTTCCATCGGCCAGACCTTGTGCAATCACAGGACGCAGACGGCATTTTTGATGCTGTTCTGCTCGGATCCGGAAACCGTGCAGATCCGCTCGATAGCGGCGGCACGGCAGAAAACTTTTTCTACATGATCAAAGACCGGAATACTGTAGTTGGTGACGGTACGGCCACTAACTACGAACACCCGGACTTTGGTGACATCACCAATACCTGCATACGCGAGGGTGCCGAGTGCACCGCAGACCTGAGCGTTGGCTGGAAACTGCAGATGGAAACAACGGGTGAGAAGATCCTGGCAACGGCATTGACGATCAACGGCAAGGTGTTCTTCACTTCGTATTATCCTCAGGGTAGCGGCGGCTCAGCCTCTGCCTGTGCGCCGTCCGAGGGAAGCGGCCGGCTTTATGCAGTCGCGCTGCAAACCGGCCGGTCTGTCATAAACTATGACACGACAGATGACGATGAAGACAACCCGGGCTATCCGACAACGAAGTCAGATCGCTACACTGACCTGAACTCGGCCGGCATACCGGCAGAAGTGGTCACCGTGCCGCCAAACAAGATTTTGCGACCTGACTTGCAGATTGACAATATCGACGTGAAAACGCGGTGGCGAACCTATTGGCATTTGCAGGAAGACGTTGACGGCAACTAGGTTGGATCACCTGCAACGGCACACAACCGACAAGGATATTCATGAAAAATCGTAAAAATGGACTAGTAAGCAGGCGCGATCAGCGGGGCTTTACCCTGATGGAGCTGATGATAGTGGTCGTGATTATCGGCATCATCGCCGCCATCGCCTACCCGTCTTATACACAGTTCATCGCCAAGTCGAAACGCGCTGCAGGAACGGCCGTTCTTCTGCGAATTGCCGACCGGCAGCAGCAGTTTTTCATGGACAACAAGCAGTTCGCGACCCAATTTACGTCGTTAGGCTATGCCAGCGACGCGATGATGGTTAACGAAGATGGAACGATAGTGAGTTCGAGCGACCCGCGCCGAACCTACAAAATTGCGCTGAGTGGGGCGAGTGCCACTGCCTACACCGTTGAAGCAATTCCGCAACTGGTGCAAGCCAGCAAGGACGCGAATTGTGGAACGATGACGTTAACGAATACAGGAACCAAAGGGCACAGCGGGTCGGGCGATAACTGCTGGTAGGAATTCCGGGGACAGTTTACTTAATTCCAATAATTCCGGGGACAGTTTACTTATCTCCTGCGACGAATCGTGTAATCACAGAAGGCGCTGAGGAGATAAGTAAACTGTCCCCGGAATCATTGCACGGGTCCATACCCGCGATTATTGTTCAGTAGATCAGGCGGCCATGCCTTTGATCATTTTGTTCAGGCGGCTTTTGTGCCGGGCGGCTTTGTTCTTGTTGACGATGCCCTTGTTAATCATGCTATCGATTACCGGTACGGCTTCTTTGTAAGCGCTGTTCGCTGCTTCCTTGTCGCCTTTTTCTACTGCCTTAATAACGTTTTTGATCTTGGTCCGCATGCGTGAGCGCTGGCCCATGTTATGAAGCCTGGTTTTCTCGGCCTGCCTGGCCCGTTTTTGGGCTGATTTGATGTTTGCCACTGTTTGATTTCCGTCGAAAATGTAATTTATGGGCGCCGCATTCGAGGCCCCATAGCCAAAGAGCCGCGTATTATTCGCGGGCTGAGGCCGATTGTCAATGATCCGATCCAGGCTTTATTCCCGCCCCGGCATGTCTCCTGATCAACCCACGTAAATTACTGATTATTATGTAATTTTAGGATAGAATGTCGGCCGATATGCGAACCCGGAAAACACCCGAATCGACGCCTGAGGGCAATCAGGCAGGCGCTGGCGCCGGGCATTCTCTGCTGCAGTCCACATCGGTGGTTAGCGCCATGACGCTGCTGTCACGCATTACCGGACTCCTGCGGGACGTCGTGCTCGCACGCTTCTTTGGGGCCTCGCTGATCATGGATGCGTTTATCGTCGCCAACCGTATCCCGAACATGCTGCGGCGGTTTTTTGCAGAAGGGGCTTTCTCGCAGGGATTTGTACCTGTTATGGCCCGATATCGCGAGCAACACGGAGCCGACGAGGCGAAAGAATTCGTCGACTCAATTGCCGGTACGCTGGGTTTGATCCTGTTTGGCGTGACCCTGGCAGGTGTATTGCTTGCACCGGTTCTCGTTGCCATGGTGGCGCCCGGTTTCATAGGCAGTGATGGCCGCTTCGACATGGCTACGCTGATGCTTCGCTTCACCTTTCCGTATTTGTTGTTCATTTCATTAACTGCTTTCGCGGGCGGTGTCTTGAATACCTATGGCAAATTCGCAGCTAGCGCATTTACGCCGGTTTTGCTTAATCTGTCGCTGATTGCCGCCGCAATCTGGCTTGCGCCAATGCTTGACGAACCGGGAATGGCGTTAGCATACGGTGTATTTATTGCAGGCGTTGTCCAGCTTCTGTTCCAGATTCCGTTTCTTTCAAAGATTCACATGGTACCGCGACCACGATGGAACTGGCGCCATGCAGGCGTAAGGCGGGCGGGCAAATTGATGCTGCCGGCAATATTTGGCTCATCCATTGCACAAATCAATGTGTTGGTCGGCGGCATTATCGCGAGCCTGCTGGGCGTTGGAAAAATCAGTCTCCTGTATTTTTCCGACCGCCTGATGGAGTTTCCACTTGGCCTTTTCAGCATCGCTCTCGCGACCGTAATCCTGCCGCATTTGTCGCGTCAACATGCCAGCAAGTCTACCGATGAATTTGCCAAGACCGTAGATTGGTCGATGATGCTGGTATCGTTGATCGTAGTCCCCGCGGCAGTGGGTCTGATCGTATTGGCCGAGCCGCTGGTCACCACTATTTTCTTTGGTGGAGAATTCACGAGGCTCGACGTCGAAATGACGGTGCTCAGTTTGCAGGCGTTTTCGATTGGCCTTATCGGCTTTTCATTTGTAAAAATCCTGGCGCCGGCATTTTTCGCTCGCGAAGATACGCGGACGCCGGTCAAAATAGGATTGATCGCGCTGGCGGTGAATTTTGTGCTGAGTATTGGCTTCGCCATATGGCTTACCCGAATAGAATACGCAGCAACGCATGCCGGACTTGCGCTGGCTATTTCCATCGCCGCGTTGGTCAACGCGGTTCTGCTTTATCGTGGATTGCAGCGTGACGGGGTGATTATCAAATCTGCTGCGTGGCTAAGATTATTGCCAAAAATAGCTGTGGCTTGTCTCGTCATGACCGCGTGCATTGTTCAGATACGCGAGCCGCTGGACTGGTGGATCGACGCGTCGATCATGGCTCGTTCCGGGTGGCTGACAGTGTGCATCGCTGCAGGTGCGGCCAGTTACTTCGTCGTTTTGCTGGCCCTTGGCATACGACCATCACAATTGGTTCTGCGGCAGTCCTGATTGGCGCTTATTCTTCGAGACACAGACCCGAACTCGCACGTACAATCCCACGCTATCCAAAAGATCGCAAATCACCCATATGATCGTTACCCATAATCCTGGCAGCTTACCGTTCGACCGCCTCGCCGAAGGCAGCGTCGTCACGATCGGTACTTTCGACGGAGTACATGTCGGCCACAGGGAATTGCTGGACCGCGTCTTGCAACGATCGGCAGATCTCGGCGTACCCTCCGTCGTCATGAGTTTTGAGCCGACGCCGAGAGAATATTTTTCCGCAGGCGACCCGCCTGCGCGTCTGATGTGCTTTCGAGAGAAGTTTGACGAACTAAAAGACTACGGCGTCGATATGTTCTTTTGCCCCCGATTCGACCGAAAAATGAGCGAGATCGAAGTCGATACCTTTATTCGGCAACTGCTTATTCACGGGCTCAATGCCGAGGCTTTGATAGTCGGCGACGATTTTCGATTCGCCAGGGATCGCAGTGGTGGCGTTGACGAATTGCGCCGAGCAGGCGCGGCTGTAAACATGGAGGTAGTCCAGGTTGACAGTGTCAAGCGCGACGGTGAAAGGGTCAGCAGCTCGGCTGTGCGGGACGCGCTCGCTGCCGGCGATCTGGACAGGGCGAGAGTGCTCCTGGGCAGGCCCTATCGCATGTCCGGAAAAGTGATCGAAGGGCATAAAATGGGTCGTGAACTGGGCTTTCCAACCGCAAATTTTGCACTGAACCGGCAAATCAGTCCGGTATTGGGCGTGTTCGCCGCGCGCGTGTCCGGTATCGAAGACCATCCACTGGATGCAGTGATCAGCGTGGGGTCAAGGCCAACGTTTCACGGCAAGAGGGTGCTGATCGAGTCTCACATATTTGATTTCGACGGCGATTTGTACGGCAAACGCATACATGTAGACTTTGTCGCAAAGCTGCGCGATATGCTGACCTTCGACGGCGCCGCAGACCTGATTGAGCAAATGAATATTGACGCCACGGACGCGCGAAGGATGCTGGCGGAAAACAAGGAATAACGTGAACGAAAAAGCAAAAAATACGAACACCGAACGCTCGAGCTTTCCAATGTGGATGGCGCTGGCAGGGCTGATCGTCGTGCTGGATCAATTGACCAAGCTGGCCATCATAAAATGGGTGGAGCTGCATCAGGTTGGTCTGGAAATTACCAGCTGGTTTCGAATTACGCACCGGCACAACCTGGGTGCGGCCTGGAGTTTTCTCGCCGATGCCGGTGGCTGGCAACGCTGGTTTCTAGCGAGTCTCGCGCTTGCGGTAAGCGGCTATATTGCCTACTGGCTTTGGACCTTGCGACAGCAGAGAAATCTCGTGCTGTCTTTTGGACTCGCGCTGGTGCTGGGCGGCGCGCTCGGCAATGTCATCGATCGTATTTATCTTGGTTACGTTATCGACTTCATCGCCGTCGATATATTCGGCTGGGAATTTCCTGCGTTTAACGTCGCGGATTCAGCCATTTCGGTTGGTGCGGGACTTTTGATTGTCGATGCGCTTTTTATCAGCAAGCTTGGCGAGAAAAACTGATCGCTCGCAAGATGAGCTCCTTGGTTCCTTCAAAGATGGAAAGATTCAAGGAGCCCATCTTATGGGCAAAGACTCGGTCAATACCGAATCAGCGCGTTTTTACCCAACACCCGGTATCCGGGGCAGACGTTTTCGTCAAACTGCCATCGATCTGAAATGTCAGGCACTTGGACGCCTCGTCATCCGAACGCTGATAGGTCGCCACAGCCGTAAAATCGTTGGCATTGGCCGCCGTCACATTGATGACGTAAGACTCGGAATCCGACAAGTTGCTGCTGGATAACGCGAACCCCAGGTTGGTCATATCAGTAGTGTAGGTATTGTTCTGCAAGTAAAACCGTTCCTGTAGCGTCGCTATCTTCAACAGCTCAGCCTTTGCTTCATTTCGTGTTGCGCGGGCCATATATTGCCGATAGTTTGGATAGGCAATGGCGGCCAGGATGCCGATGATCACAACAACGATCATCAGCTCCATCAACGTAATGCCCGCTATTTGCCTTCGCAATTTCATCATTGTGTTTGATTTCAGCATGAGTTCATCCTACAAGATTCCGTCTTGAGTCCACAATGTTCGGACAGGATTGTTGTCGAAGTCCGGGTCGAAGCACTCGACACCTACACAACCAATGGGTGGCGGTGAGCAAGCTAAGCCGGTGCAATTCGGATCGTCCGGGCTGGGGAACAAGATGGTCGGAGATGGTGCGATACCGCCCTGGGCCAGTGTCGTACGACGTGCGTCGTCTGCGTCAGCCGGATCCAGCGTGTCCAGGTTGTTCACGACGGGGTCGCCGTTGATCACACTTACCTGATACAGGAAGTTTGTACCCTGACCCGCGGCACAGGCCGCGGCGGCATTATTGTCCGGCGAGAAGCCGACGAAAAATATCGAATCGTTGAATGTGATCGAATCCGAGAGAACCTTCTGGCTGCCGGGCAGGGTGAACATCCAGCCACGCTTGCTGCTGGGGATGACCACTTGCTTTTGGCCGCTGACGTCGATCAGATTCGCTTCCGTAATGATCGAATAGCTGTCGTACGCGCTTTGGTCCAGCGTTTCGAAAACATTCGGATCACGCAGTGAGTAGAATCGATCGGTTGCGCTAAGATCAAATGGGTGCGCACGGTAACCTGATCCAAGGCTAATGGCGATGAAGCGTCTGTCCTGCAACGTGTCATTAAACAAGGAGACATCCGGTGCGGTGTAGAAGCGGCGCGTTTCCGCATCCGTCGGGGATGACAGGCCCTCGGCTCCAAGCCGGGCGATAACGCCGCCATTGACGAGTTTGTCGGGCGACTCGCCATTGATAATGTCGAAACGCCAGACCTGTCCGCCCAGGTCCGATCCATACATGCGATCGGCGAGGCCGTCACCAGTAATGTCGATGACCCGCATTTCGTTCGGCATTGCCCGGGTCATCTTGGCGAGTTCCAGGTCCGCACCACTGCTGGTGACCCCTGCGCGCCATAACAAATTGCCCGACATCAGATCAAACATGAAGATGCCGTTGCCAGAGCCATCGTTAATTGATGGATGCGTTTTCGTGTCGTGCACGGAGTCGTAGCCGCCGCCGATAATCACGACCGCTTTGTCCGAGTTTAAACCGCTGGTGTTGATATCGACACGTGCAACCACTGGTGTTGACCAACTTTGGCCCATACCAGCCTCCGTAATTGTCCACATCAGCTCGGGTGCATTCTTGTCGGTTACATTCAAGGCGAAGTAAGTCGATCCACCGCGTCGCATACCGAAGATCAGTATGACGAAATCGCTGCCGTCGACGATACCGTTTTTGTTTGCATCTTTGACAATCGGTACAATGTTGCCATCAAGGCCGTATTGCTTGTATTTAGCGCTCGAGTCAAAAAACAATCGGGTCATGTTGCTGAGAAGTTGTTTTGGAACAAAAGACCAGAGTTCGGTACCGCTCGCACCATCGATCGCGTGCAGGTATCCATCGTTGGTCGCTGTATAAACAACGACGTCCGGATTGGCCTGCGTGCCGCCGTATACGATAGCGGCCGGCTGTGAATGCAAGGGGTCGCCCATTGCATTTCGAACACTAGTCGCAAGATTGCCATCTTCGTTACGAATATCTTCACCACGCATCCAGCGAATAATATCGTCCTTGCTGGGTTCGCCAACAGCGCCGGCCAGGCCAAAGTCTGCCAAGGTGAACGCCCCGGCGTTTGAAGGTGTAATCAGGTTGCTGGAGCTGGTGAGAACATCCGTGCTGCCATTGTTGGTGTACAGATTTCGAATGCTGGGATCCGGGAGCTTGTTCGCAGCGCCACCAAACCGGACGTTGTTGCCGTCGGCTGCACCGACTGTCCAAAAACTTTTGGACGTGTCATAGAAGAAGCCGGTAAGTGGGTCTACTGCAGCAAGATCGTTCGCATCCGTGATGACCCGATCAGTAATCTTGTACTTCTTCAGGTTGCCCGGCCAATGTGTTTTCGCTTTTGCGCCAAACATGGTCAGGTACAAATCATTCAGGTTTTGCGTTCGGTTAAACGTGTTGACCGATACGGCAGGAGCAGCGAAAGACAACGAGCGATCATTAATATTGGCAAGAATACGCAGCAATGCCAGCGTCAACGTCTCGACGTCATCGGCCAGGAAGTATTCGCCGCCAGACGCCTCGGCCGTATCCCGCAACAGATCCAGATCGACAGTGAAGCCAATGGTATGTGTGGTTACCGTTTGGATTCCGGCATTTACAGCGCTGGTGTCGACTTTGCCCAGGTACTCCGCAATATCGACCAGGCAGCCGCCATTGCCGGTGTCTGTGCAAGTGCTTCTACCCAGAACGGTGCTGTAGTTCGGTAATGTTGGCGCCAGGGTCTGTGTTTCCAGGTCCTCGGTCGGCGCGCCGTCCGTAAGCAGAACGTTGTAGTTCTTTGCACACTCGTCCAACGCAGGCTGTGCGTAAATCTCAGGCGCATTGTTTACCAGTGCGTTCGGATCAGTCGATGTTTCATTGAACTTCTCGCCGTAATAAGCAGGTGCACCCAGCCAGTACAGTGCATTCTCATATAGTGTCTCAGAGAGCGGTGTCCAGCCGTTCGCGGGAAGACTGTCAATAGCGGCGACAATCGCCGCTCTGTTGGTATTCAGGTCGGTAAGCCCAAGTTGAATCGGGCCACCGTCTCTGTTGTTGAACCGCATAATACCGACGTTCATATTATTGACGGATTGCAATACTTTCTTGGTCACCTCTTTCATGATTGTCAAACGGGTCAGGTTTACTGACACCGGTGATGCTTTCCAATTCAGGTAGTTACCGTCAAAAAAGGTGTAGCCCAGGTTTCTTGGAGCGCTACCCCAGGACAATTCGCCCTTGGGATCATCGGTAAACGGGTCGGGCAGGTTGGTTCCCGCATCCGCCCAAAGATAGGTAGGCCGGCCGTCACCATGTCGACCGGAGTCGGCCTGACACTCAATCGGGTCGGTGTGATATCCAGGCGCAAGATACTGCCATCGTTCCGGTCCTGGACCGCCGCCGCCCTTACCACCATCGCGCCATTGCACCATGGTGTTGGTAAAGCTGCCGATTCCCAGCATCTGCTGCGTGGCGAAGTCGCAATGAAAATTGGCTTTATAGACCCACTGCGTGTTCGTGCCGGTGCCGTCGCATACCGGCGTCACATCGACGTCGGTCCAGTAAATCGCACCGTTATCACAAAGCCCGGCATAGGATGTGCCTGAGTCATACGGCGCGTTCGTTGTTTCCTTATTACCCATGCTGCCCGAGGTATCCAGGATAAACATGACGTTTGGTACCGGATTCTGGGTTGGGTCAGGATTAATAAGTAGCAGCTCGGTGTCATCGGCCATTGCCGGTGCGCTACTCAACAGGGCTAGTACAAAACTGGCGCTCGTCCATGTCGCTTTTTGCATACGGATCTTCATGATCGTGTCCTCAAAAATTTTACTTAGTTCGCCGTTCACAAACCGACGCTAACAGAAACAATGGTGTTCGATTCCAGGTTTCTCAGTACGGTAACCGGCACGTTGCCGGGGTCGCGAACCTGGAATACCAGCTTGCGAAATTCCTTCAAGTCGACGGTTCGGCCACCGACAATGAATTGCGTATTGGTGGTCATGCGAAACATCAAGGTGTCGCACTCATCGCATTCTTTGAATATTAACGAACCGGTATTAGTGACCGGCGTTGTCAAATTCTTTAACGATATTTCATAGGGGGCTTCGACAGAAATGAATTCCGCAGCAGCCGACAGGCTGAATGTCATCAAAAGTGCCACAAGTAATTTTCGAATATGCATTTCGTTACTCCATTTCCTTAAGGGCCATTGCCCGGAGATTGATTAAAGTGTTGGTGACTCCGGACCAACCTTGTAAAAAGCCTGCGTATGAATCGCACTGGCGTCTCTGTCTGTTGCTGCGTTGCCGACGCCGGCACGCTTGGACTCGGCGGTGGCGGTAGCGATAAAGTGATACGCGGATATGCCGCTGCCAACGCCAAGGCTGAAAGCGCGGTCCGGTACCAGTGTTTCGTCTTCGAATTCGATTAATGAGGTAACGGACTCATTGGTGGAGATATTTTGTACCAGGTTGACATTCGCCACGGTGCTGAACGCACCTTGGGATATTGCTTGCTCAAGTCCGGTTTCTGCGGCCTGAAATGCACGTTCATAGACCATGTCATTTCGAGCCATTGCGAGCTCGGTCGTTGCTGCATTGATGCTTGAAATGGCCAGCACCGATATAACGACCAGCAGAACCAGGCTGACGACCAGGGCCGCGCCAGTTTGTTTTTGTTTGTAATTCAGGATCTTCATAATGAGTCTCTTGTGATCATGAGCGCGCGTTGCGCAATAAGATTGTTTTGGAAACCTGCATCCGACGGAAATCGTCGTTAGGCACGCCGAGATCGACATCACCTGGCTCATAGTCCCGAAGGTCATTCAGGCCGATTTCCGGGGATATGGAACGGATGATCAGCCAGACGCGTGCCGTGATTACCTTGGCACCCGGTATGAAAGCGGCGTCGAGCGGATCAAAAATGTTGTCGCCAGGATTTACGTAGCGATCGACTGTGTTGTCGTCATTGACGTCTACACCAAACTGAATTTGCAAGTTCTCGACGCCCGGCGCGACTTCCTGATCCTGGATGACGGACGCGCCGCCAACGAATACCAAAGACTTGCGTCGCAGCGTCGGGACGCCGGGAATCAGTGTTGAGTCCGGCGACACGTAATAGGTATTAATCAGGAGGTCGTGCGTTTCCGAATCAGCGGCAGAAAACCCGGCCGGAATTGCGCCATCGTCAAACAGTTCGCCCTGGATTCGTGTCGATTGTATTTGCAAGCGTCCGTTATTCAGAGCGGTCGCTGCTACCGTTGCACGCCTGGTGGTAATGACATCCGAGTTAGGCTGCGCACCGCCGGTTGCAGCACATGGCAGGGCGTAGGCGTTATTCGTGCCCTCCAGCGGGCGACCAAGATTCAGCGCCCAGTTGGCGCCACAATTTATAGGTGCACCAAGACCAAGTGGATTGGCAGCGCCGATTAAAGACCGGCCTTCGATCGATCGTCCGCGGCTGTGGCGGCCCCAATTGCTTGCCATCCTCAGATCCGCCTCAATGGTGTCCATCGCGAACTGTGCTGTCTCCTGCACACGTGCAATAGAGTCATTGATAACGTAGGCCTGCCGGCTTTGATTATAAACCTGGATCGCACCGATCATCAGGAACGAACCGATTGCCAGTGCAACCATTAATTCCACCATGGTCACGCCACTTTGCTTATCGAAGGCCCGGATTGAGTTGTTTTTTCTCATCACAGTTGTAATTCCAAAAAATCTAGATGCCAAAAACAGGGATGGTGATTACGTAATCCAAAACTTCACCTGGCTCTTCCCAAGCCACGGTAATTTCGTATTCAGGTGGGAAAACACCGTTGTCAAAAACTATTGTAATGGTGCCTGTTGGCAGCGTGTCGACCGCCTGTTGGTCCCAGAGAAATATGTCATTCGCTGCCATTTCGGCCGGTGTGCAATCGATGCCGCCGAGAATGCAGTTGTTGTCTGCTCCTGGGGCAACGTAAGCAGCGGCTGCTGTCGGGTTGGCCCGAATACGATCAGCAACGTCGCCAGCCAGTGTCACAGCGTTGTGATGCAAGATCGACGTTCGGCCTGCTTGCATGCTGTGAACGTAAAGTCCGGCGATGCCAAGCATGCCAACCGACATGATCACTAATGCGACCAGTACTTCAATTAAAGTGAAGCCGCCAATGCGCTGCGAAGAAAGTGTCCGTTTTTTCGAATAGTCGGTCATTTGATTACCCGGTAAATTTACCTGCGCCACTAAGGGCATCCGCCCTTGCTGGCAATGATGCTTGTGTCTCGAATAACGGTTGCTCGCCCAATTGGCGTCACAATCAGGTAACGTGCAGCGGAGTTGCCGCCGGCTGCCACGGTATTGCCGCGATCATCACAAAGCACCGCTGTCTGAAAAGCGGGAACGCCGCCAACATCACCGCGGCCAAGACCCGTGGGTGCAAAACTGAAATAGGTCGCGTTGGAATTGATGTTGATGTTTATATTCGAATCAATCGCAGGGTTGCGGCGCAATATGTTCTCGCCAGCCCCTGCGCGCTGCAGGTCGCCGTCTATATCGACGAAGATGATCCAGCCGTCATCGAAGTTGCCGTTACAATTTGCCGCTGCGTCCAATGAATTTGCGCTGGCACAGATCGTGATATTTGTTTTCGACCGGGCTGCTTCAGATCGAGCCAGCATGAAGCTCGAGTGCAGGTCGTTGGCAGTGGTCGTCATACGGCTGTTGGCGGTAAAAGCGCTCATATTGGGTATGCCGATGGTCATGACGATGCCGATGATCAGCATTGTTACCAGCAACTCATAAAGCGTGAAGCCGTTTTCATATTTGGATTTCATGCATCGGACTATACGTAAGGCCCGAAATCACTGTAAAAGTATCCGACAAGCGGGCAGGGCCAAGCGACAAGCGGTCGAAACCCACCGAGTCCATTTAACTTAATCCGCACAGGTGTAGGGCTTGCCGTCCCTGTCCTTTCGCGTAACCCGGGGCCGACCTGTGTAGCTGATGACCAGCGCGCGGCTCTCAGCGCGGCCTGCGCGGTCACAGAACACGATGGTGCCGTTGGTTGCCCGTAGCTGGGTCGCCCGCAAGGTAAATCCCTTGCGATTGGCCGTTATTCGGCTGGATTCACTAACCAGGTGGTGCTGCAAAACCACCTCGTCATCATCGCGCTGCAATTGGTTTTTCATGCCCTTGTTCACAAACAGAATCCAGCCCGTGGACCAGTCATAGCTGGGGTCGCAATATTGGCCATCGAGACTGGGGCAAATACTGACGACACGGCGCCGCGCGATGGACTCGGTGCGGGCCAGGTATACCGCGTGAAACAGGGCATTGACCTCCGTGACCAGGTACTTGTCCGCGGCGAGCCTGCCAAATGACGGCAAACCGACCGTGGTCAGCAATGCCACCAGCGCCAGCGTCATGACCAGCTCGAACAGGCTGTAGCCTTGCGTCTTTTTGCAATTGTTCATATCAAACCTCCGTGTCTGATTGACCGAATTTAGCAATACGCTGTATTCGCGAACAGACTCCTTTTACGGCCAAATGCGGGGATTCAGCCCGGCAACGATTTAGACTCGCTCAAAACTGCCCCATTGGTCTATAATCCTCGGGTTACTGATGTGGGGGGCCACACCATGTCCAAAAAGGACATCATTCAGAAGCTCAAATCGTGCAATGTATTGCCAACGCTGCAACGCGTTGAGGTCGCTTCTGTACTTCTTAATCGACCGCAACACGTGTCTGCCGACCAGATTATCGCGAGGCTGAAAGCCAGTGGCAGCAAAGTGTCCAAGGCAACGGTCTACAATACGCTGCACCTGTTTAGCGCCAAAGGCCTGGTCAAAGAAGTCATCGTCGATCCCAGCCGCAAGTTCTATGACTCCACCACCCATGCACATCATCACTTTTACCATGTCGATTCCGGCGAGCTCAGCGACATAGACGAAAGTGAAGTCAACATCATGGGATTGCCGCCACTGCCGGCAGGCACAGAAACCGAAAGCGTCGAAGTGTTGATCCGCATCCGCGACAAACGCTAGGCAAAAGGCTGGTTTCCAAAAAAAAGGTGTCAGGTTTATTTATCCAAAAATAAACCTGACACCTTTTTCAAATAATAAACCTGACACCTTTTTTTTGCTAGTCGCAGACCCTGTCTGGCGCTATACTCGCGCCGCCTAAATTCGCCGGTATAGCTCAGTTGGTAGAGCGCCACATTCGTAATGTGGAAGTCCTTGGTTCGATTCCGAGTACCGGCACCATTTTCAGTGTTCCAACTTCAATCGCGGGCATAGGCCCACTCCAACAGTCTTCCCGCCTACGACTAAATCAGGAAATTTCCAAGCCAAAAAAAAGCCCCCGCACCGTTAAGTGCGAGGGCAGAGCCAGTCATCGGGTTTGCGGGGTGGGGAAAGCCCGGTGATTTTTCTTAAGGCTCAATCAGGTGGATACCAATTTTGTAAGCGGTGAATACATTGGTATCGGCATCGTAACGTCCGCGTGCGAACATGGAGCGGGCGACCGTTGAGCCGTCCAGTTCCAGGGTGAGCGCGTTTACGAAGTCATCGAAGTCTGCGTACAGCTGCAGGCTGTCCGCTGTCTTGATGACGAACACCATGCGGCCGGTCTCGCGCGGAATGATTGTCGTCGGCGAATCAAGTTGGGTCAGGTCGATCAGAATTGTGCCTTGCTTGATGTGATGCCGTTGGTCGATGTCGCGATTCGGGATGGCAAGCACCAGGCCGTCGCTGCCCATGCTGAGGAACGGTGCGGTTGTTCCTTCTGCGCCCCAGCCAACGCCGAGGGCGCTTCTGACGTCCGAGAAGTCAACTACTGTGCGGCCTTCGAAGTCGACCGGTGCCGCGCCGAACTCGTTCGGGAAGCCGTAAAAACTAACCGGACGCCCGTCGCTCAGGCTCGCCATGGTCAGGTTACCGGTTGCGATTTCATAGTTTTCCGGATCGGCGTCCCACTCGGGCGTAATGCCTGTGCCGGTGAAGTCAAATACGCTAGCACGACGTCGGTCGATGGCGTGCAGCTCGATATCCGTTTGACCCGGGACAATAGAATTGACGATTCCGCTTAAGCGCGTTACGTGCATCCGCACGGCGCCTGCAGTTGCGTCAATATGCACACCGAGTTCGTCGTTGGCAGTGACTACACCGCGAATAGTTACTCGTTGACCGATCGAGATCGCGTTCACGTCCAGCAAGCCGTCATGCGAGCGCTTGAATATCTTGGTGTCCGGTCCGATGGTAACCGTGATGTCATCGCGGTAAAACGAGTGTGCCGCGTCAGACAGGATTACCGTGCCTCCGCGAACGACCAGCTCGTTGCCGGATCGCGCAATTACATTGCCCTTGACCGCGTCGCGATCGCTGCCTGGCACGCTGCTGCCGGCAAGTACGATGTCTGCTGTAAACTCTCGTTCGGCTACGTTCAATGTGCCGTGTGCAACTGTTGGCGTTCTTTCGCCGGCCGCATTCAAAGCCCGAAGACCTTCGGCACCGGTGTATGTGATTTCGTCAACTTCGAATTCAGTCGTATCGGTCACGTGAACCTTTACTCGTCCAAAGTCGCCATTGCGATCATGGAACGGGCGCAACGCGACCGAGTAAGTCATTTCGTCCTCGTTGACACTGATGAGCGGGCCGCGAACCCGTATTTCCTTTTGGTCAACCGGATCTATTTCGGCAACGATGAACGGTTCTGCCGTTGCAATCGCCGGTGTTGATGCCAGGTCCACCGTGTGTGATGCGCCGAGATCGAAATCGACAACCAGTAAAGAAGCTCTGCCACGAACAATAAGCAATCGATCCCGGTCAGGCAGCATGATTTTGAGCGTGGTTTGTGCCAAAGGCGTACCTTGATCATCAACGACAGTCGCGACTTTCGCGACGCCATTTTCCTCGACCATGATTTCTGCATCGCTGTAATCGAGTGTGATGCTGCCTGCGACATAAGTACCCGGCGGCACCGTCGCGGCACTGACAAACTCTGTCAGGTCCACATACTGCGCAAAGTCGATGCGCGTGTTGTTCGGCAAAGTTTCCACAGAGGTGCCGTCCGCTTTTTCAAGTTGCAATGACAGCACATTGACTGAGTAGGTCAGGAAATCGCCGTCGGCGTCAGTCAGGCCAACATAAAGCGTGCCGCACTCGGCGATCGTTGACGGATCGTCGGGGTTACATGCTGCCGCTGTCTGGCTTTGCTTACTCGTAGCGCCGCCACAGCCGGCCAAAACAATGGCCGTTACGACAAATGCCAACCACAGCATTGCCGATTGGGCGCGTACGGATGGAATAAGATTATTGACTACGTTCACGTTGTTCTCCTTGGTCGATAAGACACTTCCCTTTGTGAGCATTAACGTGGCAGTCGGAGCCTGGTTGACGCGAGCCGTTGGTTTGTGTGATCTATCGGGAGGCTATTTGGGAAAAAAGGACAGAACTTAAAAAAATACAGGCACTTAGCTTGTATTCCTGTGGTGACATGTCAAAATATCGACGTAGTACCGCCGAATACAACGGAATATTAGTTCGGCTTCGCAATCAGTCTTGGGGTGTGACCAGCGGCGCTAATGACTCAACCGTCCGACAATCAATCATCGGGGCCTACTCCCGTTCGCCATCGACGGCCCAGAGCCGGCGAGCGCACTCGCGGTTCGGTGGATGCGCTGCAAACCAAAATCGCTGTCAATGTTCAAAATCTGGACAGCGAACACTTCGATCAACAGATTCGCAGCAATATTGCAGAACTTCCCGACGCAGCCGGTTGCGATTGTGCATTCCTGGCGCTGTTTCGAACCGACATCTATGCGATCAAGACCATCATATCGTCCAGCTCCGTTTTTAGCGGTTGTAATCCTGACGCGCTGGAGAAAGAACGACTAAGCGATTGGCCGTGGTTGAGTGGCGTTTTAAGCCACCTGCGTCTGATTGAAATTGACGACACGGAGCACGGTCCTGAGTCTGCCGAGTCAGAAATGGCCAGGCTTGCCGGGCTGAAGATAGGCTCTATTCTTCTTATCGGATTTACGGTTGGTGATGAAATTGCCGGATTTCTCGCCCTGGCGAACGAAAAGCCGGTGGAAAACTGGGATGCCAATCAGCAGTTGCTGATGAAGCTGATCGGCGCGTCACTGGCGTCCGGGCTAGAACGCATGCGCGCCAACGAACTTCTCGCCGATCATCAGGAGCGCAGAGAACTGGTCAGCGTGACCGCCAACGACGGCATCTGGGATTTTGACGGCGAAACCAAGCGCCTGAAGTTGTCCCGCCGCTGGAAAGTCATGCTTGGCTACGACGAAGATCAGGAAGACATTACGCCGGACTGGTATCGGCTGGTGCATCCAGATGATATGTCGCG
>SMVA01097890.1_pt1 | contig 19131 bp, 17 predicted proteins | sample 2456451 | NCBI WGS metagenome assembly SMVA01 (sample SAMN11095933, study PRJNA526329) | marine sediment metagenome | biome: Marine sediment; feature: Surficial sediment; material: Deep marine sediment; isolation source: Hadal surficial sediment | place: Pacific Ocean | collected 2014-05 | depth... | reverse complement strand
TGGCGATCGCCTTGCCACCCCCAGAGACTATTTCGTCCACAGTTGCGTCTGCCGAGCGGGCATTAATGTCGTTGACAACAACACTGGCACCCTCCGCCGCAAAAGCCAGCGCATACTCGCGCCCCAGACCGCCGCCGGCACCGGTGATGATTACTACCCGTCCTTCACATATTCCACTCATATCTGTTCCTCGTTCAATCTAGCCTAATCCGACGATGTGTAAGTCCATCCCGCCAGAGCCAAGGCAAGGATCGGGTTTCCAGGACGCGCGATACGAGCCTCCATGGATGGATTCACGGCGGGTCCCGAAAAGCTATGCCCACTCCCTCAGGGGCGGCAACCTCCCATCAAACCCCAATTCTACAAACGCTCAATAATAGTGACATTAGCCTGACCGCCACCCTCACACATGGTTTGCAAACCATACCGACCACCGGTGCGTTCCAACTCATGCAGCAAGGTGGTCATCAATTTTGTACCCGTTGCCCCCAGCGGATGCCCCAGTGAGATAGCGCCGCCATTCACATTGGTTTTTTCGTGGGGATAACCGGTTTCTTTCAGCCAGGCCATGGGTACTGAGGCGAAGGCTTCGTTTATTTCCACCAGGTCGATATCTTCCAGTTTCATACCGGATTTTTTCAGCGCGTATGCGGTCGCGGGAATAGGTGCGGTGAGCATCCAGATGGGATCGTCAGCTCTTACACTCATGTGTACGATGCGCGCTCGCGGTGTCAAATTGTAGCGTTTAAGGGCATCTTCAGACACTATCAACATCGCCGACGACGCATCACAGGTCTGGCTGGAGACCGCTGCGGTGATCGTTCCACCTTCCTGCAGCGGTTGTAGCTGCGCCATCTTTTCCATGGAGGTATTGCGCGGGGTCTCATCCATGTCCACGCCATTGAGGGGCGCTATTTCTTTGGCAAAGCGGCCCTCTTCTATCGCCTGCAGGGCGCGTCGGTGCGACTCCAGGGAGAACGCTTCCATCTGTTCGCGCGACAGCTGCCATTTGTCGGCAATCATCTGGGCCGAGTTAAATTGTGAGACGGGTACGTCACCGTAGCGTGCCACCCAGCCCTGGCTGCCGGAAAAAGGGTCGCTATAGCCCAGGGGTTCGGCGGCCAGCATGGCCGAGGCGATGGGGATGCGCGTCATGGTCTGCACACCGCCGGCAATTACCACATCGTTTACCCCGGCCATAATGGCCTGGGCGGCGAAATGCACGGCCTGTTGCGAGGAGCCACACTGGCGGTCTATGGTGGTGCCCGGAACTTCCTGGGCCAGGCCCGCTGCCAACCAGGATGTTCTGGCTATGTCGCCAGCCAAGGGGCCAATGGTATCCACGCAACCAAACATCACATCATCGTATTCGATGTCGGGAATACTGTTGCGCGCCACCAGGGTTTTCAATACATGGGCACCCAGGTCCGCCGCGTGCACGTCGGCCAAGCCGCCCTTGCGCCGTCCCGTTGGGGAGCGCACTGCATCTACTATATACGCGTCTGCCATCAATCTATCCTTTTATGTGTTTGAAGCTAAAATGTACTGCCGGCACCCAGCGGGGCGTCATCGGCAAACAGGGTTGCGGCTACCCTGGCCTTGTGAAAACCGGCATCACCCCAGGTGTTGGCCAGGGCCCAGGCCTTTTTCATAAAAATATGCAGATCTACTTCCCAGGTATAGCCCATGGCACCGTGTGCCTGGATAGTATTCTTGGCCGCCAGGTTGGCCGCTTCACAGGCCATCAGCTTGGCGTGGGATACATTCAGCGCCGCCGCCGTCTGCCCGTGAGTAATTGCGTAGGCCGCTTTGTATACCGGGGCTTTGGCATATTCCAAGCGAACGGCGATGTTAGCCATGGCATGCTTTACCGCTTGAAAAGAACCTATGGGTTTACCAAATTGGTGGCGCTGGGCGGTGTAGGCAACGGTGATATCGATCATGCGCTGGGCCAGGCCCAGGGCCTGTGCCGCACAGCCCAGGGCACCGCGATTCAGCGCGCCGCTTATCAATGCCTGCGCTTGTTCATCAACGGCGAAGGGCTGCGTTTTCTCTTTCAGCTCTACCGCGTAGAGTTTGCGGGACGGGTCTATCGATTCATTGTGGCGCAGTGTCACTTGGTCCGGGGTGACGGCAAATAACGCTGTCCCCTTTTGTAGTATGAGGAGATCGGCTGTGTGGGCATCCTCTACCACAAGGTTCTGCTCCAGACCTACAACCACTTGGGCCTCGCCGCTGGCAACTTTAGGTAACCATTGTGCGGCAAGCTCGCCACCCACTGCCATTAACAGGGGTACGGCAACCAGGGCGGTGTGCACCAGGGGCTGGGGCAAGGCCACATAGCCACACTCCTGGGCGAGTAACACGAAGTCCAATTCACTCATTCCCAGACCACCATATTGCTCCGGGACGGTGATGCCGGTGAGACCCATTTCGGCTATCTGCTGCCACAGGGCGGGGTCGCGGCCACTTTCCAGCGCCCAGCTGCTGCGAATTTTTTCCGGCGTAACTTCCTTGACCAGAAAGTCCCGAACAGATTCCCGGAACAGCAGCTGATCTTCGGTAAAAGTAAAATCCATGGCTACCTCGGCATTCCCAGCATTCTTTCAGCAATAATATTGCGTTGAATTTCATTGGTTCCGGCATAGATGGGCCCGGACTGCGAAAACAGCCAACCATCCAGCCAATTGCCCACGCCCACTGCATCCGGGGCATGGGGCAACAGCTCTGCCCGTGCACCCAGTATGCTCATCGCCGTGGCATGCATGTTCTGGTCCAGTTCCGACCAGAATATTTTGTTGGTGGAGGACTCGGCACCAATCTTGCCGCCCTGGGTCAACCTGCAAGCGGTCTGGTAGGTTGAAAGGCAATAACTTTCGGCGTCCATCCAGGCGCGCAAAACCGCTTCTTTTACCGCCGGGTCATTGTCGGCAGACGCTCTGTTTTCTTTATACAGCTCAACCAGTCTGCGTGCCGTTTCCTGAAAACGCGCGGGGGAACGCAACATCAGGCCGCGCTCGAAGCCCGCGGTGGCCATGGCCACACTCCAGCCCGCCCCTTCATCACCCAGGCGATTGCCAACAGGCACCCTAACGTTATCAAAAAATATTTCCGCAAACCCCGGTAGACCGTCGAGTTGGGGAATAGGTCGCACGGTAATGCCCGGGGTATCAAGGGGAACGAGGATAAAGGTAAGCCCACGGTGACGTTCGGAATCCGGGTCGGTGCGAAACATGCAAAACACCCAGTCGGCCCACACGGCACGAGTCGACCAGGTCTTCTGGCCATTAATGACGTAGTGGTCACCGTCGAGTTTTGCGGTGGAGCGGATGGCCGCCATGTCAGACCCGGCGTTGGGCTCGGACCAACCCTGGGCCCAGACTTCCTCGCCGTTTGCCATTTTCGGTAGTATGCGAGCCTTTTGATCCTCAGTGCCATATTCCATCAGGGTGGGGCCCAGCAAAAAGATGCCATTCTGGTTTACCCGCAGCGGCGCCCTGGCGCGGTAATACTCCTCTTCAAAAATCAACCATTCGATGAGGTCACAGCCGCGACCACCCAGCTCCTCTGGCCAGGTCACCATACCCCAGCGCCCCTGATTCAGCGTGGCCTCCCATTCCCGGTGCTGCGCGAAGCCCTCCTGCGTATCGAAGCTTTTAAGTGGCTGTGCGGGTACATGTTGCGCCAGCCAGTCACGGGCCTCTTTTCGAAATGCCTGTTGCTCTGCGGTGTAGGATAAATTCATGTGGTTTGTTTCCCAATAAATCGCTGTCAGTCGAAGCTGGCATCGCGCTTGCTGACGAAGGCATCCCGGGACTCCTGAGAATCGCCCATGGTGTAAGCCTCCAGGGTAAAGCCCTGTTCAAAGCGATATTTGTCTTCCAGATTACCGTCTTCAATGCCGGTCAAAGCCTCCTTGGCCAGTTTCATCATGGCGGGAGATTTTGCGGCGATTTTCACCGCTATTTCCCTGGCGGTGGGCAGTAATTGGTCCAGGGGAACGACTCTTTCAACCGCACCGAGGCGATAGGCTTCCTGGGCATCGATAAACTCGCCGGTAAAATACATGTAGCGCACTTTTTGTACGGGGAACATGCGCTGTAAATGCGCACCTCCGCCCATTGCACCCCGGTCAATCTCGGGCACACCAAAACGGGCGCAGTCGGAGGCGATTAAAATATCCGCCGCCCCCGCCATACCGATGCCACCCCCTAAAACAAAACTGTGCAGCGCCACAATAACGGGCTTTGGGTTGCGGTGAATGGCCCGGAAAGTTTCGTAGTTGCCCCGGTTCACATCGACGATTTTATCGGGTGTGGCCGCCAACTCCTTGATATCGACACCGGCGCAAAAACCCTTGCCGGCGGCGGCGATAATAATTACTCGCACATCATCGTTCGCACCCAGCGCATCGATGTGGGCAGCGATGGCAAACCAACCGGCACTGTCGAAGGCGTTCACCGGGGGATGATCCAGAATCATCTCAGCCACACCGTTGTCGATACTTGTTTTGAAGGGTTTTGACATAAGCCTTAGCTCCAATTCTGTTTGTTCATGCGTTGTCTACGCGGGCTGCTAATGACGTCAGACACTGCTGGGCGTCATGCACGATGGCATTGATAAGTTCTTCGCAGCTGAGTAATTCATCGATAACGCCCGCCACCTGGCCACTGGGCAATACGCCCAGGGCCGGTTCGCCGTCTACCATGGCCTTCTGAATAATCATCGGCGCGTTGGCCGACATAATGGCCTGGGCCGCCGTCATGTCATCGCTGCGAGACATGGCGATAGCCGATTTCAGCAAACCCACCAGGCTGGCCCCGGTGTGCTTGCGAAAGGCCAACCCGTTACGCAGGGCGATGAAGAGTTTTTTCAAACCACCCGCTTTTTCCAAATCTCCCAACAACTCATTCATGATCATGCGCTGGGGCAGGCCATCCATGGCCCGGGAAATGATAATGTCGCCCGGGCTGTTACAGTCCAGATACCGCTGCAGAGTTTGATTGGGCACCGGGCTTTCGCGGGTCAACAGAAAGCGGGTTCCCATGGCGATACCGTCTGCCCCCCAGGCCATGGCTGCCACCAGGCCTCTACCGTCCTTAAAACCGCCGGCGGCAACCACCGGTACTTTTTCGCCCACCGCCTCTATCACCTGCGGAATAAGTAGTGTAGTGGGAACCCTTCCGGTATGACCACCGCCCTCGCCACCCTGAACCGTGACCACGTCGGCACCCAGCTCCACCGCCTTCACTGCATGCTTGGGCAGCCCCACCGTGGGCATGCAAATAATACCGGCGGACTTTAACTTCTGGATTAATGCCGGCCCCGGCGAACGGGAATAGCTCACCGCTTTCACGCCGTGCGCAATAACCAAGTCGACAATATCTGCCGCATTGGGCTGATACATATGGAAATTCACACCAAAGGGTTTATCGGTCAGCGCTTTTACCCGCAGAATATCCCGCTCCATTTCCGCGGGCGGAATGGTGGCGCCGGCGAGAAAGCCAAAGCCGCCGGCGTTGCAACTGCCCGCCACCAGGCGCGGGTCGGCCACCCAGCCCATTGCGGTCTGGACGATGGGGTATCGGCAGCCCAGCAGTGCTGTTAATCGCGTTTCTAGCATAGATTTTCTCGACTCATGAGCGGTCACCGGCCGGGTTGTCTTTTATTTGGTAGGCCCGCTGATTGTGCGGATCCATCTCGGCGATAATGGTCAGCTGCTCTGGTGTGGGCGCGGCGGTGGGCGGCACCGTGTCCGGAATGTGAATAGCAAAGCCGGTGCTTGAGCGCACCTGTTCCACTGTTATGCCCCGATGCAGTGAAACCAGGCGAACCTGGTGATCCGGCCCGCCAAAATCCAGCACACACAAGTCGGTAACCATCAGCCCAATTTTCACATCGTCCAGCGAGTGACCCTTGGGCAGACGCGCGGGGTTGTAGCCTATGGAGGAGACAAAATCGCACTCGCCATCGACAAATACCCGGGTGTTATGGCTGGGCACAAAGAAACTGTTGGGGTGGGAGATAGAATTGCCGGGAAAACCCCGCGCGCCCAGCATCATCACCTTGGGTTGTTGGTAACTGCCGCCCAGAGCCGAGGTGTTGGACTGCCCATATTTGTCAATCTGGGTTGGCCCCAACATCGCGTGACGCTTGCCGCTCCACACATTGTCAAAGATGCGAGAAAAGCCCATCCAGCTTTCATTGGCCGGGACAAAGTCGTCACTGCGCTTTCCCAGCGGGTTGGGCTCACTGAGCATAAACGCTTCGGAGTCTGTCATCATCAGATCGGGGTTGCTGGTTTTCATGGCGAGGCTGGCGGCCAGGCGCGGTATCACCCCGATGCCCGTGGCCAATACCTCGCCTGCATCTGCAAAGGCTTTGGAGGCTGCCACGATGCAAAGCTCAGCCAGTGTGTAATGTGTTGCTGGAGTTGTCATAATTTCTCTCTAGTTGGCGCTGCCTAGTAAGTGGGCAATTCGATGGATTGAATAGCCTCAAGGCCACCCACGTTTTGTTGGTACTGCGCCTCGGAGTCACCCAGAAATTGCTCACAGTAGCCCTGAAATCCGCCCTCAGATTTAGCCGACGCGGCATAGATTTTAAAATGTGACTGGTCGAAGCCATAGGCTGGGCTGCAGGACGAGGGGTGTGCCCCACCGGGAATGTGTACAACACCGGTGGTGGCCGAGCGCTCCCAGAATACTTGACGGGCAATCGCCGGGTCTTGAAAGTATGCAGCTTCTACCAGTTCGTCACAGGACACATAGGTGCTGGTTGCGGCCCGGGCATACAAGTCGTCCATGTAATGGTCAGGGCCCGCTATCTGGCAAACGCCGCGCTGGTCTGCAGCATCGACATGGATTAAGGCAGCATCCAGGTGCAGGGCGGGCATCGCCACCCATTCCTTATCATCGTAGGGACTATCTATTACTTTAATATCGGGATTCCGGGTGATGATATCGGTGCCCAAACCCACCTCGGTGGGTATAAACGGTAAACCCCAGGCCGCCGCCCGCAGGCCCAACAACATCATTCCCTCGTCAATTTCCATCACTTCCAGTGCCCCGCCCTGCCGTGCCTGACGGAAGTAAGGCTCCAGCGGAATAAAGTCCAGGGAGACAAATGCGAAGACCACCTTTTTCACTTTACCGGCCGCGCACAGCATGCCCACATCGGCACCGCCGTAAGAAACCAGGGTCAGGTCTTTGAGATCAGACCGCAATATTTCGCGCACCAGCGCCATGGGCTTGCGCCGGGGGCCCCAGCCACCAATACCAATTGTCATGCCATCTTGTAGCTGCGCCACCACCTCGGTCGCAGTCATTTGCTTGTCCATCATATAGGTCTCCTCACAATTCCCTAACTGACTATTCGCGCCATGCGGTAGTCATGTTTTACAAAGTTGACGCCCAGGGTGCTTTCGGTGCGTCGCACGCCCTCTACACCGCTGATATTGTTGTGAATAAACTGCGCCAGGTGCTCGGTATTGCGCACCATGGTAATGACCAGGACGTCAGAACGGCCCAACATCACTCCGACAAAGCCCAGCTCCGGCAACGCCGATAATGTTTCGGCAACCGATTGCGCCTGCGCACTGCGCTCAACTTCTATCCAGATATAGGCCAGTGCCGCATCCCGAAACCGATCGATATTGGTAACGGCGGTTATTCGAATCAGCTTTTCTTCTTCCATGCGTTTGATACGGGCCCGCACAGTGCCCTCGGTTACACCCAGCTCATTGCCAATTTTCCGGTTGCTGGTTCTCGCTTCCCGGGACAGCCATTCAACAATGGCTTTGTCAACATCGTCCAACCTACGCCGGGTCATGGAAGGGCACCCAATCCGGCTGGTTTTTCAGTACATCCATGGCCAGGGAGGGAACGAGCCGGCGTATGCCTGAAACCTCGCTTAACACTTTGCGCAACAAGCGATTGAGCGCACTGTGGTCTTCTGCCACCATCAACATTTCTATATCCTGGGCGCCAACAACAACATTGACAGAGAATATTTCAGGTATCTCTGCCAGGTCTGTGGCCACATCCAACGGTGATCGGTTTTCAACCTGCACGCCAATCGCCAACAACATCTGGTAGCCTGCAGCTTCTATATCGGTCACGGCAACCACCCGCATGGTGCCAGATTCCTCCAGGCGTTTTACCCGGGCGCGAATCGTTGCCTCGGTCAGGCTCAGCTCCCGGGCGATCGCTCGATAGGCCAAGCGACCATTACCCCGCAGCAAGTCGATAATGGCGTGGTCCACGTCATCCAAAGAAATCAGCCCGGTGCTAGCGCCTTTGGAAGCCGCTAAGGTGTTCATGTCGACTCCCCCGCCGCCCGCTTGCGTAAATCACCCTTTAATACCTTGCCGCCGGCATTCATGGGAAATTCCGCCAGGAAACTGACCGAGCGCGGTACTTTATAATTAGCCATATTGGCCCGGGACCACTCGATGACCGCCGCCTCGTCCAACGCCACTTCCGCACTTGCAATGATGTAGGCCCTGGCCACTTCGCCCAGGCGTTCATCCGGCACACCGATAACCGCGGCACGCGCGACGCCCGGCATGCTGCACAAACTATTTTCAATCTCCGCGGGGTAGCAGTTAAACCCCCCCACAATAAACATGTCCTTGAGGCGATCGGTGATGCGAACATAGCCGTCGGCATCCATCACCCCTATGTCACCGGTTTTCAACCACCCGTCTGGCGTAATAGCCTCGGCCGTCTCCTGGGCGTTATTGAGGTAACCGCGCATAACATTGTAGCCGCGACACCAGATTTCACCTTCGGATCCCGCCTCCACTTCCCTGCCCGCCCTGTCTACACATTTCATTTCCACACCGTCCATGGCACGTCCTGAACTGTGCGAAATTCGCTGGGCGCTGTCATCGGGTCGACAGATAGAAACCACACCACAGGTTTCGGTGAGTCCGTAGGCGGTTACGACGACTTCGAAGCCCAGTTGTTCGCGCATATCTTCAACCAACTGCATCGGCACAGGGGCCGCCCCGGTAACCGCAAGGCGCAAACTGGACAGGTCATATTTGTGGCGCTGCGGGTGGGCCAGCAGTGATTGGTAAATCGTGGGCGGCCCGGGAATCATGGAAATTTTCTCTCGCTCAATTTGCGCTAACACCGCATCGAGATCAAAACTCTTCACCGGAATAATGCGCGCACCCCGTATAAACGCGGCCAACCACCCGGCTTTGTAGCCGAAAGAGTGAAAAAAGGGATTAATGATCAGGTAATTGTCATCTGGGCGCAGGCCGACTGTGGCACTCCACACATCAAAGACCCGGATGTTTTGTCCGTGGCTGGTGATAACTCCCTTTGGCTTCCCCGTAGTACCCGAGGTGAACAGGATGTCCAGGGTATCCTCCGGACTAATGGAAGATGCAAGCTGTTCAGCACGCATTGGGTCAACTCCCTCGCCACGGGCGAGAAAATCCTCCCATGAAATCGCCTCTGTTGCACTTCCGGACAACATGACGGTCTGGCGCAGATCGGGCAGCTGTTGGTCCACTAACAACTCCGGGAAAGAAACACCCAGGAAGTCACTGACGGTAAAAAGCAGTTTTGCACCGCTGGCCTTGAGAATATAGGCGGCCTCGGCACCCTTGAGACGGGTGTTGAGCGGCACCAGCACCGCACCAATGGATTGAGCGCCAATGGCCGCAATAATCCACTGGTAGATATTGGGCGCCCAGATTGCGAATCGATCACCTTTTTCCAGGCCCGCCGCAAGAAATGCTCTGGCGGACGCTGTTCTTGCGGCGTCGAGTTCACGGTAAGTGAGTTGGTGTTCTCCATCGGTGATGGCGACCCGATCACCAAAGGTGGCGGCGGCCTGCTGGATGACCTGGGGCAACGTACACGCGGTATAGGGTTCTGGGGCCATAACAAACAACTGGAAACGCAGTCCAAGTCGAAAATAGGAGGCCATAGTAGGCAGTAGATTGCGCAAATACAATAGTTATTCGTAATATATCATCATATTATTTACGAATAGTACGAATACTTATAAGCGAGAAGTGGTAATTAGACCCTAATTGCGTACAGAGCCTGGGACTCCCGCCTCATTCATCCAGGCCGCAGCAGGCCGATGTAAGCACTTACTATCGTCAATCTGCATACCATAGTGATGCTGCATCGTCATAATCAACGAATCCCTCAACTTTTAGCTTAATAAGATGCGCCTCCAGCGAGAGCATCGCCATGGGATGCAGGGAAACATCCACATCATCGTAGACAGTCACAACCAACTGATCCAGAGAGGCTCGTTCAAGACCCTGCAAGCCCTTCAGAACCTTGGCTTCACGCTGCAAACGGTGATTCACCAACCAATCCACGACAGCGGCGGAATCTTCCATCACATCGCCATGCCCGGGGGCGATAAGCTTTAGAGGATAGGTCAACAGCAGCTGCAGGGATTCAATATAAGCCTTCATATTGCCACTGGGCGGCACGATGACCACGGTGGAGCCATTCATAATATGATCCCCGGCAAACAGCATCTGCTCCTCTTCCAGGAAAAAACAGTAATGGTTGCTAACGTGGCCCGGTGTATGCACGGCTCTGAGGGTAAATTCGGGCGTTTTCAGTACATCATCGTGGCGCAGTTCTTGCGTGGGCCTGAAGGTGTCATCCTGAAACTTGTCATCGGCCGGCAGTGCGCCTATTACAATAACCTCTGCGCCCACTCCGGCGGCCACACCCTGCCAGGCGGGGGAGTGGTCGGGGTGAGTATGGGTACAAACTATCCAACGGATGCGCCCATCACCCGCCTTCAAAATAGCCTCGATATGCTCCGGAATCGCCGGACCGGGGTCCAGCACGGCCACCTCATCGCTTCCAATGAGGTAGGTATTGGTACCCGGCCCAGTCATGGGGCCCGGGTTGGGCGCGACCAGCCTACGCACCCGGGAATTGAGACGAAATGGGATACCTGGTTCTAACATTTCAATAAGTTCCTTTAGGGAACCATGTTGGAAATAACAATCAGCGGATCTACCTCTGCATCGTAGTCGACCCCGTCGACTTCAAAGCCAAACAATTGCAGAAACTCCTGCTTGTAACCGGCAAAATCAGACAACTCGCGCAGTGTATCGGTATTGACCTTGTCCCACAGCTCTGCCACCGCGGCTTGAATTTCCGGGTCCAGTTCCCTGCCGTCTGCGCGCAGGCGTCCCTCCTCATCCAGGTAGGGGTCTTCCGCGTACAGGGAATCGCGGAACAGGCCGTCGACCTGCTCTATACAGCCCTCGTGAATACCGCGTTTTTTCATCACTTTAAACAGCAGCGCCAAATAGATGGGCATGGCGGGAATAGCGGCGGAGGCCTGGGTGACCACGGCCTTGAGCACAGAAACCCGGGCATCACCACCGCGGGAGGCGAGCCGTTGGCGAATGCCGACAACGCGCTTGTCCAGGTCTTTCTTGGCCGCACCGATGGTACCGTGCCAGTAAATATCAAAGGTTAGTTTGTCGCCAATATACGTGTAGGCCGTGGTCTTGGCACCCTCGGCCAACACCCCGGCTTCATCCAGTGCGTCAATCCACATCTGCCAGTCTTCGCCGCCCATCACGGCAATGGTGTTGTCTATCTCTTCCTGGGTGGCCGCCTCAATGGGGAAATCCTGTACCACCTCCTTATCGGTATTCACGCCTTTTTGTATGATGGCGCTGCCTATTGGTTTGAGCGTGGAAGTGTGTACCACACCGGTAACCGGGTGTTGCCGTCGGGGAGAGGCCAGGCTGTAGACAACCAGATCAACCTGGCCCATGTCCTCGCGGATGGTCGCTATCGCTTTGGCCTTGATTTCATCACTGAACGCATCGCCATTAATGCTCTTGGCGTAGAGGCCATCGGCCTCGGCAAATTTGTGGAACGCGGCTGAATTATACCAGCCCGCCGACCCCGGCTTCCTCTCGGTGCCTTCTTTTTCAAAGAAAACGCCCAGTGTGGCCGCGCCGCATCCAAAGGCAGCGGTAATGCGAGATGCCAGGCCATAACCCGTTGATGAACCAATCACCAAAACACGCTTGGGACCGTTTTTAATTTCGCCCTTTGCCTTTACCACGTCCATTTGTCGTTTGACGTTAGCTTCACACCCAACGGGGTGGGTGGTAACACAGAGAAAGCCGCGAACACGAGGTTTAATTATCATCTGAAAAGGTCTCGAAGATGGTGATTTATACTCCTGACAGGCAGGCAGGGCTCTGGCTGACAACGAGTGGGCAGTGTAGCATACCGCCGCATGAACAACCCTTGCCCAAAAGCCTTCCCAAATTCTCCCCTGCGATACGCAACGCCGGAATCCTGGGTGCAGGCAGTCATGTCGGATTTTGACAATTTCCTGCTAGACCACGCTGCGGCGGAGAAAAAGGCGTCGGGGATGGCCATGTCTATGTTGTCGCATTACCCGGACAAAATTGAGTTGGTTGCGGCCATGGCCGACCTCGCCATCGAAGAGCTCAGCCACTACCGGGAAGTGGTCAAATGGATTCACCAGCGGGGGCTGATAACCGCCGCGGATAAAAAAGACCAGTACGTGATTTTATTCCGCAAAGCTATTCGCAAAGAGAGCGAGGAATACCTGCTGGATCGCCTGCTCACAGCCAGCATTATTGAGGCCAGGGGGGCGGAGCGTTTTGCACTGGTAGCGGCAGCGCTGGAGGACATCCCTCTAAAGAAGTTCTACCAATCCATTGCGCGCTCCGAGGAGCGCCACTACGAATTATTTTTGGATTTGGCGAAAAAATATGTCGCGCCAATCGTGGTTGAACAACGGTGGGGCGCACTTCTGGATATTGAGGCGGATATCGTCAAACGTCTTCCAATCCAGGCGGCCCTGCACTAAGCCTCTGCTCATGCCTTCGCCCAGAAGAAAAGAGTTTGCCCTACAGCGCTATCTGCAGCGCTACATAGAACAGGGTCTGCCGGATGCTCCCGTGGGGGCAGCCCGCTGGCAACATGTACTGGTTATCCCAGCCTACGATGAATCCCCGGAGTTGCTGCAGACACTTTCGCAGTTAGTCGCCGATGGCAGATTACTGATCATTGTTGTGCTAAATCGACCGGATTCAGACCCGAACAGCCAGGTTAACAGCGCGTTGAGGGAGGCTATCAATAATCTTGATGGCAGCGATATCACTAGCCAGAAGCCGGGCTTCATTTATCCGCTGAACAGCTCGACAGATTTATTCTGCTACGACTTGGAACTGCGCAGTGGTCCCAGCCCCGCTGCGCAAGGCGTTGGCCTCGCCCGTAAGCTGGGGTGTGATATCGCACTGCTGTGGCAAAACCAGGGCGCAATTTCCAGCGACTGGATTTGCAGCAGCGATGCCGATGCGATACTGCCCCGGGATTACTTTTCCCGACTTGAGCTGGCGATAAATTCCGTGGCCGCCGTATACCCCTTCGTGCATACACCCGGCACTTCCGAGGATATTAACCGGGCAACCGCTCTGTATGAAATACGATTACATCACTATGTCCTGGGGCTGAGCTACGCACGCTCGCCCTACGCCTATCACACGCTTGGCAGCTGTATTGCAGTAAAAGGTCTGCCCTATGCCCAGGTAAGAGGCTACCCGAAACGCTCTGGCGGTGAAGATTTTTACCTGCTGAACAAGCTCGCCAAGCTCGGCCCTATAGCCTCACTGAGCGGTGACTGTATTACCCTCCAGTCGCGCGCCTCCCACCGCGTACCCTTTGGAACAGGCCCTGCGGTAGGGAAGATAATCGAAGACAAGCAGGCGCTGGACAGCGTTTTGTTTTATCACCCCCGGTGTTTCGAGGCGTTAAAAAATCTGCTGCTGGTGCTCCCTCAGCTGCGGGAGCACGATGCCCCTGAACTACCAGAGCTCCTGATAAACAAGGCCCTGGACGAAAAACTCGCGCGCGCCGCAACTGCAGTCCTATGCTCAATGGGCCTGGACAAGGCTGTCTCGCACTGCAGAAAACACGGTGTGTCGGAAGCGCAATTTATTCGCCAGTTTCACCAGTGGTTCGATGGCTTCAAAACGCTGAAGTTTATCCACGGCCTACGGGACGCCGGCTGGCCTATGCAAAGCCTGCCCGGCTTGCTCGACTTACAGCCGACATTATTTCCAGCGGGTATGGCTGCCGACAGGGGTATCGCCTCGGTGCGCGCGACCATCCTGGACCATTGGCAATGGACTATCGGTAACCAGCACTCTAATTCCAGCGTTACAGCAGAAAGCGCCGGATATCGGACAACAGCGCCACGATTTGAGTAAAAAAGCGCCCGGCATCACCGCCGTTTATCACCCGGTGGTCATAGGACAATGCCAGTGGCAGCATCTTTCTTGGCGTGAATTCATCGCCATCCCAAACCGGGCGACTATCCGCTTTTGACACACCCAGAATACCCACCTCTGGCGCATTGACGATGGGCGTAAACCCGCGACCACCGATACCACCCAGACTGGAAATGGTAAAACAGCCACCGCGCATATCGTCCGGACGCAATGCTCTATCGCGCGCCTTCCCCGCAACGTCAATCACTTCCTCGGCCAGTTGCCACAGAGATTTTTTATCCACATCACGAATAACGGGAACCAGCAAGCCTGCCGGGGTATCTACCGCCATGCCTATATGAATGTACTTCTTGTAAATCAGGCTCTGTCCGTCACCCGCCAGAGACGAGCAAAACTTGGGATTATCACGCAGTGCAACAGCACAGGCTTTCAAGATGAACGGCATGGGCGTTAACCTTGTACCGCGGCGCTCTGCCTCGGCCTTCAGGCCCTTCCTGAACGCTTCCAACTCGGTGATATCGGCATCGTCAAACTGGGTAACATGAGGCACATTCAGCCAATTTCGCTGCATATTCGCCGCGGTGAGCTTTGCCATTTTGCTTCGTGGCGTGGCCTCCACTTCACCAAAGGCGGAAAAATCGATGTCTGGAATTGGCGGTATGCCGGCGCCACCAACGGCGGCAACCGCGCCACCGCCCTTTAAGGACTGCTGCACAAAGGCGTGCAAGTCCTCTTTCATAATTCGACCACGGGGCCCACTACCGCTAACCCCCCCCAGGTCGAGACCAAACTCCCGGGCCAGTTTACGTACTGCCGGGCCCGCATAAACCGATTGGGCATCCGCCACGGGTGCGCTCTTGGCTGACGCTACAACTACTGCCTTTTCCGCAACGGGTTCGGGGGCAGCGCTAACGGCGGGCTCACTGCTGGGCGCAGGCGCGGGGACTGCTTCTTGGGTAGCGGTGCGCAACACCATCAAGGCATCACCCTGCTTCAGGCTATCGCCCTCAGACACCAAAATTTTCAGCACTTCACCGGCAAAAGGTGCGGGCACTTCCATGGAGGCCTTGTCGGACTCCAGTGCCACCAGCGAATCACCTTCGGCAACCTGATCACCTACCGCCACGCTGATTTCGATGAGGTCTACCGGGTCGTCGCTGCCAATGTCCGGCACTTCTACCGTGCGCTCCTGCGCGAAGACCTCGGGCGTTTCAACGGTGGGGGTAACGGCCTCAACCACTGCCTCCTGAACTTGCTCATCTTTCTCAGCCGGCGCCTCCTCAGCAACCGGAGACACTTCAACCCCGGCCGAAGATTCGATCAGCAGTATCGGGGCCCCCTCGGACAATTCCTGGCCCTCAACGACCAGTAATTCCACCACCGTACCCGCCAGCGTTGAGGGAATTTCCATGGAGGCCTTGTCAGACTCCAGAACAATCAGACTCTGCTCAATGGCTACTTCATCACCCACTGCAACCAACAGTTCGATGACCTCAGCGGCTTCCGCTCCACCTATGTCGGGAACGACGACTTGTTGCTTCGCCACGAAAACTCCTTTATACGGTTACAGGGTCAATTTTGTCCGCCGAAACGCCCAGCGCGCGCATCGCCTGCGTCACCACTGCCATCTCAAGAGAACCTTCATCGGCCAGGGCCTTCAGCGCCGCCACCACGACAAACTCCCGGCTGACTTCGAAAAACTTGCGCAGTTTGTCGCGGGTATCACTGCGGCCATAGCCATCCGTACCCAAAACCGTGTAACTGCCCGAGACAAATTCCCGCAGCTGATCGGCATAGATTTTGATGTAATCAGTGGCGGCGATACAAGGGCCGCCATCTACAGCCAACAGTGATGACACATAGGGCACCCGCGGTTCACTTTCGGGGTTTAGCATATTCCAGCGAGCCACCGCTTTGCCCTCGCGTTGCAGTTCATTAATACTGGTGAGACTCCAGATATTTGCCACTACGTCATAGTCTTTTTCCAATATGGCTGCCGCCGCTTCCACTTCCCGCAAAATAGTGCCCGAGCCCATCAACTGCACCCGCAATCGGTTTTTACCGACAGCGCGCTTGAGGCAGTACATGCCCTTGATGATGCCCTCTTCTACGCCTTCGGGCATTGCGGGCTGCACGTAATTTTCATTCATGGTGGTGATGTAGTAAAACTTGTTTTTACCGCGCTCATACATCTCGCATAAACCGTGCTGAATGATGACCGCGAGCTCGAACGCGTAGGTGGGGTCATAGCTCATACAGTTTGGGATGGTGCTGGCCAATACATGACTGTGACCGTCCTGGTGTTGCAAGCCCTCGCCATTGAGGGTGGTCCTGCCGGCGGTCGCACCAATCAAAAACCCTCTAGCCTGAGAGTCACCCGCCGCCCAGGCCAAATCACCTATGCGCTGAAACCCGAACATGGAATAGAAAATATAAAAGGGAACCATGGGGTAGTCATGCGTGCTGTAGGACGTGGCTGTCGCCAGCCAGGCACAGAAGGCACCCGCCTCGTTAATACCCTCCTCCAGAATCTGGCCTTTCTTGTCCTCCTTGTAGAACATCATCTGGCCCGCGTCCTGCGGCGTGTAACGCTGCCCCACCGAGGAGTAAATGCCCAACTGACGGAACATGCCCTCCATGCCAAAGGTACGCGCCTCATCGGGTATAATGGGGACCACGCGCTGGCCTATTTCTTTATCTTTCACCAGGCTGGATAAAATTCGCACAAAGGCCATGGTGGTGGATATTTTACGCTTGCCGCTGCCCTTGAGTTGATTGCCCATGGCAGACAGGGGCGGCACTGTCAGCGGCGCCATGCGGGAGCGTCGCACCGGAATTTTCCCACCCAGCACCCGCCTGCTTTCGTTCATGTAGCGCATTTCAGGGCTGTCGGGAGACGGGCGATAGTAGGGCACGTCCTTCAACTCGGAATCGCTGATTGGAATGCCAAAACGATCCCGAAATGCCTTCAGGCTCTCGATGTCGAGCTTCTTGAGCGAGTGTGTTTCATTGTTGGCCTCGCCGGCTTCGCCCATACCGTAACCCTTGACGGTCATCGCCAGAATTACCGTGGGCCGCTTGCGTTGGGCAACCGCCCTGGCATAGGCGGCGTAAACCTTGTACGGGTCGTGGCCGCCCCGGTTGAGGTACATAATATCGTCGTCTGACAGGTCCGAGACCAGTTCCAGCAACTCGGGATATTTGCCGAAAAAATGCTCCCGGGTGTAAGCCCCGCCGTTGTACTTGTAATTTTGCAGCTCGCCGTCACAGACTTCGTCCATGCGCTGTTGCAGCAGACCCGTCTTATCTTTTTCCAGCAGGGGGTCCCATTTGCGACCCCAGATCACTTTGATAACCTCCCATCCCGCGCCGCGAAATACGCCCTCCAGCTCTTGGATGATCTTGCCGTTGCCGCGCACCGGCCCGTCCAGGCGTTGCAAGTTACAGTTCACTACAAAGGTCAGGTTGCCCAGATGCTCTCGGCCCGCCAGTGATATCGCCCCCAATGACTCGGGCTCATCGCACTCCCCGTCACCCATAAAACACCAAACATTGCGGTCGCCATGATCGAGCAGGCCACGACTCTCCTGGTATTGCATTACCCTGGCCTGGTAGATGGCCTGAATGGGGCCCAGGCCCATGGATACCGTGGGAAATTGCCAGTAATCGGGCATCAGCCAGGGGTGGGGGTAAGATGACAAACCATTGCCATCGACCTCACGGCGAAAATTATCCAACTGATCTTCGGAGATACGGCCCTCCAGATAGGAGCGCGCATACATACCCGGTGCGCTATGGCCCTGATAAAACACCAGGTCACCCTTGTGGCCGTCTTCTATGCCACGGAAAAAGTAGTTAAAGCCAATATCGTAAAGGGTAGCACTGGAGGAAAAGCTGGAAATATGCCCGCCTAGCCCCTCGTCATTGTCATTGGCCCGCATCACCATGGCCAGGGCGTTCCAGCGCACCAGTGAGCGAATTTTTCGCTCCATAAACAAGTCCCCCGGCATGGGCTTCTCTTCGGTGGGGGAAATAGTGTTGCGAAACGGAGACGTTATGGCCGGGGGTAGACGCATACCCACGTCAACGGCATGCTTGGACAGTTCGGTCATTAGAAAAGCAGCGCGCTCCGAACCACCGTGCCTTAATACGGCATCCAGAGCGTCCAGCCATTCCCGGGTTTCTACGGGGTCTTTGTCTTCCATCATGCCGAGTACATCTCCTGGTCTGTTGCCCACGGGTGATAGTGCGCAAATCAGCTATGTGAGTTTCATAATGGAATCAATAAAACTCTTCGATTTCAGCAGTATAGCCTATATTTCAGAAATTTCCACCCCAGCGCCGGGTAACCGAACTGGGAAATATCTAAAACATCGCTGCCAAGGTCGAAATCATGCATTAATGGTTCCAATATAGAACTATAGTTAGTCGATGGTATACGCCTCGCGCCCTGCCCTGACCGCCGCAGGCTGCTGGTAGCGCTGGTCTTCGCCTGCCGGGAATTCACCCCACTTACCCGGTGCCACCACCTGCAGTGAATGCCTTTGCTCCAGAAACACCCGCTGGTAATAGGCCAACCAGGACTCCAGGGTAAATGCCCCCACCGCATCGGCCAATGAGGGGCGGCTGTCAAAGTTCTGTTGGTGCCTGGCTATCGATTGCCAGTAAAAATCGGCACGCTCCCAGATATTTTTGTCCGGCCGGAGAATATCGCTGATCAATGCCACCTTATGGCGCTCAAACTGATCCGCGTCTAACGCGGACTCCACGCCACGCATAAAAGTGTCCATGGCGGTCGCTACGTCTGCTGCATCGGTGCCGGGGGACTGAACCAGTAACACCAGGGC
>SMVA01442221.1_pt1 | contig 19165 bp, 15 predicted proteins | sample 2456451 | NCBI WGS metagenome assembly SMVA01 (sample SAMN11095933, study PRJNA526329) | marine sediment metagenome | biome: Marine sediment; feature: Surficial sediment; material: Deep marine sediment; isolation source: Hadal surficial sediment | place: Pacific Ocean | collected 2014-05 | depth... | reverse complement strand
GCCGGCGGGACGACGCTCAGGGATTTTTACGGCAGTGACGGGCGACCCGGATATTTTCGCCATGACCTGCGCGTCTACGGGCGCGGTGGCATGCCCTGCTTCAACTGCCGAACACCGATCCGTCAGATTGTCATCGGCCAGCGCTCGACCTTCTACTGCGCGAATTGCCAGCATTAAGTGGAGTTAATAAATGGGATGAAATTAAATGGGGTCAGACCCCACGCTATTTAATTTCCGGGTCGTCAAAATTCGTTGTGCTATTTCAAGTCGAGGGGGTCTGACCCCATTTAATATACGCGGCCCTCGCCCTGCCCGCGCGGGTCGGTAGCGGCTTCGACCTTGCCCGTTTCGAAATCCCACGTTACGACATTCATATTTCCGTAAGCACGTCCCGTCTCACCGAGACCATGGCCACGTCGACGTAGAGCCTCTTCCTCCTCAGGCGTAAACGCACCAGCCTCGTAACCCACCTGATCGGGGGTGAACTGATGGTGATAGCGTTTGAGTTCGACCATCTCCGTCGCATCGGCACCGTCCATCCAGGCCATCGCGGCCAGCAACACCATCGTGATAATGCGGCTGCCGCCCGGCGTTCCAAGGATCGCGATGCCGCGGTCCGATTCGAGGAACGTCGGCGACATGCTCGACAGCATGCGTTTGCCCGGTTCGATCGCATTGGCCGAATAGCCCGGCAATCCAAAATAGTTCGGCACCCCCGGCTTAATCGCGAAATCGTCCATCTCGTTGTTCAGAACCAACCCCGTGCCCGGCGCCATGAATGCCGACCCATACCACATATTCACGGACATCGTGCCGGCCACCCGGTTGCCGTCCGCGTCCATGACCGAGAAATGCGTCGTCTCGGTGCCCTTGTCGATGGGCGCCTGGAAACCCGCGAGGGTCTCACTCGGCGTCGCCCTGTCGGCACGGATCGACATGCGCTGGCCAGCCGCGTAATACGGATGCGTGAGCCGCTCGACGGGCACTGCGGCGAAATCCGCATCGCCTAGATACTCGGCCCGATCACGATAAGCGCGGCGCATCGACTCGATGATGAGGTGTTTGCGCACCGCGCTGTCCATGTCCGCGAGATCGTAGCCGCTCAGAATATTAAAGATGTTCGCGAGTAAAATTCCGCCGGACGACGGCAACGGAGCCGACACGACCCGCACACCGTGGTAGAAAAAACTGATCGGCTCGCGTTCGATGGCACGATAACCGGCGAAATCGTCGAGTGTCCAGATCCCGCCGGCATCTTGAACACCGTCGACGAGCAAACGCGCCGTTTTACCACGGTAGAACCCGTCGAATCCACCGTTCGCGAGCCGGCGCAGCGTTGCGGCCAGATCCGGTTGGCGCAACACGTCACCGATCTCCGGGTTTTCGCCGTCCGGGTAATAAATCTCGCCGAACGCCGGCCACCGTTCCGCGGCCCGGCGCCGGAAACGCAGGCCCAAAACCATGCGGCGGTGGACGGGCACGCCGTCCTCGGCAAATCGAATCGCCGGCGCAAGACTTCTCGCAAGCGGCAACCGACCATAGTGTTTGGCCAGGTGAACCAGGCCTGCAGGCTGGCCCGGGATACCGGCGGCCAGAGGTCCGTTGAAAGACGCCCCGCGAATTGGTTTGCCGTCGCGGTCGAGATACATGTCGGCCGTCGCAGCCGCCGGCGCGACCTCGCGTGCATCGATGAATACGTCATGCCCAGCGTCGCGCCCCCCTTCGGCCCCGTCATCGACCCTGTCATCGACGACGTGCAGCAACCAGAACGCGCCGCCGCCGAGTCCCGAGGCATAGGGCTCGACCACGCCGAGCGCAGCACTGATTGCGACGGCCGCGTCGAACGCATTGCCGCCCGCCTCGAGAATTTCGTAGCCGGCTTGCGTGGCGAGCGGATGCGCGGTCGCTATACCCGCTTGACCCGGCGCCAGCGCCGGTGCCGCTATCGCTACTGCGAAACTGACATTGATGAGCAACCACCAAGCTGCCACGCAAATCAGACTCGCTTTCTTCATGCTTGCGTTATATTCGACGATCGCTCAAAAAACCATGGCTCAGCCACAACGGTCCTTCAGTTTGCGCGCGACACTCGGATGCACGAATTTCGTGATATCGCCGCCAAGCAAGGCAACTTCTCTAACGAGCGACGAGGAGATAAAAGTGTATTCTTCGGTCGGCGTCAGAAATACCGTCTCTACACCGGACTCGAGGTGGCGGTTCATGTTGGCAAGTTGAAACTCGTGTTCAAAATCCGTGACGGCGCGTAGCCCACGTATGATCACACCGAGTTTATGTTCTCTCGCGTATGCGACAGTCAGGCCCGTGTAACCGTCGGCCGATACGTTATCGATGTCGGACATGACGTCGCGAACCATTTCGATCCGCTCTTCGAAGCTGAACATCGGCGCCTTGTCCGGGCTAGCCGCGACGGCCACGACGACACGGTCGAATATCCGCGTGGCACGGCGCACGAGATCGATATGCCCGTTCGTAATGGGGTCGAAGGTTCCCGGATACATAGCACTGACTGACAATTGCCCGACCTCTTTCGTCGATTTCACTATCAGGATCGCTTCGCCAGGGCAAAGCGGACTTGGCCAGCCGTCTTCTCGCGCGTGATTTCCCAGCCGCGCGGTAGAACGGGCAAGCCGTCGCGCTTGCTTAACTCCAGGTAGATGTAAGCCCCTGGGCGCAGCCAACCCTGTTCGAGCAGTGTACACAAATTTTCGAGTTCGATGCCTTCGAACGGGGGATCGAGGAACACGATATCGAACGGCACGGGCGAGCGTTTCAAAAAGCCAAAGGCATCGCTCGTCATTACGGTCACTTCACCGCACTCGCCCTCCGATTTAAATCTTTCGACGACACGCTCGAGTTCTGCCATGGCCTTGACATCAGTATCGACAAACCAGGTCCCCGCTGCACCGCGAGAAAGCGCCTCGAGACCGAGCGCACCTGTTCCGGCGAACAGGTCCAGACAACGCGATCCTTCGATGACGGGCATGAGCCAGTTGAACAGCGTTTCCCGCACGCGGTCGGCGGTCGGCCGAACATCCGCTTGCGGCGGCACCGGAATACGCCGCCCGCGCCAGCGTCCGCCGATGATGCGCACACTGCCCGAGCGATCTGCAGACTTCTTTCCTGCCATCATGGTTATTCTTGCTAACATTCGCGTCATGAACAAGGAGGGATTTTTTGGCCGGCTGCGACGGAGGCTGGCCGGGGGAAAAGGCCTGGAGCTACCCGTGAAACTCATCGGCCGCAAATTCGACCCGGCGCTCGAAGAGGAGCTTGAGACGCAACTGCTGCTCGCCGACGTCGGTATCAACGCCGCGGAAAAAATAATTGCGGGTCTGCGCCGTCGCATTGGCACAAAGGCTATCGGCGACCTAGAGGAAGTACGCGTAGCGCTGCGACAATCGCTGACCGACTTGCTACGTGGCCATGCGAAGCCGCTGACCGTGCCCGAAACGCAAAGACCTTATTTAATACTCGTCGTCGGCGTGAACGGCTCGGGCAAAACCACGACCATTGGAAAAATTGCTCGAAAGCTGAAGAATCAGGGGTTCAGCGTCATGCTCGCGGCCGGCGACACGTATCGCGCCGCGGCTATCGAGCAGTTGCAAGCCTGGGGCGAGCGCAATGAGATTCCGGTCATTGCGCAGCAGGCCGGCGCGGATCCGGCCGCGGTCATTTACGACGCTTTCGAGTCGGCCAAAGCCCGGGGCATTGACGTGCTACTGGCCGATACCGCGGGGCGGCTGCAAAACAAGGCGAGCTTAATGGAGGAACTCGTGAAAATCGTGCGCGTCGCGGGCAAGCTCGACCCGGCGGCTCCGCACGAAAAAATGCTCGTGCTCGACGCGAGCCTCGGTCAGAATGCCGTCAGCCAGGCGGTCGAGTTTGACGAAGCGATCGGTCTGACGGGCATTACGATGACCAAGCTCGATGGCGGTGGCAAAGGCGGCGTGCTCCTGTCCATTGCGGAACGCCTCGACGTGCCATTCCGCTATATCGGCGTCGGCGAAGATCTCGACGACATGGGTGTGTTTGACGCGGAGCAGTTCGCCGCCGCGCTTGTCGAGCCGGGTCCATGATTCGATTCGATAACGTTACCAAGCGATACGACAGTGGTCGTGATGCGTTGACGAACATCTCTCTCGAAGTGGCGCCGGGCGAACTGATTTTCCTGACCGGCCGTTCCGGCGCGGGCAAAAGCACGCTGCTCAAACTCATCGCGCTCATCGAGCGGCCGACGCGGGGCCAGATTTTCGTCGGGGGCCGCAATGTCGGCAGACTACCCGACCGGCAGATCCCGAAACACCGGCGCCAGATCGGGATGGTCTTCCAGGATCACAAGCTGCTCGAGGACCGGTCGATTTTCGACAATGTCGCGTTGCCCATGATCATCGCCGGCTATTCTCAACGCGAAATCAAGGGGCGCGCACACGCGGCGCTGGACCAGGTGGGCCTGCTCAACAAGGAGAAGAATACGCCGGGGATGTTATCGACCGGCGAACAACAGCGCGTCGGGATCGCACGGGCCGTCGTCGCGCGGCCGAAAGTTCTAATCGCCGACGAGCCAACCGGCAACCTCGATCCGGAATTGTCTCTCGATATCATGCACCTGTTTCGGCGCTTCAACGAGGTGGGCGTCACCATGATCATCGCAACACACGACCTGGCGCTTTTAGATCAACTCGACGGCCGACGCATCGTGTTGGTGGACGGAGCAATACAAACGTGAAAAGTTATTTTGCCCGTCACGCTCAGAACTGCATTGGCTCGCTCGGCGAAATGGGCCGGGATCGGCTCGGCAGCCTCCTGATTGTCACCGTCATCGGTATCGCCCTCGCCCTGCCTGCCGCGTTGAACGTGATTGTGCAAAACGGCAGGACCCTGGCCGGAGGCTGGGAAGATCTGCGCGATTTTTCCGCGTATTTACGGCCCGGCGTTTCGGTCGACGACGCGATTCGGCTCGGCGATCAGATCAAAGCGATGGACGGCGTCGATTCGGTCCGACTGATCACGGCCGAGCAGGCACTCGACGAATTCAAAGGGGATTCGGAATTCAGCACCGTACTCGAGGCGCTTGATGAAAACCCGTTGCCGCACACGGTCGTGATTCGGCCAAAAGCTGACGCACCGCCCGAAGCGTTGCAAGACCTCGAGCAATATCTCATGGTGCGGACCGACGTGGAACTCGTGAAACTCGACGCGGAATGGGCCGCGCGCCTGAACGCGATCCTCGATCTCGCATGGCGCGCGGTCTGGATCGCGGCGCTGATGCTCGTCGGCGCCGTCATCGTCATCATCGGCAACACGATCCGGCTCGATATTCAGAACCGGCGCGCGGAAATCGAAGTATCCAAACTGCTCGGCGCCAGCGATGGCTTCGTGCGCCGGCCTTTCCTGTACCTCGGTTTTTGGTATGGATTCCTCGGCAGCTGTTTTGCTCTCCTTTTGCTGGGCCTGAGCCTGTGGCTGCTGAGCAGTCCCGTTGAGCGGCTCATCGGGCTTTACGGCGGCGGCTTTGAGCCGCTCGGGGTCAGCCTCGGAACCGCCTCGACCGTGCTTGTAGGCGGGGTCACGGCCGGCCTCGGTGGTGCGTGGGCAGCTGTCTCACGGCACCTGTCGGCCATCCAGCCAAAGGTCTAAGTATTTGTTATATAAGTGAATTGTGACTAACTTACGCGGGAACCAATCCGCGTCTTAGCACTCTAACCATGAGACTGCTAGAATGCGCCGCTCTGGGGAACAGACCTTATGACCGCAGCCGTAATAACCAAACACCGCGACCTGATACTTGCCGGACCGACCGGCAGTCTGGATGCCTACATTCGGGGCGTTCAGGACATCGCCGTGCTCAGCAAGGAAGAAGAGCAGGAACTCGCCCGGCGATTTCGCGATCATAATGATCTCGATGCCGCACGCACGCTGATCCTGTCGCAACTGCGTTTCGTCGTGCATATCGCGCGCGGCTACACCGGCTATGGGCTGCCGCTCAGCGACCTGATCCAGGAAGGCAACCTCGGCGTCATGAAGGCTGTCAAGCGCTTCGATCCGGACGTCGGCGTGCGACTCGTGTCGTTCGCCGTACACTGGATTCGCGCCGAGATACATGAATATGTGCTCAGGAACTGGCGACTTGTCAAAATCGCGACGACCAAAGCACAGCGAAAATTATTCTTCAACCTGCGCAAAGCCAAACAATATCTCGGTTGGTTGTCCGCCGCTGAAACGGAAGCGATCGCAACCGATCTCGGCGTGAGTACGAGAGAAGTCACCGAAATGGAGAAGCGCCTCGCGGGGCGCGACATGGCTTTCGATGCGGCACCCGGAGACGACGAGGAGCGCACTTTTGCGCCGGTACATTATTTACCGAACCCGAACCCGGACCCGGCCGAGACCGTTGAATCCGATGACTGGCAAGACCAGACCACCGAGAAGCTAAATAATGCCCTCGGCACACTCGATGATCGCAGCCGCGAAATCCTCGAGGCCCGCTGGCTCGCAGAAAAGAAAACGACGCTGCAGGTGCTCGCGAAGCGTTTCGGCGTCTCGGCCGAACGCATCCGGCAACTCGAACAGCGTGCAATGGCGTCGCTGCGCACTGAGCTTGCGACTGAATAATTGACTCTGCCACCGCGCGGTCCCGCGCGGTTTTCCGGCATACAATAATCGGCGCTGATGTCATACGCCTACAGCCATCGTGCCGTTTGGAACATCGCGGCCCCCATGATCATTTCGTCGATCACCGTGCCGCTGCTCGGCATGGTCGATACGGCGGTCATGGGCCACCTGCCGGAATCCTTCTTCCTCGGCGCTGTCGCGGCCGGCGCGACGATCTTCAGCGTCTTGTTCATGGGTCTGAATTTCCTGCGCATGGGCACAACCGGTATCACGGCGCAGAGCTTCGGCGCCGGCGACAATGACTCGGTAAGGGAAGCGCTCGGGCAATCGCTGCTGACGGCACTGTTGCTGGCATCGATAATCATTCTGCTACAGCAACCGCTGATCGATATGGCCCTGCGCCTGTTGTCTCCGAGTCAGAACGTCAGCCTGTACACAAGAGAATATTTTAACGTCCGTGTCTGGAGCGCGCCGGCCTCGCTCTGCAATTTTGTCCTGATCGGTTGGCTGCTCGGCATGCAGAACGCGCGTGCGCCACTCTTCATCGTGCTGACAATCAACATGGTCAACATTGCGCTGGATTTCCTTTTCGTGTTCGGCTTCGGCATGACCGTACGCGGCGTCGCGCTGGCCACGCTGGTCGCAGAACTGGCCGGGGTCGCGGTCGGGTTCTACTTCGTACGTAACGTACTCGCAAAACATCCCGGCAACTGGACAAATGTCGTTCTGGGTGATCTATCGCGATACAGGCGCTTGTTCGACGTCAACGCGAGCCTGTTCCTGCGGACGATGTCACTCATGTTCGTCTTCGCGTTCATCACGTCTCAGGGTGCCCGCATGGGCGACGTGATCCTGGCCGTAAATGCCATTCTCATGAATTTTCAGTTGTTCGTGTCCTATGCCCTGGACGGCATCGCCTTTGCGGCCGAAGCGCTCGTAGGCAAAGCCGTCGGCGCCCGGGATCGCGACGGCGTGCTGACCGCCGTCCGCAGAACACGCCAGTGGTCGCTGTTGTTCGCCGGCCTGTTCTGCGTCATTTACCTGCTCGCCGGACAGTCCATCATTGACCTGCTGACCAACATCGATGTCATTCGGGAAACGGCACGGGAATTCCTGCCGTGGCTCATCGTTTCGCCGCTGATCTCGGTCTGGGCCTTTTTCTATGACGGCGTATTCGTCGGACTGACGCGGTCGCGGGAAATGCTTATCGTCATGGCAGGTGCAGCGTTTCTGATTTTTCTGCCGGTGTGGTTCGGGTTCGAAACGCTCGGAAATCATGGACTTTGGCTGGCCTTCACGCTATTTATGGTAGCGCGCGGAATCGGCATGCATGTCTGGTTCCGACGCATCGCGACGCAACCGCTCTGGTAGGTAACCAACCATGCCCGACTACGAGAACCCTTGGACAACAGTCAACTCGCAAGAGAAATATGATAATCCTTGGATTCGAGTGACCGAGCACGAGGTCATCAATCCGGCCGGCAAGCCCGGCATCTACGGCCTGGTCAGTTTCAAAAACATCGCCTGCGGAATCATCCCGCTCGACGACGACGGCAACACCTGGATCGTCGGCCAGTATCGGTACACGCTCGACGAATACAGCTGGGAGATTCCCATGGGCGGAATCAAGGTCGGTACCGATCTTCTGGAGGGCGCGAAGCGGGAATTAAAAGAAGAAACGGGCCTGACGGCCAACCGCTGGGACCATATACTGAAGGTGCATATCAGCAATTCCGTGACCGATGAGGTCGGCGTCGTTTTCGTCGCGAGGGATCTCGAATACGGTGAGCCCGAGTTCGAAGATACGGAGAAAATTCAGATCCGGAAGCTGCCGTTCGTGGAGTTGCTCGGGCTGGTCACAAACGGAGAAATTACCGATATCCTGAGCGTCGCGGGCATACTCAAGTTCGCCGCAGCTTGATCGAATGACGAAGTCCACTTCGCACCCGGATTTACGTGGGCTTCAACCGTGCGGAGTGACTCGCCGTCAGTAATAGAATCCAGCACGGGGTCATGAAACGCCTCAGCCGACCGCTGTTCCAAGCGTAATACCAGGCGCAGGCAACGTGCTTTCGCCACGCAAATAGGCGTCGATCGCACGCGCGACGCCGCGGCCTTCGTTGATGCCCCAGACCACGAGCGACTGCCCACGACGGCAATCTCCGGCAGTGAATATGCCCGGCACGCTGGTCTGAAAATCGCCGTGCACGGCGGCGTAATTCGTTTGCGCGTCAAGTCCGACCTTGAGCGTCTCGGATAAGTAACTCTCCGGTCCGAGAAAGCCCATGGCGAGCAAGACAAGATCCACTTCGAGAATTTTTTCGCTGCCCTCGATCTCGGTCATTTCCCAGCGACCGTCCTTACGCGCCCACTCGATATCCGTGATCCTGAGCGCCTTCACATTGCCGTTGCCGTCGCCGATAAATTCCTTCGTCACGACGCTGTACTTACGCGGATCGGCGCCGAATTTAACGGCCACTTCCTCATGGCCGTATTCCGTCCGGAAGACGACCGGCCACTCGGGCCACGGGTTGTCGGCTGCGCGCTCGTCCGGAGGTTGCTGCAACAGTTCGAGATTGACCAGGCTCGCGCAACCGTGACGAATAGCCGTGCCGATGCAGTCCGTGCCGGTGTCGCCGCCACCGATGACGATGACGCGCTTGTCCTTCGCGCTGATGTATTTGCCATCCGCGAGGCCGCTATCGAGCAGGCTCCGAGTATTCTCGGTCAGGTACTCCATCGCGAACAGGATGCCGTTGAGTTCCCGGCCTGGAATGGGCAGGTCGCGCGGTATCGTCGCGCCCGTCGCGAGCAGCAGTGCATCATTTTCGGAAAACAACTGCGCAGCATCGACGTTCCTACCGACATCAGCGCCGGTAACGAATTCAATACCGGCCTCACGCAGCAGGTCGATGCGCCGGTCGACGACGTTCTTGTCGAGTTTCATGTTCGGAATGCCGTACATGAGCAGGCCGCCGATGCGGTCCTCGCGCTCGTAAACGGTCACGCTATGGCCCACCTTGTTCAGTTGTTCGGCCGCCGCGAGTCCGGCCGGCCCCGAGCCGACAATCGCAACTTTCTTGCCTGTTCGTATGGCCGGTGGTTCCGATCTGACCCAGCCTTCGGCGAAACCACGATCGATGATTGCGTTCTCGATGTTCTTGATCGTTACGGGCAACTCGTTGATACCGAGCACGCACGCGCCCTCGCACGGTGCGGGACACGTGCGGCCTGTGAATTCCGGGAAATTATTCGTCTGGTGCAGCCGTTCGAGCGCTTCTTTCCATCGGTCCTTATAGACCAGATCGTTCCATTCGGGGATCAGGTTGTCGATCGGGCAACCGGGCTCGGACTGGCAGAACGGGACGCCGCAATCCATGCAGCGCACGCCCTGAATCTTGAGATGCTCGGGATCCGGGTTCGTAAAGATCTCGTCGAAATCGCCCATGCGCTCGACTGCGTCGCGATACGGCACGATCCGGCGCGGGAATTCCTTGAACCCGGTGGCCTTGCCCATCCTCAACTGCCAACCGCTGTCGATTTACCCGGCTGTTCTTCGTGTATGACCGAATCAATCAACTCGTCGTGTTGCTGGCGCTCGGCAAGCATACGCTTGTAATCAACAGGCATGACCTTGACGAATTGGCCGAGGACCGCGGGCCATTGGTCCAGTACCCGCTTCGCGACCGCGGAATCAGTGTACTTCTCATGGCACTCAATCAACTCGAACAATTCGGCGATATCCTGGTCGTCCTGCACGGGATCGAGATCGATCATCTCCATATTGCACTTGCTGGCGAAATCACCGTCCACGTCCCACACATAGGCGATGCCGCCCGACATGCCGGCCGCAAAATTCAGACCCGTCGGCCCGAGAATCACGACGCGACCGCCCGTCATGTATTCGCAACCGTGATCGCCGACGCCTTCGATGACGGTATAGGCGCCACTGTTCCGGACGCAGAATCGCTCGGCCGCTCGGCCGCGGAAAAAAGCCCAGCCGCGCGTCGCGCCATACAGCACGACGTTACCGACGATCATATTGTCTTCGGCGACGAACGTGCTCTGCTTCGGCGGATAAATGATCAGGCGCCCGCCGGAAAGCCCTTTGCCGACGTAATCATTCGAGTCGCCTTCGAGTTCGAGCGTAACACCGTGCGCAAGAAACGCGCCGAAGCTCTGCCCGGCCGAACCGTTGAACTTGACGTGGACCGTCTCATCGCGCAATCCGTCCTCGCCCCATTTCTTGGCGATGTGGTGGCTCAGGATCGTGCCGACGGTCCGGTTCGTATTGACGATCGGCATTTCGAGCCGCACCGGCTCGCCGAAATCGATCGCTTTGGCTGCAAGATCGAGTAAGGTGTTGTCGAGTGCCTTTTCCAGACCGTGGTCCTGCTTGATCGTGCATCGCACCTCGACGTCGTCGCGCGGCTTTTGCGCCGGCGCGAGTATCGGCGACAGATCCAGGCTATCAGCCTTCCAGTGACCGACCGCCTGCCGCGCTTCGAGCACATCGACGCGGCCGATCATGTCGTCCATACACAGGAAGCCGAGTTCGGCCATGATTTCGCGCGCCTCCTCGGCAACCATGAACAGGTAATTCACGACGTGTTCGGGCGTGCCAGTGAATTTCTGCCTGAGCACTGGATCCTGCGTCGCAATGCCGACCGGACAGGTATTCAAATGGCACTTGCGCATCATGATGCAACCTAACGTGACGAGCGGCGCCGTCGAAAATCCCATCTCTTCGGCGCCCAGCAACGCTGCAATGACGACGTCGCGGCCGGTGCGGATGCCTCCATCGGTCTGCAGTACGACGCGGCTGCGCAAATCGTTGAGTACGAGCGTCTGATGCGTCTCGGCGATACCGAGTTCCCAAGGCAGGCCGGCGTGCTTGATACTTGTCAACGGCGACGCACCGGTGCCGCCGGACTCGCCGGAAATCAGAATGTTATCGGCGTGTGCCTTCACTACACCGGCCGCAACCGTCCCGACGCCGACCTCGGCGACGAGTTTAACGCCCACGCGCGCGGTCGGATTCGCGTTCTTCAAATCGTGAATGAGCTGCGCGAGGTCTTCTATCGAGTAAATGTCGTGGTGCGGTGGCGGGCTGATCAGGCCGACGCCCGGTGTCGAGTACCGAATCCGGGCAATGGTCTTATCGACCTTGCGGCCAGGCAGCTCGCCGCCCTCGCCAGGCTTCGCGCCCTGCGAAATCTTGATCTGCAGTTCGTCGGCATTGGTCAGATACGAAATGGTCACGCCAAACCGCCCCGATGCAACCTGCTTGATCGCCGACCGCTTCGAATCCCCCGATGGCAAGGTTTTGAATCGCTCCGGGTCCTCGCCGCCCTCGCCGGTGTTGCTTCTGCCGCCGATGCGATTCATCGCGATCGCGAGCGTCTCGTGCGCCTCGGCCGATATGGAACCGAAGCTCATCGCACCCGTGCAGAAGCGCTTGACGATTTCGCTGGCGGGTTCGACTGCATCCAATGACACGGCCGCTCCGGCAACGCCGGGTTTCAATTCGAGCAAGCCGCGCAGCGTGCTTCGGTCGGCGTTGGCGTACGCCGCAAACCGCCGGTAGGTGTCGGCGTCATCGGTGCGCGCCGCCACCTGCAGTTCCTGAATCGCAACCGGATCCCAGGCATGCTGCTCGCCCGCACTGCGCCAATGGATCTCACCGGGATTCGGCAACGATGGCGACACATCCTCCTCGATCTGCGGGTAACCGAGCGCATGCCGTCGCAGCGACTCCTGTTCGAGCACGTCGAAACCGATGCCCTGTACGCGGCTCGCCGAGCCGGCGAAACACCGGTCGATGACTTCGTCGCCGATTCCGACCGCCTCGAAAATCTGTGCCCCCTTGTACGACTGCAGAGTCGAGATACCCATCTTGGCCATGACCTTCAGCATGCCCTTGGCTACGCCCTTGCGATATGCCGCGACGATCCTGTCATCGTCATCGAGACCTGAATCGAGCTGCCCGTCGCGTCGCGCCTGCCACAACGCTTCGAACGCGAGGTATGGGTTGATCGCATCCACACCGAAACCGATCAACAGGCAATGATGATGCACTTCGCGCGCTTCGCCCGACTCGAGGACGATGCCGATACGCGTGCGCTTGGCGCTGCGCACGAGGTATTGATGGACAGCGCCGGCGGCGAGCAATGAGCTGATCGGCACCCGCGACGAACTGGTCGCGCGGTCCGACAAGACGATGATGCTGTATTGCTCTTCGATCGCCTCGTCCGCTTCCCGGCAGATACGTTCGAGTGCATCGACCAGGCCGCCGTTCCGGTCGAACGTAATGTCGATCGTCTTAGCCCGCCAGCCCTTATGGTCCATGTGCTTGATCGCAGCCAGCTCTTCGTTGGTCAGAATCGGGTGCGGAACGAGCAAACGTTTCGCTTGCTCGGCGGTCGTATCGAGAAGATTTCCTTCCGGCCCGATATAGCATTCGAGCGACATGATAATTTCTTCGCGGATCGAATCGATCGCCGGGTTCGTAACCTGCGCGAAAAGTTGTTTAAAGTAGTCGTAAAGCATGCGCGGTCGGTCGCTCAGACAAGCCAGCGCCGCGTCATTACCCATGGAACTGACTGGATCGCGAAGTTCACCGACGAGCGGCAGCAACATGAATTGCATCGTCTCGAACGTAAAACCGAAACACCGCATGCGCTCGAGCAGCGTGTCTGCGTCGAACGCGTGGACGCCGGCCGCCGACTTGAGCTCCGCAAGTTCGATACGATGTTCCTTAAGCCAATTCGCGTAAGGCGCGCGATTGGCGAATTCCTTTTTGAGCTCCTCGTCGGGGATGAGTTCGCCGGCCTCGAAATCGATCAGGAACATGCGGCCGGGCTCGAGCCGCCCCTTGAACTTGACGAGTTCGGGCTCGACGGGCAGCACGCCGACCTCGCTCGCCATGATCACACGGTCGTCATGCGTGAGGTAATAGCGGCTCGGCCGCAAACCGTTGCGATCGAGCACGGCGCCGATATAGCGCCCATCGGTAAACGCGATCGATGCGGGACCGTCCCAGGGCTCCATGAGGCAAGAATGAAATTCATAGAAAGCGCGCTTGGCCGAATCCATTTTTTCCTGCTTCTGCCAGGCTTCCGGAATCATCATCATGACGGACTCCTGAAGCGTCCGTCCGGTCATGAGCAGAAACTCGAGCATGTTGTCGAAGCTGCCCGAATCAGAGCAATCGGGTTCCACGACCGGGAACAGGCGTTGCAGCGAATCACCGAACAGGTCCGTCCGGGCGACGCCCTCACGAGCCGCCATCCAGTTCATGTTTCCGCGCAATGTGTTGATCTCACCGTTGTGAGACATGAAGCGGTTGGGTTGCGCGCGATCCCAGCTCGGAAACGTGTTCGTCGAAAACCGCGAATGAACCATCGCGAGATGCGTCGTATAGTCCGGATCCCGCAGATCCGGATAAAACGTCCGGAGTTGATCACACGTCAGCATGCCTTTGTAGATCAGCACCTTCGTAGACAGGCTGCAGATATAGAATGATTTAGCCTGCTCGAGATCCGAGTCATTCCGTAATAAATGTGTGACCCGTTTCCTGATGAGGTATAGCTTTCTTTCGAATGCGTCGCCTTTCAGTTCGTCGCCCGAGGAGATGAACAACTGTTCGATGTGTGGCGCGGCCGCTCTGGCGGTCGGTCCGAGATCCGCAGCCTCGGCATCGACCGGCACTTCGCGCCAACCGACAAGTTCCTGTCCTTCCTCGGCGCATATTGCGCCGACCGTTCGTTTGCAGCTTTCGCGCTGCTTTGGATCGGTCGGCAGAAAAACGATCCCGGCCGCAAACCGGCCCGGTGCGGGCAACTCGGCACCGAATGCCTCGCGGGCAACCCGGGCAAGAAATTCATGGGGCAGCGCGGTCAGTATGCCGGCGCCGTCACCCGTATTTTTTTCGGCGCCCCGGGCGCTGCGGTGATCCATGCTGCGCAGGACCCGGTCCGCATCGAGCAGGATCTGGTGGCTGCGTTTACCCTTGATGTGCGCGACAAACCCGACCCCACAGCTGTCCTTCTCGAGACCCGGGCTGTAGAGGCCGCTCGCCTGCGGCAGATTTTTTAAGACGCGGGCGCTCATACGACTCGCATCTACGCGTTTGTTCCGCGCACTGATTTCGTCAACATTACGGTCATAGTAGCCCCTTGCGTGACGGCAGCGCCACGGCTCTTGCGCTCATAAACAGGGTGTCGCGTCTAGGTCAGGAGTCCAGTAACTCTTTGTTTTTAAATGAGTTCGTGGCGCCGAATGGATGGAAACGCACAAGCCGTCCAGAACTAATCATTATAAGGCAAAAGGGGCCGCAGGCTCAATGGCGGGGCGCGATTCGGCGGTTGCTGCGTTCGTGCCATTATTAGGCGATGAGTGACCCTGATATTCGGCAGGTTCTGGATTTCTGGTTCTCTGGGGAGACGCACGATTCCCCGCAACTCGACGGCCGCATGGACCGGTGGTTCGACAGTGACGAAAAACTCGACGGCCAGGTCAGGGTGCAATTTGCCGAACTGATCCAAATGGCCTCCGACGGCGAACTTTCCGACTGGAAGGTTTCGGCCGAGGGCCGGCTCGCTCTGATCATCGTGATCGACCAATTCCGCCGCAACATTTACCGCGGCACGGCCTGCGCCTTCGCCAAGGACACGATGGCCCTGGAGCTCTGTCTCGAAGGAATCGAGGCGGGCTGTCCGAAAGATTTGACGCCGATCCAGAACCTGTTTTTGTTCATGCCCATGCAGCATGCTGAATCGCTCGAAATCCAGAAAAAATCGGTTGAGATCTACCTGTCGCTGGCAGAGGGCGTTACAGACACGATGCGGGAAACTTTTATGACGACCGCTCAATTTGCGGAACTGCATCATGATATTGTTGCCGAGTTCGGCCGATTCCCGCATCGTAACCGGATGCTTGGTCGACTCGATACGCCCGCGGAGGCCAGGTATCTCGCGGGCGACAGCCCGTCATTCGGACAATAGGGTCATTCGGTCAGTAAAATCAGGCGTCTCGAAACAGGAGTAATCCATGCATTTCAAAGAGCCGCGTCGAGTCGCCATAGTCGGCGGCCTGCGCATCCCGTTTGCCCGCGCGCACACGAACTACGCGGAATGTTCCAATCAGGACATGATGACGATCGTCCTGAAGAGCATAGTCGAAAAATTCCGGCTCGAAGGCGTGCCGCTCGGTGATGTGTCTCTCGGCTCCGTCATAAAGCACTCGCGTGACTGGAATCTGGCGCGCGAATCCGTGCTCGGCAGTGGCCTGGCTTTTGAGACGCCCGCATTCGATCTGCAGAGAGCCTGCGGCACGAGCCTCGAAGCGGCTATCCTGATCGGCAACAAGATTGCGCTCGGTCAGATCGACGCCGGTATCGCGGGCGGCACGGACAGCATCAGCGACGCGCCCATCGTCTACCCGGACGAGTACCGTTTCATTTTGCTGAACAGTTTCCGCGGCCGGTCGCTGGGCGCGCGCCTGAAGCCATGGTTCGGCCTGCGACCGCGGCATTTCAAACCGGAGCTCCCGGGTGTGATCGAGCCCCGGACCGGCCTGAACATGGGCGAAAGCACCGAGCTGACCGCGAAAGAATGGGGGATCACGCGCGTAGCCCAGGACGAACTCACCGTCGAGAGCCATCGGCATGCGATGGTCGCCTATGACGAAGGGTTTTACAGCGACCTCATTATTCCGTTCCAGGGGCTTGAAGAAGACAACAACATACGTCGCGATACGTCGCTCGAACAACTCGGAAAGCTGAAACCCGTGTTCGACCGCGGTGAATCGGGAACGATGACGGCCGGCAACAGCACGCCTTTGACAGACGGGGCGGCCGGCGTATTACTCGCGTCCGAGGAATGGGCGGAGGCGCGCGGCCTGCCCGTACTCGCCTATTTGCGTTACGGCAAGGTTGCGGCGGTGGATTACATCAATAAGGAAGGCCTGCTCATGGCGCCCGCATTCGCCGTATCCCGCATGCTCACGGACGCAAATCTATCGCTGCAGGACTTCGATCTCATCGAAATACACGAAGCATTTGCGGCGCAGACACTCGCGACACTCAAGGCCTGGGAGTCCCCGGAATTTTGTCGAGACAAACTCGGCCGCGACGAGCCGATGGGTGCAATCGACCGGAGTCGCCTGAACACGAAAGGCGGCAGCCTCGCCATCGGGCATCCATTTGCCGCGACGGGCGCGCGAATCCTGGCCGGGCTCGCCAAGATGCTCTCGGAACGCGCATCCGGGCGTGGCCTGATCTCCGTGTGCACGGCCGGAGGCATGGGCGTGACGGCGATAGTTGAAAGATGACGCATTCGAACGCATGAATGATTTTCTGACGAGCGTGAATGCGATTCTGTGGCACGAGTCCGTGCTGTTCATGCTGCTCGGAACCGGCGTCGTGTTCACGCTCTGGAGCGGATTCTGCCAGTACCGGTCGCTGACCCACGGCGTGCATGTCACGCGCGGCGTCTATGACCACCCCGATGATCCCGGCGCGATCAATCACTTCCAGGCGCTGTCGGCCGCTCTGTCGGCGACCGTCGGCCTCGGCAACATCGGCGGCGTCGCGCTCGCGATATCGCTCGGTGGGCCGGGCGCCATATTCTGGATGTGGGTCGTGGGGTTTTTCGGCATGGCCGTGAAACTCACGGAAGTTATTCTGTCGATGTTGTACCGGAATACGGACGACCCGGATAACCCGCACGGTGGGCCCATGTGGGTCATCTCCAAGGCGATGAGACGCCGTTCCCCGGCACTAGGCAAAGTCGGCCGTGGAATCGGCGTCGTCTTCTGCGTAACGCTGCTGATTTCGACGGCCACGGGCGGCAATATGTTTCAGGCCTGGAACGTCGGCATCATCACGCAGGAATATTTCGGCGTGCCGAGCATCGCGACAGGAATCGTGCTGGCGATACTCGTCGGCATGGTCATTATCGGCGGCATCAAGCGCATCGGCGCAGTCACGGGACGACTGGTTCCAATCATGCTCGCCCTGTACCTGCTGGCCGGAATCTACGTTCTGATCGTGAATTTCCGGACGATTCCCGAAATTTTTGCGTTGATCTTTTCCGCTGCGTTCTCTCCGCTCGAGGCCAGCGGCGCTTTTCTCGGCGGCACGATGGGATACGCGTTCCTGTTCGGCATGAAACGTGCTCTGTTTTCTAACGAAGCGGGGCAGGGTACGTCGCCAATAGCGCATTCGGCAGCCAAAACGAACGAACCCGTTCGCGAAGGCATCGTGGCCGGACTCGAACCGTTCATTGACACGATCGTGGTCTGCACACTGACCGCGCTCGTCATACTCAGCACCGGCGTCTGGAACCGTGCGCCCGAGGCGGAACTCGTGCAGGCTCCGGAGCTCGTGCAACTCGCGGATGGGGGTTGGAGCCTGGAGCCCGTCGTGGCGCCGGCGCGAACCGGCAGCGCCTGGGAAGTCGGTGACCGCGTTTTCGTCGTGCTGTCCGCCCACGCCAATCCGCAAAGCGGCAATAATCTGCACCGTCTCCACGGCACGATTGTCGAGGGCCGTCCGCTTGAGGAAAACGAGGTCGACGGCAGGGGGGGCCGGCTTCAGATCGAGTGGGACGTCATTAATAGTAATACCGTGCCCCGACTCGCCGGCAACAATATATTCGTGAGTTACGTCGGCGCGACGCTGACGGCGAAGGCTTTCGATACGGCGATTCCGGGACTCGGCAAATGGCTCGTGACGATGGCCGTGTGGATGTTCGCTTTATCGACCCTGATATCGTGGAGTTACTACGGCGAGCAGGGCGTCGTGTTTCTCGCCGGCGACCGTGCCGTTCTGCCCTACAAGATTATTTTCTGTTCCCTGACTATCGTCGCCACGATGGGATTTTTCGAAACCGATGCGCAACTCGACAACCTGACCGGCATGGGCACGGGCGTCATGTTATTCGTCAACGTGCCGATCATGTGGCTGCTCGGGCGTCAGGCCATGCGCGCGTATAAGGATTATTTTCGGCGTTTCGAATCCGGACAGATGGGTCCAGAGCATCCGCCGCCGTCCATCGAGGACCTGATCAGCGGGCGCGATGTCGAATAATCGCGGTCGGAGCGCGTGAACCCCGAATGTGGCTACAGGCGAACAACTGCCCTATAGCCCGAATGGATCATCCAAAACCCCCCTGTTTCTTCCAGCCACCCCGCATGCGGAGGTTTTCATCGGAAATTGATCATCTTTAGATCAGTAACTTACCAGCGATCGGGACCAACATATGTCCCGTGTCATGGGGACACGACAGATCGCATCAGAAACTGAAGGAGATGATCATGAGTAGCAAATTTTTCGTTAACGTCGCCCAGTATGCCGCCGTTCTTTTAATCGTCCTGACCTATGCCATTTGCATAGTCGACTTCGTCGGTTTTACGGTTTGACGCTGAATGGCGCTGCCAGTGAGCAAGGATCACGAGCGCCGCCTCGGATAATCCGGACTGGATAAGACAGAGGAAAGATCAGTGGAAAACACGCGAAAATCAATACGAT
>SMVA01132486.1_pt1 | contig 19168 bp, 19 predicted proteins | sample 2456451 | NCBI WGS metagenome assembly SMVA01 (sample SAMN11095933, study PRJNA526329) | marine sediment metagenome | biome: Marine sediment; feature: Surficial sediment; material: Deep marine sediment; isolation source: Hadal surficial sediment | place: Pacific Ocean | collected 2014-05 | depth... | reverse complement strand
GTATCGTCTCGCCGGACGCGGGCGGCGTGGAGCGTTCACGCGCCTACGCGAAGCGACTCGATGCCACCCTGGCCATCGTCGACAAGCGGCGCGAGTCGCCCAACGTGTCCAAGGTGATGAACATCGTCGGCGACGTGAAGGACCGGATCTGCGTGGTCGTCGACGACATGGTCGACACCGCCGGTACGCTGACCGAAGCTGCCAAGGCGCTCAAGCGAGAAGGCGCCAGCGTGGTTTTCGCGGCCATTACCCATGGGGTGCTGTCGGGCCCCGCGATCAAGCGGATCGTCGAGTCTCCGCTCCAGGAGCTCGTGATCACCGACACGATCGCGCTCACCGACGAGGCACGGAATTGTGAAAAGCTTCAGGTGGTGACGATCGCCCCACTCTTGGGGGATGCCATCCGTCGCATCAACAATGAAGAGAGCGTGAGTTCGCTCTTCGTTTGAATTTTCTTCTTCCTGGACTCCACAAAGAGTCCGGGCCGCAGAATTCGCAGGAGTTTCAAGTGGCCGAGAATGCACTGAGCATTTCCATCCGAGAGAACAAGGGCAAGGGAGCTGCGCGAAAGCTTCGCGCTGTCGGTCGCATCCCGGGTGTCTGTTACGGCAAGAAGGACGCACCGATCTCGATCGACCTGGATCCCAATCAGCTCCGCGGGCTGCTCGAGCGCAGCGATGCCGGCATGAACACGCTGTTCGACCTCGAGGTCGAGGGCGGCGGTGCGCTGGACGGCAAGAAAGTGCTGGTGCGTGAGCTCCAGAAGGACCCGGTTCGCGGCCGCTACCTGCACGCCGACCTCTACACGGTGGACATGAAACAGGCCATCGAAGTTTCGGTACCCCTTCACATCAGCGGCAAGGCCGCCGGCATCGAGCAGGGCGGCATCCTCGACCAGGCGCTCCGCGAGATCAATATCGAATGCCGCCCCGACGCGATCCCGAACGAGATCCTGGTCGACGTGTCTGCGCTCGAGCTCGGCCAGTCGCTCCACGTGCGTGACATCGAGCTCCCGGCTGGCGTGAAGTTGCTTAGCGACCCCGAGCTCTCGGTGCTCTCTGTGGTCGCACCGCAGAAGGAAGAGGAAGTCGCGGTCGAAGAAGAGGTCGAAGGCGAAGAGGCTGGAGTCGTGGAAGGCGAGGCGGCAGAAGACGGCAAGGAATCGGCAGCTGGGGCTGGCGACTCGGACAAGGACAAGGACAGCGACTGAGGCTTTGGGTCGCCGTGAAGCTGGTCGTCGGACTCGGAAACCCGGGCCGTCGCTATCTTTCCTCCCGCCACAACGTAGGCTTCCGGGCCGTCGAGCGCTTCGCCCGGCGCTGTGGGATCGTTCTGGACAGACAGCGCTTCGAAGGCCGATTCGGCCGCGGGCGGATGCTGAGTGCCGACGGCGAGAGCCTCGATGTCGGTGTCCTCGAGCCCCAGACCTTCATGAACCTTTCGGGCAACTCGGTGGCCGAAGCCCTGCGCTCGCTGCCCGTCGAAGAGCCCTCCCGCGACCTGCTCGTGATCTTCGACGACGTCGACCTCCCGTTCGGACGGATGCGGCTCCGACCGTCGGGAGGCGCCGCGGGTCACAAGGGCCTCGCCCATATCATCGAGCGACTGGGGACGAAGCAGATCCCGCGCCTGCGCTTCGGAGTGGGGCGGCCCGACGTGCCGATGGAGACAGCCGACTGGGTTTTGCAGCCGTTCTCCGACGAGCAGGAGACGAAGCTCGACGAGCGTCTCGACAAGGCGGCCGCCGCTGTCGAACTGGCACTGACCCAGGGCGTCGCGGTTGCCATGAACCGCTTCAATCCTGACTCAGCGGCAAACGACGCCTGAACGCGGTACCCAACAGTAGACCTGAATCGATGGAGCCCAGCCCCTTGAAACCGCGCATCCCCCGGTTCGTGAGCGTCCTCCAGGAGTTCTCCATCCCGCTTCTCGGTGGCGTGGTCGTGGCGATGCTGGCCGCCAACCTGGCACCCGAGTGGTACGAGCACGCCATCCACTGGGCGCCCTTCGGCGACGTGTCCTTGTTGGGACACAAGCTAACGCTCCACTTGATCGTGAACGACCTGTTCATGGTGCTCTTCTTCGGGATCGCGGCGAAGGAAATCACCGAATCCTGTCTGCCCGGCGGCAATCTGAATCCGCTGGTCAAGGCCGTGAATCCCCTGCTGGCCACCCTCGGCGGCGTCGTCGGCCCGGTGACCGTCTTCTTCTGCGGATTGGCTCTGCTGTTCGCGTTCGACGTGTACGACCCGGCCGTCGACGACCGTGCCATGCTCGTGCGTGGCTGGGGCGTACCGACCGCCACCGACATCGCGCTGGCCTGGCTGGTGGCCCGGACGGTGTTCGGCCGGGGTCACCCAGCCGTCAACTTCCTGCTGCTGCTGGCGGTCGCCGACGACGCCATCGGCCTGGGCATCATCGCCGTCTTCTACGGTGACCCGGTGAATCCGGTGCGTCCCGAATTTCTGCTGCTCGTTGGAGCCGCCATGGGTGTCGCCTTCGCCATGCGCAGGCTGAAGGTCAACCATTGGCTGCCCTACATCACGGTCGCCGGTCCGCTGTCGTGGGTGGGGCTCGTGATGGCCCACCTGCATCCTGCGCTGGCCCTTGTTTTCATCGTGCCATTCCTGCCACCGCCCCATCGCGATGTCGGCATGTTCGCCGCGGGGGACGAAGTCGATCTGATGGGCGAGGAGATGGCCGATGAGCTCCACATCGGTCATTCGCCCCTTCACCAATTCGAGCACCAGCTGAAGGCCGTTGTCGATTTCGGGCTCTTCTTCTTCGCCTTCACCAACGCGGGTGTCGCCCTGAGTGGCATCGGACCCATGACCTGGCTGATTCTGAGCTCGCTGGTGATCGGAAAGGTGGTCGGCGTGACCGCGCTCGGCTTGATCGCCATCAAGCTGGGCTTCCCGTTACCGGACCGGATGGGGCTGCGGGAGCTGGTGATGGCCGGATTCGTGGCGGCCCTGGGGCTCACGGTGGCCCTGTTCGTGGCGGGCGCCGCCTTCATCGATCCGGTGCTGCTGGGGCAGGCCAAGATGGGCGCCCTGTTCTCGGGCTTCGTCGGCTTGGCCGCCATCCTGCTCGGGCGCCTGCTGAACTTCGGGCGTGAACGGGTCGAAGCGGATCGGGGTCCGGCCAAGGCCACCCCGCTGGATCAAATGACCGGGCCGCTGGACTGATTGTCCCCTATTTGTCGGGTATTAAACTCGTTATTTTTCCTGATATTGTCTGTTATATTTCTCATTGACCCCCTCTTGTCCCAGAAATAGACTGAGTTGCCATGGAGATTACACTCGAGCGCAAGACGCATCGGGATGGTCGCCCGGTCTATCAACAAATTGCCGACCAGATCCGCGAGGCCGTGGCGGCCCGGCGACTCGAGGTCGGCACGCGGTTGCCGCCGATCCGCGAGCTGGCGAAACGTCTCGGTGTGAACCGGGACACCGTGGCGGTGGCCTACGAGGCACTCGCCCGGTCGGGCCTGGTGAAGTCCACGGTGGGCCGCGGGACCTTCGTGACCGACCCGCCGCTGCCGGCGTTGCCGCCGCCGCCCTTCGAGCCGGCGCTCTCGAGCCTGACCGAGCGCCTGTTGGTGCTCGAGCGCTCGCGGCCGCGCTTCGGGAGCGCCGTCGACGCGGTACCGATGCATGCGTTGATTCCCGATCCGTCCCTGTACCCGGCTGACGCGTTCCGCAAGTCGCTCAACCGGGCCCTGCTGGCGGGCGGCCCCGAACTCTTCCTGTATGGCGGACCGCAGGGTCATCCGCGCATGCGGGAGGTGCTGGCGAAGCGGCTGTGCTCTTCGGGGGTCCAGATCAGTCCCGACGAGCTGGTGCTGTGTCACGGCGCCAGCCAGGGGATCGGTCTGGCGCTGCGCCTCTTTGCCGAGCCGGGCGACGTGATCGCCGTCGAGGAGCCGACCTACAACAACGTGCTGGCGGCGGCTTCGGGTCTCGGACTGCAGACCGTTCCGGTACCGATGCGGGACGACGGTCCCGACCTGGTCGCCCTCGAACGCGCGCTCAAGCGACCGGAAGTGAAGCTCCTGTACACGATTCCCACTTTCCACAATCCGCTCGGAACCACGACCTCGGTGAGCCATCGGCGGGCGCTACTGGCCGTTGCGACGCGCTGCGGCAAGCCCGTCATCGAGGACGCGTACGAGGCGGACCTGGGGTTCGAAGGCACACCGGTTCCGCCGCTGGCCGCTTTCGATGACGCAGGCATCGTCGTCCATCTCTCCTCCTTCTCGAAGTCGCTGTTCCCGGGCGTCCGGGTGGGGGCCGTGGCCGCCCACGGTCGACTCGTGGATGCATTGACGGCGCTCAAGCAGGCCACGGATCTCTCGGACGCCATGCCGTTGCAGGCAGCCCTGGCCGAGTTCATCGAATGCGGCGAGTACGATCGCCACCTCGGGCGGATGCGCCGGCTGCTGCGGGGACGCCGCGACGCGTTGTTGGAGGCGCTGGATGAGCACTTGCCCGAGGGCAGTCGCTGGACGCGACCCGATGGTGGCTATCAGGTCTGGGTCGAGCTGCCGCCGGGGATCGACACCAGCGAGCTGCTGCCCGACGCCGTAGCGGCGGGCGTGCTGTTCGCGCCGGGGGCGCAGTTCCATCACGACGGACGCCCGTCGAATGCACTGCGGCTGACCTTCGCCCAGGCCGACGAGGCTGCGTTGCGGCACGGCGTAGAGATCCTGGGTGAAGTGATTCGGCGCCGGGGTGCGGGAGCACCGCGACGTATAGATCGAGTTCACATCTAGCTCCGCTGCGAAATGGGTGACGGACACGCTCCGTCGCGAGCCACGGCGGACCGGAACAAGAAGAAGGAGACACGAAAACGATGTCCAAGAACATCAGCAATAACGGGAATGGGAGTGGCGAAGGTCGCAGCTCGGCCGAGTCCTTCGAGATCAAGGTCGGGCTGGCCGAGATGATGAAAGGGGGTGTGATCATGGACGTCACGAATCCCGAGCAGGCAAAGATCGCCGAGCAAGCCGGGGCGTGCGCCGTGATGGCGCTCGAGCGTGTGCCAGCCGACATCCGGAAGGAGGGCGGCGTCGCACGCATGTGCTCGATCGAAATCATCGAGGGCATTCAGCGCACGGTCTCGATTCCCGTGATGGCCAAGGTCCGGATCGGGCACTTCGCCGAGGCCCGTGTGCTCGAGCAGCTCGGCGTCGACTTCATCGACGAGAGCGAGGTGTTGACACCGGCCGACGACACCCACCACATCGACAAGTACGCCTACCGGTCGCCCTTCGTGTGTGGCTGTCGCGATCTCGGCGAGGCGCTGCGGCGCATCGGTGAAGGGGCGGCCATGATCCGCACCAAGGGTGAGGCCGGCAGTGGCAACATCGTCGAGGCCGTGCGCCATCTGCGGCAGGTCAATGGTGACATCCGGGCGCTGGCTGCCCTACGGCCCGAAGAGCTCGCAAGCCGGGCCAAGCAGCTGCGCGCACCGCTCGACCTGGTGCAGCGTGTCGCCGAAGCGGGTCGCCTGCCGGTGCCGAACTTCGCGGCCGGCGGCATCGCGACACCGGCCGATGCCGTGCTCTGCATGTCGCTGGGCGCCGAGGCCGTCTTCGTCGGCTCGGGGATCTTCAAGAGCGAGGATCCGGCGCTCAGAGCGGCCGCCGTCGTGCGTGCCACGACCCACTGGGACGAGCCGGAAGAGGTGCTCGCGGCGTCTCGCGGCCTGGGCAGCGCCATGCCCGGGATCGAGATGGAGACCCTGGGCGAACACGAACGGCTGGCGAACCGGGGCTGGTAGACCCCATCAACGCACACAGGGGCCGCCGGGCCCCGGTCAACGGACGAGATGCATCGAGTGAAAGTCGGGATCCTGGCAATCCAGGGGGACGTGGAGGCCCACGCCAAGGCCGTCGAACGGCTGGGAGCCGAGTCGGTCTGGGTGCGTCGGGAGAAGGATCTCGACGGAATCGACGCCCTGATCCTGCCTGGTGGCGAGAGCACGACGATCTCGAAGGGCCTCGAGCGGGTCGGTCTCTACGAGCCGCTCGAGGCGTTTGCCCACAGCGGAAAACCCGTGCTTGGGACCTGTGCGGGCGCGCTGCTGCTGGCGCGCGAGATCGAGAACCACCCCGTACGATCGTTGGGGCTGTTGGACGTGGTCGCGGTTCGGAACGCCTACGGGACCCAGGTGGACTCGTTCGCGGCCCACCCGGACGTGATCGAGGGGCGGCCCGGCGCTCTGGAGGGCCTGCGCTGCGTCTTCATTCGCGCTCCCCGGCTGCGCCGGCCGGGGCCCGAGGTCGAGGTCCTGGCCCGGGTCGACGGCTGGCCTGTCTGCGTCCGCCAGGCCAACGTGCTGGCCACCACCTTCCACCCCGAGCTCACCGAGGACGCCCGCATCCACCGGTTGCTGCTGGATCAGGTCGCGTCTTTTGAGGCGCCCTGGAAGCCGTTGTGATATACCCAGCGGCTCCTCCGGGTCGACCTGCGACCCGCTGGAGAAACCTCTCAGTCCCCGACGGCGTGGCCCTTCCGCAGGGCCGCCATCGAGAACGGGGGCTCGGGGCCGTGCCCCGACCACGAGGAGGATCGATGCGGGAATACGAAACCACATTCATCATCCAGCCCGAGATCACCGACGAGGGGATCCAGGCGATCTGCCAGCGGATCGAGGAAGTCCTCGAGAAGCAGGGTGGCACGAAGCTGTTCTACGACGACATGGGTCGTCGCCGTCTCTCCTACGAGATCCGCAACTTCCAGAAGGGCCAGTACCTGACGCTCTTCTATCTCGACGAAGGCAAGGCCATCCCTGAGATCGAACGCGCCCTGCGGCTGGATGACTCGATCCTTCGCTACCTCACCGTGCTGGCCAATGACGACGTGACCGACGTCGAGGCGCGCAAGGCCGAGGCGGCGGAGCTCGAGAGTATTCGCGCCCAGAAGGCGGCCGAGAAGGCCGAGCGCGAGGCGGAAGACGCCGCACGCGCCGCGGAGGAAGCTGAGAAGGCCGAGGCTGCTGCGAAAGAAGCTGAGAAGGCCGAGGCTGCTGCGAAAGAAGCTGAGAAGGCCGAGGCTGCCGCGGAGGAGAGCCAGCACGGGGACAGCGACGACAGCGCTTCGGACGACACCGACGTTGCGAAAAACGACGATGACGCCGATGACGGAAAGAAGGAGGACTGACCCATGAGCGCTGACGATCGACCGATGGGCGGCGACCGCGGTGGCTACCGCGGACGCGACCGCGATGAGCGTCCCTCCGGGCCCCAGACCGTCAAGTCACGGCTGCGGGCCAAGGCCCGCAAGAAGGCCCGCAAGCAGCGCAAGCGCGGTTTCGTGCGGCGCAAGGTCTGCCGCTTCTGCGCGGACTCCACGCTCACCGTCGACTACCGCGATCCGAAGAGCCTGCGGATCTTCATCACCGAGACCGGCAAGATGATTCCCCGGCGGATCTCGGGCAACTGTGCCCGACATCAGCGCCCGCTGGCCACCGCCATCAAGCGCGCGCGCCAGCTGGCCCTCTTGCCCACCTCCATCAACTACCTCTGATCCGGGAGATTTGGATGAGTCAGGTGAAGCTCATTCTCACGGAGTCCGTGCCGAGCGTTGGCGAGGCGGGCGAGATCATCAGCGTCAAGCCCGGCTTCGCGCGCAACTATCTCATCCCGCAGGGGATCGCGATCATTGCCACGGATGCGAAGATCAAGGAGGTCGCGCACCACAAGCGGGTGGTCGAGGAGAAGCTCGCCAAGGAGCTGAAGGATCTCCAGGCCGTCCAGAAGAAGGTCGAGGCCCTCGAGCTCGTGGTCAAGCGGAAGGTGGGCGAAGAGGGCAAGCTCTTCGGCTCGGTGACCTCAGCGCAGCTCGCCGAGCTCCTGGCAGAAAACGGTTTCGAAATCGACCGCCGCCGCATCGAGCTGGCAGAGCCCATCAAGACCGCCGGGGAGCATAACTTCGGGGTCAAGCTCCACCGCGACCTTACGGCCCAGGTAAAAGTCACCGTCAGCGCCGAGGAGTGACCGCTCTCGTCACTTCCTTGCGGTAGAATGGCCCGCATCACCGACGGGGGTGTGGGTGCCGCGAACTGATTACCAGAGCCGCTTCGAGTTGCCGGCGGAGTCGGCCGGGCGTGTGCTTCCGCAGGACGTGGAAGTCGAGAAGGCCGTGCTCTCGGCCCTGCTCCACGACAACATTGCGATCCACTCGGTGTTGAACGAAGTCAAGCCCGAGGACTTCTACCACCCGGCCCACCAGCAGCTCTATCAGTCGATGCTCGCGTTGCAGGATGCGAATCAGCCCGTCGACCTGCACACGCTTGCAAACTACCTCAACGAACAGAAGACGCTCGACGCTGTTGGCGGCGCTGTCTATCTGGCCGAGATCTTCGACTACGAGGCGACGGCGGCCAACGTCGTGCAGCACGCTCGCATCGTGCGCGACAAGGCCGTGAAGCGCGGCTTGATTGCGGTGGCCACCGAGATCGTCGAGTTGGGCTTCGAGGAAGGCGACGACGCCGACCGCATGCTCGATCAGGCCGAGTCGAAGATTCTAGACATTGGCCGAGCCAAGGGCAGGCAGACCTTCCGCAGCCTCCACGACGAGATGGAGGACGCCATCGACTACGTCGAGATGATGATGGAGCGCGGTGGTGAGCTCACGGGTGTTCCGACCGGCTTCAGGGAACTCGACGAGAAGACGGGAGGCCTGCAGCCCGGCGAACTCATCATCGTGGCGTCGCGGCCCAGCATGGGAAAGACCGCACTCGCGTTGAACATCGCGAGGAACGCCTCCTTGGACTTCGGCAAGAAGGTCGCCATCTTCTCACTCGAAATGACCAAGCGCGCGCTCGCCCTGCGGCTGCTTTCCTCCGAGGCAAGAGTCGACATGTCTGGCTTCCGGCGCGGTTTCGGCTCCGAGATGGACCACCGCAAGCTGGTGCAGAAGGCGGGCGTGCTCGCCGACGCCGACATCTTCATCGACGATTCGGGAATGATCACGATCCTGGAGATCAAGGCCAAATGTCGACGGCTGGCTTCGGAGCGTGGTCTCGACCTGGTGATTGTCGACTACCTCCAGCTTGCCCACGCTGACACACCGATGTCGCGCAAGGATCTCGAGATTGCCGAGATCAGTCACGGCTTGAAGGCCCTGGCCAAGGAGCTGGACATTCCCGTGATGGCGCTTTCCCAGCTCAACCGCGGCCCTGAGCAGCGCGACCCGGACAAGCGCCGCCCCAACATGGGTGACTTGCGGGAGTCCGGCGCCATCGAGCAGGACGCTGACGTGATCGCGTTCATCTACCGCGACGAGGTCTACAACCCCACCGAGGAGAACCGCGGGCTGGCAGAGCTCATCATCTCCAAGCAGCGCAACGGCCCGACTGGGACCGTGCGCCTGTCGTTCGAGGCGCGATACGCCAACTTCCGCGACCTGGCCGAGGCGCCGGGCGACGGCATTGTGCAGGTACCGCCCGGGCCGGGCGGCCGATTCGGTGGCGGGGTGTCGTCTCCGAGCGACGAGGACGACATCTTCTAGTGCCGACGCTGACAAAGCCTCGGGTCCTGTTGCCGGGCGCCACAGTCGGGATCGCTGCGCCCGGAGGTCCCGTTGATCCCGACCGGGTCGAGGCCGGACGCGCACTGCTCGAGAAGGCCGGCTTCGCGACCTGGTGCCGGGAGGATCTCACGGCCCGCAGCGGCTACCTGGCCGGAGACGACGAGCGCCGCATCGACGAGCTGATGCAGCTCGTCGGCGATCCGAAGATCGACGCCATTGTCTGTGCCCGAGGTGGCTACGGCTGCGACCGCATTCTGGATCGCCTCGATCCCGAGGCGTTCCGCGAAGCGGCCAAGCCGCTGGTCGGCTACAGCGACATCACCGCACTCCACCTCTGGCAGGCACGTCACGCCGGGCTCGCCGGAATCCACGGCCCCATGCTCGAGCGGGGCGATGGCCTGGATGAGGTGGCGCTCCAGGCACTCAGCGCGATGCTCACCGGCCGGGCGAAGCTTCCGATGCTGTTGCAGGGCAGCGGCCTCGTGGCCGGCACGGCCGAGGGTCCGCTGGTCGGCGGATCGCTGACGATGCTCGCGGCCAGCATCGGAACCTCCTGGGAGGTGGATACCGCCGGCGCAATCCTGCTGCTCGAGGACGTCGGCGAACATCCGTATCGGATCGATCGGATGCTCCAACAGCTCCGCGGCGCGAGAAAACTCGAAGGCGTGGTCGGTGTCGGTTTCGGCGACTTCTCGACCTGTGTCGACGATCAATACGGGAGCCGCATCAACGACGTGCTCGCCGACTGGGTCCGTCCACTGGGTGTGCCGTGCGTCACATCGCTGCCCTTCGGGCACGTCCAATCCAATCAACCGTGGCCCATCGGTGGGCGCGCTACCATCGATGGGACGTCGGGAGACGTTCACATCGTGGAGCAGGGGGTCGAGTAGTCCGGTGAAGTGGAGTGCGATCCGTCGCAAGCTCGGTCGCGTCGACAAGGCCATCGACAAGGCGATCGAGAAAGCCGAAATGCCCGGGGCCGTGGTCTATGCACGCATGCCCAAGCACGACGGGGTCATCGAGCACTTCTCGCGCCATGGCTTGGCGGTCGTTCGGCCCGAACGCATTCCCATGGCCCGGGACACGATTTTCGATCTGGCCTCGTTGACCAAGCCCATCGCCACGACGACGGCCGCGATGCTGCTGGTTCACGAGGGGGCACTCGGGCTCGATGATCCGGTCTCGAAGGTGCTGCCGACATTCTCGGAGCGCGACAAGGACCCGGTCACGATCCGCCATCTGCTGACCCACTCTTCGGGCCTCCGGAAGAGTGGTCCGGCTCGGACCCGGCAGAGCGCCTACGAGGGCTACCACAACGCGTTGCTGGAGAAGGAGCGCAAAACCGGCGAGCGGCTGATCGGAACGCCCGCAGCGCGCGAAATCGTGATCGACCGGGTCCTGCGGTCGGGTCTGATGCACGAGCCCGGAGAGGCCGCCGTCTACGGTGACCTCGACATGATCGTCCTCGGCGCCGCGATCGAAGCCGTCAGCCACCAGCGCCTGGACGAGTTCTGCCAGCAGCGCATCTTCGGTCCACTCGGCATGCAGGACACCTTCTTCGTCCGCCTGGGGGACGGCGAGCCCGGTCTCCGGCCCGCCCTTCGGCGGCGCGTGGCCGCGTCCGAGAACTGTTCCTGGCGCGACCGCGTCCTGTGGGGGGAGGTCCACGATCCCAACGCCTCGGTGATGGGCGGCGTCGCCGGACACGCGGGTCTCTTCTCGACGGTGGACGACATCATGACGTTTGCCACGACGCTGCTCGACGTGTGGCACGGTCGCAGCGACGTGTGGCCCCAGGAACTCGTGAAGGAATTCACGCGCCGCCAGGACCTGCCGGCGGGCTCGGACTGGGCGCTGGGCTGGGACACGCCGACGCAGGGCGTGTCGTCGTCAGGCAAGTATTTTTCGCGTCAGTCGGTCGGCCACCTGGGATTCACGGGGACGTCGCTCTGGATCGACCTGGAACAAGAAGCCGTGGTGGTCCTGCTCACCAACCGCTGGCACCGGCTGCGCGCCGTCGATCCCCGCGCCGTCAGTCGTTTCGATCTGCGCGCCACCGTCCACGACCTCATCCTGGAAGCCTTCTTCGAGGGATAGGAGCCTGCCCGGTGGGCGAGTCGCCCGGCCACGTGCACTTCGTCGCCATCTGCGGCACCGGAATGGGCTCGCTCGCCGGCCTGTTGAAGGCGCGCGGCGTGCGGGTCACTGGATCCGACCAGGGTTTCTATCCGCCCATGAGTAGCCTGCTCGAGAAGTGGGGCATTCGCGTTCGAAAGGGGTTCCGGGCCGAGAACGTGCTCGAAGATCCGGCCGACCTGGTCGTGATCGGAAACGCCGTCGGCCCGGAGAACCCGGAGGCGCGGGCCGCCATCGACGAGGGAATGAGCATCCTGTCGTTTCCCGACGCGCTTCACCAGCTGGCGATTGCGGGCAGGCACTCGGTCGTGATGGCCGGTACCCACGGCAAGACCACGACCACGAGTCTGGTCGGATCCCTGCTGCTCCACACCGGTCGCGATCCGTCGGTCCTCGTCGGCGGCTTCGCCGTCGACTTCGACGGCAGCTTTCGCGAAGGCGCCGGCGAACACTTCGTCGTCGAGGGCGACGAGTACGACACGGCCTTCTTCGACAAGACCCCCAAGTTTCTGCACTACGGTGCGAGAACCGTGCTGCTGACGTCGGTCGAGTTTGACCACGCCGACATCTATCGAGACCTGGATCATGTGAAGCAGGCCTTCCGCCAGCTCGTGTCCGGGATGCCGCCCGACGGATTGATCGTGGCAGCGGTGAACGATCCGAACGTACGGGACGTGCTTCGTGATGCCGCCTGTCCGGTGGTGGGATACGGGCTCGGAGACGCTGGAGATCCCGACTGGCGGGCCATGTCCCTGGAAGCCAGCGCCGCAGGTATGAGCTTCCGGGTCGAGCGTAGGGGTGCAGCAGCGGTGGCGGCGACGCTTCCGCTCCCCGGTCGAATCAACGTCGAGAACGCCCTCGGAGCCCTGGCCGTGGTCGACTCCCTGGCGGTTCCGATCGAAGAGTCGGCGGCCGCATTGGCGCGTTTCGGCGGGGTGAGGCGGCGTCAGGAAGTACGCGGCGAGGAACGCGGCGTCCTCGTGATCGACGATTTTGCTCACCACCCCACGGCCGTGGCGGGTACGATCGAAGCCATTCGCGCCTGCCATCCCGACCGTCAGCTCATCGCCATCTTCGAACCGCGCACCAATACCAGCCGTCGATCGATCTTCCAGCAGCGTTACGCCGAGGCCTTCACCGGTGTCGACCGGGCAGTGATCGCGAAGCTGCCCGACGGGCCCATCTACAGCGCGACGGGCGAGGTGAGCGAGTTCTTCTCTTCCGAGCAGCTGGCCGAAGATCTGCGGGCTCGTGAGATCGACGCCGTGTCCATCGAAGGCGTCGACGGCATTGTCGCCCACCTCGTGGCGACCTGTGAACCCGGAGACGTCGTGATCGTCATGAGCAATGGTGGCTTCGACGACATCTGGGAGCTGCTGCTCGAGGCGCTGCGCGGGTCCTAGAAATAGGCGAGGAAGCGTGCGAGCTTTCCGGTCTGCTCCGCTGCCTGGATCGCCTTCCTGACGAAGCGTCGACCGCGCTCGACCGCCGGCACCAGCTCGTCTCCCAGGGCCAGGCCGGCAGCGATGGCTGACGCCAGGGCGCAGCCGGTACCGTGGACGCGACCGGTTTCGATGCGCGCACCCTCGAGCCACTGCAGGGTCGACGAGCCGCCTTCCCGGATCACCAGCAGATCGTCGGGCGGCCCTTCGGCGTGACCGCCCTTCACCAGAGCGGCCTGGGCTCCCAGGTTCGAGACCAGCGCGCAGCCAGCGGCTTCGACGCCCTCGCGGGTCGAGACGTCGCAGCCGGTCAGGGCCTCGACCTCGGCAAGGTTCGGGGTGACCAGCGTCGAGCGTCCGATCAGACTCTCCAGCGTCCCCCAAGCGCGGCGCTCGAGCAGGGGCGTGCCGTCGCTGGCGGCCAGGACCGGATCGACCACGATCGGGACGGCGGGTTTGCCGACGGTGTTGAGGTCGCGGAGTCCGAGTTCGACGTTGCGGGCCACGTCATCCGTGGCGAGCATGCCGATCTTGACTACATGGGGCCGGATGTCCGCGAGCAACACCCGCAGCTGGTCGAGCACGACACTGGGAAAGACGGGAAGCAGCTGATGGACCTTCTCGGTATCCTGGATCGTCAGCGCCGTGATGACCCCGGCGCCGTGGACGCCGAGCGTCCGAAAAACCTGCAGGTCCGCCTGCATGCCCGCCCCCCCGGTGGGGTCCGATCCCGAGATGCTGAGAGCGACGCGCATGGGCCGCATGGTACGTTTCGTCTTCCGAAGTCGCATCCCGTGGGGCGGAGCATCGGTGAGATCGAGGAGGCATGAGAAGGCGTGAAGCGGTCGCGGATCGCGTGGCTCTGGGCCGGACTGGCGCTGGCACTCCTGATGGGGCCGATGGCGGCCGCCCAGCCCGCAGGTCCGGGCGCGGCCGCCGTGTCCGCGGATCCGGCTGCCGTGCCCCGGCCAGACCAGCCCGAGCACCCCTCCAGCAAGCTTTCGTCCAAAGCCTCTGCGCCGGCAGCCGAGCCCGCAACAGCGCCGAAGCCGGTGCTGGTGCTGCCCGACACCTGGTATGCCCAGGCCCTGACCCACTCGGACGTGGGCATCAACGTTACCCACTTCTGGTCCAAGGGGAAGATGATGCGGGCCGAGACGGTGGTCGCGGGACACCGCGTGGTCACGATCGTGAACGGTGACAAGTACTACGCCTACGACGCGCTGCTGCGGTCGGGTGTGGCCATCGAGCGCTCGGAAGATGCCAAGGCGCTCGACAAGGGGCGGGCCCGCCCCTTCGGAAACGAGTGGACGGTGTTGCTGCGCCAAGGGGCGGAGCTGGTCCGTTCCGAGATTCTGGGCGGCCGCGAAGTCGAGCTGTATCAGGTGACCGATGGCGCGGGCCGCCGTCAGGTATGGGTCACGAGCGACGCCATCCGGATCCCACTCCGGCTCGACGTCTATACCCGCAAGTCGTCGCGCACCGTCCAGACCGACTTCCTCAACTGGCAGACGGGTCTGCCGATCGACGACGTCTTTTTCTCACCCGAGCACGGCATCAACCTGACCGAGCTCACACTCGACGAGTACCTGGAGCTGGCTCGGGTCCGGAGGGGTCAGGTGGGACCGGTCCCCGTCCTCTATAACGACCTGCTGCAAGGCTACTGAGCGTCACGCCCGCCTGACCGATTCGATCGCGACTCGGGCCGTTCAGTTCACCCAGGTGATGTTGGCGTCGGCGAGCGGCGGAGCCTCTTCGGCCAGCAGAGCCAGCTTGCGCGCGAGGGTGCCCGATAGCTCAGTGAACGCCCTCGCAGCCGGAGCGTCCGGCTCGTGCATCACGATCGGCCGCCCCTGGTCGCCTCCCTCTACGATGCGCGGATCGAGGGGGATCTCGGCCAGGAAGTCGATGCCGAGCTCGTCGGCGACGCGCTTTCCGCCGCCTTTACCGAAGAGGTAGTACTTGCGGTCGGGCAGGTCGGGCGGCGTGAAGAACGACATGTTCTCGACGATGCCGAGCACGGGAACGTTCACCTTCTGGAACATGGCCAATCCCTTCCGGGCGTCCACGAGTGACAGGTCGTTGGCGGTGGTGACGATCACGGCGCCCGAGAGCGGGGCCTGCTGGGTCAGGGTGAGCGCCGCGTCGCCAGTGCCGGGGGGCATGTCGATGATGAGGTAGTCGAGCTCACCCCATTCGACGTCGGTCAGGAACTGGCGAATCAGTCCGTGCACCATGGGGCCGCGCCAGATCACGGGCGAGTCGTCGGCGATGAAGAAGCCCATCGACATCAGCTTGAGACCCAGGGCTTCGAGGGGAATGATGCCCTTCTTTGGCTTCTCGCCGGGGCCGCCCGGTCGCTCGACCACTTGCGGGCGACCGGTCGCGCCCGTCAGAAGCGGCAGCGAAGGGCCGTAGACGTCGGCGTCCATGACGCCTATTCGAGCGCCGGTAGCCGCCAGGGACACGGCCAGGTTGATCGCGACCGTGCTCTTGCCGACGCCTCCCTTGCCCGAGGCGATGGCAATGGTGTTCTTGACGCCCGGTAGAATCTCGCCCTCGGGGGTTCCGGGTTTCGGGGTGCGGCCGCGTGTCAGGGCCGTCATTTCCACGACGACTTCCTCGACGCCCGGCAGGGCGAGCACCCGCTCACGGGCAGCGTTCTCGAATTCCTGCTTCACCGGGCAGGCCGGCGTGGTGAGCTCGATGTCGAAGCCGATGCGGGAGCCGTCGATCTTCAGGTTCTTGATGAACCCCAGGTCGACGATGCTCTTGTGGAAGTCGGGGTCGATGATGGGGCGCAGTGCGTCCAGCACTTCTTGCGGAGACGGGGGGGGAGCCATGGGAACCTCGTGGCGGACAGGGTCGCGTGGTTGAAAGAATAGCCCAGCATCCGAGCAAGCCGCAGCCGGGGGGCCGTGGGAGGACTTTCACCCCAGACTCGCTTGATCTCGAAGTTTCGCGTGGATGAATTCAGAAGTCCTGATTGAAGACCGCGTCGATACGCTCGGCCCTTCGGCGCAGGATATCGCGCTGCTGAGGGTGGGTCAGGATGTAGAAGCAGCGCTCCTCGATGGCGCGCACCACCTTGCGGGCGACCTCCTCGGGCTTGATGAAGCCGCCCTTCATGGCCCCGGTCGGCGGCTCGGTCGAACCCATCTGGGTGGGCGCCTCGCGACCCAGGGAGCGGGCCGAGTTCTCGCCGATCGGCGTCGTCACCATCATCGGGCACAGGGCGCTGACGCCGATGTCGTGGGGTCGGAGCTCGCGCTCGAGCGATTCAGTCAGTCCGACTACGGCGAACTTGGTCACGCAGTAGAGGCCCAGGTACTGCATGCCGATCAGGCCCGCCATCGAGGCCGTGTTGACGATGTGGCCGCCCTGCTTTTGTTCGATCATGCGCGGAATGAATGCGTCAATCCCGTGCACGACGCCCCACAGGTTGATGGCCATGGTCGTGCCCCAATCGTCCGGGTCCGCGCCGACGATCGAGCCAAGCGGGGCGATGCCCGCGTTGTTGCAGATGATGTGGGCTCTGCCATAACGGCTGAAGACCTGGTCGGCCAGCTTTTCGACGCTTTCACGCTTCGTGACGTCGGTGGGAATGCCGACCACCTCGGTCCCCGACGGCTCGAATGCTTTCACGGCGGCGTCGAGCGCGTCCTCGCGGATGTCGGCCAGTGCGAGCTTGGCGCCGCGGGCAGCGAAGGCCTGGGCCATGGCGAGGCCGATGCCCGACGCGCCTCCGGTTACCACGGCGACACGGCCCTGGAAGGGGTCGCTCATGCTTTTTCTCCGAGGTTCATCCGCTGCGAGGCTTGGTGAGCTCGATGATGTGGCCGTCGGGATCGCGGATCCACATCTGCCCCATCTCGGGGCTGGTCTGCTGGACCTCGATGCCCCGGGCAAGCAGATGATCGAGGACCTTGGTGTAGTCGTCGATCTCGAAGGCCAGATGATTGGCGAGCGGTGTGAGCGAGCCCGGGGGCTTGCCCCCATCGACACCTTCGGGTGCCTGGATCAAGTGGACCTGGCTGGCCCCCGCCTGGTACCAGACGCCGGGCAGTCCGAAGTCCGGGCGCTCGATCGTTTCGAGGCCCAGCAGTCCCTCGTAGAACCCGCGCGACACTTCGACGTCGCGAACCGTGAGGGAAACATGGTGGACGCTGCGGGCGATCATCAGTCCTTCTCCGAGGCCACAGTGTACGCCCTGCGCCGAGAAATCAATGCTCAGAAGTAGAGCCGGAACTCGAGCCGGCCGTCTCCGTAGCTCGGGATCGCCGTGGATCACGAGCGCGTGGTCCGCGCGTTCAGGCTGCGCCGAACGCGTTCAGCTTCCGCCGAACGTGTTCAGGCTCCGCCGAACAGGCTCGAGTGGAACCAGCGAATCGCCAGCGTGACGCCGACTCCCAGTGCGATCGGGAGGGGCATCTCACGCAGGCCCTGGAGGGCAGCCCCGCCGCTGAAGGGGACGAATGGGGTCGCCGCGTGGAACTGCTGGAATTCCACCTTCCCGTCCGCGAGCTTGCGGACGTCCTGGTGCCAGCATCCCAGCAGCGCGAAGACCGGGAAGCCCGCAAAGAAGACGAAGTCCGAGACGAAGACGTTGGCCAACAGCAGGTGGGTCAAGCCGAACAGCCCGATGCCCATGAAGACGGGATGGCGCGTGATGCGGTAGATGCCGACTACCTCGCCCTTGCCCGGAAAGGCGCTGAACGGGCTCGGCTTGATGGCGCCGCCCATGACGAGCACGAAGGCTGCGCCCATCAGCCCGTACCCGAGCCAGCGCACGGCGGGCAGGCTGCCGGCGTGCCACAGCTGGGGGCCCATGTGCTTCGCGTCGGAATAGATCCAGACCAAGGGGACGAAGGTTCCGAGCGCCACCAGGCTGTAGACGCCCTGGAATCCCTGGTCGCCGAGAATGCCGACCAGCTTCGGCCGCAGCTTCAGGCTCGATAATGCCATGTGGCTGGCGCCGAACAGGAACCAGAAGAGGACGATGCCTCCGATCTCCATGCGAACCCTCCGATTGGGTCCGGCCCGCGCAGCCGGGCCGTCACCACACTGGCTTCGAGTATATTGCTTCGACCATGTCCAATGCCCCCCGTTCCATGTCGCAGCCGGCCTATCAAGCGGCCTACGCCGAATCGCTCGAGAATCCCGTCCGTTTCTGGGCGAAGGCCGCGGAACAGATCGAGTGGATGCGTCGACCGCGGGCGGTGCTGGACGACTCGAACCCTCCGATCCTCCGCTGGTTTCCGGGCGCCATGCTGAACACCTGCTCCAATGCGCTGGACCTCCACGTGGCCTCGGGGCGGGCGGAGCAGGCGGCCCTCGTCTACGACAGCCCGGTCACCGACACGGTCCGCAGCATCAGCTACCGCGAGCTGTTGGACGAGGTGTCGCGCTTCGCGGGCGTGCTCACGGCATGCGGCGTCGAACGCGGCGACCGGGTCCTGATCTACATGCCGATGATCCCCGAGGCTGTCATCGGCATGCTGGCGACGGCGCGCATCGGTGCGATCCACTCGGTCGTGTTCGGCGGCTTCGCCTCGAACGAGCTGGCCCAACGCATCCAGCACGCGGCGCCCAAGGTGGTGTTGACGGCGTCCTGCGGCATCGAGCCGGGGCGCGTGGTCGCGTACAAACCGCTGCTCGACGCCGCCATCGAACAGGCGAGCCACAAGCCCGAGCACTGCGTCGTGGTCCAGCGACCGCAGGCCCAGGCGCAGCTCGTGGACGGTCGCGATCTCGACTGGGAGAGCGTCGCGCGCGACGCCGCTCCGGTTGCGTGCACACCGGTGCAGGCGACCGAGCCCCTCTACATTCTCTACACATCGGGTACGACTGGCACGCCCAAGGGAGTCGTGCGCGACAACGGCGGCCACGCCGTCGCGCTCAAGTGGAGCCTCCAGTACGTCTACGGCATGAAGCCGGGCGAGGTCTTCTGGGCGGCGTCTGACATCGGCTGGGTCGTCGGCCACTCCTATATCGTCTACGCGCCCCTCTTGCTCGGATGCACCACGATCCTCTACGAAGGCAAGCCCGTCG
>SMVA01347203.1_pt1 | contig 19187 bp, 12 predicted proteins | sample 2456451 | NCBI WGS metagenome assembly SMVA01 (sample SAMN11095933, study PRJNA526329) | marine sediment metagenome | biome: Marine sediment; feature: Surficial sediment; material: Deep marine sediment; isolation source: Hadal surficial sediment | place: Pacific Ocean | collected 2014-05 | depth... | reverse complement strand
TCCGAGGCCTTGCTGCGATTTGCCAATGCGTTTATGGGCAACGATACCGATTTGCTTGCCGAAACACGCGAGACACTTGCAAAGGAAATAAGCCCGGAGGCGTTGGTTGATGCCGCCGGTATTGCTTCGAACTTCCAACGCTTGGTGAGAATTGCCGACCCGACAGGAATACCGTCCGATGACATCATGATGGTCTTGCAAGAAGATCTGTGCGAAAAACTCGGCCTCAATGAATATGTTTCAGCAGCAAACTCAAAGGCTCCGTCCTGGTTTAAACGCCTGGTCATCCGGCTTGTCGGCATACCGAAGTTTAAGAAAATTCTGAAAGAAAAAAACAGCTGATTACCGGCCGGTTATTGAAGGGCTGGCGGAAGAGGTGTCCGCCCAACCTCTGTCCGGGATTATCCTATCCAATCATATATTCACGTTATTGGTGTGCCAGTATTAATGAGGAGTAGCTTGATGAATATTTTTTATCGAAGACAATTATTCCTTGCAATTCTGATGCTGACAGGTCTTTCTATCTCGTTACCAGCCGCCGCTGCCACCTCAAAATCTCAAATAGACGCATCAGCGTTAAATGGTCTGAATTACCGACTCGTTGGCCCTATGCGTGGCGGCCGTGCAACAAGGGTTACTGGTATTGTCGGTGACCCAACTACATATTACTTTGGTGCAGCAGCCGGTGGTGTGTGGAAGACAACGGACGGTGGCATCAACTGGTTTCCTATTTTTGACGATCAGCCGGTAGCTTCGATTGGTGATATCGCCATTGCGCCATCCGATTCCAATATCATTTATGTGGGTACCGGCGATGCGAAATCGCGTGGCAATGATTCTCACGGTAATGGGGTCTATAAATCGCTTGATGGTGGGTCAAGCTGGCAACATATGGGGCTCCCAAAAGTCAGACATATCAGCCGGGTTATTATTCATCCGGAAAATCCTGACATCGTTGTTGTCGCAGCACCGGGTGGTTTTTATGGCCCGAATAAAGATCGTGGCATCTTCCGTAGCATGGATGGTGGTAAAAGCTGGAAAAAAATTCTCTTCGTAAATGAACACACAGGTGCATACGATGTAACCTTTGTGCCGGGAAGCCCTGACACGATTTATGCATCTATGTGGCAGATGATTCGCAACCCCTTCAGTCTTGTCAGTGGCGGCCCGGGAAGCGGTCTTTTCCGTTCTTCCGATGGTGGTAACAGCTGGACGCAGCTTGAAGGTAACGGTTTACCTGAAGGCATTCTCGGTAAGATAGGTGTCACCGTTTCACCGGCTGATCCCAGTCGAATATATGCCGTCATTGAAGCCGAAAAAGGAGGACTGTATCGCTCCGATGATAACGGTAATCATTGGAAGCTGATAAACCCAAGTCGAGCACTCTGGAGACGCGCCTGGTTTTTTATGGATGTCATTGCACACCCACAGGATCGGGACACAATCTTTGTTATGAACATTCAACTTGAGAAGTCGGTTGATGGTGGTGAATCCTTCAAGCCGATGAAGATTTATCATGTTGATCACCACGATTTATGGATGGATCCTGAAAACCCACAACGTATGATTAGCGGTAATGATGGCGGCGCAAATGTGTCAATCAACGGTGGTCTGGCCTGGACACGTTCCGACGACAATCAACCCACCGGGCAATTTTATCGGGTGACCACCGATAATCGTTTTCCTTATTTCATTTATGGTGGCCAACAGGACTGGGAGACTATTGCGATCGCGAGCCGGGGAAACTGGAATGGTATCGGTCGAAGGGACTGGTATGCAATAGGTGGTTGTGAGATGGGTTGGGCAGCACCTGATAAACGAACAGGTAATTATGTCTATGCAGGTTGCACCGATGGTGGCATCAGTCGTTACGATCGTAAAACTCAGCGTAACCAGTCTGTAGGACCCTGGCCATTAACCAACATTGGACATGGTGCGAAAGATGCAAAATTTCGCTTCCAATGGACTTCACCGATGATCATCTCCGTTCACGATCCAAGCGTGATGTACAGTGGTGCAAACGTGCTGTTTCAGTCAAATGACGATGGCATGAGTTGGACAGCCATAAGTGATGATCTAACACGTAATGACAAAAGCAAACAGCAAGCGTCTGGTGGACCCATCAATAAAGATAACGTGGGTACCGAAGTTTATGGAACAATCTATGCACTGGCTGAATCAAGACACAAAAAGGATTTACTCTGGGTCGGTACCGATGACGGATTGGTTCATATCACTAAAAATGGTGGCAAAAAATGGAACAACATAACCCCTCCTGAAAGCCTCCTGCCGGAATGGAGCAGGATAAACTCAATTGAAGCTTCACCACACGATCCCGCCACGGCCTATCTTTCAATACATCGAAGGGAGTGGAGCGAGTACCGTCCTTATGTTTTGAAGACCAGTGATTATGGCGAAAGCTGGACGTCAATTACAAACGGACTGCCTGAAGATTCAATTGTTCGTGTATTGCGTGAAGATCTGCAGCGCGAAGGACTTTTATTTCTTGGTACTGAGATGGGTATGTATTTCTCGCTTGATGGTGGTAACCATTGGCAGACATTACAACTCAATCTACCCATCACGCCAATTTATGACCTAATGATCAAGACTAATGATCTTGTTGTCGCGACACATGGCAGAGCCTTTTGGGTACTTGATGATTTTTCGCCGCTACGAACACTCACCACCGACCTTGCAGCGAAACCCGCTCATATTTTTGCACCCAGTTCGTCTTTTAGAATTCGAGACGACTTTGCGATACCAAAAACACCTGTGGGGCAAAACCCACCGCCTGGTGCTGTCATTTACTACAACCTTGGCACAACGCCAATAGAACCGGTTAAAATTTCGATAATCGATAGCGCGGGAAATATGGTGCATTCCTTTTCTTCGGCACCGGAAGCGACTAATTCATTGGAAACTCATGCCTCTATAGATATGGGTGCCAATTACAGCAGGTCCTCTACAGTAACCGCAGAGCCAGGTCTAAATCGATTCGTCTGGGATTTGCGTTACCCAGGTGCCACCGGCATGGCTGAAAGCATCATTTTCTGGCATCCCCCCAAGACACCGCCGGTTGGTCCACTGGCTTTGCCCGGTGAATATATAGTCCAGATGGAAGTAGATGGACAGATTCAAACTAAAGCACTGATTATAGAAGCTGATCCGCGTATTTCATTTCCAGTTGAAGAATTGCGTGAACAATTTGATCTTCATACAAGAATAAACAGCACACTGTCAGAAATTACCGAAGCTGTATTGGACATTCGAAGAGTCAACGATCAAATAGATAACATTCGATCAAATTCTGCGAATATAAATGAAGCCAGAAGCATGATAAGAGATCTTGGCCAAATACAGGATAAGTTAACGGCCGTAGAATACGCCCTGACTGAGCCACGTATGGAAGGTGCATCAGATTCATTTCATTTTCCCACCAGGCTTGATAGTCAATTTATTATTCTTATAGGAACTATTGCCAATTCCGACAGAGCACCTACTCAACAATCTTATGAAGTTTACAAAGTGCTGAAAGAAAGAGCCATGGAGCAACTCGACATAATGAAAACGTCCTTTGAGGCTATACAAAGACATGACAGGAAATTAAGCAGGCTTGGTTTGCAACCACTCTTCCATGAACCTCTCGATGGCGGCAGACCATGACCGATCCTGGTTGAAGGCAGAGTCGACGGAGTTGGAATACATCATTTGGCGGAAGAGGTAGGAGTCGAACCCACCAGGCACCTCATCAGCGCCTCACTGGTTTTGAAGACCAGGCATCCCACCGGGGACATCGCTCTTCCGTATTTTCACGCCACATTACATGGAATTAAAGATCCTTTCTGGAAGCTCCGCATCAATCACTGAGCGCGTATCACCGTCTCTTTTAGTGAACCGAATAGAATCAAAGTATTCCAACACTTCCACCGCCAGGTTGCGGCTCAGGCCAACGTGATTCTTGAAATCTTTGGTCGAAAACTGCGGCATTTTATTGTTTAAGTCGTTGACCGATTCGGCCAGATCCCGAAGGACAGATTGCAAGGCATAGCGATTCTTGGCCAAGTGAATTACCCCGCCTTCTCTTACCGCAGCCCGCAGCGCCCTCATAAGGGATATTTCATCACACGCGATGTCCCTTTGAAGATTGGACAGCACAGGTATATTGATGCCGTGTTTTATCATGGCCTGTTGGATATCAGACCACTGTCGCTCTGCCTCATCGAACAGCAGGGCTTGATGGCTACTTGCACTTACCAAACCATTGCTGATCGTGAGAACACCGAGTTTTTGCTGGGCAGCCATCACAGCTTTTAATAGTGCCGGCTCCACACCGGGCGTGAGTCTTGCTTTCAATTCCTTTAGTACAATGCCGATCTCGTTCGGCTTTTCCTTATGCCAGTCCGACAAATTTTTGCCAAGTGTTTGCTCGGCCGCATCCCATTTTTGCGTGGCCACAGCAAATTCAGTCCCATCAGTGTTAAACAGCCTGATTTTTTCGGCCAGGGTCGGTTCAAGCATTACCCGGCTCAGCTCGTCATCACGCACATTCCAAGATTGCTTAAGACGGCTGAGATTTACTATTTGCAGGTGATCGGTCAACAGGGTCCGCAATGCTCCGCCCACTGTACCAACCTCCATTGCCGTCAGGTACGTCAGCCTGGAAAAGCTCGCCTTGCCTTTCCGTGGAGCATGGGCATCAAGAACAATTCCACCACCGAGAGTGACAGACTCGCTATCATCACGCAGCAGAAAACAATCCCTGGAACAGCAAGCAATATCACCATCAATGATGAACTGAACCAGACCGCTTTCTCCGGGACTCAAGGTATTACCTGGACCCTGCTTTTCCAGCAGAAACAACTTCGCGCGTTTTCTGGCTGCGCCAATATATAATTTAACCGGCGATAAATGCTTGAGCCCGAAAGGCGAGTTCGGTAGCAAATGCAATCTGGCGTCAATTCTTGCTGTAGTCAGTGCAACTTTCTCGTCGAGCAGGTAGTCACCGCGATGTACCTGCTCTTTGCTAACGTCACCAACCACACTCAGCGCACAGCGTTGCCCTGCTCTACACGTTTCAACGTCTTCGTCCTGAGCATGAATGGTTCTGATGCGTAGCGATTTTCCTGACGGCAATAACCTCAATGAGTCTCCGACGGATGCTTTGCCCGATATCGCGGTACCTGTCACAACCAGCCCAGTCCCTTTCAACAAAAATGAACGGTCGATTGACAGGCGAAAATAACCGGCAGCCGGTCTTGTACCAAGTCGCTCTGCACGACGATATAGAAATTGCTTTAATTCGACGACTCCACTGCCATCAATTGCATTGACAGCAAAAACCGGGCAGGCATCTGCCAACAAAGCCCGCATGGTGTCGCGGACGTCTGCAACCCGATCTGCCTCAACCCGGTCAATCTTGGTGATCACAACCACGTAGTTTTTCACACCTAACAGTCGCATGATATCCAGGTGTTCGATGGTTTGTGGCATAGGGCCGTCGTCGGCTGCCACGACCAGCATGCCCAGGTCAATGCCACCCACTCCTGCGATCATGTTATTGATAAAGCGGATATGGCCCGGCACATCGATAAAACCGATTGTCTGGTCTTTAATGTCGCGGATGTAGGCAAACCCAAGATTGATAGACAGGCCGCGACGCTTCTCTTCATCAAGTCGGTCGGTGTCTACCCCGGTTAGTTGCTTGACCAAGGAGGTTTTACCGTGGTCAACATGTCCCGCGGTGGCAACAATCATTCCAGTAGTTCACCGAGCTCAGCCAGTTGGCCGGCGAATTGCTGCTCGCAGTCCAGACAGCGCAAGTCCAGCCATAACTTTCGGTCATTGAGTCGGCCAACCACCGGCTTCGGCAGTTGACCCAGGCAATTCGCCAATCGTCGCAATTGCGCGTCGTTTGATGCTGTTACCACGAGAGCAAAACTGGGGATGTTTTCAATAGGCAGTGCGCCGCTGCCAATTTGACTGCTGCATGCCGTTACTGTGACGTTGTATTCGGCCGGCAGGACCGCTGCCATTGCCGGCAGTAGACGCCTGGCCTGGTCCTCAATATCAACTACCGCGCGGCTAAGAAAATTGAGCGTTGGTAATTCACCACGCAAACGTTTCGGGTTGCGGTACATTTTGAGCACTTCGGCCAGCGCGGCCAGTGTCATTTTGTCGATCCGCAAGGCGCGCTTGAGAGGATTTATGCGAATACGATCAACCAACTGGCGGCGGCCAGCGATTATTCCACACTGCGGGCCACCCAGCAGCTTGTCGCCACTGAAGCATATGATATCGACACCGTTGGCAATAGCCTCTGCAGCAGTGGGCTCAGAAGGCAACCCTATCTCAGCAAGGTTAAGCAGGTTTCCACTGCCAAGGTCGGCCACTAGCGGCAGATGATGCGTATGTGCCAGCTTGGCCAATTCGACTTCAGTGACCTGCTTGGTAAATCCTTCAATGCGAAAATTACTGGTGTGCACTTTCATCAGCAACGCCGTTTTCTCACTAATCGACTTTTCGTAATCTTCAATATGAGTACGATTAGTCGCACCTATTTCTACCAACTTGCAGCCAGACCGTTCCATCACTTCAGGAATACGGAATGAGTCCCCTATCTCTACCAACTCACCTCGCGAAACCGGCACTTGACCACCATCTGCCAAGGTGTTCAACACCAACAAAACGGCGGCGGCATTGTTGTTCACTACGGTCGCAGCTTCAGCTCCGGTCAGCTCACAGATCAGGGGTTCGACGTGGCTGTCGCGGTTACCTCGCATTCCCTTCTCAATTTCAAACTCAAGGTTGATCGGTGCACTGGCCGCGAGCATGACGGCTTCCAGGGCTTTTTTCGGCAACAACGCCCTACCCAGGTTGGTATGCAATACGATACCCGTCAGGTTGATTACCTGGCGAATTGTGGATTGGTTAATTCGGATTAAATGTGCTTCTACGGATCTGATAATATCAGCTATAACGACCTCAGAATGCCCACCGGCGGCAATGTCCACCCGGATGCGAGTGAGCTCTGTGCGTACCACTTTGCTGGTCTGTGTGTGCCCCCACTGTTCCACCAAACCGGCTGCTTGCTGGATGACAACATCGACCGATGGTAATCGGCGCCGTGGGTCCGCATTGTTATCGATATTTGGCATCACCCACTCTTAATTAACTCACCAATCAAAAATTCCCGGTACTGAATTTTACCAGACGAACTTATATTTTAGGTCAAGTCCATACACGAGATGAAAAATGCCGTGCTACGTCCCGATCGGGACCAATAAGACTCCATGCTTCAGATAAAAATTCCATCTCCGGTGGTGGGTCAGCTTGAAACTCTGGATGGTTCTCCGAGCCGTGTTTTCGCGATGGCTGGCTAATTTGCATTCTATCGAATGTCCAGGCGATAGGCAATCAGCCCGCTGATCACCATGGGCGCGGCGAAAATATAAAAATTGACAGACATTACCAATTAATGAGCTCAAACGTCGTAATGTAACCAAGGTATCGATTACCTGCATTGTTATGGCATGGCTGGTGCCGCTCCGGCTCGAGGCAAACTGTCCCTATTCTAAACGGCGTGACACATAGCGGTTGCCACTGGGGAAGAAAAAGATGAGATTTCCGTCCTCAAATCGATAAGGAATTTCTTCGACGACGCCCTGTGTCAGGAAATTCTCCTTCTCGTCGTTAGGCCGCCAATGCAACTGCATCCATTGAGTAATAACAATCTTGCCGTCTTCGATAACATATGGACCAGAATTGGCGTTTGCGCTCGAAGCGGCTTGGTCCCCGATGTTAAAGATCGTGTTACCTATGAAATAGCCAGGAGTAATAATCATCAACCCGGTCATATCATGGTCTTTGCCGTTGATATTGTAGTGTGTTGTCTGCCAGGTGCCGTACAGGCGATCATCCGAAGTCTTTCCCTCGTCAGCCAGAGTGACAAGCACAAAAATAGGCAAAATAATTATCGACACTATCAGCGACACAAACGAACTGCGATTCTTCAAAACACTCACTTTTTTTACCTCCCCAAATTCACATTAAATAGCCATGGTATTTTTTGGAAACAGTCCCAAAGACACGTTATCTGCCAACCATCAACACTGCAGCGTCAGCTGAGCAATCTTAATCAGAGACTCCCCGGTGTTCGACAAAGATCGGGCTCGACCACGCGGTTGCGCCATCTACCTGCTGTACACGTACCCAATAGGCTGCTGTTTCGCCTGACACAGGTTTTTCTTGCACCCAACTAAACTGAACCCTCGCCGGATATTTGGTCGCGATCTTTCGTAATACGATTTCGCGATCAACGCCATCGAGTGGGTAAATCTTGTCGTCAAAGGTTAGTTGGTTCAGAGGAATTGAAAACTTTATTTGCTTTTTTTTGATGCCTGCCGAACCGAATTGACTACGCGATCGATAGTTGGCTTCAAAATTCAGCACGGAGTGTTCCGATGTCGCGATATCCAATATCACACCGTCTTCATCGCCGGCAGTCATTGTATCGAACACCACCAGTCCCTCGCCCTCCAGCCGCAGAACCTCTGTGGGAAAGTCCAGGCGATAGGGAGCGATGCTTGAAATCGTCCCTTTATCCAGCCTGATCTGGCCTGACCACAGCGTTTGTCTTCTCCGTTCCCTCGAAGCGGCCCCCCGCCAGATTACCTTCACTCTGGTAAGTTCGACGCCCGTCTCAGTGGATGCATCGTTCGCTTCACGGTGACGGTAGACAACCTTGGTACCCTTGAACAGTTCGACTCGCTCAATACCAGCCGTACCAAATACATCAACTGAGAACGTCGCATTTCCCGCTACCTTTATTTCCTCTCCAAGCCAGTGCTTACCAGCCTTGAACCGCAAATAAATCCGTTCTCCAGTCGTCCCGTACACTCGCCTCTGTTTGAAAGCTTCCCAAAGTCCCTGGCGACTTAGATCTCGTGCAAAGGTACAGGTTATCCCGCCATGGACTGCAAATAACTGACTACCAGGGGGGGAGTCACCGAGCTTTCCAAATACGTCGTCGCTGCTGGCGGTAAATCCCACCTTTAGGCCACGATTCAGCGCCTCTCTCAGAAACCACTCAAATTGCCCGTGACCCGAATAAACCTCAATGAAGGGCATAAACTCGCTGTTATAGAAATCAAGGTTTGCCCGCCGCCCACCAATATGAGGCATCAGAAAAACATCGTCCGAATCCAGCGAAGCAATCAGGGAGTCCATAACATACCGGTCTGTATCAGCACTGTATCCGCGCAAATCCGGTTCGGCATAGCCGCTGCGAAAAAGGGTCTGCCCCTCTTCCAAGTAAATAATATTGTGGTCGCCACCTCGACCCGTTGTAGCCGACCATTCATAACCGGGAAAGGCAACGAATCTACCCGGCAGGTTGAATTTCGCAGACGTATCCTGGATTCCTCCCCAAGTCTTTTTGGTAATATGAAAGTCATTTACCGCCCATGACATAAAATCGATTCCTGCAAACCCATAGGCATACGAAGCGTACTGATTCAAGTTTGCTGAACCGCGAATATTCTGACCATGTAAATCACCGCAGTAATGCCTTAAGTCCAGCGTTGACCTGGCGACCATCAGATTAGACTGAGCTGACAAGTCTCCCCGTTCAACATCTCTTACGGTTACCCTGTACTCACCTGGTTGCGAAGTCCTGACGCCTTCGAAGCGATGGTATCCCGCGTCGCGCTCGGTGAAGGTATAGGTACGGGGAAGCCCCTCCAACCCCTCCGCCTCAATTTCTATGGTGCCAGTGTACGAAGTCGAAGGATTGCCCCATTTGTCCTTTGCCTTGACCAGAAGCCAGGTCTCCTCGCTCGTGCTGCGTTCCGACGGCCACAGAACCTCAAGTTTTGCTGGCCCCGAGCTGACAATACGGATTCGCGGAGAATCGAGAAGCCTGACGGGCAGCACCGAGTTCAACGGGTCAACCATAAACCGAAATTCACTTTCGAGGTGCGGCGTTATGGTGGGTGCCCGCGATCCCGGGCCGCCGCCACCACGGTCGCCGAGCGTGATGGTAACTTCATCCCCCTCCACAAGGTCACCTTCCCCCACTGTAATCACCAGTCCGCCCCAATAGGGTCGAAGACCGGCGTGACGGGGATCAAAGTGGATTCCAAGTTCTACATCAGCGGTAGAATGGGCCGTTACATAATTCGCGCGTGTTGGATCATCGGTCTGGAATTTTCCCCAGTCCGCGACCGCGTTGAACAGCAGGAAAACACGACCGCCATCGTCGACGCCCATTTTGCCTACGTGATAGGTAAACTCCCATGTGCCCAACTCGCCCGCTACGATATTCAGGACGTCAGAGTCGAAGGTTCCATAACCGTATATTTCCCGGTTCTTTTCCTTTCCCTGGGGACCCAGGTCGAGTTCGTATTCTTCAGATACCAGTGTGGTTTCCAATTTCTCCGCACTGCCGTAACAGGGCATCGTCAACACTGCTGAAAATGCAATGATGGAAAATGCAATTCGTCCAACCATAGCCTAACCTCCAATTTTCAAGCATTTGTTTTTATAGTATTCGCGGATTCCTGTCCCAAAAGTTGTCGGTCGAACAAATTTGAGGCGGTCTAAATGTCTAAGCAAGCAATTCCTCAACTGCTCGATTACCATGCTCCATGGCGAAAAATATTGTTGTAAATCCCGCCGAGTCTGCATTGACAATAGCAATAAATCCATGGATTCCGGCGTAAACAATGGCACGAGTAATTCACTGCCCCCGGTTGCCAGGTATGTTTTTCCGTCCAGGTGAAATTCGTTACGTTTGGCATGACCACCAAAATCGTCATGATTGTCGATAATTAAGATGCGCGATTTATTACTCGTCTTGTCCTGGTAAAAGTTCGCAGCAGAGAGACCGCTAAGCCCAGCACCGACAACGACCAGATCATAATCATCATCAGTTTGATGTTTTGGTGTCGCCCAGGCTTTTCCTTACCATGCAAGGGCATGTGCTACTTCAAACGAACCGATATGGCTACCGCGAAGTCCTGTTAATAATGGAGGGTATTCAGAATCTTCAATAACAGAAGATAAAGTATGCAATGGAAAGGGCAAGGTTGCACCCAAGGTACTCATTGCAACTCCATTTAGAAAATCCCGTCTTGTTAGTGCTTGATCTAAACCTAAATTGTTATCAATAACACTCATATTTAGCTCCGATAGGATTTGCATCCGATCTTGTTGGACTTGGGTGGTCTGCCCACTTTGCCGGTACGGATTCGATAAGGGTGTCAGAGTTCTGATCTATGGGTGCCATTGACTGGTTTGCATAGCTCTGAGGGAATAGGAAATTCCACGAGCATCTGATCGAACAATATACTGCGTGATGCCAGGCCACTAGATCTATCCTGCCCAACCCGCGGGGAACCTACTGAGGGATAGATTACTTTTATCAAAATCAAAAGTTTCATCCATGGTCTAACCGCCCATTTTCAGGTTTTTATTTCGAAGGTAAGCCAGCGTCATCAGAAAAGAGGGCAGGTATTTGGCTATACAGTACCCACGAATTTGGTGCGGCCGTTCCAATTTGACAGAAAGCGATTCTGCACCGCCGTTCGTCATAAAGGCGGCTACTTCTTTACCCAGAACGGTATTATTTGCCAGGCCCCGGCCGTTATCCGCCTGAATCGCGAGAACGCCATCCTGCAAATCATAGACCTTCGGTAAAAGAGATGGATTTATCCAGGCTGTTTCGTACCACAAAAATTCGACTGATGGCTCACCCACCGTCGGGAAGTGACGATGTAGCCTTCGGCAGGCTTCTTTGAATAGCTGACTTTCGGTGCGGCTCACGAGAATGTCTGGGAAAGCGGCAATAAGCCGCCCGGCGCCATCAAATCGGGCCGAGAACATGTAGGGCTGCTTATCGGTAAAAGACCCGCCCCCATGCAGAACCAGAGCCCGGTTTTCATCTGAAAATGCGGTCGTTGCAAACTCAAAAACTTTCAAAGGCAGTACAGTCCGCCTCATCTCCGGATGTAATGCTGAATTGCCTCCGTTCGCCGCCAGCACGACTCGTTTCGCGTCAAGGTATCCACTATCGGTAATCACGCGCCACCGATCACCGCGGCGTTCCAATTTTGTCACGGGGCTGCGGGAATACAGGGCTGCGCCCTGACGCATTGCGGCATCTGCCAGGCCGCGACTGAAGGCCAGGGGGTTTAATGAACCACCCTCGGTAAACCGCATTGCACCACAGTATCGGGGGCTTCCAAGGCTCTGAGCGGTATTTTCTTTGTCGAAATACTCAACGCTGTAGCCTCTGTTTTGCCACTCGCGGGCGCGTTTGCGTAGCTTGACCGCGAAGTCCTTGTTGTGCGCCGGGGTCCAGAATCCATCTTGCTTTGCATCACATGAAATATTATGGGCAGAAATAAGATCAAAACACTGGCGTGCGGCTGAACCAACCAACTTAATAAGCCGCCCACCCCATTCCTTACCGAATTTGCGTTCGATCTCGTCTGGGTCGTGGCTAATAAAATCCGGCGCAATGAGACCACCGCTTTTTCCCGTGGCTTTACTCCCTGGTTCCTTGGCCTCTATTACAGCGACAGAGCATCCAGCCTCCGCTAAATGGAGTGCCGTGGATAGTCCGGCGACGCCGGCCCCAATAACCGCGATGTCCGCGTTTTTGTCTCCATGCAGCCTTTCAAGTGTCGGCCCAGGAGCCGATGTGCGTTCCCATAAAGTCGTTCCGAGAGCCGGATGCAGATTGGTTACATTGTTGTTCATTCGTATAAATAACCCAAAATAAGCAAACCGGTGTCATGGTGTCTGAAGGAAATTGATTGGGGCCGCCTATTAATGGCATTTACTCGATTGGCAACTTACTCAGATTTCCAACCAAATGCTTGAGCAGTGATACCAATTGCTCAAGATGCTCCTGATCAAGACCCTCTACGGCTCTTTGCCACTGGCGACTACCGAGAAGCATCACCTTTTCAGCTAACTCCTTTCCAGTCTGTGTCAGTTCGACGTTCGTATGCCGATTATCATTTTCGTCTATGTTTAACGTAACCCATCCTTCCATTCTCAGACGCTCGAGCGCTCGGCTTACCGTTGATCGCTTCACCATCCCCAGACTGGAAAGGTCGCGGATATTAATCGGACTGGTCCGCATCAATATAGTTATTATTCTGTATCTCGTGCGGTCCACGCCAAGCTTGGCAATGGCCTTATCCAGATCTTCGTGATACTTGGAATCGGCGTGGGCTATGAGATAAAACGGCGAGGAAAAGAGATCGAATTCCGGATCCGCCGGATCAAAATGCCCTGGGAATTTTTTGAATTGTCTATTGTTCATAAAAAATCCTGGCTGCTCTCATCTCTATCCACATAAGTCCTATCTAACCCAAATCAGGTTGACTGGGAGCAATGGCCGGTTTCGTCAGTGATTTCCGGGTAAGCAGAACAAAAATGATGCACAGAACAAGGGCAACGGGGGTATTCATTATCATCGGAAGCGACATCTCCCGAACGCCAACAATCGTCACCGCGATATAAATGGCCGTCCCTTCCTGCCTGATCATATGTTCAACGCATACGGCAGTTCTCTCTCTGGGCGTAAGGGCCATGACTTTGCTCAATAACATCGCCGCACCCAGCACCAAAACATTCATGGCAAGTGTAATTCCAAACAAACTGGCGAAGTGTTGACGCAGAACGGGAATCTGATCGACCAGAATGAACCCGAAAGCAATGACCAGAACCGAGGTTCCAACCAGTTTCACAGTACCCTTTGCCTTGATCGCTATGTCAGGCTTGAGAGCGCGCGCCAACACGCCAAGACTTGCAGGGATGAGCGTAATACTAAAAATCTTCCAAATAAATCCAATAAGAGGAATATCGATTTGCTCTTCCACGCCCATGAAATATAGCAACGCAAAATGCGCGTAAAATGGAACGACGATTATATAGATCATGCTGACGACAACGCTGAGGGAGAGCGAGAGAGCCAGGTCACCCTTTGCAAGGTCCGTCATCAGATTGGATAACATGCCCCCAGGGCAGGTGGCCAAGAGAATAAACCCGACAGTCAAAGCCGGAGTCGGCGCGAACAAGACAGCCAACGTAGTGCCAACCAGAGGCGGGATGACCAACATACTTATGAGGCCCACGATGAAGGCGCGATGATTGCTAATAATCCGACGGAAGTCGTCAATGGTGAGACTGAGCCCCATTGAGAACATGATCAACCAAAGTGACCCGGGCAGCAAAATACTATCTATAATCGACATCAAGCAGCCCCTTATTGGTCAATGGCTCAAACTGATACCCCACCGCTTTGCACCAGAGCGGCGTGATAATTGCCTCTAATTCAAGTGGTTTCACCCGACCGGCTCGATCGAAAGTTTGCAGGCGCCGTTCCGTTGAATCGCCCGAATGCTGGACTGCGCATTCTCAAGATCCGTGTCAACGATCCGAGCACATACATTAGCCTTTATCCAACCGAACGGCATCAGCATCCGGGCCCCGGGCCCGTAAAACAATCCGACGTCAAAGAAGTTCCCTGGCGGTAAGCCCTTGACGGAACCCGCCGGAACACAGGCCAGTACTATGTCACCAACTTCGGGATAAGAAGTCGCATTTTCCAATGGCACTTTGCTTCCTGACAGTGCGGCAGGTAACACATGGGCAGGCAGAGGACAGGACAATTCAGGCCCTGTCCAGATCGCGTGCATGGCATCAAAAGTCAGCCGTTCTTGCGCGAGCCGCCAAAGAAAGTCCGTCGACTTCGGCGCTTTGTCATCTAACAAGTCGCACCGCACGGATAATTTGGATACGGGCTCTGTAAAAATAATTTGTCGCATAATTGGTCCCGTCATGTGTGCCACCGCATGAATTCGGCAAAATCTGCTGCAATTCGAATACTCACTTGTAACGAACACCGCCTTTGATGACCACATGGACGCGTTTCAACGCTCCGATATCAGCCAGGGGGTTGCCGGCGATAACGATCACGTCGGCAAGCTTACCCTCTTCAATGGTCCCCAACTCATCTTCCAGACCCAGTGCCTCAGCACCATTGCGGGTGGCCGCAATAATGGCGTCCATGGGGCTCATCCCTTCTTCAACCATATAACGGTATTCCAATGCATTGGGGTCTTCCTGTTGAAAATTAAGAAAGGAAGGTGTGTCCGTGCCAAGCGAAAACTTGGCTCCCGCTTTGATGAATCGCCTCATGTTCTTATGGGAGATCACCCGGTTGGCCTGAATTTCGTTATAGGCTGGACCGGTCAGCCCAAATATATCCCCTTCCTCACTATGACCTTCTAATGTAGCTGCGCTACTTTCATAAATCGGCAGGCCCGATTGAGCAGGCGCGCTCTTGTTGTAAAGCATCTTGTCGCGGTAGCGCATGAGAAGACGGTATTCCTTGGGCTCCATCGACATGATGTAAAGGGATTCACTGAAGCGATGCGGGTCTTCCGCATGCTCAGCGCCGGTTACCATAACGCGCAATAACGTATCGACGATGACGCCCTTTTCTACATAGCCGCGAATGATGTCTTCATCGATAAGAACATGCCCATAGAAAGGGTGTTCAAGCGTATCAACATCAAAATCCAACATCCGACGCAGCCCTTCATTATGGGGTCCTGCGTGCACATCAATGATTTTGCCGTATTTATGGGCCCTGTTAATAATATATTGGAGCTCCTCATCCGTAAAATCGTTCTCGCCGTCATAAACGGCATCGGACATATAAAGTTTCCAATAGTTGAATTCAGGGCCGAGAAAGGGCTCCGTTCCTTCTTTTACATCGTCGATCACATTGTATGCGAAGTCGTTTCGTATCCAATCCACTGCTTCTTCGGGCGTATTATTGTCCTTGATGTAACTTTGAAAATGCCTTTCGCTCATGAACAAAGCTCCGCCAAGAAAGATCCGGGGGCCTGCAATTTCACCGGCGTCGATTCTTTTCTTTACGGGAAGGATACGTTTGGAAGGACCGCTGGTCTGCCGCATGCTGGTCACGCCTTGCATCAGATATACATAAGCCCGGTGTGGCATCCGGGAGAACGTCTCCTCCCACCGTTCGCGCAAGATATCCAGCGGCAGATCGGCCGTCGGTGCTGGATAGAGAGGGTTCAGCTGAATATGCTGATTGGAGTTAATAATGCCCGGCATCACAGTCATGCCTGCGGCATTGATCACCTGGGCCCCTTCCGGAATTTTGACGTCTTCAGATCGGCCGACTTTCGTTATCTTGTCGCCCTCAATCACAATCGTGTAACCAATTTTTGGGGAGGCGCCCGTGGCATCAATGAGCAATCCTCCGACGATTGCAATCGGATGGGTCGGCACAAACGGCGGTTCCTGAGGCCCCAGAATAGCAGGCAGCTTCTGCTCCTCTGCCATCACCTGGCCAATTGACATCAGCCCGATTACGAAACTTATTACCAATGATAATACGGCCTCGCGGCCATGTTGCTTGAACATAATATTTCTTTCCTTCTCAGTGCATGCACCATTAGAGAACATCACAATTTTGCGCGGGTACACACTATCGATTACCGGACCAATCGCCCATCAGCAATGACGTGCCGAACATCTTTCAGGTTTTGTATATCGGTAAGGGGATTCTTCCCAACAATAAGGATGTCTGCAAGCTTCCCCTTTTCCAGGGTACCTAGTTTGTTGCTCATCCCCATGATCTGAGCGCCGACACGCGTTGCAGAAGCCAGGATATCGCGGTCGGAAAGTCCTGCATCCTTCAAGAAGCCAAGTTCGACATAATAGTCATCCGGATATCGACGTTCATTCTCAAAGGGGATATCGGTCCCAACCCCGATACGAATACCGGCCTTGTGAGCCAATCGCACCATCTCAATATGTTGGTCGTGATCAATTGGAAATCGGCGCGACATCGTATGATAGAAGCCACCGGCAGGGATTCCTGCCGGCGGATATCCTGATGCGATCACATTGTAAAAAGCGGTGAGCGTCGGTACAAAACCGGTATCATTTTTGGCCATTACCTTGATGATGTCCGGGTTGAGATTAAGCGGGTGCTCAATACTATCTATACCGGCCTCGGACGCCCAGGTCGTGTATTTCCCATAGGAGTCAACCGTGGCCAGGATACCAAGTTCATGCGTTTCTTCTACCGCTGCTGTCACTTCTTCCCGCGTATAAGGTGCCGTTAGTTTGATCCAATCCGCGTGCATGCGGAACTGTTCCCGCACCGCGAGCCGCCAATCATCAGCTCCGTTAGCAACCCGCACCCGGCTGCTACCCTCGAGGCTTTTGGGCCGTCCCGTTGCTGTTGAGGTGATTTCATCGCCGTGACCGCCACGGGACACAATAAGTTGGCCGCTCCACAGAATCCGGGGACCATCAACAAGTTGCCTGTCGACGGCCTCTTTAAGCCGCAAAGCGACATCATTGCGTGTGCCGACATCCCGCACTGCCGTAATACCGGCATCAAGTAATTGCCCGAGAAGGAGTGTGCCACGTATGGCAGCCGCAGCATCCGAATCCCGATAGTGGGAAAAATCGTCGCCCCGTTGCTGAGTAAAATGAATATGGAGATCGATTAGTCCGGGAAGGATGAAAAGCCCGCTCGCGTCGATCCGTTCATCGATTTTTGCTGGAAGGGTGATATCCGCACGCCGCCCGACTGCCTGAATGCGGTCGCCCCTAATAATCACGATAGCATTCTCTACCGGTGTGCCCCCCAATCCATCAATCAGCGTCCCGCCTTCAATAACGACGATGGGATCGTTTGATGTATCGCGAGGAGGAAGAGGAACCGCCCTGGTGTCATCCGTTGTGCGCCAGCCATCTTCTTGCGCCGCCGCACCAACCGGTAGCGCTGACAGTATCAGTATTAAGGCCGAAGTGAAATGTAACGATTTTATCCACATGAACCCAAACCTCCGTTTCGAAATTCCGGTTGCACTTGGTAACACCGCGGCCTGTTAAAGATCCAGGCCGCGGCACCATTCCGCACGAGCTTTAGTAATTGAAGCGGAGCGTCGCGCCGTACATTCGGGGATCGGCATAAACAAGCCGGCCCGAAAGGAAGGTGGAGTCACCACCGAAAGATGTGGACAAATAAAGTTTGTCAGTCAGATTTCGGCCCCAGACTGAGACCTCCCACTTTCCATCTTCCGACGCAAGGCCAGCCCGTAAACCGAGCAGACTATAGCCAGACTGGGCGTCTGCAATATTGTTTGGAAGTGCGAATTCAATCTTGGACCGATAGGTGTAATCGACGTTAAGAAAGGGCTTGAAACTCCAAAACGTGGTATTTGGCCTGTAGGAAGCCATAAGCGTGCCGGAAAAAGAGGGTGACTGAACCGGTGTAAACCCTTCAAACTCCCCGGTCTTTATTTCGGCCTCCATAATATTGACGCCGGCCCGCAAACTAAACTCATCAGTGGCATACCAAAATACTTCGGCTTCAACGCCGTAGACTTCGGCATCACCCGCATTTGCCAATACAATAAGACGAATGCCTTCGCGGTCTACAGCTGTAGTCGCCTGGAAATCCTGCCAGTCGTAATAATAAGCAGCAGCATTGAACTGAAGTTTGCCATCGGCCAACGTTGACTTCATACCCAACTCATAGGCCCATAAAGTTTCCGTTTCGAAGGGGGCCGATTGTTGTGGCGAAAAGGAAATGGTCGCGGGAAAACCAGGCCCCTTGAATCCACGGCTGACGCTGAAGTAAAAAAGCCTATCCTCATCGGGCGTCCAGTCGATCCCAATCTTACCGGTTGGCTCGCTGGCGTCTACGGTATCTTCAAACAAGGGAATGGGAACCGGGCCGGGGCCGACAATACTGCCGGAATAGTGGAAAAATCTTTCTTCATCTGTATAACGGAGTCCACCAATCAGCTTGAATTGGTCGTTCAACTGGTATTCAAGATGACCGAATACGGCCACATCTTCTGTTTCCTGATAAAAGGTGGAATCAAAAAAGCCTGAAAATAGCCTGTGGTCGCGAAAGTCGAAAACAATATTATCGTCGATTTCATCTTTGCCGTAGTAAACACCCAAGACCCACTGCAGTTTGCCCCAGCTGTCGTCGGACGCCAGGCGCAACTCCTGGGTCAAAACATCAATTTCCAGTTGCCTGAATGTATCATCCAGAAGAAAAGGAACGCCATTGCTGAAACCAAAAGATCGGTCCATGTTGCGATAGCCCG
>SMVA01153645.1_pt1 | contig 19206 bp, 16 predicted proteins | sample 2456451 | NCBI WGS metagenome assembly SMVA01 (sample SAMN11095933, study PRJNA526329) | marine sediment metagenome | biome: Marine sediment; feature: Surficial sediment; material: Deep marine sediment; isolation source: Hadal surficial sediment | place: Pacific Ocean | collected 2014-05 | depth... | reverse complement strand
ATGCCGTGAGCTAGCGCTTCCCCGCGTCGATGCCACGTCCTGTCCGCTTGGCAGCTCAGGCGGCCCGGTTTCCCTTGCCCGGCGGGGAAGAGGCCGGGGGGCCGGCGCCGAGACTGGCTGAGGCGTTCAGCTCGGGGCCGCGATCGTCATCCGGCTGCAAGACTCGTTGTTCCGCTGCTGGGCCCTGCCCTCTCGACCGCCCGAGACGCGAGCGCACAGCTCGTAGGTCCCCGCTCCGATGTCTGGGCGCAGCTTGATGCCGCGGAAGAGATGCTTCTTCTTGGCGTCGGGAGCCAGGCGCGGACCGGAGGCGGACTGCAACGAGGTCTGCACCGATCCCTGCTTCAAGAAGAGTTCGACCCGATAGCCGCCGCCGCTCTGAGTCTGGCCCTTGTTCCACACGACGACGGTCACCTCGCCAAGCATTTTCCGGAGCTGGGCCCGGCTGGGACCGTGTCCTCTTCGACGGCTTCGGGGCCAAGGATATCGATGTCACTGGGACGCGGTATTCCATGGAACCTGGAGACAGCGGTCGGCGGGTGACCCGTGCCCGGATGAGAGGGAATTCACGCTGGGTTTTCGGAAGCGGGAGCGATAACCGGGCTAGATCGCGACGAGCGCCTGCTCTAGGTCCGCAATCAGGTCGTCGCACTCCTCGATGCCGCATGAGTAGCGGATCAGTGTGTCCGTGATGCCCATCTTGAGGCGCTCATCGCGCTCGATGTCCCAGAAGGACATGATGGCGGGCATCTCGACCAGCGACTCGACACCGCCAAAGCTCGGCGCGATGTACGGAATCCGGCAGGCGTCCGTGAAGCGTATGGCGCCGTCGAGATCCGTGTCGAGGTCGAACGTCACGACGCCGCCGCCGCCGCGCAGGACCCGCTTCGCCGTCTCGTGATCCGGATGGCTCTCGAGCATCGGGTACCAGACTTGCTTCACCTTTGGGTGTTTCTCCAGGAAGCGCGCGATCCGCAGCCCGTTCGCGTTGTGACGCTCCATGCGAAGTGCCAGGGTCTTGAGTCCGCGCAACAGCAGCCAGGCCGAGTGGGCGTCGGTGATGCCACCGAGCACGCCCACGGCATCGCGTACCCGACCGACCAGCTCCGCGCTTCCGGTGACGACGCCTGCGAGCAGATCGTTGTGGCCGCCCAGGTACTTGGTCGCACTGTGGATCACGAGATCCGCGCCGTCGCCGATGGGCTTGTAGTTGATGGGCGTTGCGAAGGTGGAATCGACCACCACCTTGACGCCGCGCTCGTGACAGATGCGCACGGCTTGCTTCGTGTCGATCACGCGCAGGTACGGGTTGGTCGGCGACTCGGTGAAGAAGAGCGTCGTCTCGTCGCGGATCGCATCGGCCAGCTGGTGCGTGTCCGAGGGATCGATCACGCTGGTCTCGACGCCCATGCGGCTCAGGTATTCGCGGATGAACTGACGCGTGCGGCGATAACAATCGCTGGTCACGATCAGGTGGGAGCCCTGGGGCAACAGCGCCAGGAAGAGCGTGGTCGCCGCACACATGCCCGAGGCGAAGAGCACGGCTTCCTCGGCGCCTTCGAGAGCGCAGAGATTGCGCTCCACGGCCTTCCAGGTCGGGTTGCCGTAGCGCCCGTACTCCTCGCGAGCGAGCCGGCCCTCCTGGTAGGCCTTCAGCTGCTCCGAGTCCTTGAACCAGAAAGTCGACGTCTGGTAGATCGGCGTGGTGATGGCTTCGGTCCGCTGATGCTCCCGCTCGCCACCATGCACCGCACGCGTCGAGTCACCAAGCGGGTGGCCCGGCTTCTTCGCCATGGTTTTTCTCGTCTTCTATGGCACTTAGCAGGTCGGGTGCGGATCCCAGATCGGTCCGATGGGTCTGCAAGCGCCGGAAATCACCCTGTTCTGGTCGAACCCGAGGCGAACGAGAGTAGAAACCCACGCTTCTGGAGTCAAATTCTGCTGAGGCGGCCTGCCCCACGGGTGGGAAGGCGGCCTGGCAGGCGGGCGGCGATCCGGCTGAACGCTCACCCCGCCGCTGAGCCGCGATGGGTTGCTTCGGGTCGGGCGAAGCTTCACGGGCGAAGCTTCACCCAGGTCCCCGAACGGAGCTAGGATGGCTGCCCCATGAGCAGCGATCTCTCTCGACTCGACTGTATGGACCAGGCGGAGCTGGTGCGGCGCGGCGATCTGACGCCGCTAGAGCTGGTCGAAGCTGCCATCGCCCGGGCCGAAAAGCACAACCCAGCGCTCAATGCCATCATCTCGCCCCAATACGATCGGGCCCGCCAGCACGCGGCGGCAGCCGATCTGCCCGAGGGCCCATTGCGCGGCGTGCCGATCCTATTGAAGGATCTCGGCGCGCACCTGGCCGGCGATCCTGTCTATTGCGGCATCCGTGCCGTGAAGCAGGCCGGCTGGATCGAGCCCGGCGAGTCGTACTTTGCGGGCAACCTCCGCCAGGCGGGCTGCATCTCGCTGGGACGTACGAACACACCCGAGCTGGGCTTGCTGCCGACCACCGAACCCGAAGCGTTCGGGGCGACGCGGAACCCCTGGGCGCCCGATCACTCGCCGGGCGGTTCGAGCGGCGGCTCCGCCGCCGCCGTCGCCGCCGGCATCGTGCCCGCGGCCCACGCCAGCGACGGCGGCGGATCGATCCGCATCCCGGCCGCCCACTGCGGCCTGGTCGGACTCAAGCCGAGCCGGGGTCGTAATTCCTTCGGCCCCGACACGGGCGAGCGCTGGGCCGGCTGCTCCTGCGAGGGCTTCGTCACCCGCAGCGTGCGCGATACGGCGCTGCTGCTCGACATCACCCGGGGCGCGAAGCCCGGAGATCCCTACACGGCCCCGCCGCCGGCGCGCCCGTATCTCGAAGAGGTCGGCGCCGATCCGGGCCGGCTGCGCATCGGCTTGATGGAGCATGCGCCTCGCAACATCGACCTCGACGCGGCCTGTCACGCCGCCGTCCACGAGGCGGGCAAGCTGCTGGCTTCGCTGGGACACGACGTCGAGAATTCGTACCCGCAGGCCCTCGACGATCCGCAGGCCCTGCTCGACTACGTCGCGGTCGTGTCGAGCGGCATCGCGCGAGCGCTCGATGCCTGGGGCGACAAGATCGGACGCGAGCTCACCCAGCACGATGTCGAGATCGTGACCTGGATGGTGGCTCAGGCGGGTCGCGAGCGACCTTCACCGGACTACATCAAAGCCGTCGACAACCAACATGCCCACGGCCGCCGACTGGCGAGCTGGTGGGAAGACGACGGCTACGACCTGCTGCTGACGCCGACCTGCGCCGAGCCGCCGCCGCCGCTGGGTAGCTTCGCCCCGACCGAGGACAACCCGTTGGCCGGTTATATGCGGGCTGCGCCCTTCGGCATCTTCACCATGCAGTTCAACATGTCGGGGCAGCCCGGCATCTCGCTGCCCCTGCACTGGACCGATGACGGCCGCCCGGTGGGCGTCCAGCTCGTCGCTGCCTTCGGACGCGAAGACCTGTTGCTGCGCGTCGCCGCCCAGCTCGAGCAGGCCCAGCCCTGGGCGGATCGCCTCCCGGGGATCCACGCGTCGTGCTAGGCGGACCCGATCAATCTTCGCACTCCATGTAGCCCAGGGCGCACAGGGCCTTGCGCTCCGCTTCGCTGAGCTCTGCTTTTCCGCCGCTCACGCTCTTGCTCTCGGCGAGCTGCTGCTGGGCCTCGGCCTCTTCCTTGAGCGCGCTGGCCATGTAGGCGTTCTCGTCGATCACGTTGCTCGTTTCGTTGGGGTCGTCGACGATCTTGAAGAGCTCGCGGGCCGGGACGCCGCGCGGGTTGCCCGGGTTGGCTTCGATGTACTTCCAGGTCTCGGAGCGAATGGCTCGCAGCACGTTGCCCTCGTGGTCCTCTTCGGCGAAGACCATCCGATTGGGCTTGGGGCGCGCGTCGGGAGACACGCTCAGGTTGATGCCCTGCATGGCGTCTGGAATCTGGGCGCCGGACTGGGCGATGAGTGTGGGTGCGATGTCGATCAGGCCGCGCACCGGGCCACGGCCATCGCGCGGTGCGCCACGCTCACCCTTCTTCCATTTGACGAGCATCGGTACCCGCATCTGCTCCTCGTAGAGCGTCAACCCGTGCCACCAGCCTCCGTGGTCCTGGAACTCCTCGCCGTGGTCCGAAACCAGGGCAATCACGGTGTCGTCGTAGATGCCGAGTTCTCGGAGCTTCTGCAACAATCGCCCGAACTGCTCGTCGAGGTAGCCGATCTCGCCGACGTAGAGTTCGTGCATCTGCTTGGCTGCCGCGGCATCGGGATGTTGGTTCGAGGCACGTGCGATGCCTTTGCCCGTAAGCGGTCGCTCCATGTACGGATCGTGGGGATCCATGTAGTGGAGCAGCAGGAAGAAGCGCGCGTGCTGGTGGCGCTCGAGGAAGTCGAAAGCGACTTCGTTCACCCGCTCAGCCGGCTGGTAGAAGTCGTTCACCCGGATGCCGCCCTTGAACTTGAAGACGACCCGGCGGCCGATCTGGTAGAGGATCAGCTTCGACGACGACTCATCGGCGCCCGCGATGTAGTCGGGGGCCAGGTAGTGGTACTCGTCGTAGCCCTGGTCGAACCCGAAGCTGGGCGCCAGGTTGATGTTCGAGACGATGCCGCCCGTCGTGTAGCCGTGGTCCTGGAGGACTTCGGAGACGAAGATGATGTCTTCGGACAGGGCGGCGGGCTTCGACATGGCGCCGTGGCTCGTCGGCAGCAGCGACGTCAGCAAGCTGGCCGACGAGGGCTTCGTCCAAGACGCGTGTGCAAAACCGTCGAAGATCGAGCCGTCGTCGCCCGCCAGCTCGCACAGGTTGGGGGTCGGAACGTGCTGCGAGCCGTAACAGGAGAGGTGGTCGGCACGGAGCGTGTCGACCATCACCAGGATGAGGTTCGGTGCTTGGCTCAGCCGGGGGGGAACCGGAGCCACGGCTGTGGCTGCGTCGGTATCGGGGACGAGGGTCGAGCTGGCGAGTCCACCGGCTGCCAGCACGACGCCCGCCAGAATCAAGGCGGGTACGGGTCGGAAGATCCGTCCGGCCGCACTGCCGAAGCTGCGCGGCCCGAGAAAGAAGAGCAAAAGACCGAGTACGCCGGCGACGCCCAGGATGCCCAGCAGGACTTCAATCGGCGGCATCTGCTCGTCGTAAAGGTCGCGGCGCACGCGGAAGAGCGTGATCGCCAGAGCGAACGGTAGGAAGGTGGCGAGCAACGCCAGCGAAGGCGTCCAGCCGCGGATCTCGTCCAGGTCCATCGGCAAAATCGAAAGGGCGATTCCACCGGCTAGGCCCATCGCTCCCAGCACCAGTGCGTAACCGAGCGGGCCATACCACATGACCTGGGCATCGCCGCCGAAGCCGCCTTGGGCGATGACGAGCGCTTCGACGACGCCAATCAGCAGGCCACCCACGATTCCGGCGCCCATTCCCACACCACCGGAAGTCGTGACGCGGGCGAGCAGCGGAGGCGACTCACTCACCGGTGCCGCGTGGCGTCGCTCGCGTTCTTCCTCGGTTTCGAGGGTCCTTGCGGCCTTGGCCGCCGCTTCGTAGTCCACCTGCCGGCCGTCGACCCGGCAATAGGCCGGGCGATACGACGCCGGGCGGATCCACCAGAAGATCCCACCGGCCAGCGTCAGTGCTTCCGCCGCCCAGAAGCCGAGGGCGGCCGACACGATCGAAGCCGCCGGGCCGATCATGTTCTTCAGCAGCAGGTACTGGGCGGCTTCGCGAATCCCCTCGCCTGCGATCGTGAAGGGTGAGATCACCGTCGCCAGGATCTGGATCGACGACCCGAACACGACCGGCCAGAACTCGGCCGCCGCCGCGCCGATGGCCAGCGCGGTGAAGAAGTACATGGCCGCGGTCGTGAAGTGGACCACGAAGGAGAGGCCGAAAGCCTGGAGTACCAGCCCCTTCTTGTTGCGGTAGGCGGCGGCTGAATTCGAAATGCGCAGCAGCAGGCCCTCGAGCCGCGCCTTGCCGGGAATCGGAGAGTTCTTGAGCAGCCATTGCACGAGGCCGGGGAAGAAGAGCACGGTCATCAGCCCGCCGATGATTCCCAGCGAGAGGGGAATCGCGATGGCGGCGACGAGTGTGGCGTTCTCGCCGAAGATCTTGATGCCGAACGGGGCCGAGACCAGGAATGTGAGGAAGATGCCCGAGACGCCGATCACCTTCTCGAGCACCGTGGTGGCCGTGACCTCGACCGTCTTGCCGCTGAAACGGGCGGCGTCGTAGAGCTTGTAGCCGTCGAGTCCGGCCGTGCTCGGCAGGAATGTTCCGATGAAGCGACCGATCAGGAACGAGCCGAAGATGTGGCGGAACGGCAGCTCGATGGACTGGCCGCGGAGCAGGATCGTCCAGCGGTACATCGAAGCCAGGATGCCCACGAACTTCACGCTCGCCGCCAGCAGACAGAAGGTCCAGAACGTGGTGGCATCGATCGACTTCAGTGTGTCCAGCACCAGCCGTGCGGCGACGACCTTCGAACCGTCCTCCATGGTGACGGGATGGGCCAGCAGCAGCCAGAAGGCACGAACCGTCAGCCACGCCTTGAGCACGTTGAAGACGCGACCCTTCCACGGGTTCGACAGCAGGCGCGCCGTCAGCACGAACACGATGCCAACGGCAAGGATCTCGAGCAGAATGTTCATCTGGGGCACCCCAAGAATCGTCAGGCGGCAGAGGAAATTCGATCCGTCGTGTGAGTGGCTCCGCTCGCCGGAAAAGGGTCAGTAGAGTATGGGAGTGAAGCGGCAGCTGACAAGCAGATCCGCCGGCCCCCGCTTAGGGGCGCCCGAGCTCTCCGCGCAGGATCTGGCCCTTGCGGGCCGTGTACTCGGCTTCAGTGACGTTGCCGTCGCGGCGGGCCTCCTCCAGATCGGCCAGCGCGCGCAGCTGCTCCGGGGTGAGCGGGTCGGTGATCGAGGGCGTCGGCTCAAAGAACGTGTCGTCCTCCAGGCTCTCCATCAGGACTTCGCGGCGCAACAGCTTTCCCGACACCGTCCTGCGCGTCCGGGTGGGCTTCTTGAAGATGGGGGCCTTCCACTCGACTGCCAGCGTCTGATGGTCGGCCAGGGTCATGGCCTTGTCGGGCATGAGCCGGTGGGACTGCGGGTACTCACCGGTGTGCGCCTCGGGGAGTCGATCCTGCCGCCGCGGTTGGATCTCCCAGTCGATGCGTGAGACCTGGATGTAGAGCAGGTCGTCCTTCACGAAGAGCAGCAGGCTGGTGAGATACCAGCGGTCGAAGATGCCCATGCGCTTGCTGCGGCGGACAGCCTGGACCACCACCTCCTGGTCCGGGCTCGCCAGGGACAGGGCCTTGTTGATCTCATCGCCAAGCGGGTAGAGCAGGTCGGTTGGGATCGCGGGCTCACGACGGCCTTCTTCCCGACGCATGTCGATCCGCGACAGGATGTGGGTCATGCGAACTGGAGCGATGGTGACGGGGTGGTCGAACCCCCTGGCGATGGTGGTGGTGCCCTTTTTCTGGCTGCGCAGCAGGATCTTGCTGTGTCCATCATCCCAGACGACCTCCCGGATGCTGCGCGTCATGCAACCGGTCTGGGTCGTGGCGGCGAGCACGAGCGCCGTCAGAAGGATCGCAAGGCGGGTCCAGGTGTGTCGGCCCAGCACGATGTCGAATGATCGCAGAGGTGCCCGAGCTGTGCTTCCAACACACCTCATGCGTTTCTCAGCGCATCTCATGCGCTCCGCAACGCATCTCATGCGCTGCGCATCCACCAGCCGACGAGCCGGTGGGCCGCGAAGCTGGCGCCATAGGCGAGGGCCAGCATGTAGCCGAAGGCGAAGGCGGGCCAGCGCCAGGAGTTGGTCTCGCGGCGCATGATCGCCAGGGTTGACATGCACTGGAGAGCGAAGACGAAGAACACCAGCAGCGCGGCCACGGTCGGAGCATCGAAAACTGGCAATCCCGTCTCCGGGTCGACGTCGGCTCGGATCGCGGCCCGTAGCGAGGTCCCCTGGTTGGATGTGGCGTAGATCTGGGCCAGGGTCGCCACGATCACCTCGCGGGCCGCGAGGCTGGCCAGCAGCCCCACACCGATCTTCCAATCGAAGCCCAGGGGTGCGATGGCGGGCTCGAGGGCATGGCCGGCTCGACCGGCGAAGCTCTGCTCGAGCTGGAGGCGTGCCGCCTCGGTCTCGCTCATGCCGGGCACCGGCGTCAATCGGGGGAACGAGAGCAGCATCCAGAGCAGCATCGAGGCCACCAGGATGATGCTGCCGGCCCGCCGCACGAAGGCGCTTGCACTGCCCCAGACCTGGTAGAAGATGAGCTTGGGCGGCGGCCAGCGATACGACGGCAGCTCCATATAGAAGGGCAGGCTGTCCCCTGAGAGCAGCGTCCGCTTGAGGATGGCGGCCACCGCCAGCGCCGAGAAGGCGCCCAGCAGGTAGAGACCCAACAGGGTGAGACCCTGGAGACCCAGCGGGCCCCAGACCGTCGTCGCCGGAACGAACGCGCCGATCAGCAGCGCGTAGATGGGAAGCCGTGCCGAGCACGTCATCAGAGGCGCGACCAGGATCGTCACCAGCCGGTTGCGCGGCGACGGAATCGAACGGGTGGCCATGATCCCCGGAACAGCACAGGCGTAGGAAGAAAGCAGCGAGACGAAGCAACGCCCCTCGAGACCGATCCGGCCCATCGCGCGGTCCACCACGAATGCGGCGCGCGCCATGTATCCCACGTCCTCGAGCAGGTAGAGCGCCGTGAAGAGCAGGATGATCTGGGGCAGGAAGGCCAGTACGGCGCCGACGCCAGCGATCATCCCGTCGCTGACGAAGTCGGCCAGCATTCCGGCGGGGAGTACCGACCGCGCGCCGTCCGCCATGACGATGATGGCCGCATCGATGAAGTCCATGGCCGGCACCGCCCACGCGAAGATGAGCTGGAAGAAGGTCACCATCACGACGGCGAACAGAAGCGGCCCCGCAACGGGATGGAGCACGACGCGGTCGATGGCCTCGGTCGCCGCGTGTCGTGCCGGTCGCTGCTCCAGACAATGCGCGAGCACTGAATCGGCCCAGGCTGCACGCTCGGCGGGCGACCCGGGCGGGCGGATAGGGGGGCGATCCCAGTGTTCGGGCTTCCGGAGGAGCTCTCGTAGCTCGCCGATTCCGAGTCCGCGGTGACCGACGACACCCCGAACCGGAATCCCGAGCGCACGCTCCAGCCGCGCAAGATCGAGGCGTCCACCGCGCGCGTGAAGCTCGTCGGTCATGGTCAACACGAGACAACTGGGAATGTCCCGCTCGAGGACCTGCGCCACCACCAGCAGGGATCGCTCCAGTGAGCAGGCATCGACCACCATCACCAGGGCTTCGGGCGGCGTGTCGATCTCACCCGTCAGCACACGGTGGACGACCTGTTCGTCCGGGCTGATCGGGTCGAGGCTGTAGGTGCCGGGCAGGTCGATCACGATGGCGCGCCGACCGTCGAGGATCAGCTCGCCCTCGAGCCGTTCAACGGTGACGCCGGGGTAATTCCCAACCTTTGCCCGCAAGCCGGTCAGGGCGTTGAAGAGAGTCGTCTTGCCGGAGTTCGGACTGCCGACCAGACCCAGGCGTAGCACGCCCGCGTTGGAGCCATTGCTCACACTCGGCGCACCCGGATGCGGGCGGCCTCCGTGCGTCGCAGGCACAGGCGTGTGCCACGCAGCTCGAACTCCACCGGGTCGCCCAACGGCGCCCGTCGTCGAACTTCGACCAGGGTCCCGGGCACGAAGCCGAGGTCCTGGAGTCGGCGACCCGCCGGACTCTGGTCTTCGACCGACACCACCCGTGCGCTGGCGCCGACCTCGAGGCTCGCGAGCAAGACCGGGACCTGGACGACGCGGACTTCCCGAGCGCGCGCGGCGAGTTCGGGAGAGATGGCGTCGCTGTGGATCGGTTCGGCGGAGTGGCTCATGTCGGTTGGGGAGGGGCGCGCGAATAGTTGAAAATGATTTTCAGTTTCGACAACTCGGAGGCTATCGCGGGCGCCCGGCCGCCTCAAGGGGCGGGGCCACCCAAGGGGCGGGCCACCCAAGGGGTGGCATGCAGTTCGCCGCAGCGGCGAACTGCTGGCGGGAGCCAGGCTGTCGGGATTGTTTGGGCTTGAATGGGAACGTGTTCGCTTATTCGTTCTCGTTGCGAAGCTGTCGGCTGAGCAGCTTTTCCACGGCTTCTCTCGGCTCCAGCTCGCCATCCAGAACCTGCCGGATCGACTGGGCAATCGGCATCTCGACCGCGTGCAACTCCGCCAGGGCGCAGGCAGCCCGCGTGGTCCGGACGCCTTCGGCCACCTCGTTCATGCCCGCCATGATGTCCGCCAGCTTTTCTCCCCGGCCCAGCGCCAGGCCCACGCTGCGGTTCCGGGACAGGTCGCCAGTACAGGTCAAGACCAGGTCGCCCATGCCCGCCAGGCCCGGAAACGTCAGGGGATCCGCACCCATCTGGGTTCCGAGACGCGTGATCTCCCGCAGTCCACGGGTCATCACCCCCGCCCGCGCGTTCTGGCCCAGGCCCAGACCGTCACAGATACCGACGGCGATGGCGATCACGTTCTTGAGGGCGCCCCCGAGTTCGACCCCGATCACGTCGGAGCTGGAGTAGATGCGAAACCAGGGACAGGACAGCGATTCCTGAACGGAAATCGCGTAGCTCTCCTCCCGGGCCGCGACCGTGACTGCCGTTGGGCACTGGTTCGCGACCTCCCTGGCGAACGACGGACCCGACAGAAAGGTGAGGCGCGGATGGTGTTTCGGGTCGAGAACATCTTCGAGCACCTGATCCATCCGCTTCCAGGATTCGAGCTCGATTCCCTTCACGGTAGAAACCAGGATGGCCCCTTCCAAGAGAAACGGGGAAGCCCGCCCGATCACGTCGCGCACGCCGTGGCTCGGGATGGCACAGACCACCATCTCTCGACCTTCCAGGGCCTCCTCGAGGTTCGCGGTGGCGCGAACCCGCTCGGGAATATGCATGTCGGTCAGATAACGCGGGTTGCGTCGATCCCGGTTGATGGCGTCGGCGATGTCGGGGTCGCGTGCCCAGAGACGCACGTCGTGCTCGCGCGCGCAAAGCATGGCCAGGCAGGTACCAAAGCTTCCAGCACCCAGGACTCCGACGGGGATTGCCACGCAGGGCATTGTAGCCGCCCGAGAAACGCGTCCAGAACGCCGGCGGATTTGTTGACGCTACTAGGGGCCGCCGTTACCTTCCGCGCGGTTTTCGTAACCGATTCGGCTATTTGCCCGATCCGAAGCTGCCCGATCCCGAACACTCACGACATCTGGAGGTCACGTTCCGATGCTCGCCGAATTTACCGGCCTGCTCGTCATTCTGATCGTCGGGATCGTCCTCGTCTGCGGGATGCTCGGCGTGCACCTCCTGTTGGGACCGCGGCGCGAGTTCAGCGAGAAGCAGGAGCCCTTCGAGTGCGGTGAGAAGCAGATCGTGTCGCCGCGCCAGCGCTACGCGGTGAAGTTCTACATGGTCGCGATTCTCTTCGTCATTTTCGATGTCGAGGCGATCTTCTTCTTTCCCTGGGCCGCCGTCTTTGGTGAGCTGTCGTGGTTCGGCTACTGGGCGATCCTGGTCTTCACGGTGCCGCTCGCCGTGGGCCTTCTCTATGAGTGGATGAAGGGCGGCCTCGAGTGGTGATCTCGGACGAAACGCGTTCAAAGATCGACACGGAGATCAACAATTACCCCCAGCGCCGCGGCGCGCTGCTGCCGGCACTGCACCTCGTCCACAAGGACCACGGGTACGTTTCGACCGACGTGGCGAAGGATTTGGCTGAGATCTTCGAGATCAACCCGATCGACGTGATGGAGGTCGTTTCCTTCTACAACCTGTTCTACGACCGGCCCCAGCCGCGCCATCATGCCTACGTGTGCACCAACCTGCCGTGTTCACTGCGCGGCGCACGGTCGCTTTTGCGCCGTCTCGAGGCGCACTTCGGCGTCCATGCGGGCGAAGCGACGGCCGATGGAAAGCTGGTGCTGGGTCACGAGGAGTGCCTGGGCGCCTGTGCCTACGCGCCGATGATGCGTGTGGACGACACCTATTTCGAGGATCTCGATTTCGAGAAGGCCAAGAGCATCCTCGACGGGCTGGAGTAGAAGAGGCTCCGGATGCTCAAGGTCCCGTACGTGACTGGCTATCTCAGTGAGCATTTTGGCGACGACGCCTTCGGAACCCTGTCGGGCTACGAGGCCAGGGGTGGCTATCAGGGCCTGCGCGAGGCGCTCGACACGAGCCCCGAGGATCTGATCGAGCTGCTCAAGAGCTCGGGGCTCCAGGGTCGCGGCGGGGCGGGCTTCTCGACGGGCATGAAGTGGTCGTTCATGCCGCCGGGCGCGGACAAGCCGAAATACCTGGTCTGCAACGCCGACGAATCCGAGCCCGGCTCCTTCAAGGACCGGATCCTGCTCGAACGCGCGCCCCACCAGCTCATCGAGGGCATCCTGATCGCGGCCTGGGCGACCGGGGCCGAGAAGACGTTCATCTACATCCGGGGCGAGTACGCGTTTCCGGCCGACCAGGTCGACCGCGCCGTCCTCGAAGCCCGGGAGCGCGGCTACCTGGGCGCCAAGGTGATGGGCAAGAACTTCGCCCACGACATCGTCGTGACCCGGGGCGCTGGCGCCTACATCTGCGGCGAAGAGACCGGGCTGCTCGAATCACTGGAGGGCAAGAAGGGGCAGCCCCGCAACAAGCCGCCCTTCCCGGCCCAGTACGGCGCCTTCGGGATGCCGACCACGGTGAACAATGTCGAGACCTTCGCCCACGTGCCCCACATCGTGCGTAACGGCGCCGACTGGTTCCGTGGCTTTGGCACCGAGAAGAGCCCAGGCACGACCCTCTTTGGTGTGTCCGGTCACGTGCAGCGACCGGGTCTTTTCGAGCTGCCTCTGGGAACGCCACTCGACGAGATCATCTTCGAGCATGCCGGGGGTCTGCTGGAGGGTCGCAAGGTCAAGGGAGTGATCCCTGGCGGAATGTCCATGCCCATCCTGCCGGCCAACCAGCTCGACGTACCCATGGCCAACGAGTTCCTGCGTGAGCGCAAGAGCATGCTCGGTACCGGCGGCATCATGGTGATGGACGACACGACCTGCATGGTTCGTGTGGCCTGCATCATCACCAATTTCTTCCGCGACGAGTCGTGCGGCCAGTGCACCCAGTGTCGCGAGGGCACGGGCTGGATGAACAGCATCGTCGAGCGCATTGAGCGTGGAGCAGGTGAACAGTCGGACCTGGACATCCTGCTCGACGTGGCCAGCAAGATGGAGGGGCAGACGATCTGCGCCTTCTCCGACGCGGCAGCCTGGCCGGTCCAAGGCCTGCTGCGCCACTTCCGAGGAGACTTCGAGGCACACATCCGCGAGAAGAAGTGCCCCTTCCCCGGGAGCTTTGAGCTGTAGATGCCGCGCATCACCGTCAACGGCGAGATCATCGATGTTCCCGATGGCCGCACCATTCTGCAGGCCTTGGACGACGTCGGTCTGCTGATGAACGGCGTCGAGATTCCCCACTACTGTTGGCACCCGAAGCTTTCGATCGATGGCTCCTGTCGCCTCTGCCAGGTCGAAGTCGAGGGGATTCCGAAGCTCCAAATCGCGTGCAATACGCCGGTTCAGGAGGGCATGGCGATCCGCACGGATACGGAGCGTGTCCGCAAGGCGCGCGAGGGCGTGATGGAGCTGCTGCTGGTGAACCATCCACTCGACTGTCCGATCTGCGACCAGGCCGGCGAGTGCAAGCTCCAGGACTACGCGTACGAGTATGGGGTCGAGGCATCGCGCACCCGCGAGCCGCGGCGGGCGCTCAAGAAGAACGTCGACCTGGGCTCCACCATCAAGTTCGACCAGGAGCGTTGCATCCTGTGTCGGCGTTGCGTGCGCTTCTGCAACGAGGTACCGGGCACTGGAGAGCTGCGCGTGTTCAACCGGGGCGACGCCTCGGTGATCGACGTCCACCCCGATTTCCCGCTGGAGAACGACTACTCCATGAACGTTGCCGACATTTGCCCTGTTGGCGCGCTCACGACCCAGGACTTCCGTTTCAAGATCCGGGTCTGGTTTCTTGAGGACGTGCCCGGCATTTGCACCGGCTGCTCGAAGGGCTGCAACGTGCACATCGGCGTGGCCAACAACAAGGTCTATCGCTACGTACCGCGCCGCAACGACGACGTGAACGACACCTGGATCTGCGACAGCGGCCGCATGTCCTACAAGCAGATAGGGGGCGGCGGCCGGCTGAAGGAAGCTTCCGTGCGCGGCGAGGGAGGACGCCTCGAGAACACGGGGTATGAAGCTGCGGTCCGCGAGGCGGCGAGTCGGCTGCGCAATGTAATTGAGGAGCATGGGGCGGATTCGGTCGTGGTGCTGGCGTCGGCCCACGCGACCAACGAAGACCTCTTCACCCTGCGGCGCTTGAGTGACGGTCTCGGCGCGGGCGCCGACGGCGTCGCCGTGGTGCAGGGCAAGTCCGACGCGCTCCTGATCCAGGCGGACAAGGCCGCCAACGTGGCCGGCGCCCGGGCGCTGGGCTTCGGACCGGCTGGACCTGTTCTCGATCGGATTCGCGCTGGGCAGGCGAAGGCGGCCATTGTTCTGGGCCACGACCTTCTCGACGAGAGTCATCTCGGTGGAACGGAGGCGCTCGAGGGCCTGGATCTGCTGATCGTGCTCGACTTCCAGCAGTCGGCGCTCCAAAAGGTGGCGGACGTTGTCATCCCGGTTCGCCATGCCGCCGAGAAGCACGGGACGCTCACGAACCACGCGGGTCGCGTTCAACGCCTCACGCCCGCCGTCGAGCCCGCCTGGGATGCCTGGAGCGACGGCGAGGTTCTGACGTTGATGGGCCTGGCTCTCGGTCTTGAGGACTTCGAAGACGGTTACGATCCCGCCAAGATCTCCGAATGGATGTCGGAGCGGGTGTCGGCCTTCGCCGGCGTCCATCTGCGCGTGATCGGCAATCAGGGCCGGCCGCTTCCGGGCGAGGGAACGTAGTCGCCATGCCGATCGAAGAGATCTGCAAGACGCTCTTCATCACCCTGGTGATCGTGGCTGGGCTGGCGCCCATCATCACCTGGATCGAGCGCAAGCAGAGCGCCGTGATGCAGGACCGGATCGGGGCCAACCGTGCCGACATCGGCGGCATTACCTTGCTGGGTCTGTTCCACCCCCTGGCTGACGTGTTGAAACTCATGACCAAGGAGGACATGGTTCCCCTGGGCGCCAACCGCGTGATGCACATGCTGGCGCCATTGATCGCGGCGCTCCCCGCCATCATTGCCTTCGGCGTGATTCCCTGGGGTGGCATCTACACCTTTGGTGACACCACCATCAAGATGGTGGTGTCAGACGCGGACTGGGGCCTGCTCTACATCTTCGCCATCGGCTCGATCGCAACCTATGGCGCGATCATGGCGGGCTGGGCCAGCAACAACAACTGGTCGCTGCTTGGCGGACTGCGCGCGTCGGCCCAGATGATCTCGTACGAGGTTACCTTGGGTCTCTCGGTGGTCGGCGTCTTCATGGTGTTCGAGACCCTGAAGCTCACCGACATGGTGATGGCGCAGGACACAACCCTGCGGGTCTTCGGCTTCATCGAGGTCTTTGGCGGAACGGTTCCCGCGTTCCTCGACTGGGTGAGGCTGCCCGCCTGGGGGATCTTCTACCAGCCGCTGGGCTTCGTGATGTTCCTGACGGCCATGATGGCCGAGAACAAGCGGCCCCCCTTCGACACGCCCGAGGGTGAGTCGGAACTCATCGCCGGCTACTTCCTCGAGTATTCGGGCATGCGCTTCGGCCTCTTCTACATGTCCGAGTTCATCGAGGTCATCGTGATCGCGGGCGTTGTCTCGTCGATCTTCCTGGGCGGCTGGGCCATTCCCTTCCTCGACCAGGCGACCCTCATCGGCGGCATCGGCAGTTTCATGGGGGAGGGCTTCGCAACGGGCCTGTGCGTCATCCTCCACTTCATGACGTTCATGCTGAAGCTGATCGTCATGATCTGGTTCCAGATGTTGCTGCGCTGGACGTTGCCGCGTTTCCGCTATGACCAGGTCATGAATCTCTGCTGGAAAGGCCTGCTGCCCCTCTCGATCGCAAACATCCTGATCACCGGCGCGGTGATGCTGCTGGTACGGGGTTAGGGCGATGGAAGTTCACGCCGTTCTTTTTTACATCTTCGCCGTCATGGCAGTCGTATCGGCCCTGGGCATGTTGCTGAACGTGCGCAACACGGTGGCCGCGTCCCTATCGCTCGTCGTCACCATGATTTCGCTCGCCGCGATCTACGTGTTGCTTGAAGCGTACCTGATCGCGGTCATCCAGATCATCGTCTACGCCGGTGCCATCGTGGTGCTCTTCCTGTTCGTGATCATGTTGCTGAACCTGAGAGAGGACGACTTCGCGCCCGGCCGCCAATGGCTCGTCAAGTTCGGGGCCGGCCTGCTCGGCGTCTTCGTCCTGATCCAATTACTGAAGCTCGTCGGACCCGGACTCCCCGAGTTTCCGGTGGCGCCCGAGGACTACGGCGGCTATCGGCAGCTGGGCATTCTTCTCTACACGGACTACGTGCTGCTGGTCGAGATGGCGTCGCTGTTGCTGATGGCCGCGATCGTGGGCGCACTCATCCTCGCGAAACGGAATATCGACTAGTGGTCCCCATCGAACACGTCATCGGCCTATCGAGCATTCTCTTCGTGCTCGGCGTGATCGGTGCGGCCACCCGCCGAAACTTGATCGTAGTGCTCATGTCGATCGAGCTGATGCTCAACGCCGTGAATCTGGCGTTCATCGGTTTCAACCGCATGTGGCCGGGGACGGCCGAGGCACCCGCCCTCGACGGGCAGATCTTCGTTCTCATGGTGATCACCGTGGCTGCGGCCGAAGTCGCCGTGGGGCTCGGCATCGTCATTTCCATGGTCCGGAACCGGGATTCCGTGAACCTTGAGGAAGTGAGCCTGCTGAGATGGTGACGCCCACGGCCAACTCGTGGTTGCACTGGATTCCGGTGCTGCCGCTGATCGCAGCGGTCTATCACGGCCTGATGATCGGCATCGTGCGGCGCTCGACTCCGCGCTGGTTCGTGATCGGACTTTCTTGCGGCACCGTCTTCCTGTCGTTCCTGGCTTCTTGCGTGGCCTTCGGTGTCCTGATCGGCATGCCGGAGGGCCAGCGGCTGCTGGTGGACGAGTTCTACACCTGGATCGGCTCGGGCGTGGGCGACCAGGTGATCAGCGCCGACGTGACGTTCGTCCTCGATCCCATCAGCGCTTTGATGATCCTGGTGGTGACCGGCGTGGGCTTCCTGATCCACGTCTACTCGATCGGCTACATGGACGACGACCACCGGGACGACAAGGGGTTCCAGCGCTTCTTCTGCTACCTGAACCTCTTCACCTTCTCGATGCTGGTGCTCGTCCTGGCCGACAACCTTCCGCTCATGTTCCTGGGCTGGGAGGGTGTCGGGCTCTGTTCCTACCTGCTGATCGGATTCTGGTACAGCGACAGTCACAACGCCTACTGCGGCAGTAAGGCGTTCATCGTGAACCGTATCGGTGACTTCGCTTTCCTCTTGGGTCTCTTCGCCCTGTTCGCAGCACTCTCCGACGCCGGCACGCCGACGGTCACGTTCCGCGAGATCGCGGCCAATTTCGACAAGATCGTGGACGCCACGGTCACGATCCTGGGAACCGAGTATCGGTTGGTGAACGTAGTGGGCATCTGCTTCTTCATCGGTGCCTGCGGCAAGTCGGCCCAGCTCCCGCTCTACGTCTGGCTGCCCGATGCCATGGCGGGCCCGACGCCGGTCTCGGCCCTCATCCACGCCGCCACCATGGTGACGGCCGGCGTCTACATGCTTTGCCGCATGAGCTTCCTGTATGCGGCGGCGCCCGAGGCCTCGGCCGTGGTCGCCTGGACCGGAGGGCTGACGGCCGTGTTCGCGGCGACCATCGCAGTCACCCAGACCGACATCAAGAAGGTGCTGGCGTATTCGACGGTGAGCCAGCTCGGGTACATGTTCCTGGCTGCGGGCTGCGGTGGCTACACGGCCGCCATGTTTCATCTCGGGACCCACGCTTTCTTCAAGGCCTTGCTCTTCCTCGGCGCCGGCGCCGTGATCCTGGCCATGCACCACGAGCAGAACATCGAGAAGATGGGCGGGCTCTGGAAGAAGCTGCCTCGAACGAAGTGGGTATTCCTGGCCGGGACCCTGGCGATCATCGGCTTCCCTGGCCTGTCGGGCTTCTTCTCCAAGGACGAGATCCTGGTGGCAGTCTGGGTTTCCGATGTGCCCGGCCATCAGTGGCTGTATTGGATGGGCTTCGCCACGGCTGGAATCACCGCCTTCTACATGTCGCGACTGTTCTTCAAGGTCTTTCTCGGGAAGCTGCGCGCAGCGGCCGATGTCCGCGGTCAGATCCGCGAGCCCGGCGCCAGCGTGTTCTACCCGCTGGCCGTCCTGGCATTCCTCTCCGTCGTTGGCGGCATCATGGGCGTGCCCCAGATCTACGGGGACTGGCTCAGCGTAGGGGACTCGAACAGCCTGGCCAGCTGGATGGCTCCGGCGCTGCCCAAAGCCGGGCCCCACGCACTCGAGCACAGCACCGAGTATTTGATGGCCCTCGGTACCCTCGGGATTGCGGCGTTCGGTGTGCTGCTGGCGCTCCTCCTGTACGTCAGGAACCCCGACCTCCCCGAAAAGATGGCCCGGTGGCTCTCGGGCCCCTACAAGCTGCTGCTCAACAAGTACTACGTGGACGAGGTCTACGATGTCTTGATCGTTCGGCCCACGGTCGTGCTGTCGGACAAGCTTCTCTATCAGTTCATCGATACCCGCGTGATCGACGGCGCCGCCATCAACGGCAGTGCCAGTGCCGTGCGCTCACTCGCGTCCGGGGCGCTCAAGTATCTCCAGAGCGGCCTCACCCAAAGCTACGTCTTCATGATGATGGTCGGCGCGGTGGCGGTTGTCGCCTGGCTGCTGCGGTAGGTGGCGATGAGCGGCCAAGGCATTCTCGACCAGAATCTGCTCAGCCTGGTAACCTTCCTTCCGTTCGGGATCGGTGTCGTCTTGCTGGCGACGGCTGCCCTGGCCCGAATGCTGGACCGTGAAGGATTGCCCGACGTGGTTTGGCGGAGCCTGGGTCTTGCGGGCGCCGGCATCACGTTCCTCATTT
>SMVA01394139.1_pt1 | contig 19248 bp, 18 predicted proteins | sample 2456451 | NCBI WGS metagenome assembly SMVA01 (sample SAMN11095933, study PRJNA526329) | marine sediment metagenome | biome: Marine sediment; feature: Surficial sediment; material: Deep marine sediment; isolation source: Hadal surficial sediment | place: Pacific Ocean | collected 2014-05 | depth... | reverse complement strand
GTTCGAGGACTGGCGGCTGGACCTGGACGATCTGGAAGCAGCGATCCGCCCGAATACAAAACTGGTGTCGATCAATTTCCCCAACAATCCGACCGGGGCGGTCATGCCGCAGGATGACGTGAGGCGGCTGGTGGAGAGTTGCCGCAAGCATGGCATCTGGCTTTTTTCCGACGAAGTCTACCGGGGCATTGAGGCCGACCCGGCTGACACCATGCCGCAGATCGCCGATATTTATGAACGCGGCCTCAGCCTGAACGTGATGAGCAAAGCTTACGGCTTGCCCGGTCTTCGCATCGGCTGGATCGCCTGTCAGGATCGGCAGATGCTTTCAAAACTGGAGCGCTACAAACATTATCTATCCATCTGCGACAGTGCCCCTTCCGAGCGCCTCGCGGTCATTGCCCTGAAGGCGCGTGAGCAGATTTTGGCGGACAATCGCGCACTGCTGGGTGAAAACCGAAAACTGCTGGACGAGTTTTTTAGCGATTACCCAGCGCTGTTTGACTGGCAACCGCCGAAGGGTGGATGCGTGGCGTTCCCGAAGCTGAAGGCAACGATGGGCGTCGAGCGCTTTTGTGCGGAACTGGTGGAGGAAAGCGGCGTGCTGTTGCTGCCTTCCAGCATCTATCATTCGGACCTGTTAAGGACGCCAGCAGACCGGTTTCGTATCGGCTTTGGCCGCAAGGGCGTGCCAGATGCGCTCCGGGTCTTCCGGGAGTGGCTTGGTGGGCGGCTTAATGCATTATAAGGCGAGCGGCGTGTCGCATCCGGTAGGAGGCGGGATTTGTGAGTAGCCCTGGGAAATTTCAACCCAGGACTTCGACGAGGCCGCCATCAATTGCAATCGGTGCCGTATTCTGATCCCGTGCGGGTCTGTTTAGCGCCAAGATCGTGCTGATACTGTCAAACCGACGCGAGCCGATGCGTCTGGCGTCGGATAATATACATCGTCTCAAAGATGTCTTTTGCATCTCCGAGGCGTAACAACAAAAGAGGAAATCATAATGCCTGTAGTTGAACCGCTGGACGAAGAACAAATCGAACCGCAGCTGCGTGAATACGTGCAATTTTTCAAGGGCCCTCTCGGTGTTGTGCCGAACAGTGTCCGAACAATGTCGCGACGGCCACACATTGCCAAAGCGTTTACGGATCTGAACATTGCCGTGATGCAGTGCGAAGGGGAAGTGACCCCGGAACTCAAGCGTTTGATCGGTTACGTTACCAGCATGGTGTCCGGATGCCGGTACTGTCAGGCGCACACTATCCTTGGGTCCGAGCGATTTGGTACTTCCGAAGATCGCCTGAACGATATTTTCAATTACGAAAACAGCCCGCACTTCAGCGATGCCGAGAAGGCGGCGCTGGATTTCGCCTTTGCGGCGGCTGAGGTTCCGAATGGGGTAACCGAAGAACATGCCGCCAATCTTCGCGAATACTGGTCAGACGAAGATATTGTGGAGATCATGGGTGTCATTGCGCTTTTCGGATTTTTAAACCGTTGGAACGACTCGATGGGCTCGGCGCTTGAAGAGTTGCCGATTCAGGCCGGTGAGAAATATTTGCAGAAAAACGGGTGGGAAGTTGGTAAGCATGCCTAGAAAAAAGTTCTGTCACAAATGGACTTTCCCCAGTATCCAAGATACTGCTGATCCTCAAAATGAGGCGCGTTCAAATGTCACTGGGTGGCTGGCGAGGGTGGTATTTCCTGCATTGCTGTGAAAGCGACGCTTGATAATCTTCGTGCCAGCGTCAGTGGTGTCTGCAACCGCTCTGGATGGTGTCGATCTAGTAAAAACGGGAGATCCCCCCGGCTCTGCCGGGGAGGCAGCGGCAGTTTGAGCATTGCGGAAATCGCAAAGTAAGTTCAAAGCGTAGTGGCGAAAATTTGTAGCAGGGAGAAATTATGAGACAAACAGGTAGTTGGAGGGCAAGCGTATGGAGCGAATGTCAATCCGCCCGCTGGGCGTAGTTAATTCGCCCGTGTCGGTCGAGCGACTTTCACAAGGATTGAGTAATCACTCCTATCGTACGGCGGGCTCCTATAATTCTTATTAGCACCTGTAGAGCCCGCCCAGCGGGTGAATTAACTACGCCCAGCAGGCGATGAAGATCAATGCGTCGATCGGCTGAATCTGATGACAATCTGGTCCCCTTCAGGGGACGCAAGGGAGCGCGCAGCGGTCCCGTTAAGCCGCTTTGAGCGGTTCACAAACAAAGACCCCGGCTTTGCCGAGGGGATACTTACGCATGTGGAATCGTCGCCGACTGCGGGCTCCAACGATGCGGTGCAGAATACGAAGAAAACGTGTGCCGGAAGCTGCGTGAGAGTTGCGTAACTTAGTTGTGTGTAGTGCTGGTCAGCACTGCATTAGTTGCAACGAGCGCCTTAGCTCAATACGTTATATATAAAATAGTTAGAGTGTAATCATCGATTCCAGAAGACGGTGCGCTACCAGGCTGAGCTACACCCCGTTGTGGATTTTCAGGAACGCCTTTGTACGGCGAAATCTGCGATTGCGATCATTGCCTGTTTGTAGTCAGAGTCGGGAATTCCAGACAGGGCGTTGATGGCTATTTCGGCGGCTTCCTGCGCGCGGGCCGCAGTGTACTGGAGGGCTCCGGTTGATTCAACAATTGTTTGGATTTCGTCCAGTTTGTCCAGGCCGCCTTCTTCTATGGCGGTGCGTAGCATTTTCCTTTCGCTGTCACTGCATTTCCCCATTGCATATATAAGTGGCAATGTCGGTTTGCCTTCAGCGAGGTCGTCGCCCAGGTTCTTGCCGAGTTCCTCTGGAGACGCGTTGTAGTCCAGGGCGTCGTCGACCAGCTGGAAGGCGGTGCCGAGATTCTGGCCGTAGCAGATCATGGCTGATTCGTCGTTTGGGCGACGATCTGTCAACACAGCAGCAATCTGTGCACCGGCCTCGAACAGGCGGGCGGTCTTGCGGTAAATGACCTTGCGATAATCCGCCTCGGTGACGTCAGGGTCATGGATATTCATGAGTTGCATGACTTCGCCGGCGGCAATCATGTTGGTTGCGTCTGCCAGGATTTGCATGACGCGCATGCGGCCAATTTGCACCATCATCTGGAAAGCGCGGGAGTAGAGGAAATCCCCGACCAAAACGCTGGCCTGGTTGCCGAATACGGTATTTGCAGTGTCCTGTCCCCGTCGGCGCGCCGACGAATCAACGACATCGTCGTGTAGCAGGGTGGCGGTGTGAATGAACTCGATAATGGCAGCGGCGTGAATTTGCTGGTCGCCGCGGTATCCCAGGGCCCGTGCCGCAAGCAGGACGATCAAAGGCCGCAGGCGTTTGCCGCCACTGGTGACAATATGCTCCGATACCTGCGAGACGAGGGTGACGTCGCTTTGCAGGCTTTGACGAATCAGGGCGTCCACAGCCTGCATATCGTCGCGCGCGAGCGCGTTTACCTGCTCTATAGACAAGGAATCCGGTGTTTTTTCGGCGGGTTGTATCACGATTGCGATAATGCCTGAAATGCCCGGCATTGGCGACTTGCAAGGCCTGCAGAGGTCTCCTAGAGTGAATTTGCAAGCCTTTGAAATAAAGTGGAATTTTTCCGGCGCTGACGTTGACCCGGAGCGCTCGAATCTATAAAATTCCCGCTCTTTTGTGGTGGCAGACTTTGCGGCATCCGTGCCCAGCTAGCCAGCATCCCACAATTATTCTATTTATCAGCGAGTTGCGCAAGACGCGGCACGCATATTGGAGCAAGTTACGATGTACGCGGTTTTCCGTTCAGGCGGCAAGCAATACCGGGCGAGCAAGGGCGAGAGATTGAAGCTCGAAAAGCTCGATGTCGAAGAAGGTGCTAAAATCAGTTTTGACGAGGTTTTGCTGGTTGGTGATGGTAAAGACATCAAGGTTGGCAGCCCATTGCTGGCAGGCAGTAGTGTCAGTGCTACGGTCCTGAAGCAGGGCAAAAGCAAGAAAGTTACCGTCGTCAAATTCAAACGGCGCCAGAACTATCTTCGCCAGCACACACACCGACAATTTTTTACTGAAGTCGAAATTACCGGCATAGAAGAGTCTGGTAAGAAGACAGCGGCACCTAAGGCGACTGAAGAGAAGAAGCCGGCAGCGAAGAAAGCAGCAAGCAAGAAGCCCGCTGCGAAAAAAGCTGCGGCAATGAAATCTTCGACCAAGAAGGCTGCGGCTAAGAAGCCCGCCAAAAAGAAGGCCAGTAAAAAGACAAGCTAGAAGGCCAGCGACCAGTCGAATGACCAGGCTGGATAAATAATTGATATCATCCGACATGCGCAACGGATGTAACAACAGACAGGTACAATACAATGGCACATAAAAAAGCAGGCGGTAGTACTAAGAACGGTCGCGATTCGGAGTCGAAGCGCCTTGGCGTCAAGTTGTTTGGTGGCGAAAGAGTTGTCGCCGGCAATATCATCATTCGCCAGCGCGGTACGCGGGTGCATGCTGGTGTGAATGTTGGCGTTGGTCGGGATCACACGCTTTATGCGAAGGCTGACGGGCATGTGCAGTTTCAGAAAAAAGGGCCGAAGCATCGTCAGTTTGTGAATGTTGTTACCGGGTAGGTTCGGCGTTTTTGTTAGACATTGATCGCTCGCTGGGCGGGCTCCTACAGGTTAATTTCCGAAACCCCGCTTAGTGCGGGGTTTTTCTTATTTGCAGCTACACTATTTATATGAGATTCGTTGACGAGGCTACAATTCGGGTTCAGGCGGGCAATGGTGGTCACGGCTGCCTTAGTTTTCGTCGTGAAAAATATGTCGAGCGTGGTGGTCCGGACGGTGGCGACGGTGGCCATGGTGGCAGCGTCTACCTGGTTGCTGATCCAGCTATCAATACGTTGGTCGATTTTCGTGTGGCCCGAAGGTATCGGGCGCAAAGCGGTAAGGGCGGTGCTGGTCGCAACATGACCGGTCGCTCGGGCGACGATCTGGACGTTCATGTTCCTTGCGGTACGGTTATTCATGATATCGATACCGGTGAATTGCTTGGCGATCTGACGGTGGCGGAGCAGCGACTGAAAGTTGTCGACCGGGGCCAGGGCGGGCTTGGCAACGCGCGCTTTAAAAGCAGCGTGAATCGGGCACCACGGAAAATCACGCAGGGCACGCCGGGTGAATCCCGACACCTGAAACTCGAGCTTAAATTGCTTGCTGACGTTGGCCTGGTTGGCATGCCGAACGCTGGCAAGTCAACGCTGATTCGTTCAATGTCGGCAGCTAAACCAAAGGTGGCAGATTACCCGTTCACGACATTGCATCCGAATCTTGGTGTGGTGTCTGTTGGGCCGTTGCAGAGTTTTGTTATGGCCGATGTTCCCGGTCTGATCGAAGGTGCGGCAGAGGGCGCGGGGCTTGGAATTCAGTTTCTTAAGCATTTGCAACGGACGAAGTTGCTGTTGCATCTCGTCGACATTGCGCCTCTGGACACCGACGCGGATCCGGCCGTTGCGTTTGAGTCGATCTCGAAGGAGCTTGGCAAGTACAGCAAAGAACTGGACGACAAACCTCGATGGCTGGTGATTAACAAGACTGACTTGTTGATGGCCGAAGATCTGGCTGTTGCGCGAGAGGCATTACTGGAAAATCTGGATTGGCGAGGGCCGGTATTTGCGGTTAGTGCAGAGAGTGGTGCGGGGACGGAGGAGCTTGGACAGGCTGTTATGCGGGAGCTTGAGCTGATTGATGAGATGGCGTTAGAGGATGTGGTTGGGGAATAGTTAGTGCCGGTTTGTGATGGTCGGAATTGCCCGCTGGGCGGGCTCCTACATCTCTAATCCCAAAACATGCCAATGTGTTTTTAAGGCTAATTGCACAGCTCATCTACTCTGGCTTTGGTGTCCGCTAGCGTTGCGGTTACGTCTTCGTCAGAAAGATATTCGCGTTTGCCATTTTCGTTCGTTTTGTACAACTGCGGTGCGTTCTTGTAAGAGTCGTAGATTTCTGTAGCACGCTTGCAGTAGTAGGCTTCGGCCATTTCTCTTTCATTTCTTTCTGCTTCGGTTTCGTCCGGGTATTCGTTTTTGGCCGCCTGCTGAACTTCGGGTTCTCCCGAGCCGTCCAGGTCTCCCGTTGAATGCCACACCAGGTCCACCAGGACAGCGCTTTCATCGCCCGGCGTATCGGCAAAGTGCACTCTGCCATTCTCATCGAACCAGGTATAAATGGCGGTGCTGGTGTTGACGAAGTGAGTGTTGCCATTGGTGTCCGTCCACATCCATATATCAGCGTTTGCCGTAACGCAAAAACCGAGTCCCAGGATTGTTGCAAAGATTAGCTTCTTCATAGTTGTTCCATCGCCGCCCAATTATGGTTATTTTTTCGCAGGAAACCCTTGAACGACGTCACATTTAATAGACCACTTCGTTTTTGTGGTTTTGATCGGGATTGTGGGCCAGGCCAGCAAAACTGGCGCAGTTTCAGCCAGTTCAACACCCGTTCGTATCCGATGCCACTGAATATGGGCGGGTAGTCCCAAATAGATATTGCGCAAAACCGGCTTTTACCCTCTGCGTGAGGCACTCCTTCTTTACATAAGCAAGCGCCGTTTTTCGCCGATTGCACCGCTTATCTCTGCGGTTATGCCGCCTGTCGGATATTGCGTCGCAACGTCGCGACAGTGCGACACGTCTCACTCCAGCACATGACCTGTGCACGGATAATTGGCAGCAATAGTTACTCTGACACCAGATTTGGCACCAGCTGAATTTCCGGTGCGACGAGATTAGGGACGATTTGATGACCAGGCAAAACGGATTTACGCTGATTGAATTGATGACCACCATTGGTATCGCTGCCATCCTGGTTACGATGGCGGTGCCCAGCCTGAAGTCATTTACCCTGAACTCACGCCAGACAGCGGGCATCAACGAGCTGATTTCAGGCATGCACATGGCCAGAAACACCGCCATAACGATGAATACGCGCGTCACAATGTGCCCGAGTAGCAACGAACAGAGTTGCCAGGCCGTGAGCTGGGACCAAGGCTGGATTGCGTTCATCGACAAAAACAGCAACCAGATCGTTGACGCCGAAGATACGATTGTTCGTACTACATCCAGTGTCGAAGGGCTGACCATCAGCTCCGGTCTCTTTTCGGACTATCTCATGTATCGGCCGAATGGTCGGGTCATGCGCGCGACAGTAGGTCAGAATTCCGGCTCGTTTACTTCCTGCGACTATCGCGGTGCTGAACATGCCAAGGCCATCTTTCTCGACTTGTCAGGCCGGCCACGCGTTGCCGATAGTTACGGCGGTGGCATGTCGTTGAGCTGCCCGTAAATTTTACAGCGAAGCATCCCCAAAATTTATGAATATCAACAACAAACAACCCGGCTTTTCGCTGATCGAACTTTTGGTGTCGATCGTCATTTTCAGTATCGGTTTGCTTGGCGTAGCCGGACTGCAAATAGTCTCCAAAAAAGCAAATTTTGAAGGCCTGCAACGAACTATCGCATCGCAAGTGGCGTATGGAATGCTGGAAGACATGCGTGCCAATGGCAGCGGCATCAGCGTTTATGCGGCAGCCCCTGACCTGGGGGGCGGCAAGCTGAGTGGTCTGCCCGTATCCAATTGCAGGAACGTAAACACGCCGTGCAGCCCTGCACAAAAAGCAGGTCATGATCTTTGGTACTGGGAGCGGATTCTTGATGGTGCCCAGGAAATCGGTGTCGAGGGTCAGGCTGGCGGCGTTCTGACACCGACCTTGTGTATCAATGGACCGGCCGGTGGCGTCGCAGGCGTCTACGTCGTTGCGATTGCATGGTATGGATCGACTTCGCTGATGAATCCGGACACTGATAATTGTGGCTCCGGCAGCGGCAAGTATGGTGATAACGACGCGAACCGGCGTGTGTTGCAGGTCGCAACTTTTATTGACCCGAATTTTTAAGCAGATGAGTACTCGAATGAAATTTTACGCGATCCCAAAACAGCAAGGCATGACCCTGGTCGAGCTCATGATTGCGATGTCCCTGTCTTTGCTGTTGGGTGCCGCTGTGATGACTGTGTTCGTAAACAACCGGCATAGTTTCAACCAGGACGAGAACCTGCAACGAATGCAGGACGATGCCCGTCATGCATTACGGGAAATCACATTTGATATTGCCATGGCAGGTTACTACGCAGACTTGCTGATCCCAGGCTCGGTGACCAACGATAACAGTCTGACATTGACGACAGACTGCGGGCCGGTTGGTGCCGCTGAGTGGATGTATCAGACCGTGCAGCCGGGCACTTCGCAATTTCTATCGGTGGTTGCGCTCGACAACGCGTCGCCGGCGCAGGCAGCCGCAAACTTTTCATGTATTACCGGTGCGGAATTTGTTGATGGAACAGACGTTGTTGCCATCAAGCGGGTAGCCGGGATACGCGCAGGAGCACGGGTCAACGGCCAGGTCTATCTTCGTACTAACGGCACCGTGGGCCTGCTCTTCAGGGAGCCTTTAGGTGGCGTAACAGCTATTACGGTGCCGGCGCCGAACTCAGACTGGGAGTATCGTCCAAGCATTTACTTCATCCGCAACTACGAAAACACGCCTGGGGACAATGTTCCAACGCTTTGCAAAAAAGTGTTACGAATTCCAGGCCCGGGAATGACAACTGAGTGCATCGCAGCCGGCATTGAGAATATGCAGGTCGAATACGGTATCGATATTACCGGCGACGGTTTTACAAACCTCTATTTACCGAATCCGACGCTTTTGCAAATGCAATCGGTGGTGGCTGCTCGGGTAACGCTGCTGGCACGAACTGCGGACATAGACACTCGTTACGAGAATGCCAAGACTTACCTACTGAGCAACGCGGACCCTTACACCCCACAGGACAATTTTCACCGACAGACAGTCTCCACAACAGTCGGCATTCAAAACATACGCAGCCTGAATGCGATGGGATTTTGAGATGAAACCAAATCAATACTCACGACCAGCCCAACAGCGCGGCGCGATACTCGTCATAACACTTGTATTTCTCATCGCGATATCGATGTTGACGGTATCTTCAATGCGCTCGAGCAACATCGGATTGCGTATGGCACAAAACGAGGAATCGCGAATTGCGGCACTGCAGGGCGCACAAGCGCTTGCGGATGCGATTGTTTCGATCCCTGCCGCAACACCCGTAATTGGTGGCACTGGATTCACTATCTGTACTGTGGGAGAGGCGGATTGCGATCGTACAGATCTGCCGATCAATAATCCCATATTGGCAGCGGCAATAGCGAAAGGCCATATCTCGGCACGCGTGCAACGAGAGGGACCGCTTTTCCGACCACCACCGCGCAGCATTGAATCCAGCATCGATAAGTTCAACAGCGCTTCGTTTGAGGTTACGACGACCTATGACCGGACCGATGAGGCGTTGGGAATGCAGCGGATTACTGAGGGGATTTTGGTGCTGGTGCCCAAATTTTAAACAAGGCTTACCGAATTTACGATACCAGGTATGGATACTATGAAAAACAAACTTTTTTTATTGCTCGCTTTTGCCGTGTCGACTGTGATGATCGGTTCTGCATATGCCGATGACACGGACGTCTACATTAATCGTGGTTCTTCGTTGCCCGCGAACAGCGAACCGATGGTAATGTTTTCGCTGGACTACCGACCAAACCTTGGCTCAACAGCTTGTAACTCGGGCGCGTGCGACACGTTGATTGCCGAAGGTTATATGAGCGCAACTGGCCCTTACACATTTTTCGACGTCTTGCGTGGCGCGTTACGCAAGGTTTTCGATCCGCTCGAGGGCGTCAAAGTCGGGCTGATGATCAACCATGACAATAAGGTCAAATGTGCCGGGTTCGGTCGGACCGGATGTAGCGGTGGTGGCTATATGGCTATGGGCTTCCAGACGTTTGAGGAAAATGATGCGAATGGTGCAAAGGCCCGCTTTCATGCAATTTTGCAAGCAATGCCGACGCCGCAAGGCAACCTAAGTCACTCCTACCAGGGCAAGGAATTGTTCTTCGAATTCTTTCGCTATCTGACCGGCCAGGGTGTTTATAACGGACACAACGGCTTCACCGATTTCGGCACCAGCAACAAATTCAATCTTGACACGGACTTCCCAGGCGCTTCGTGGGATACATCCATCGAAAAACCGCCTGCCAGCAAGCCGAAATATGTGTCTCCACTGGAGGATGCAGGGGCCTGTTCGAAGATTTACACCGTTAATGCGATGTTTCAGGTCTCTAATCAGGAAGCAGATTCTGACGCTGCAATTGCGGCATCTATCGCCAATGGCGGCTTCGGTTCAGCACAAAAAGACTTTTCCGATGTCATTCAATACCTGAATGATGCGGACCTGGCGAATGGCACGTACGGTACGGCACCTAATCTTGCTGATAAGCAGAACGTCGTTTCCTATTTCCTTATCGACTCCAAGCACATCAACACCACAACGATCAGCTATGCGAAAGCTGGCGGAACCGGCACGCCGCTCGTTTTGAGTGAGAACCCGGATGAACTCGTCGCTACACTGCAGGAGATCTTCAAACAAATTCTCAGTGTGAGCACAACGTTCGTTGCGGCATCCGTTCCGGTCAACGTATTCAACCGTGCGGAAATAACTGACAACGTATACATTGCGCTGTTCCAGGTGGATCAGGATGCGCGGTCAAGCTGGGTCGGCAACGTCAAAAAACTCAAGTTGCTCGGCGGAAATTACAGCGGTTCGGCGGCAGCACTGGTCGATGTTAGCGGCTATGGTGCGATCGCCGGCGATGGTCGAATCAGATTCGACGCGCAGACATTCTGGACGTCGCCTGCAGATCTCGCGCCACCAAATGAGGATGAGGGTGAGGTTGAAGGTCGTGACGGACGAACCGTTGCGCGCGGCGGATCAGGCCAGAAAATTCCAGGGTTTATCAGCGGCAGTCCGCAACTTGCAAACGGACTTGGCGGGCGCACCCTTTATTATGATTCCACGCCGACATCATTGCGGGAGCTGAATGTTGACGCGACAACCGCAAGCATTCTGCAAAGCGATTTCAAAGCGTCAAGTGCTGGCGAAACGGAAAGTCTCATCGCCTATGCCAGGGGCGTCGATATTGACGATCTTGATGGCGACGGATCCACCAACGAAGCCAGGCCATGGATTTTTGGCGATCCACTGCATTCCCGGCCGCTGCCACTTAACTATGGAACACGCGGCGGTCACACCGTTGGTAATCCAGCCATCTATATCGCGGTTGCATCAAATGACGGCATGCTGCGCATGATTCGTAACACGCTGCCAGGTGGCGCAGAGAGTGGCGAAGAAATCTGGGCATTTATGCCGCGGACGTCGATGGCAGCCCAAAAAGTAATGCGAGCCAATGCACCCGGCGTCAAGCACCCGTATACATTTGATGGTGCCCCGGTTGCCTATATTCAGGACGTTAATCATAACGGTGAAATCGAGTCTGGTGACAAAGTTTATCTGTATATCGGGCTGCGTCGCGGCGGAAAAGCATATTACGCATTGGACATTACCAACCCGGATATGCCGAAGCTCATGTGGACAATCGAAAAATCAGGTGACTTTGCAGAACTAGGATTTACGTTTTCCAATCCACGTGTCGGCATGGTGAAAACCAGTGCTGGTCCGACGCCGGTGGTCATGTTTGCCGGTGGCTACGACATGAATAAAGACCGACGTGGTGGCGTTGGTACGAACGATTCCGAGGGCAACGCGATTTATATTGTCAACGCGGAGACCGGCAAACTCATCTGGAAAGCCAAAGGTGGTTCCGGTAGCGCTTCGGCGAAAGTCTTCGAACATGCGCAACTGGTGGATAGTATTCCCTCGGCCCTTACGGTTGCTGATACCAATGGTGACGGGCTGACCGATCGAATTATCGTTGGCGACACAGGCGGCAATGTATGGCGCGCCGATCTGGAGGGTGCCGATACGACTAAGTGGAGATTGTCTCTGCTGGCCTCATTGGGCAGGCATGCGACGGGTGCGTCAGGCAATTCTGACGACCGGCGGTTCTTTCACCGGCCTGACCTGGTGCAGGCTGCCGATGACGACGGTAATTTTGACGGTGTCTTGATCGGCTCGGGTGATCGTACAGATCCACTTGATGCAGGTGGGACGACCAGCGATTTCTTTTACCTGATCAAGGATCGTGGTGTAACTGTCGCGACCGGTGGTGCTACGGCACTCGAACATCCCGATTTTGCGGATGTTACCGATAATTGCCTGCAGGAGGGCAGTGATTGTGGCCTTGATCTGAACGCTGGCTGGAAGCTGCGTATGGAATCTGATGGTGAGAAGATTCTGGCTACACCTTTGACAATGTCGGGCACGGTATTCTTCACGTCGTATCTGCCAAGAGGTGGCAGTACCGTGGCCGCTTGCGCACCGTCGGAGGGAGCAGGGCGTCTGTACGCATTATCACTGCAAACAGCGGCCTCGGTCATTAACTACGATACGTCTGACGATACGACAAGCTCGGACGATCCAGACGGTGATCAGGCAACGACGAAAGACGACCGTTCGACCGACCTGAATTCGGCTGGTATTCCGGCGGAGGTGGTTTCAATTCCGCCGAACAAGATTCTGCGGCCCGATCTGCAAATCGATACAGTGGATGTTGCAACCCGATGGAGGACTTACTGGTTCCTGCACGAGGATGCGGATCTTTAGGCATTGATCGGGTTAACGGACCAGCAACCGGCACAAACTATTTTAGGAAATGGCATGTACAAAAAGTCTGAAAAATATCGACAATCGGGTGTTACTTTAATGGAATTGATGATCGTGGTTGCGATCATCGCGATCATTGCGGCCGTGTCCTATCCGTCATACACGCAGTTCATCGTACGGGCAAAACGAGCAACGGGCACATCGATGCTCCTGCAGGTAGCCGATCGCCAGCAGCAGTTTTTCATGGACAACAAACGCTATGCCGCATCACTCGCAAGCCTCGGCTTTGCGAGCGATACGATTATGGTGGGCGACGAGGGCCAGGTTGTTGCAGATGGCGATGAGGATCGAATCTATGGCCTGGGAATGACCAATACAACGGCAATAAGTTATACGATAACGGCGACGCCGCAGCTCAAGCAGGCTGAAAACGACACCCGATGCGGAAATCTGACGCTGACGGATGCTGGTACCAAGGGTCATAGCGGCAGCGGGGAAAACTGCTGGTAGGTGGGAATGTTGGTGATTGATCGGTGGAGTGATTCTGGCTCCATCTCAAATGTGCAGTTTTGATCGCGGCAAGATGCCGCCTACGGTTTTCCTAATTGGCACCGTAGGCGGCATCTTGCCGCGATTAAATGACAGGGAAGAAACTTCAGCCAGGAACCGGCCTTACACAGGGTTTGTTCAAACAGCCAGTGCTTTGACCATCTTGTTCAGGCGGCTCTTATGACGTGCTGCCTTGTTCTTGTTGACAATGCCCTTGTTGATCATGCTGTCGATGACCGGAACCGCCGCTTTGTAGGCAGCTGCCGCTGAGTCTTTGTCACCTTTTTTTACTGCCGCAAGTACTGCCTTGATATGCGTGCGCATGGCGGAACGCTGGCCCATTTTATGTAGCCTGGTTTTTTCCGACTGCCGTGCTCGTTTCTGTGCTGATTTGATGTTTGCCACGTAAAGATTTTCCGTTGATATCGTTGCTGTGGGAGCTGCGACCGGGACGCCCTGGTGGCCATCCGGGTCCAGCGAGCCGCGTATTATTCGCGGCCCGGGGATGATTGTCAATGACCCGCGGCTGGAATGGCGAGCTCAGTGCTAAATCACTGATTTTTAGTCGCATTCCGGGCTAAACTACCGCCCTCGTCAAGCCCGGATCGTGCTGCTATGCCCCCTGAAGAGCCCTCAGGTAACGACTCTCCCAACGTCACAGAGCCTGCCAGGCGTTTGTCCGGCCTCCAGTTGCTGCGCTCGACGTCAGTGGTCAGCGCCATGACGCTCATATCACGCATTCTCGGTCTGGTGCGAGATGTCGTATTCGCGCGTTTTTTCGGAGCGACGATCGTGATGGACGCCTTCATTGTGGCCAACCGGATTCCCAATATGTTGCGCCGCTTCTTCGCCGAGGGTGCGTTCTCGCAGGGTTTCGTGCCGGTCATGGCACGCTACAAGGAAAACGGGGACCACGCGGAGTCGCGCCAGCTGGTCGATGCTGTGGCTGGCACGCTCGGGCTGATCCTGTTCGTGGTTACGCTCATCGGCGTGGTCGCAGCACCATTGCTGGTGCTGATCGTTGCGCCGGGATTTATTGGCGACGATGGTCGCTTCGATCTCGCGACGGCGATGCTGCGTTTTACGTTTCCGTATCTGTTTTTCGTCTCGATGACAGCGTTTGCTGGTGGCATTCTTAACACCTACGGCAAATTTGCGGCGCCGGCATTTACGCCCGTAATACTGAATATTGTCCTGATTGCGAGCGCCATGTGGCTCTCTCCGCAAATGGAGGAGCCTGGCATGGCATTGGCGTATGGCGTTTTTGTGGCCGGGCTGGTACAGCTTCTGTTTCAGATTCCGTTCCTCGCAAAAATTCATGCGATACCGCGACCGCGATGGCGGCCTGAACATCCGGGCGTAAGGCGCATCGGTGCGCTTATGTTGCCGGCGATCTTCGGTTCATCCGTCGCCCAGATCAATGTGCTGTTAGGTGGCGCGATCGCATCTCTCCTCGGTGTGGGCAAGATCAGTCTTTTGTATTTTTCGGATCGACTGATGGAATTTCCGCTGGGCTTGTTTGGTATCGCGCTGGCGACCGTTACGCTGCCAACGTTGTCGCGCCAGGCAGCGAACGCGTCAATGCGTGAGTTTTCAAATACCCTCGACTGGTCGATGAAACTCGTGGTCCTGATCGCGATTCCGGCGGCAATCGGCTTGGTATTGTTGGCGGAGCCGCTCGTTGCAACGATCTTTTTCGGTGGCGAGTTCACCCGGTTTGACGTGGAAATGACGGCTTTGAGTTTGCAGGCGTTTGCACTTGGCCTGATAGGCTTTTCCTTCGTCAAGATACTGGCGCCAGCCTATTTTGCCCGCGAGGATACCAGGACCCCGGTTAAAGCTGGTCTTATCGCACTCGTTGTGAATTTCGTGTTGAGTGTGGTGCTCGCGTACACCCTCAGCAGGGCAGGATACGTTGGTACGCACGCGGGTCTGGCACTCGCCATTTCGGTTGCGGCGATTGTCAATGCGTGGCTTCTTTATCGCGGGTTGCGGCGGGATAAGATTGTTATGCATTCGCCGGGGTGGTCGCTGTTGTTACTGCGGTTCTTCGGTGCGAACGCGGCCATGACGGTTGCTATTGTCTGGATGCAGCGGCCGCTGGACTGGTGGGTTGGTGTGGGCAGTCTGGATCGTTCGATCCAGCTCGGCGTTGTGGTGATGGTTGGTGCCGCGGTTTATTTCGTAGCGTTGCTAATGCTGGGGTTGCGGCCATCGCAGTTGAAGCTGGACGAGGGGACGCGATGATGACTGTGGAAACTGTAGGAGTCCGTCCCAATCCGCCCGCATTGATGAACAAATATATCAGTCATTGGTGCGGATTGATCTTTAGTGCAGTGAACACGAGTAACAAACTCGCCCGCTTGGCGGGCTCCTGCGGCGTTTCTATATACAATAGCGTTTCGTTTTCCAATACTTCGCCAAAATGCATCTCGTCCGTAGCGTAAAAGACTTTCCATTCCACCTCGTCGCCGACGGTAGCGTCGCCACTATCGGCTCCTTCGATGGTTTGCATCTTGGCCACCAGAAGTTACTAAATCACGTGCTCGATGAAGCCAGGGCCCGCAACGTGCCCTCTATTGTCATGAGTTTTGAGCCGACGCCCAAAGAATTTTTTTCTCAGGCAAGTCCTCCTGCGCGCCTGATGAGGTTTCGCGAAAAGTTTGAGGCGCTGGCGGAATTTGGCGTGGACATATTTTATTGTCCACCATTTGACGAAGCCATGAAGAATATTGCTGCCGATACATTCATTCGGAAAATCCTGGTACACGCGATGAACATAGAGCAACTGGTGATCGGCGACGATTTCAGGTTCGCCAGGGACCGGATGGGAAACCTCGGGACATTGCAAAGAGCAGGCCACGCCTTGAAATTCAGTGTTGCCGAGATGTCCAGTGTGATGTCCAGCGACGAGCGGGTGAGTAGCTCGACGATCAGGAATTTGCTTTGGCAGGGCGACCTCGAATCTGCCGGCAGGCTGCTTGGTCGTCACTATAGAATGTCGGGCAAAGTTATAGAGGGAAGCCGGCTCGGGAGAACGCTTGGTTATCCAACGGCTAATGTGAACCTGAACCGTCGCCAAAGTGCCGTAATGGGTATATTCGCAGTGCGGGTATCCGGAGCCACGTGGGGACCGCTGGCGGCTGTGGCAAGTGTCGGTACGCGACCTACTTTTGATGGCACCAGGCCATTGCTCGAAGTGCATATTTTTGACTTCGATAAAGATATATACGGTGATTACATACATGTAGACTTTGTTGCTCGTTTGCGCAGCGAAGAAAAATTTGCTGGCGCCAATGAGTTGATTGAGCAAATGCATCGGGATTCGGCGCAGGCAAGGAAAATTCTGGCCGCATGAACACATAAGCTATTCGGGAAGCGAGCATTGTCAGGCGAAAACACAAAACAAGGGAACGGAGTCAAGTCTTTTTCTATCTGGATAGGCTTGTCTGTACTGGTCGTTGCTTTCGATCATTTGACGAAGTGGATGATCGTCAAATGGGTGCCGTTGTACGACAAGATACCGATCAACAGCTTCATCAATATTACGCATCAACGAAATACCGGTGCAGCGTTCAGTTTCCTGGCGGATGCAGGAGGGTGGCAAAAATGGTTTTTCATCGTTCTTGCGGTGGCCGTTAGCGCTTTTATTGTCACCTGGCTTTGGCGCATTCGTACGGCGGGGCAGGTCGTCTTATCTGCAGGATTGGCATTGGTGCTGGGTGGCGCTATTGGCAACGTTATTGATCGCATTGTGCGTGACAGTGTCGTTGATTTCATCCAGGTTCTGATCGCAGGCTGGCCGTTTCCTTCGTTCAATATTGCCGATTCGGCGATTACGGTTGGTGCTGCATTTTTGATTATTGATGCGTTGTTTTTTTCGGGACGGGAGATACCCGCAAAAACGACGTGACCCCCGAAGTCGAATTAGCGAATTGTAGGAGCCCGTCCTGACGGGCAATCCGCCTGCGATGAGGAACAAGCACAACAATGATCGGCGCGGATTGATCTTTAGTGCCATGGTCAGGAAAAGCGAAATCGCCGGTCAGGACGGGCTCTTTTTCCAGATCAACGGCGTGTATTTGTCCAGCAATCGCCGTACGGTCCTGAGCCCTTGGCGCCGCGCCCGTCGATTGTAAATGTCCCGCACTTGCCGTCTTCTGTATCACCAGGGATTTGGTACGTCGCGGTGGCGTCAAACGTATTTGCGTCTGCATTGTTCACGCAAACACTGTAAGTACCAGTACCACTCATGTTGCAGCCGGGGAGCGTGAATCCCAGGTTGGTCATGTCCGTCGTGTAGGTATTATTTTGCAGGTAGAACCGCTCTTGCAAGGTAGCAATCTGCAGTAAGTCCGCTTTCGCTTCGTTGCGCTTGGCTTTCGCAACGTATTGCCGATAGCTCGGATAGGAAAGTGCCGCCAGAATGCCGATGATAACGACAACGATCATCAGTTCCATCAACGTAATGCCGCGCATGTGCTTACGCATCTCAAAATCTCCATTTCACAACCGCGGAATATGACTCGCAGCTGTCGTATTCAATTGATTCTACATCCGCGTACTGATGTGTGCCGGGGCACAGGTCTCAAATTGAAAAACTGTATCCAGTGACCCGGGCTTCTGTCCAGGCCACTGGATCCATACTATGCCATTGTCCTCACCGAACGATTGCTACAAAATACCATCCTGTGTCCACAGCGTTCTGACCGGATTGTTCGCTCCAAACGGGCTGCCACATTCGGCGCCAACACACATGATTGGTTCCGGCGCACAATCCATGCCTACACAGTTCGGATCATCCGGGCTTGGGAACAGAATTGCCGGCGTCGGCGCGATACCACCTTGCTGCAATGTCGTACGCCGCGCGGCATCCGAATCATTCGGATCCAGTGTGTCCAGGTTGTTGACGACCGGATCGCCATTGACCACGTTGACCCGGTAAAGGAAGTTGGTTCCTTTGCCGGCTGAACAGGTCACTGCTGCATTCGAATCCGGCGAGAACGCTACGAAGAATATTGAATCGTCAAAGGTGACGGAGTCGGTCAGTACCTTCTGGTTCGATGGAATCGTAAACTTCCAGCCGCGATCAGCAGGTGTCAGCACAACCTTCGTTTGGCCACTGACTTCGATAAGGTCGCTGTCTGTGACGATCGAGTAACCGTCATATTCAGCCTGCGTCAGTTTGTTGAACACATCCGGATCACGAATCGAGAAAAAGCGATCAGCAGCATTCAGGTCGAACGGGTGCGCCCGGTACCCGGTACCAATACTGACAGCGATGTAGCGCTTTTCCTGCAGGTCATCGGTGAATATGGACGGATCCGGTGCGCTGTAAAAACGTCGTGTTTCAGCAAGTGTCGGATTACCAATTCCTTCGCCACCCAGTTGCGCGATGATGCCGCCGGTGACTAGGGTTGAAGGTGCCTGCCCGTTGAATATATCGAAACGCCACACCTGGCCACCCAGGTCCGAGGCATACATGCGATCGGCAAAACCGTCGCCGGACAGATCGACTACACGAATACGGTTCGGCATGGCCCGGGTCATCCCTGAGAGCTGCAGGTCCGCGCCGCTATCCGGCCCCGCACGCCACAATTCTGCGCCTGATACCAGGTCGAGGATGTGAATGCCGGCGCCGACGCCATCCGGAGTGGAGGAGAATGTATTGGTGTCGTGAACGGTGTCGTAGCCGCCACCGATTACAACCACTGCCTTGTCCGCATTCAGGCCGCCGGTCACGATGTTCATTCGTGCGATGACCGGCGTAGACCAGCTCTCGCCCATTTGCGGCAAGCTTACTTTCCACAGTAACTGTGGCGAATTCTTGTTGGTAACATCCAGCGCATAGAAATTATTGCCGCCGCGTCGCATGCCGAAAATAAGGTAGACGAAGTCGTTGCCGTCGACGATACCGTTTTTATTCTCATCCTTCACGACCGGCACGATGTTGCCGTCAATGCCATATTGCTTGTATTTCGAGTTGGGATTGAAATACAGCCGGTTCAGGTTCGACAACAGCTCCTTCGGAATAAATGACCAGAGCTCCGCACCAG